>UINC01000333.1_pt1 | contig 110630 bp, 86 predicted proteins | sample 5385821 | NCBI WGS metagenome assembly UINC01 (sample SAMEA4666929, study PRJEB26691) | marine metagenome | isolation source: Pacific Ocean | place: Pacific Ocean | collected 2011-10-13 | reverse complement strand
GTCAACGCTACCATGCCTTCGGCGACCACAGCCGCTGCCGGAACAGCACATACGTCACTTCTCTCAACTGCAGCATCCCCATCTGACCCATCACGAAGATCAACACTAGGCAGTCGCTTTCGCAGCGTTGAAATAGGTTTCATCGCGCCACGCACGAGAAGAGGTTCACCTGTGGTGACTCCCCCTTCAAGTCCCCCGGCGCGATTCGAAGCACGAACAATCCCTCCACTCCGTGATCTCTCCTCAGCACGTACAATCGGATCATGCACTCCAGAGCCTGGTCGACGTGCACCTTCGAAACCAAGACCGATCTCGACACCTTTCACGGCATGGACTGACATGACCGCACGTGCCAAACGTCCATCAAGCTTCAGGTCCCATGAGACATAGCTTCCGAGACCTACCGGAAGACCTAAGGCGACAACCTCAAACACACCACCGAGCGTATCTCCTTTCTCCTTGGCTCCGTCGATCTCAGCCATCATTCTCGTTACCGCACCCTCATCGAGACAGCGAACAGGGTTACGGTCAGCTGCCGCGTTGATGTCCTCAGGTAACTCAATGACCTGAGCCTCAACTGGGCCAATAGACGTGACGTGACTCTCTACTCGGATATCAAACTCTGAAAGAAATCGTTTGGCGACAGCAGCGCAGGCCACACGAGCCGCAGTTTCCCGAGCGCTCGCGCGCTCTAGAATGTCACGTACGTCACGACGGTCGTACTTCAGCGCACCAACCAAATCAGCGTGACCCGGACGTGGTAGATAGTGAGGCCGTAAGGCTTTTGGATTTGCATCCTCCGCAGGAGGAAGATGACTCATCGCCGTAGTCCAGTTCTCCCAGTCACGGTTCCATATCAGCATCGAAATCGGAGATCCGAGTGTTTCACCCAAGCGCACACCACTCAGCAGTTCGGCGCAGTCACTTTCAATCTGCATACGCCGTCCTCGCCCATAGCCCCCTTGGCGACGTTCTAATTCAGGATCTACGTCTCGCTTCATCTCAAGGGAAAGACCTGCAGGAATCCCTTCGATAAGGGCGGTGAGACCCCGACCGTGTGACTCTCCAGCTGTGCTGAACGAGATGCGTCCCATATTACTCCTGATGAGGACTACAAGGCCTTAATCCTAGAAACCTAAGCGTATCACTATATAGATAAGGTTCGGGCGCGAACCAAGAGCTGTCCTTACTGGATAGAGATAACACGCAGGTGCCCAGGACTCTATCGGGATACTTCTTGTCGGCCTGAATCGGGCATTTACTCCCTAAGGATTATCAGAAGTTGCGAATGTGACATCGGGCGATCAGCAAACATGTTCTGCGAATCTTTGTCACCTGGTACAAGCAACCTCATCAGGAGCGCTCGGAGGCACCAAGAGAGTCGGAGTTGGAATCGACCCATGATAGATGGAGCAACCCTCTATGGGTTCAAGGGCTACATGAGTAGCCGTAGCTGACCAACCTTCAGAATCAGCGTTGACGGATATACTCACATCGCGAGAACTGATGAAGGCTAAATCTGATTTCTCTGCAGTATAGGAATACTCGCTGGCGTAGTAGATCTCCTGCTGGCTTGCCAGGTTCTTAAGGTCAGCTTCCATGGCAGCAAAATACGATCTATATGTCATGTTGGAGACCTTGGGAATCGCGAGCGCCGCCAGGATGCCCAAAATTACAATGACTATAAGTAGCTCTGTCAGTGTAAAGCCCTGTTTGTTACTCATTTTGGGCCCCAAGTCTTGTATGGCAATGATCTATGAAGCACATCCACAGAAAGAACGTAGCTCTAAAGTTCAATCAGGAGAAAGATCAGTATCCCAAGGATCTTCGAGCGGTGGTGTCCATCGAGGTGCACGGGGAGGCCAACAATTACTCTTGAGGATCCATCCCAGAGCGGAAACGCCATCTCTCCAACCGATTTTCTTTCCTTCGGAGTAAGAACGTCCGTGATAACTGATCGGTAACTCGTAGATGCGCGCACCTGCTTGGGCCAGGCGAGCAGTAAGTTCCGGCTCTATCCCGAACCTCTTGGTGGATAGGGGAAGCGACCGAAGTAGATCAGTGCGGATCATCTTATAGCAGGTCTCCATGTCGGTGAGATTCACGTCAGTCAGGATATTTGACAGAAGTGTTAACAGGCGATTCCCAACTGAGTGCCAAAACAACAAGACGCGATGAGGGCCACCCAAAAAACGTGAGCCGTAAACAGCATCAGCCTTGCCACTTAGGATCGGCTCCAAGAGAACAGGAAGTTCCAACGGATCATACTCAAGATCAGCGTCCTGAATGACTACGACATGCCCTTTTACCCGCTCAAACCCCGTACGAAGCGCAGCACCCTTACCCAAATTCTTCTCATGCATGCACAGTTGGTCAATCAACTCGTCTGCAAGATTGACTAGCAGATCACGCGTCCCATCGGTTGAGCCATCGTCAACGACAACCACATCTAAATCAAGCGGTACCTCTCGGACCTGGCGCAGTAGTTTCTCCACCGTTGCTATCTCGTTATAAACCGGAATTACAACGGAAAGCACCACCTTGTCCCAAGGGAGAGAGGCATTCCGCAGAATGGGAGAACCAATTTGTGAAATCTTTTTATCTGGACTTCTCTGAGCCATATCGATTCTAGAGACCCCTTCACCGTTGATCGATCCTCGTGGGTGAGCCCCAAGCTAGTAAATCTGTTATGCACACCCGTGTAGTCGCCAGCATTAAGTCGGGTCGCAGGTACCCGAGATTATTTAAACTTACCCAGGCCGAGCGATCTTACGGATATCTCCCGGCATCGCATACCCGATACCAGAAAGTCGCCCAACTGGTAGCAGCGCCTCTGGATCGACCTCTAATCTACCTTTGATTCGAGGAAGTGAGGCATCCAGCCTGATGCCGACCACTCTCCCTATCACAAGCGTGTTGGGAGCGGCACCCAAAGCCACCTCCTGTTCGAGGACGCACTCAAGTACCGCTGGGCATCCATCAACATATGGCGCATCTACACGGTTAGACGGTTCGGCCTTTAATCCAGCAAGCTCGAACTCATCTACCGCCGCGTCTACTTCCGCAGAGGTAAGATTCATTACATCGAGTTGCGAAGCTGTAACAACATTAGCGCAAAAGGCGAGCCGGTTCCTGATATTGATTAAGGTATCTTTCGGGCCAGTTGACCGGTGACCGACCGAAATACCAACAAGAATCGGTGCATGAGACAGAGCAGAAAAATAGCTGAATGGGGCCAAATTTGGTGTATCACCGGACCCCCAAGTTGAGATCCAACCGATTGGACGCGGGACTACCAGTGATGTTAGAAGCTGGTAGCGTTCGCTAGCAGAGATCTCACTTGTATCAATTAATCGGACCCCTTCGTCCGATTTCGGACTAGGGGATTTACCATAACCCGTACTCAATGGTTCGCAGGTACTTCCAGGATCTGCCCGGCGTAGATCGTGCTTCCGTGAAGTCCGTTTGCCTGCCTGAGTTCATCTACAGTGGTTTGGTGTCTTCGGGCAATCGTCCACAAAGAGTCCCCAGATCTTACTGTATAGGATATTTCTGCTGATCGGGAAGCTGTGCGTCTCTGAAGTATCTCTACGTAGCCAGCGTATTGATTTGGGAAAATCGCAATATGGTAATGCGGAGGATAACGCTCCCTTGTTGCCTCTAGGACACGGGTCTGCTCCAGGTCCCCGAGAACCCTCTCGAGCCACAGTCGACAGTTTCGATTTCCACTGTAACGCAGATCTACAGCCATGCCAGTCGGGTGGACTGACCGGTCTGAGGCGTTACGCGGTTGTCGTTCGGTTGGCCGTGTCAGGCTCGTAATAACTAACTGTTCACCGCAAGCCGCCATGTACTGACGGGACAGACGTTCAATGAAGAGTGCGACTTCTGGCCGAGCGAACGGAAATGACACTGCATGCATCTGAAAATCACGGTTCGGACTTACTCGGACGAGCCATCCTTGTGAAGCGAAGTACCCAACCCGTTCAGGCGTATCTATGTAGGTGAAGTCATGCTCCTCTGCGACCCGATTCTGAAGATCTAGCGATTTGCTCGAACCTCTCAAGCTCTGCCCGGAAGCCGGAGTGGTCCAAGCCACTAGTAGAATCAGAAAGAGAGGGCGAATAAAGACCCTTTTAGCGGCACACTCTTTCACAACTGTTCTTGTCATGGCACCCCATATGTAAACATATGTTTCCACTGAGACAAGGATCTCCCTCGTGGTACTGCATGGTGCTCTACGACGACCTCTATACTCAACCCTCAGTGGCAGAGTATAGCTGAGCTACAACATCCCAATTGACAACATTCCACCAAGCAGAAAGGTAGTCAGGACGACGGTTCTGGTAGTTCAGATAATATGCATGTTCCCAGACATCCACACCGAGGATCGGCGTCATTCCCCTCATCAATGGACTATCCTGATTAGCGGTTGAGAAGCAACAAGCCGCTCCGTCATCATCAACGCATAACCACCCCCACCCCGATCCAAACTGACCTCCTGCGGTTGCCTGGAACTTAGATTTGAAGTCGTCTAACGATCCAAAAGCATTATCGATGGCTAGTGAAAGATCTCCCGAAGGGCTGTCGGTTCCACCCGGTGTCATGATCGACCAGAAGAGAGCATGGTTAGCATAGCCACCCCCATTATTTCTGACTGCTCCTCTGATTGATTCTGGAAGCGCGTCGATATCAGAGAGCAAGTCCTCCACACTATGACTGTGAAAATCGGCATGGTCTGCTAATGCAGCGTTAAGATTGCTGGTATACGCAGCATGATGCTTACCGTGATGGATCCCCATTGTTCGGGCGTCAATATAGGGCTCGAGTGCGTCGTGATCGTACCCGAGGTCCGGAAGTTCGAATGGGTAGGCCATATAGTATGACTCCTTAGTTCTGCTGATATCTAAGCAAAATGAATAGGGTTCCGGCGCCGTGTAACTCCTTTAAACTCCTCCTCCAACTACCTTATCCGTAGCCGTGACCCACGGTTTTCTCTCGAAGTAGCTCCTGGTCTCCTCAACAACAGTTGGGGCAAGGAAAATAAGGGCAAGTAGGTTCGGCCAGATGACAATCGCCAGCGCGACGTCACCTAACGCCCATACGACCGCTAGTGGAAGCACCGCCCCTAGAAAGTGAGCTGCTAGGAAAAGCATTTTATAGGGTAAAAGCGCTCTCTGTCCGAAAAGATAGTGGGCACATCTATCTCCATAGTAACTCCAGGAAATTGCGGTAGAGATTCCAAAAAGCAGCACACCAAACACGACGATTAAATGGCCCCAGTCTCCTAAGGGAGCCAACCCTTCTCGGAATGCTGCAGCTGTTAGAGGCGCCGCATTCTCTACTGCGTCTCCATAAAGCGAAGAAAGAGTGTCCAAACCTGAGGCGTTAACAGCTGTTCCTAGTTGAGGAAAAACTGTTCCGGTAAATAACTGCGTCTGTGCTTCGTTAACGTATAGTCTATTTACAGGTGCCTCATGCCACGAAACGAGGGGATCACCCACTCCCGCCTGCACATGTGCACCCTCAATGATCACGATCTCGTCAGGTGCCCTAACCCCTTCGTATCTGCTCTCCGCAGTCTGTGCGGTATAAGTAATATCTCCTCCACCAAGTGTGATCTCCGTCGGGAACCGTTCCGAATAAGTTCCTGTCAGAATAATGACAAGACCTGTGAAGGAGCAGATCACGATGGTATCGATGAACGGCTCCAGTAGGGCAACTACGCCCTCTGATACCGGCTCATTGGTTTTTGCTGCAGCATGCGCGATAGGTGCTGAACCCTGACCAGCTTCGTTCGAAAAAAGACCTCGCCGTACACCCCACATCAGAGTAATGATGAAAACACCCGCGCCCACCCCAGCGACACCTGCTTGCGGGTTAAAGGCTTCGGTGAAGATCGTTATAAAGGCACCCGGCACTTCACCTAAGTTCATCAGGATGATCAGTAGTGCACCGGCCACGTAGATAGCCGCCATGATCGGCGCTAGGACTGCAGTCACTCGCCCGATGCGCGCGATTCCACCAAGAATCACGGCACCGACAACCCCTGCAGTGATTACTCCAGTGATCCATAGGGGTACGCCGAATGTAGTACCCAACTGATCAGCAACCGTGTTTGCCTGCACCGCGTTTCCTGTAAAGAACGCGGTAAAGGCAAGCATAAGAGCAAAGAAAACGGCCATTGGCTTCCACTTAGGCCCCAGCCCCCTCTCGATGTAGTACATCGGTCCACCCGCTACTGTCCCGCGTTCGTCTTCAATCCGGTACTTCTGAGCTAGCGTGACCTCCGAGTATTTCGTTGCCATACCCAAGAAGGCAGTCACCCACATCCAGAAGAGCGCTCCGGGACCACCCCAGTGAATCGCCATTGCCACGCCAGCGATGTTGCCGATCCCGACTGTAGCTGAGAGGGCTGTAGTCAGCGCCTGGAAATGTGATACGTCTCCGGGATCATCGGGGTCATCGTATTTTCCACTGGTGACTCCGAAACCATGTGCAAGGCGGGTAATCTGGACAAAGCCCGTCCGGATTGTGAGGTACACGCCAGTGCCAAGAAGAAGGATCACCATAACCGCGACCTGCTCGCCATCCTCGCCGCCGATCCTCGGACCGATGTTGATGATCCACTTGTTGGCGAAGTCTACGATGAGCTGCAGTAGGCTATTTACATTTTCTAACCAATTCATGAGCGGCTATTCTCTATGAGGCATGGGTAGGGAGACGGATATCAAATCACCTGGCTACGCAGCCGCAAGAGCCATATCACAGACGTGAACAGCAACCATGTAAGCGAGCAACTCGTGTGCTCGGTTCACGATCTCATCCACTGATGGGCTCTCTTGGAACATCTCCTCAGCCTTATCGCGCAATTCAGGGATAGTCGGCAGATGCGGTAATGACATCTCAGCGATCCGTGTTTCGAGTTGGTTTCGCGTACGCTTTGCCCGGTCCGAAAGATCTTCCAATGTATGGGATTCGGTCCATGACTCCCTGACCCGAGTTGCAATGACCTCCACGCTGAACGAGCCGGCTAATTCAGTGGCGACCTTATCCAGCACTTTCCGTCCAATCGGGTTCACTCCTCGAACAACTTCGTCTGGTGGTGATCTGAGATCCCAAACCAAACCGAACCAGGACATAACCTTCAGGATATAGTAGGAGATATCGATCTCCCACCAACGAAAGCCCTGACGGGTCGAACTCTGGTAGTGGTGATGGTTATTGTGCCAGCCTTCACCTAGCGTAATAAGCGCCAGGAAAAAGTTGTTACGTGAGTCGTCCCCGGTCAGATAACGCTGAGAGCCCCACTCGTGTGCCAGAGAATTGATGGCAAAAGTACCGTGGTAGACTGCAACCGTACTCCAGAAAAATCCGACAACAAGCATGGGCCATCCGCCCCATAGCCACATGGCAAATCCAAGCAGGACCGCAGGCGAATAATTTGTCTTATTTAGGATCACAAGCTCTCGGTATTGCGTGAGGTCCCTGACCGTTTCCGGGTCAGGCTCCCAATTCTTCGGATTGAAGATCCAGCCAAAGTGTGAATACCAGAACCCGAAATGCCGAGGAGAATGAACATCTTCCGGGGTGTCGGAGTGCAGGTGATGATGACGATGAACCGCTGCCCACCAAATTGCACCTCGTTGAGCAGATGTTTGACCCAAGAATGCAATCAAGAATTGCATAACTCGGTTGGTCTTGTAGGACCGGTGACTGAAGTACCTGTGGTATCCTGCCGTGATCGCCCACATACGAATGAAGTAGAGCGCCACCGCAACCCATAGAGCCTGCAGGGTCACTCCAGTCCATATCGCTCCAAAACAAGCTAGATGGACGAGAACAAATGGGATCGTTGTCGGGTAGACGATATCGTCTTGCGGCGCGTGGGCGTGGTGGCTGGCCACTCCCTTCCTCCGGTCGAAAGATGGATAAGGGTGCGCAACAACCGCCGAACGTAATAAAGGATAGGCAAGTAGCCAAGGATTGACGAAGTTTCCTGCGGCCGTGAGTGTTTGAATCAGCTACTTATTCTGGCTGCTAGATGTAAGGGGCAATTAGACGCTGAACCTAGTGTTCGATGTTAAATCTTCGATCAAAGAGACACATGAGCGACATAGCTGTAATGCCTAAACAGGAAGCAACTGTGAGTCGACTAAAGTACAAAGTGAAAGACCTCAGCTTATCTGAGTGGGGGAGGAACGAGATACGTCTTGCCGAGCACGAAATGCCGGGACTAATGGCAGTTCGTGCTGAGTATGGTCCTGAGCAGCCTCTTGCCGGGCTCAAAGTAGCCGGCTCACTCCACATGACCGTTCAAACCGCCGTCCTGATCGAAACACTAATGGATCTCGGGGCTGATGTCCGCTGGGCTTCGTGCAATATTTTCTCCACGCAGGACCATGCGGCTGCCGCAGTCGTTGTTGGAAGAGAAGGAACGCCGGAAAATCCAAGCGGAGTATCTGTCTTCGCATGGAAAGGAGAAACATTAGAGGAATACTGGTGGTGCACCGATCAAATGATCACATGGCCAGACGGATCGGGGCCTGACCTGCTCGTTGACGATGGCGGAGATGCGACTCTGCTCATTCACAAGGGTGTCGAGTTCGCTGTGCCGGAAGGTATTCCCGATTTTGATCCGAAAAATGATCCGGACGAATGGCGAGTTATCTTGCAATTGATCCGTCAAACACTCTCTGAAGACCCAGGAAAGTGGGCACGTATCGCATCATCTATCCGAGGAGTGTCCGAGGAGACCACAACCGGCGTAAAAAGACTTTACGAGATGGAAGAAGCCGGGACTCTCCTCTTCCCCGCAATTAACGTTAATGACTCAGTCACAAAGTCGAAATTTGACAACCTTTATGGTTGCCGGCACTCGGTAGTCGACGGATTGAATCGAGCAACCGATGTCATGCTCTCCGGCAAGACTGCGGTGATCCTCGGATACGGTGATGTGGGCAAAGGGTGCGCACAAGCAATCAAAAGCCAAGGTGCGCGAGTGGTCGTAACTGAAATCGACCCCATATGCGCACTTCAAGCCTCAATGGAAGGATACTCTGTGTTGCGGCTCGAAGATGTCTTGGAGACGGCTGATGTATTCGTCACTGCAACTGGAAACCGTGACATCATCACGGCGGCTGATATGACCTCTATGAAGGACAAGGCTATCGTGGCGAATATTGGTCATTTCGATAATGAGATTGACATGACTGGCTTGGAGAAGGTCCCAGGAATCGTTAAGAGCGAAATCAAGCCACAATATCACGAATGGACTTTCCCGGATGGCCACTCTGTGCTGATCCTCTCAGAAGGGCGGCTTATGAATCTAGGGAACGCTACAGGGCACCCGAGCTTCGTGATGTCAGCATCCTTCACGAACCAAGTCATCGCACAAATCGAACTTGCTCGAAACACCGACAAGTATGAGAGGCGTGTTTATGTGCTTCCAAAGCACTTGGATGAGAAAGTTGCCAGGCTCCATCTGGATAAACTTGGTGCAAAATTAACGGAACTCACAGAAGGGCAATCAGAATACATCAGCGTGGCCAAAGAAGGACCATATAAGCCTGACTACTACCGCTACTAGAGAGATACAGGTGGTGGGCATCTCCCCAAGCTACGGACTTATACCTCAAGTTTTGACAGGACCTAGCTCACTCATCTCCTGACCAAAATCCACTGGCGACGTCGAACTAAGATCTTACTCGAGTTCTTCTCAGCCCATCACCATTAGACGGACTGCACAGGCCAGGATTATTAAAGTCAGAACGTGGCGAACCCATTCCTGACCTTTGAGGACCTGTAGACGTACCCCTAACGTTCCACCCAGAACTTGGCCAGCAGCTAATACCAGTCCCATCCCCCAGTTAATCATCCCCGAGTAGGTGAAGAGGACCACGGTGACCAGGGTGAATAAGAACACAAGAGGAGCCTTGATCGCGTTACCTCGGATGAGATCAAGGCCATTAGCTGAGGTAATCGTAAGTACGATAAATCCGACACCAGCCTGTATAAAACCACCATACACTCCAACAAGGAAGAACCCAGCACGTGAGGTCCAACTCGCTGCTCCAGTTGGTGGAAAATGGCCTCCTTCATCTGGAGGCCTAATCGGGTTCCAGAATACCCAGCCTGCCGCTAAGACTAAGACAACCGACAAGATTCTTTGGAAAGCAAGATCACCGACCATAAGGACTGCGCCCGTTCCAAATACCGCACCAATCAGAGCTGGTGGAGCTGCGAGTCTCAGCCAAGCGACAGGGACAAGCCCACTTCTTCGAAAGGTCTCGCTGGCACCGATTCCACCACTCAGAATTGCAATACGGTTCGTGGCGTTCGCCACAGTCGGTGGTAAACCCAAAAAGATCAGCAGGGGTAGAGTGAACAAAGAACCCCCACCCGCAATCGAATTGATAGTACCTGCGGCCAACCCAGCTAAAAATAGAATTAGGCCAGTGATTACTAGGTCTGTGGGCAAAGCGGATCTAGAAGTTGAGTGGGATGGTTACTAAAGAAGATACGATGCCACAGTACCATCTCTATAACCGAACAGAGTGAGGGCCCAGGGTGTAGGCAGTGGTGACCAACGATGAAGAACGCGCCTTGAATATAACCGGACGAAGTACCTAGCTTCCGGGTGGGGCGCTTTACTCGAACTCGGTGTGTATGGAGTAGCGATGCGCTTAGGAGTCCTCAGTAGGTATCTGATAAAGATCCATATCGGGCCGTTTATCTTCGCTTTGGCGACGATCACCGGACTAATCTTCCTTAATGCTGTTGCACAGAGGATCGAAGGTCTGATTGGCAAAGGGCTCCCGTGGACGGTGGTGGTTGAGTTTCTGGTACTCTCCTTACCCCATACGATCGCGTTGTCCCTCCCTATGTCTGTATTGGTAGCAGTTCTGTACTCGTTCACTGAGTTGGCCTCATCAAATGAGATCATGGCAATGTCTGCCGGTGGTATTAAGCCCACCCGCGTTCTTGTGCCGCTGCTCGGGATGGGGGCTGTGGTTACCGGGGCGATGCTCTACTTCAACGACCAGATCCTTCCCGAGTCTAATCATCGGCTCAAGAACCTCCTTGTAGACATAGGGCGCAAAAGCCCAACCCTTGAACTGCGCGAACAGATCGTCAACGAAATCAAAACTGAATCTGGCGTAGACGTCTACTTCATGACTGCTGATCGAATCGATCAGGTGGCCAACAAACTAGAAGAAGTCACAATTTTTGACTCTAACAGCTCGATTCGAAAGCGCACTACATACGCGGCTAGCGGTGAGATGGCATTCAATGCGGAAAAAACTGATTTATACCTCACGCTGTTTGATGGAGTAGTGCACGAAGTCCAAACTGACCGTATCGGTGGGTTCCAGCGTGTATACTTCGACAAACAAATCATCCCACTCCGCGATGTTGGGAATGAGCTTGAGCGACGCTTCGGCGGATCAGACCGTTCAGATCGTGAGATGGGCTTCAAGCTCCTCACCGAGAGTGTGTCCGCAAGGGAAGCAGAGCTAGACTCAGTCAGAATCGATAATCGAGAAAAAGCTCTTCAAGCGCTGCGTCTGGCACTAGGACGCCCCATAGATGAGGACACTTCTATGGTTGAGACCATGCAATTATATCAGACGCGTAACAGCGCCAGTTCCTTCACAGACGGTACCTCGCTGCTCTCGAGAGATCCTATCACACAGTCAGTCGTCATCTCAAGTCGTACCCGCGCCTCCAGAGGAGCAACGCTTCGAGCTGCGGCAAATCGCTACAAAGTTGAAATCCATAAAAAACTCGCGATCGCCTTCGCGTGTTTGGTATTCACAATCATTGGACCTCCACTGGCTTTGCGTTTTCGCACTGGAGGAGTGGGTATGGTCGCAGCTACTTCTAGTGGGATCTTTGCTATCTACTGGCTCGGCCTAATCGGAGGTGAAACCCTAGCTGATCGGCGCTTCGCGGACCCAGCTATAACGATGTGGCTAGCCAACATTGTATTCCTTGGTGTCGGGCTCATTCTAGTCAGCCGGATGGGAAGTGCCACCTACACTGCTAGGGGCCATGGGATTTCTAGGGTCGCTCGTATCTTTAGAAGCCGCCCTCAGCAACCTGAAGGAGCATCCGTATAATGCGGATCCTAGATCGCTTGGTAGCATGGACGTTCCTGCGCAGCTTCTTGCTGTTCATTTTCGCTGCTCCTCCTTTACTGATCCTTGGCGACCTTACAGAGAACCTCGACGACTACCTTGATCGAGGAGTTGCGGTTGTAGATATCGGCGTAGCCTACTTCTATCAACTCCCCCAGTTCATCCAGTGGTCATTTCCAATCGCTGGCCTAATTGCAGCGGTCTTCACTGTGCACAACATGACCAGGCACCAAGAGATCGTGGCGACTAAAGCGGGAGGTATCTCGTTCCACAGGACGATCTTACCACTGTTAGTCGTTGGTGTGGCCCTAACGGTGGTAGCCCTGGGTCTGACCGAAATCGTACCCAAGGGAAATCGGATCGCAGCGCAGATTCTGAGTGATGAAGACCCTATGAGATCTTGGCGAAGCGACTTCGTCTACCAATCGGAGAATGGGTTAATCTGGCAAGTGGACAGGCTGACTGCGGGCGATGGCAGCATGTCAAATGTCATTATCGAACGGCCCCCGACGCCTAGTATGTCCGGGCTTCATGTCATCGCTGACGCAGCCATGTGGAACCCGCTCGAGGGTTGGACCTTACGTCACGGGTTTTTTCGAACTCTGACACCAGACTCAGCTGAGAAGTCAATCGAGTTTGATCGCCTGCGTATGGCTGAGCTAACTGAAAAACCCGAAGAGTTCCTAGAGGCTCCGCGGGAGCCGGAAGAGATGACATATGCTGAGATCGACAACCTGGCAACGATCATCCAGAGAACAGGAGGGAATGCTAAAGAGTTACTCGTAAAGCGTGAACAGAAGCTCGCGATCCCCTTCGCAACGCTAGTAGTAATTCTATTCGGAGCACCACTTGCGACTAGCAGTAAGCGTGGTGGAACCGCCTTAGGTATAGGGATCTCTCTCGGAACTGTACTTTTCTATATCCTGATGCTCAAAGTCAGTGCAGCATTTGGTGAGATCGGCACACTATCCCCAATCGTGGCGGCTTGGCTCCCAAATGTAGTATTCCTAGGGGTTGCGACAGTGCTATTAGTCCGGGTGAGAACTTAGTGGGAGTTTTGACCAGAAACCCTAGTGAAACTCCAGAATCTTAACCCAACTCAATAGCCACCCTGGGAAACTGAGGCCGAGATGACTCAATGGGGACCCCGCCCCATGCTGAGTAAGGCATTCTATAAGGCTCATAGCCTGGGAAATGACTACCTAATCTTCAAGGAAGGATCCGAATGGATCGCGACTCCTGATAAAATCCTTGAGATCTGCAATCGTAACCATGGAGTCGGCGCAGATGGTATAGTTGTGCTGCTGGGAGAACTTCAAGGAAACTTGCCCCAACTACGCATGTTCAATCCGGATGGCAGCGAATTTGAACGCAGTGGAAATGGGCTACGGATTCTAGCTGCTTATCTCTATCAAGAAGATCGAGTGAGTGATGCTCCATTCGAAGTCACCGTAGGAGGAGATCTCGTTAGCATGACCGTCCATGATGTGCAGGACGGTATCTACGATATTTCAGCGGAAATGGGACAGGCGAAAGTCGGTCCTGATTCAGTAGGCCTTAATAGTTCTTCCCTTGATGGTTCCGGACGAATTCTTGGACCAAATGGGTCTCGGCTTCATGCGATCCCCGTCTCAGTCGGAAATCCTCACCTGGTTGTATTTGTCTCCGAGGTAAGTAACACACTACTGGAGTCTCTCGGCCCTTTTCTAGCGACTCACTCCGACCTATCAAATGGTGCGAATGTGCAGCTGGTAGGGCCCCTTTCAGGAAACAGGTTCGAAGCCGCTATATGGGAGCGTGGTGTGGGTCCCACGTCGGCATCAGGTACAAGTGCCTGTGCAGTTGCTGTGGCCGCCGTTTGGAGTGGGAGAATCAACCCAGGGGCTATAATGGTTGATACGATAGGGGGCTCCCTCGAGGTTCACGTAAACGCTGAACTTGAGGTGGTATTACGCGGCCCTGTCACAGAGGTATGCACAGGCACTCTGACCTAGCTCCATACTAGCGTAACTTGTCACCTGATATAGAGATGCTAGCTTTCTGGAAACATTTGACGGGCAATTTAAGGCGTATTGCGGCCCGCACAACGTATCAGGTGTGATTCGTTGGCGAACAAGCTAAAAAGCCCACGCCCCATCGCACCTAGTAGCGAAGGGGCTTTTTCGTCGAGGCAACCATGGTATTGATACCAGAATCAGAGCAACGCACGAGGGCGAAGCGCATTGACCTCCTGCGGGAACACCTCGATAGACGGATTCTAGTGATGGACGGGGCGATGGGAACGATGATCCAGCGCCACTCTCTTAACGAAGATGATTTTCGAGGTGACCTCTTCCCCGAACATACATCACCCCTAATCGGGGCGAACGACATACTCTCTCTAACTCAACCAAGCTTGATCAAGGAGATCCACCAGGAATACCTATCAGCTGGGGCAGACTTGATTGAGACTAACACCTTCAATGCAAATCGAATTTCGCTTGCCGACTACGACCTCCAAGGGAAAGCAAGAGAACTCAACCGGGAAGCAGCACGCCTCGCTCGTGCCGCGGTCATAGATGCTGAGCGAGATGACCCAGGTCATCCTAAATGGGTCGTCGGAGCGCTGGGTCCTACTAATCGCACCGCCTCCATATCCCCGGACGTTGGCGATCCAGGTGCGAGGAATACCACATTTGATGAATTATCAGAAGCGTACATTGAACAAGCACACGGACTGATAGAGGGCGGTTCTGACGTACTCCTGATTGAAACTGCCTTTGACACCCTTAACGCCAAGGCAGCATTGTTCGCGCTCTCCACCGTACTCGTGGAGACAGGTCTAGATATCCCCGTAATGGTATCGGGAACTATTACTGATCGAAGTGGTCGGACACTCTCGGGTCAGACCCCCGAAGCGTTCTATAACTCGGTCGCACATGGTGTGCAGCCTGGACGTGGTCGTCCAAACGGGCTGTTCAGTATCGGCTTTAACTGCGCCCTAGGGATTGACGAGCTGCGGCCCCATATAGAAGAGCTGGCTACCGTGGCTCCACTCCCAATTAGCTGCTATCCCAACGCAGGCCTTCCAAATGAGTTTGGTGGTTATGACGAAACACCAGAACACATGGCTAACGTAACAGCTGAGTTCGTTGACGCAGGCTTCTTGAATATCGTCGGTGGATGCTGTGGTACGACTCCTGATCACATTCGAGCAATCGCCGAGAAGGTTAAAAGCCGAAAGCCACGAAAACTTCCCGAGATACAACGCAGAACTAATCTCTCAGGGCTAGAGCCAGTCTCAATCGGACCATCAGCACTATTCGTTAATGTGGGAGAGAGGACGAATGTCACAGGGTCTCGTCGCTTCGCTCGGCTCATCAAAGAAAATGACTATGAAACCGCCCTCGAAGTTGCGCGGGATCAAGTTCAGGGCGGCGCTCAGATAATTGACGTCAATATGGACGAAGGACTCCTGGACTCATTGGCTGCGATGCCACACTTCCTCAATCTCATGGCATCCGAACCCGAGATTGCAAGAATCCCGGTTATGGTGGATTCCTCTGACTGGGACGTGATCGAAGCAGGTCTCAAGACCCTTCAGGGTAAGGGGGTTGTGAACTCTATCTCCCTCAAAGATGGTGAGGATGCATTTAGAGAGCGTGCACAGAAAGTACGTAAGCTAGGCGCAGCCGCTGTTGTTATGGCATTCGATGAAGAGGGGCAAGCTGACACCCCGGAGCGGCGTCTCGAGGTATGCCAGAGGGCGTACAAGATTCTCGTACACGAAGAGGGGTTCCCTCCCGAGGACATCATCTTCGACTGTAATGTTTTTGCGGTTGCAACGGGTATTGAAGAGCACGAGCGCTACGCTATGTGGTTCATTGAAGCAATCAGGAAAATTAAGGAAACCTGTCCACACGTGCTCACGAGTGGTGGCATCAGCAACGTTTCATTTTCATTCCGTGGAAGCCCCCAAGTGCGGGAGGCGATGCATACAGCATTCCTTTATCACGCGATCGACGCAGGGCTCGATATGGGGATTGTTAATGCAGGTGCACTTCCGATTTACGACGAGATCGAGGAGAGCCTCCTAACCTCGGTAGAGGATGTGCTATTCGCACGCACGCCAGATGCCACAGACGTCTTAACTCAGATCGCTGGCGAACTAACTGGAACCTCGGAGCGCAGCCACCAAGAAGATCTGTCCTGGCGAGAGCTCGATGTTGAAGAGCGACTTGTACACGCGCTAGTGCAGGGTATGGATCAGTTTGCCGAAGAAGACGCAGAGGCGGCAAGACAGAAATTTTCCAGTGCCCTCAATGTGATCGAGGGACCGTTAATGGACGGCATGAACGTGGTGGGTGATCTCTTTGGAAGCGGACGTATGTTTCTTCCTCAAGTCGTGAAAAGTGCTCGCGTGATGAAGAAAGCAGTCGCCTACCTAGTCCCGTTCCTTGAAGAAGAGAAAGAGGGAAAAACCCAACAGCCTAAGATCCTGCTCGCAACGGTCAAGGGTGACGTTCACGATATTGGAAAGAATATTGTCGGAGTTGTTCTAGAGTGTAATGGATTCAACGTGATCGACCTGGGCGTCATGGTGCCTGCTGAGCAAATCCTAGAAACTGCCCGCAAGGAGTCAGTTGATGTGATCGGACTATCAGGACTGATTACGCCGTCTCTGGAACACATGGTCCACATTGCTAGTGAGATGGAGCGCACTGGCTTTGAGACTCCTCTGCTCATCGGGGGGGCGACAACCTCTAGAGCGCATACAGCACTCAAGATTGACGGCCGTTACGATGGGGCGACTGTTCATGTGCTTGACGCGTCACGAGCAGTTGGAGTTGTTTCCAAACTCTTGGATAAAGAGAGTAGAGAGAGCTTCCTGAGTGAGGTTCAGACTGAATATCAGACCGAGCGCGAACGACGCTCCCAGAATCGTCCGCGAGCACGTCTGTTGTCCCTCGCGGAAACACGCGACAAAGCCGACAGGAAAGTGTCTGAGGCTTATCGGATAACCAAACCAGCTGAACCAGGAATTCAGGTCACGGAAGTGCCGATCTCTGAACTCCGCCACTATATCGATTGGACTCCCTTCTTTCACGCATGGGAGTTGTCAGGCAAGCACCCGGATATCCTGAATGATGCTACTGTGGGCGATCAGGCAAGGAGTCTCCTGTCTGATGCTGAAGACCTTTTGGACCGGATGGAAGCCGAGGGTAGAATCCGCACGAAAGCCACATTGGGCATCTTCCCAGCCAATGCTCGTGGGGATGACGTTGAGATTTACACGGATGACTCACGCACCCAGGTATGTGCAGTCATGCACAACTTGAGACAGCAGTTCGCTAAAGATGGACGACCTAGTCAATGCCTAGCTGACTACGTAGCGACAGTAGACTCGAATCAGGCTGACTGGATCGGGGCATTCGTGGTTACGGCTGGGCTGGGTGTTAGCGAAGTCGTTCGTGAGCTAGAGGAAGCTAATGATGATTACACAGCGATCCTTACCAAGGCAGTAGCTGATAGGCTAGCTGAGGCACTCGCAGAACTAATGCACAAACGGGTGCGCACGAATATTTGGGGGTACGCTAGCAGCGAAACATTCACTAACAAGGAGCTAATCCGCGAGGCATACCTTGGTATTCGTCCGGCACCAGGTTACCCGGCCTGCCCTGATCACACTGAGAAGGGGACCATCTTTGAACTCCTCGACGCTGAGGGCACACTGGGCGTCCAACTCACTGAAAGCTATGCGATGACCCCTGCAGCTTCAGTGAGCGGTTGGTATTTAGCACACCCGTCAGCCAAGTATTTCGGTGTTGGCAGAATCGGACGAGACCAAATAGAGGATTATGCTCAACGGAAGGATTGGTCAATCGAGGAAGCAGAACGTTGGCTGGCACCCAACCTAGGCTACGATCCGGACGAACAGCGATGAAATCGATGATCGAGGACGGACTTGTCCATATCTTCGATGGTGCGATGGGATCGGTTCTCTATACTCGGGGTGTATTCGTCAATATCTGCTTTGACGAACTCAATCTTAGCAATCCCGAGATCGTTAGACGCATTCATCAAGAGTACGTCTCTGCTGGATCAGAGATCCTAGAGACGAATACTTTCGGTGCAAACCCTGTAAAACTTTCCTCCCATAGCCTTGGAGATCGGACCGAAGAAATCAACGAGAAGGCAGCTCACTTGGCACGTGACGCAGGTGCGGGACGAGTAGCAGTCGTCGGCGCGATTGGCCCTCTCGGAATTCGTATTGAACCATGGGGACCAACTGCACGTGCGGAGGCCACAGCCTTTTTCGAACGTCAGGTCAACGGACTACTCGCTGGAGGTGTTGATGGTTTCATCCTAGAAACCTTCGCTGATCTGAATGAGATCGACTGTGCATTCACAGCAATCCGTAAGTTGGGCGACCTACCAGTTATTGCCCAAATGACACTAGGGCAAAATGGGAAAACGGTATACGGTCATACAGCTTCGCAAATCGCTCAAGAACTCACGAGTATTGGTGTGGATGTCATAGGCTTGAATTGCTCAGTTGGACCCGCGGTAATGCTGGACGCAATAGAGGACATGGCTGACACGACATCTGTACCTCTTTCGGCTCAACCCAACGCAGGCCTTCCACGGACCGTGCGAGACCGAAAGATCTACATGGCAACTCCTGAGTACATGGCACAATATGCGCGTCGTATGGTCGACGCCGGGGTTCGGTTCGTTGGCGGGTGCTGTGGCACGACACCTGACCACATAAAACAGATACGAGACTCGGTCAGGTCAGGCCAACCTAGGCCCGTCATGGTCAGGGTTACGGACGTCGACCAAGAGGGGTCGGAGATCCTAGATCCTGTGCCGTTAGAAGCGTGCTCGGCATGGGGGCGGAAACTCTCTCGAGGAGAACCTGTTGTGTCGATCGAAGTCTTGCCACCACGCGGCTGGGATCGAAACGCGATAGTTGAACCCGCCCATGAACTGAAAGACGCTGGTGTTGATTCTCTGGCTATCGTTGATGGTCCTCGCTCTCGAAGCCGGATGGGAGCACTCTCTGCGGCAGTAATCGTCGAGCAGGAAGTCGGGATCGAAGCGATCGTGCACTACACGTGCCGTGACCGCAACATGCTCGGGATGATCTCTGACCTGCTGGGAGCCGCCGCTGCTGGAATCCGCAATCTACTCGTCGTGAGCGGTGACCCGTCAGTTCATGGACCATATCCAGATATGACGGAAGTATTCGACATTGATTCAATTGGACTTACCAACGTCGTAACCGGGCTTAACCAAGGCATCGACCCAGCTGGAAACTCAATAGGAGACCCGACCAAGTTCGTCCAAGGAGTGGTGGCCAATCCTGGTGCCTTAGATCTCGAGCGTGAGGTCACTCGGTTCCGTTATAAAGTGGAAGCCGGTGCAAGCTTTGTGGTGACCCAACCCATCTTCGATCCTGAAAGCTTGGAAAGATTCCTCGACAAGATTCACCAATGGAAGATCCCAGTGGTTGCAGGGATTTGGCCATTCCTGAATCTGAGAAATGCAGAATTTCTCGCAAATGAAGTACCCGGGGCTACAGTGCCTGAGAAAATTGTGGATCGGATGCGGAGAGCTCAGATCTCTGGTGATGAAGAGGCATTGAATGAGGGTGTAGAGATTGCAGCAGAGATGATTGATGCCGTCCGCCCACTAGTGCAGGGATTTCATCTGAGCGCACCCAGTCGTCGGGTTGACGTAGCGCTGAGAGTCCTCGATGAAGCTGGGGTTAGCACAAACACTTAACGCTTCTCTTTTCCGTGTATAGTAAGGTGCAACTGCTAAACTAGTTCGAGAATCCGACGCAAACGCCGGGCTGCTCCTCTGTTACCCAGGTTACTCACGTACACCTTCTCTGCACCAATACGACGAAGTTCTCTGATCGATTCCGCGCAAATCTCCTCGGCCGTAGCTCCAGCTTGAAAATCACGAGTCAATTCTTCCACTGGAACAGGAAAGAAGTTGCTTAATTCCTCTAGAGTTGAGGGATTCGCACTGCGGTAGAAGAAAACACCGAAGACAATAGGCACGAGAGTTGTGTCTATGATACTCAGAAAACGCTCAACCTCAGCTAGCGAGTGATGTGAGACAATCTGTGTTAGGGCGAAATTAGAGTGAGCATCAGGCGCGTTGACGAAACTCACCTGCTCTATAGCGTCCCGATGTGGATTCACCCACCCTCCAAGGACAAGCTCAGGCAGACGTATCCTTATGAGTTCCCGCAAGTCTCTCCCGTGCGGCACACACCGCTTACGTCCTACAGACTGATCTCCACCAAGAACAGTTAGCGCATCGAATCCCCCCGAGATCGCGCGCGATGCGAACATGAGACAGTACTCTAGTGAGTGTTTCGCTGTGAGGATTGGGACAATGCGACGAAGATCCGCCTCCTCACCTAAGTTCGCTGACACATGAGCGAGATTCTCTTCCTCTGCTTCACCTACCGCGTTGTCGGTCAAGAAGACGAAAAGTTCTTCAGAAGTGAGACGATTTAGCGAGTGATGAAGATCGATCCAGGCCTTCATACCTTCCCCGGCCTGAAGGTTAGAGCGAGGAGGACGAAGTTCGACCGCAACCATCGGTCCAGGCTCAAGAAGCTTTTCAAGCAAGAGAGCTTGGCGGTCCGGTCCTGACTCTGTCATTTGGATAGCCCCACCAATTCCTCGATCTCCGCTGTACTCGTCGGCAACCCACAACTGAGGATCTCGCAACCATCTTCGGTAACTAGTACATCATCCTCAATCCTTATGGCTATTCCTGATAAGTTTTCAGCTACGCTTTCGGCTATCGCAGGACGAAAATAGAGACCTGGCTCGATAGTGAATACCATACCAGGCTCAAGCACGCGCGCACTTCCAGCGCTGGCATAGTCGCCAGGATCATGGACATCGAGCCCTAACCAATGGGATGTTTGGTGTGGGTAGTAGGGTTGGTATGCTTTTTTCTCAAGTAACCCGTCAACCGATCCCCTTAGCACCCTCAAGTCTCTTAACCCCTCCACAATCACCCTAGTAACGGCATCGTGCAGTGCAGTAACGGGCTCACCTGGTCTTACCTTATCAATAGCGGACTCAAAAGAAGCCAGAACTACCTCATACACGTCTCTTTGGGCAGGTGTGAAATACCCATTAGCTGGATACGTGCGAGTCACATCCCCGTTGTAGAATCCAACTTCAGCTCCAGCATCTACGAGTACTAGATCGTCTTGATCAATGAGCTTGTCATTTGCTGTATAGTGCAGAACACATCCATTACTCCCGGATCCGACGATCGTTGGAAATGCCACCGTGCTCCCAGCAGAACTTCGAAACGCTTGTTCAAGGGTGGCCTCGACAGTCCACTCACCAACGCCTGGGGAGATGATGGCGGCAGCTGCACGGTGTCCTGCGACAGTTACCTGAGCTGCCATCCTAAGCCACTCAATTTCGCAATCCTCTTTCTTTAGGCGTAGCTCGTCAAGAATTCCTCCAGGGTCCACCACAGCTCTCGGTCCAGACCCGCGCCGAGCCCCTTTTGAGCGGGCATTTTCGAGGGCCTGCTTCACATAAAACTCAAGCCCATCGTTCACTCGAGCACGGTAATGGATACAGTCCGCTCCCTCGATTAGACCAGGAAGTAAATCAGGTAACTCACTCATCATATAACATTCATCAGCCCCAAACCGATCTTTGGCGATTTCTGTTCCAATCATTGGGCCAGTCCAAAGTTCAGTGCTCTCGTTGGGGCCAGTCACAAAGAGCACAAAATGAGGATCCTTATTTCCACGAATTAGTGCCAGCGCACCTGGTTCAGTAACTCCGGTCGAGTAATAAAGCTCGTTGTCGGGACGGTACCGGTATTGTGTGTCTCGTGACCGGTAAAACGTCGGTGCAGACGGCAGTAACATGACACCACCGCTCAGTAGAGAGCGGATCAACTCTCGACGCTGTCTGAACACCTCAGGAGCAGCGTCACCCGGAAAATCTGATAGAGTCATTCGGGCAAGCTAGCTTTGGTTGAGTTAGGAGGGCACCCCACGATAGGTTCACAAAGAGCCCAAAGAGAGTAACATATGGGTTCCATAGGTACTGCTTTAGCCTTCGTTATTTCGAATACTAATAGGAAAAGAGGCAGGCGCATGGTGTTACGAACACCTAGTGTTCTCTCGATCATCTTCACTTCGGCACTCTTACTCACGGCTCCGGCCGGAGCACAGGATCCTGATTCCACAGTCACTATAGATCCAGTGCTAGTCAGGGTTCTCAGAAGTGCTGTAGGAACAGGAACTCCCCATTCTGTCTCAGTTGTCACTGGTTCTGAGTTGACTCGGGCAACTGCTGGCGCCTTCCTAGAGGACGCACTTCGAGCAATGCCTGGGGTGCAGATCCACAATCGTTTCAACCTAGCGATGGGCGAGCGCCTTTCGGTCCGAGGTTTTGGCTCAAGAGCACAGTTCGGGGTACGGGGCGTTCGCGTACTGGTAGATGGAATCCCGGCAACACTTCCTGATGGCCAAGCCACACTTGATCATCTGGATCTTGCTGGCCTGGGTCGAATTGAAGCGTTGAGAGGACCGTCCTCCGCACTCTATGGCAACGCCGCTGGAGGTGTACTGCACTTCCGTTCCCTAGACCCGGCTAACGAACCCGCGCTGCTTTCATTTCGGAGTACATCTGGTTCTCACGGGCTACTCACCCTACAAGGCGTTGTCTCAGGTCAATCTGGTGACACCGGCTACCGTGTCGGCTTTTCACGACTCAGTTATGATGGGTTCCGGAGAGATCCCCTTGCTGATGATGGTAGCATTTATGCTGGTGGCAAACGATCAGTTGTTAATGCATCACTGACCCTACCGGCTGGTGCTGGCCGGTTGAGGATCGTAGCTAATGGCGTCCTTCTCGATGCAAAAAACCCTGGATCTCTCTCTCAGTCACTACTCGATGAGGGGAATCGGCAGGCATACCGTTTCAATGTCATCAGTCGCACTAGCAAAGATGTAAAACAGGGCCAAGCTGGAGCGACTTGGACCGGACCGCTCGGTGGGGGTGAAGCGGAGATTTCCTCATGGGTGATCAAACGAGAACTCGATAATCCGATTCCAGGTAAAGTCGTCGATCTCGACCGTAAAGCAGGTGGGATGCGGGCACTGTTTCAAGATCAAACTGAGATCTCAAGTGGCAGATTTGGGATCGGGGCAGGATTCGAGCTCGAATTTCAGAGTGATGAGCGCTTCAACTGGAAGAACAGCAAAGGTGAGAGGGGTAACCTTCTTCTCGAGCAGCTGGAACGCGTTCGGGGCACCGGTCTTTTCATGCAGGGAAGGCTCGATCTTGATTCAGGGCCCTCGCTGCTGGCAGGACTCCGTTATGATCGACTCAGCTTTTCTGCTACGGACCGCTTCATTAGTGCTGAAAATCCAGATGATTCTGGCGAACGAGTCATGGATGCCCTGAGCCCATCAGTTGGCTTGCTGATCAATGCCGGAACTGACCTGGAAGCATTTGCCTCAATAGCAGGATCGTTTGAAACGCCCACTACGACAGAAATCGTCAACCGCCCCAGTGGTGCAGGGGGATTCAACCCGGACCTTGAGCCTCAAAAGGGTTTCACGATCGAAGGCGGCATCAGAGGTGGAGTTGGGGATCAAGGGACATTCGAGCTTGCGCTGTTCCAAACGAAACTCACAGGTGAACTGGTTCCATTTGAAGTACCATCGAATCCCGGACTTACATACTACCAAAATGCGGGGCGGTCGCTCTATCGAGGATGGGAAGCTTCGCTAGATACGCGTCTTGGTGAGAACGCTTCCACCCGAATCGCATACACTCGTGTGAATGGCAGCTTCAAGGAGTTTATCACTGATGATGCTGACTATTCTGGCAACAAAATCCCCGGACTAGCTCCACATCGGGTTGATGGGCTACTTCAGGTGGATCTAGATGAATTTTATCTGGCTCTGAGAGGTCTCTTCCAGGCTGATATACCCGTAGACAATGGTGGGCAGTTCAGTTCGGAATCATTCTTCGTAGCAGATGTCCGACTCGGAGTCGAGAATCTGGTTTTGGGTAGCTTGAAGGCTTCACCATTTGTGGCAGTCCAGAACGTGCTGGATGCGTGGTACAATAGCTCGGTGATTGTTAACGCCTTCGGGAAAAGATTCTATGAGCCGGGACCTGGGCGCACCTTCTTGCTCGGACTTGGAATTACCTGGGGTAATTAACCCAAGAACAGGCTAGATCAACTTGGAAGAAACGTAAGCAATGAAGTCATCGCACTCGCAGGGATATGCCACAAAGCTTCTCCCCGGCGGGTCTTTGATTTTGGTGCTTTTCGTGGTGCTGGCTGGCGTTTCACCAAAGCAGAGTTCGGCTCAAGATGGTCTACGTATTGGTTTGACCGTGGGTGGGGTAAGCAAGGTCGGCGTGGTACTGGAGAAGTTCCTTAACGGCAACCAAAGCTTGGAGCTAACGGTTGGAACGTGGTCTTTTAAGGAGATCAGCACCTCATTGGTGATTAAGCGGTACTTCCTCTCGAATGACCTAGACGCTGGCTGGTACAAACCCATACACCCTTTTATAGGTGCAGGGTTGTGGGTCGTTGGGGCGAAGCCTCCAGCAGAACGCCTGGGGCTTGCCCTCAGTGCGATCGTTCCAATCGGTATCGATTGGAGTTTTCCTTTTGATGCGGACCCATCATGCAATAACAGGTCTTGTCCCGTGGGCAATCATGCCCTCGGCGTGAGCGTAAACCTAAATCGGGCTTTACTTGTCCGGCGTAGTAATCCTGAGGATCAACTTCCACTGAACGGTAGATTGGTGCCGCTGCCCGGAGCCTATTACCGCTTTATGACGAGACACTGATTAAGTAATCACCTTCGATGTGAACTCACCATTCGTCGGGTTCATCCCACGTCTGAGACCAAAACTTATGCTCCTCGTCATCGATTTGCTCGATATCAAGGGGAGAATCCTCATCCGTAATAAGCGCACCAGTCGCGAGAATTTCTTCTACAGCCGCATCATTAACAATTGGCATGCTCTTTCCGACCCGATCGCGTAACCGCATCCGCAGACTAACCCCAGCAGTAACTGCTAGGACGGTAAGCCCAGCCCAGAATACTAACCAGAATAATGTTAACATCAGAGTTCCTACTAGCGGACCAAGTCTAATCCAATGGCTTCATTCCTACATATTTAAGCCCACTGCCTGTATTGAAGAGGAGGATCTCTTCATCCTCATTTATCATGCCCTTATCCAAGAGGATAGGGAGCGCAGCAGCCGTCGCACCACCCTCCGGAGCAGCAAAGATTCCTGTGTCGATGCCTAAGTTCTCCACCCACTCAGCCATCGAGTGGTCGGGGACGGCCACGGCTCCACCCCCAGACTCCCTTAAGGCGCGTAAGATTAGGAAGTCGCCGACTGCTCCTGGAACCCGAAGCCCTGATGCGTATGTAGAAGCTCCACTCCACACTTCAGCTGCATCATGGCCTGCTTCCCAAGCACGCACCATCGGAGCGCAGCCAGCAGCCTGAACAGTGAACATCTTCGGACGCTCACTACCAATCCATCCAAGTTGCTCCATCTCATCGAAGGCCTTCCACATTCCAATTAAACCCGTACCTCCTCCCGTGGGATACACAATCGCATCAGGCAACCTCCATCCTAATTGCTCACAGAGCTCATACCCCATGGTTTTCTTGCCCTCTACTCTATAAGGCTCTTTCAGGGTAGAAAGATCAAACCATCCATTCTCCTCTACACCCTGTCGTACCACGAGACCGCAGTCACTGATAAGGCCATCCAAAAGTTGAAGATCCGCACCCAAAGCAGAGATTTCTTCAAGGATGGCCGCTGGTGTGTCGGTTGGGACTACAACATGTGCCCGGAGCCCAGCGGCCGCGGCATAAGCTGCTGCTGCACTACCCGCGTTGCCAGCAGATGGTATTGCAACCTCCTCTGCTCCTAGTTCGAGCGCACGTGATACCGCAAGACAGAGACCTCGGTCTTTGAAGCTACCCGTCGGATTTTGACCTTCGTCTTTCACCCAGACACGTCGAATACCCATCCGGTTAGCAGTTCGGTGCGCATCGATAAGTGGGGTCCACCCCTCCCCGAGACGGATCTGGGAACCCCTATTTCGAACAGGGAGAACTTCCTGATAGCGCCAGAGATCTGCGCTACGACACGCCACGGACTCTCGGGTAAAGCTCGAACTGATAAGATCCATATCATATCGAGCGAAGAGCGGTTTGCCAGCTGCCGAAAGTCCAATAAGCTTTTCGCTCTCAACTTTTTCGCCGGTACCGGTGCATTCCAGATGCGTTGCTCCGTGCAAGCCGTCTTGATCAGTCATAGGAGCGTACTTTCCTCATCTTAGAGATTGATACGGGAACAGGATGGTGACGAGAACGACGAAGGTGCTCGCCTAGTCCAGATACGAGGTATCTTAGTGCTTTACTGGAGCTAAGAACCGCTCAAGCAGCTAACCCAATAATAGGAAAGTTCTTATTCGTACCGAAGTGCATCAATAGGGTCGAGAATCGCCGCCCTACGAGCAGGCCAGATGCCAAAGAACAGTCCTATGAAGGCACTGATAGCCAACGAGATAGCCACTATTTGCGGAGACACCACTGTGTCCAAACCAGCAAGACGCGTTGTCATCTCTGCGGCTCCGTAACCCATTCCGACTCCCAAGAGCCCTCCCAACACGCAGAGAGTCGAGGCCTCAACAACAAACTGTGTCATGATCGCCCCACGGGTAGCTCCAAGGGCCTTACGAATCCCTATCTCACGGGTTCGCTCAGTTACAGATACAAGCATGATATTCATGATACCGATGCCACCGACAAGAAGACTGATTCCTGCGATCCCAGCCAATAGTAAGGTGAAAGTCTGAGCTGTCGCGTTGAAGGTTTCCAGTAGATCCGTGGAGTTGCGTATGCTGAAGTCTGCATCCTCACCTGGTAGGATACGATGCTCCCTCCGCATAATTCGGTCGATCTCGGCAATCGCCTGGTTCATTTCCTCGGGCGTTTCTGTGGAAGCGTAAATCGAGCCAAGCCTATCGCGGCCACCCATCACACGATACTGGGCAGTCGATTGAGGAATAAAGATCTGGTCATCAGGGCGAAGCCACATCGCATCACCCTTCTCTTCAAGCACACCAACCACCTCAAACGGGATACCACGTACCTGGATGGTCTTTCCGACGAGGAGCTCCGCTGCGAGCGAGTACTGGGAAGAGTCCGCAGGAATCTCACCAAGCTGCTCTGGAATCGTATAACCGAGTACCGCTACTCGCCTACGTCCGCGGACTTCCCCTTCTGTGAAATAGCGCCCTGCGATTAGTCCGTGATCATACATATCGAAATAATCGGGCCAAACACCCATGACCTGATTATTCGAATTCCAGCGTAGGTAGGTAACCTGCATCCGTGACTGAAGCTCAGGAGAGATCTTGAGGAACCCACGGGTCTCATTCCTCAGCGCTTCGGCATCCTCAATCGACATCTGAGTATCGCCTCGAGACACTCCATGACTGAATTCCTGACCGGGCCGGATGGTAAGGACAGAGGTACCCATGTTGTTGATCTGTTGTTCAACCTGTACTTGAGCACCCTCTCCTAATGAGACCATCGTAATCACTGCCCCGACACCGATTACGATACCAAGTGTCGTCAACACAGAACGCAGAACGTTTGTGCTGATAGCGCTCATGGCCACCTTAATGATTTCAAAGATCAGCAGCATCAGGCTTTCTCCTACTACGGGGTCCGGGGTCGGAAGCCGCCACCTCGTCCCATCCCCCCACCGAAGAGATTTCCGCCCATTCGACTCATCATTCGGGACTGGAATTCCTGCTGTTGGGCCATGAGTTGAGCAGCTCCCACGACAACGAGTACATCACCTGCTTCGACTCCCATCACTATCTGTGTGTGGTCCCAGTCATTGAGACCCATTTGGACAAGTCTTGGTTTTGGTATGCTATCCGCACCCATCACGAATACGACTGCAGGTCGCGTATCACGAGTCGATGCTCTTGTAACGTCTGCCCCACCCCCTCGGGCAGCACGCCCACCCCGGCCACCTCCCAGGCGTTGCATTTCAGCACGCATCGACTCCTGACTAATCTCTCCACTCTCGACTTGCGCACGAAGCTCCTGAAGCTGAGCCATAATGCTGCCTTGATCATCCTGACCATCTCCCGGAGGGCTATCACCTTCTCCGCTTGCAGCCTCAGCACCCTCAGATTGAGGCCTGCCACCCTGGCCACGACCACCAGCGAATCCCTGCCCACCTCGGCTGCCACCACGACCTCCCCGCATGAACTGCGTCAGATCCATATCGTCGATGTTGAGACCCAAGGCCATCGCTGCCGGACCGACGTCAGAGGTTTGTACAATTGCATTATTTGGAACCAATACCACATCCAATGCCTCGTCTATCAGCACCTCAACCTCTGCGTTCATCCCCGGCTTCAAGAGCCCTGCACTATTGTCCAAACTCACAATCACCGGAAACATCGTCACATTCTGAACCACAGTCGCCTGAGGCTCTATCTTATCAACCACACCCCGGAACGACTCATCCGGGAATGCTTCAACGGTCACAATGGCCTCCAGGCCGGAGGCTAACTGGCCCATATCAGTCTCATCCACCAACGTCCTGACCTGCATCTCCTTTAGGTTCGCCATCATGAACAGCGCCGTACCACCCGACACGTTTTGTGACGCTGATTGGATAACCACACCCTCTTCGACGCTTTTTTGGATGATGGTCCCGGCAGCTGGGGCTCGGATACGAACGTCATTCAGTTGAAGTATAGCGAGGTCGTGGTTGGTCTTAGCCTTTACAAGACTTGCCTGCGAGTTCGCGAACTCAAGGCGGGAACTCTCATGCTCCTGTGGCGTGATCACCGCAGCCCCTAAAAGCTGATCTGACCGCTCGAGCTGAGCTTCAGAAATCTCTAGTCTAGCCTGAGCAACAGCTAGATCAGCTTCAGTCTGGTTGAATCTATTCTGAACGTCGCGCGGATCGATATCAGCCAGGAGCGATCCCGGCCCCACTTCATCCCCAACATCCGCGTGCAGACGCAAGATTTCACCCGAAGCCTTGGATTTGACTTCTACCGTGCGAATCGGCTCAACGGTACCGGTAGCTTCCGCGCGGATAGATAAGTCACCACGAGTGACTTCTACAGTCGTGAGCGATGATCCTTCAGTTACTGACTCATCATTACTGCATGCCGCAGTAACAACGGCAACCATACCGGCCAAAGCCAGTGTAAGGGTTTTCCTTGTCATACCATCGTCTCCACTGGGTCATTCAAGAAGTCTTTCTCAATCATGCCGTCTTTGAGATGCACCTGTCGTTTCGCATATCCTGCAATGTCTCTCTCATGAGTTACCAAGACAATCGTTTGTCCTTGTTCATTAAGCTCTTTAAGCTGGCGCATGATGGCCCCGCTTGTCACAGAGTCCAAGTTACCTGTTGGTTCATCAGCCAGGAGAATCGCTGGATCATTCACAAGCGCCCTTGCCATAGCAACCCGCTGGCGCTCACCTCCAGACATCTCGGGTGGGCGGTGATCTATTCGATCACCCAACCCGACTAACTCCAGCTTCTCAGCGGCGAGGCGGCGGCGATCTTTGCCTCTAATTCCAGCGTAGATCAGCGGCAACTCGACGTTGTGCAGGGCCGTCGCGCGTGGTAGTAGGTTGAACGTCTGAAAAACGAAACCGATATCTCTATTTCTCACACGCGCTAGTTGATCCTCAGAAAGCTCACTCACAAGCTGCCCATTCAGCCAATACTCTCCGGCGGTAGGCGTATCAAGACAGCCAATCATGTTCATGAGTGTAGATTTTCCGCTCCCGGAAGGGCCCATGACCGCTACGAACTCCTCTGCTCCGATTTCGAGGTCCACAGCCCGAACAGCGTGCACCGTCTCCGCCCCGAGCACGTAGTCTTTGACCAAGCCGGTTGCACGGATTATCACCTCACTCACAGTTCTCTCCCTAGAATCGCTTCAAGCTCTGCCCGGGCTATCACGTAGTCATATCGCGACGTAACGACCGTAGCGTCTGCTTGGCTCGCAGCTGACTGGCTTATCAACACATCTAGGATCGTCGAGACTCCAACCGCGTATCTTTCCCGTACAACCCTAAGATCCTCAGCTGCGACGCGCGCGGCTTCCTCTGCAATTTCGATGGCACGCTCAGCAGTACGGAGGCTGTATAAGGCATTATCGGCTTGCTGACGTGCAGCAAGCCGAGTGTCATCCTCTTGCAGACGAGAAACCCGATAGCTGAACTGTGCCCGATCAATCGATGACTGTCGCTGGAAGTTATTAAAAATCGGATAGGACATCGAAAATCCCATACTCCAGCTGGTCCTGCCACCTGTGAAAGACCGCTCCTGATTATTCCAGTTGTAACCAGTGCTCATCGAGATGGTGGGGAAGTAACTAGCCTTTGCTGAACGGACGTTGGCCGACGCCGCATTAGCTGCTTGGGTCGCGGCAATAACGGTCGGCGATCCGGATTCTGCCAACTGCATGATCTCTGTCTCAGCCAACGGCAGCATGGTTGGTTCCAGGGTCGCAGGACGGAGCGGTGCCACAGCTACAGATTCCCCTATTTGCCTACCCAAAGCAAACTCTGCAGCACGAAGTGCGGTCTCTCCCTGCAACACTCCCTGCTCAGCATTTATAAAATCCAGTCGCGCACGCAGGGAATCCGAAATGGTCGCCCGGCCGACCTGCGACCGAGCGCGCACGATTTCTAAATTCTGTTGCGCCTGATCCACTCTCTGCCGCGCAACCTCAAGGAGATCTGCTTGCCTAAGCGCACTAAAGAAAAAATTCTTTGTCTGCAGGGTCACAGCAAAGCGTTGGTTCTCTCGTCGTGCTATCGCAGCCTGCATGTCGGCATCTGTCCGATTCATCTCCACAAAGCGAGTCCCGCCCTGGAAAATGGTCACTCGGCCGGACACCCCTGCGCCGTATGAGTCCGAACTCCCACCCACAATCTGTCCCGTGTTGGGATCAAGGATATTCGCACTTCTCAGGGATCCACTCGTACTGGCGCTGAGGCTCGGCAGGAACGCTGCCCATGCGGATCGCCTTGCAAGCTCAGCATTATCTAAAGCTTGATCCTGCTGGAGCATCTGTGGGCTACGGACTAGAGCGAGTTCAATCGCCTCATCAAGGCTCACTGCCTGCTGCCCCAAAATGGACACCGGCCAGAGAATAACGAGACCCACCGTCAGGCAGGAAGCAATCCGGACCACAGCCCGGTATGTGTTTTTCATCGGCCTAGTCCCGGTTGCCCCTCTTGTCACCCTGGGTCCGACTTTCATCGAACTCCTGCAGAAGCACCCTGTATTCAGAGGCCTGCTCTTCGGTGAATATCTCAAGGATTGCTTCCCGCGTCTGTTGGATCAGCGCTTGGTACTGCGGAAGATATGTGGTACGGAACTCTTCGTGCAGCGATCTCATATGCTGCAGTTGGTCCTCCAATATGGAGTCGATCAGGAGCGTTTGAGCTTCAGTGGGCTCAACTTGTTGATACATGGGTGTGCGACGAGGACGATCGGACATCCTGTACCGATCAGCATCGCTCACCGTGCCTTCTTCAACCGGCAGCGCCACCAGACTACCATCACTGACCAGCCCAAGCATGACGCCCGCGCCAAGAACCACCGCTAGTATCACTGCAGTCACAAGTTTCGTTCGAGATCCATGTTCCATTAGAAAACCTCCGATGCAAAGGCCACTGCATCGCTCGTCTCCAAAGGAGCAAGCGCCGCAGGGATTGTCTGTCCTTCAACCTCACTCACCAGTAGTTCCTCAATCCCGACCGGCCTAACAGGAACAGCCGACTGGTCTTTTGTGAGAAGTAGTCCAGCCACAATGGCAGCAAGTAAAGCTACCGGGACAACGGTCCTAGCCCAGGACGTCATCACGTCACCCACGGTCAGCTCGTGTATTAACCTCCGCCGAGCCAACTCGCCCGCTGCATTTTCTAGGATCCATTCGCGAAAACGATACCAGTAACTCGGATCCTGATGCTCTGGATCAAAGTGAGTGAACGCTTCAGCCAACTCTAGGTCAGGCCCTAAGTCATCATTCGAGTCGAAATCGTGCGACATCCTTGTAATCATTGAACTTTCCTAATCAAATCTGATCCATTTGGTATCTCTATAAGAGCCTCTTTCAAGGCTTTCCTCGCAAAGTGCAAGTGCGACCGCACTGTCCCCGATGGAATTCCTAACCTCTCGGCGATCTCTCGGTGTTTCCATCCCTCTAGGTCATGCAGCAGCACAACCTCTTGCTGAACCTCGGGTAGTGCAGCAATCGCCCGCTGAAGGATCCCCCTCAGTTCTGAGGTCTCCGCAATCTTATCCGGTGTGGGAATCCGAGACCTCGTCCCCTGTGGCACATCACTAGTCTCTCTTAAGGACTCTCGACGAATCAAGTTCCGCGAACGATTCCTTACTATCGTCATGAACCAACCCGCGAACCTTTCCGGATCCCGGCATTCGTCAAGCTGATCCAACGCCACCAAGAATGACTCTTGAGCGGCATCTTCCGCATCCTCATGGCGTCCGGTCACAGAAAGTGCCAAAGCATAGGCAGATTTCTGGTACCTCTCTATGAGCATGCTCAAAGCGATTTCTTCCCCCTTGCGAGCTCGTAAGACCAACTCGCTATCATCCGGATGGTCGGTTGTTTTTAAAGACACGGAAGCCGAACCCCGTGTTGAGGTTGGTTCATAATCGAATGGGAGCTGATGATAGAAATCAGTTGTGAGCAATAGCAGGTAAGATCGTCTGCTACAATCTAATAGATACCTAGCTGAGCAGTTTCGTTAAGCTCACTAGATCCACTAATCCACCGCTTCAGAAGGACGATATTCAGCTTGAGCGTTCAGTTACGGCCTGGCTTACGTATATCTGAAAAGAAATCTCTAGACTGATCTGTCCGGGGTGGGCTGCTCTGCTCATAAGCTGACTGAAGTTGGTCTAGGTTTAACTCAGAAAGTATACGACCTGCGATTAACGTCTCTCGGTCCGGTGCACCGGCATCCTCAGCGGATATCCAAAACCCAAGCATCAGTAGGGCAGCGGTTTGTGTTTGAGAGCGACCAATTACACGAACAGTCCATTCCTTGCCGTCGACCTCAAGAATGACTTCCTCGAGATCAGACTCCAAGGGAGGAGTATCCTGATTCTCTGAAACGCTGTCGTTACTATCAGGCATTAATCCACAATGACTTAGCTGATAATCTTAAGAGGGTCGTTTGCGCGTCCGCCTGACACTCTACGAAGAGTGCGATCTCCATAGAACATCCGAATGTACTTAGCCTGGGTTTGGGTAACCTTACGAACCACCCACACTAAGTGCACATAATTGGGCTCACGTGGCTCAGTCCGAACCCTAAGGCCCACCTCCCAAGGCAATCGGTCGCCCTTGCGATTATTACAGGACGAACAGCTAGTTACAACATTCTCCCAGCTATTATCCCCACCACGGGACAGGGGGTTAATGTGATCTCGAGTCAGAAATTGCCTGCCCTTGAGGTCAGACTTGCGTCTTCCGCAGTACTGACACGAATAGCCATCACGGGCGAAGAGAAAAATGTTCGTGACCTGCCGCTTAAATCGTTGTGGGACATGAATATAGCGAACGAGACGGATCACTGTAGGACAAGGGACCACCTGCCGTTCGGAGCGAAAATTCTTACCCGCGTCCTTCTCAAGGATTTCAGCTTTGCCGTCCAGGATTAGTCGCACAGCTCTACGGGCTGGCACAATGGTTAGTGGCTCGAAAGACGCATTCAAGGCTAAGCAGCTCACCACACCTCCAGATATCGATACCGATTCGCCCAAGAGGCTATTCGGTTCGAAGGTACGCCGCGATTGCCTACCACTGCAATATTACAGATCGGCCTCTCAGATACACATCTGGATCACCCTTGGAGCCCCAGTGTTGCCACACTGACACACTTTCCAGAGGACCATCTAAAGTAAAGCGACAGGATCTCGGTCCACTACCAAGCGAACATCTCCACCAGGAACCTTAAATCCGTCGATCAAAGCACGCACAGCTCTTCCGATTGCACTCGGTGAGGGACTACGTACAAGGAAATGCCAACGCCACCGGCCATGCAGTCGTTCAATCGGTGCCGGAGCCGGGCCAACCAATTCGACAACTTTAGATTCTTCTGCATTTCGCCCTCGAAGCCACCGACGCAACCAGGCGGCGCCAGCTTCTGCGCTCTTAGCAGTAGCCCTTTGATCTGGGCTACTAAGTATCACGTTGACCATTCTCAAATGCGGTGGATAACAGGGTGTCTCACGCGCCACTGTCTCTCGTTCGGCAAAAGCTATGAAGTCATGAGCGACTGCAGCCTGAATCGCATAGTGATCAGGAAGTGAAGTCTGAATCAAAACTTCACCTCCTAGCTTACCCCTCCCTGCTCTCCCCGCTACCTGACTAAGGAGTTGGAAGGTCCGCTCACTAGCCCGGAAATCAGGTAAGTGGATCCCGACATCTGCGTTCACCACACCCACTAAAGTCACCTGCGGAAAATCGAGACCCTTTGCGATCATCTGTGTGCCAAGCAAGATATCAACATCCCCCTTGGCTACCCGGTCGAGTATCCGGTGATGGGCCCACTTTCCGGAAGTAGTATCTACATCCATCCGTGCAATTCTCGCAGACGGGAATGTCTCAACAGTGATCCGTTCGACTTGTTCGGTACCCAACCCGCGATAGGAAAGGTCTCTTGACCCACATCGAGGGCACCGCTCCGGAGCTGGGGCATCGTAGCGACAGTGATGACAAATGATTCGTCGTACAGCTCGGTGATACGTCAGTGAGATTGAGCAGTTCAAGCACTGTTCAACCTCACCACATTCCCTGCACTGAACAAATGAAGAATATCCGCGACGATTTAGTAGCAAAATTACTTGCTCTGCTCGCTCTAGTCGTGCATCCACTGCTGAGACCAATTCCGAAGAAAGCACTCCAGCACCACGTTCATTGACTCGAGATACCTCAGTGGGCTCTGTTCTTTGGACCCTTAGGTCAACCACTCGTACCTCGGGAAGTCTTGCTCCGCCGACACGCTTCGTAAGCTGAAGGTGACGGAACTTACCAGTCCGAGCATTAGTCCAACTTTCTAACGATGGTGTGGCACTGCCAAGCACACATACGGCTCCAGTTTGACGTGCGCGTACAACAGCGAGATCCCTCGCTAGGTAACGGGGGGCCTCGGACTGCTTGTAGCTTCCATCGTGCTCTTCATCCACAACGATCGCACCAAGATTCGAGAGGGGTGCGAAAAGTGCAGAACGTGCACCCACTGCGATACGACGCCGACCAGTACGTAAACTCCGCCATGCGTCGTAGCGTTCTCCCTCAGAGAGACCGGAATGCAGCACAGCGACCTGGTCATCAAAATGCGCACGAAATCTTGAAACAGTCTGCGGTGTAAGGGCAATCTCGGGAACGAGAACTATTGCGCTCTGACCACGAGCAAGGGCCTCGCGGAGAAGCTCAATGTACACAAGTGTTTTACCAGAACCGGTAATGCCCTGCAGAAGAAACGGTATAGGTATATCTTCATCGAGTGCACCAATCAGAGCGTCGATCACATCCCGCTGATCCTTCGTAGGAACGAGCTCGGGTGGCTTGGTTGCCGGAATGTTAGCGAACGGATCACGAAGCTGTTCTTCGTGGAAGATTCCAACCAGACGCTTTGACTCAAGGCCCTTTATTACTCCGCGACTGAACCCTTCTTCTTTAATCATATGTGTTAATTCAGAGGCACCTCCCGAACGTTCTAATAACTCATATGCCTCTCGCTGCCGTGGCGTCCTAGAAAACATCTCGTCTCGTGCCTGTAGCGTGCCGAGGCGGTCGATTAGCCGCACTACCCCTTTGGTCTTCACCGGCGGCTGTGATGGCGGCACCATTTCGTGACCTACGGCCCTTCGTGCTACAAGAGATCGAATCTCAGGCCATATCGAACCCATCCCTAGCTGCCGCCGGAGTGTCCGAACCCGAAGTGGTTTCCCGTGACGCTCTAGGGCAGCTAGAACCCGTTCCTCTCTAGGTCGAAGCTTCTTGAGAGGTGCATCTTCCAGAAGCCTGACATAGTTCCGCGAAACATCTGAAAGCACAGCCGGCAAAGCAGCTCGGAGTGCTATGCCAAGGGGAGCGATGTAATACTCAGCAATCCAACGGCAAAGGTCGAAAAGTTCAGCAGGCAATTGTGGTGAGTCATCCAGGATCGAGAGCACTGGACGTATCTGCTTGATTTCCTGTGCAGAACCTGGGCCGACCACCCAACCGATATGCTCCTGCCGCCGAAATGGCACCAGAACCCGCGTTCCTGGTTGTGGCTGAGATTCTGTATTGATCTGGTACGTAAAGGTGCGATGTATGGGAAGAGGAAGGGCCACGTCCACCCTGAGTTTCAGGTCAGTCAACCTGACAACCCCCTTAAGCAGGCTCCGAAGTTAGACATCCATTAGCAGAAAGATTTCCTGCTGGATATCCCTGGGACTGACCTCTGGACCATCTGGGCCCCAATACACGTTGATCTCACTTCGAACTCCGATCTCGTCAGGGATGTAAATACCGGGTTCGACAGAGAAGCCTATTCCCGGAACAAGCAACCTGTCATCTCTCGTCTCCAGGTTATCAAGATTCGGACCGCTTCCGTGGAGGTCTATGTCCATCGAGTGTCCGGTCCTATGCACGAAGTACTCACCATAGCCGCGATCTACAATCAAGGCCCGCGCAACTTGATCAACCTCGTAGCCGCGGACTTCTCCTCCTAATTCAAACTGTTCTCTCAAGAATGTGACGGCAGCATCCCGAGCATCTCTCACAGCATTCCAGATCTCCTGGGTGCGTGAATCGACCACACCACTCAGAAGACCCATCCAAGTCTGGTCAGCGAAAACTGCTCCATCAAACGCTCCCCAAAGATCAATCAAGAGCAAATCTCCTGCTGCAATCGTCTCTCCCTTTCCCTCGGGAGAGTAGTGAGGATCTGCCGCAGTGCGGCCGATCGCTACAATGCAATCCGGATTTACTGTGAGTCCATGAGCACGAAGCTGTGAGCGGATCCATTCTGAAAGGTCACCCTCATTGGTTGGTGATCCGGACTCAACGGCTGCTGCTGCACGGGCGAACGCTTGCTGTGCAACATCAGCCACAATCTCTGCTGCCTGACGATGCATCTGCAGTTGCTCAGGGGTCCAAACCGAATGGAATCGTGATACCAAATCCCCAGAACTCACCGCCTCGACACCGAGACTGAGTATCAATCCTGCCATACCCGCTGGGAGATAGTCTAAGGTTGGCACGGCCGCACCCGGAGAGACCTCCATGGCCAATCGAGTGCATCCATCTAGAAGCTCTCTAAGTTCCGCTTCCATTTCCTGCCAACTTGAATAGGTGCGACTCTCGAAAGGCCAATGACGCCAAGAAGAAGCTTCTATTGCATGGATTAGCGCTACGGGCCGGCCTTTTTCTGGAATTAATACGAACCCACGGCGGGTCGTCTTGCCCATACCCAGCAATTGAACAGCTATCGGGTTGACTCCATGGAACTCATACAAAAGCCAGCCGTCGAGATCCTGATCGCGCAAAGCTCGTTGAACTCGCTCAATTCCATCGGGACTACATAGTAAAGCAGTGCTCACACCGGGTTCGCCTCGCAGTAATAGGATGGAAGCGGAAAGATTGTCTTACCCTTGTTCTTCTTCAGGGCGAAAGAGCGGGAGTCCGCTGATGTCAGGTCTCACATGATCATGATTCCCATCTTCCTCTGGTTTTGGAGTTGGAGCAGTCGGTATAACCTTCAAGTTATTGGAATCAGGGTCTTCACTCTCAGGAGTCAGGTTCAAGGCCAAACCAAGCTCAGCTGTGGCTACACTCTTCGGTGCAACCCTGACCGGTACTCCAGCCTTGCACCCCTTGAGCAATTCCAGCCCTAGAATGCGTTCTCTCGTGAGTAAGCGATGGATCTCTCGCCCTTTCATAATACCCGTTCTTACTCCCTTCCACCCCCATCTTTGCCAGGTCCTGTGAAGGATCTCCAATTGTTCTCGGAACGAAAAGGTTTTGATCAAATCAGGAAATGGCTCACTCGTGTCTGACCGTAACGTCATCCGTTCATTCGACCAATCTTCAACATGTAGATTTTCGATCCCGGATTCTCGCAGGAGCTTTCTCCATTCAACTGCCATCAGTGGGGTCGCGCCTAAGTAATCTCCCAAAACCGACCTTCTGGGCTCATGCACTGGGCCCTTCCAAATGAGCTGGAGCAACACTATAAACCCGGTGGGTTTCGTTACTCGAACCAACTCAGCGATTGCTTCACTTGGCTCACAGTGGTTTGCGAGCCCGATTTCACCGATTGTGACATCGAAAATCTCGTCTCGATAAGGAAGCGCTGATGAAGGTCCAGACTGGAACTGGATTTTGTCTGCGATCCCCTCACTTAGGCCGCGCTTCGCGGCCTGTTCCACGAGATCCGGAGTGATATCAACTCCAAAGCCCTGGACGCCGAACTCTCTAACGAAGTACTCAAGCGAGACTCCCAGGCCACAGGCGACGTTCAGAACTTCCACACCTTCAGACATGCCCGTAAGGATCCCTATGTGATGGTAGAGTTCAGCACCTCCTGAGAGGAAAAGTCTACGGGGACTGATCCGCAGGAGGTCGAGCATCGCGGGAACGTTGGGCAAGTTTTCCATCGTTCCATATTCAGTCGGTGGCATGGGGAAGAAAAGTAGCTAGCGGATCAAGACGGGCAACGAGACACCTATCAAGGCTTTTCCAGCCCCGCCAACCCACGGATGACTGCCACCACTCCCTGCCCAAGACGCGGTGGGTTATAGCCACCTTCCAAGAGAGCGATGACCTTTCCGTCACAGTCAGCTGCAGCATCCTCCACGATACGTCTGGTCATCACATATAGATCATCGGGTTCAAGAAGCATTCCCCCAAGCGGGTCTTCCGCCATTACATCGAAACCGGCTGAGACTAACACAAATTCCGGTGAAAACTTTTTCAGAGTTTGACCAAGCGCTTGGTCAAATGCGTGTAAGTAGTCCGCTCGTGGAGTTGCACTCGGAAGTGGAACGTTGAGTGTATAGCCTTCCCCATCATCCCGGCCCCTCTCATTCGCACTACCAGTGCCCGGATAGTGCGAAGACTGGTGCAACGATAGGAAGTATACTGTTGCGTCTCCATAGAACGCATCCTGTGTGCCATTTCCGTGGTGTACATCCCAGTCGATAATGAGGACTCGATCCGCGTAACCTTCTGCCTGAAGCCACCGCGCAGTGACAGCAATATTATTAAAGAGACAGAAGCCCATTGCTTGTCCTGGCGTAGCGTGATGACCTGGGGGCCTCGTGGCAACGAATGCATTACGAATATCACCTCGAGCAACTGCCCTGGTCGCAGCAATCGCTGTACCGACGCTGCCTAATGCAGCATTCCAGGATTGGGAGGACACCTTGGTATCCGGATCGATTGCGATAATGGAATTTTCGTCCTCAGCACGCTGACAAGCCGCCCGCACTTGCTTGACATGGTCCTTCGTGTGGACGAGAAGCAAATCGTGTTCGGTCCCATCTGCTGCTTCCATCTGCTCAGCATGACCATGAAGCATCAAAAGGTCATTTCCCACACTTGATGCGAGCGCCCGAAGACGACCCTGATGTTCAGGGTGACCCCAACCCGTGTCGTGAAGGGAAGAAGAAGGGTGAAGAAAGAAGCCCGTTTTCTCACTCATCGGTTTCGCTGAAGCATGATTTCAATACAGAGGCAAAAAGGACTAAAGACTTCAGCAAACAGCCTGCTAAATGCTCTGGGTAGAAGCATTGAGGGACGCGATCCTCTCCTGTATGGAACAAACTTCCCTTTGGCGTGACTTTAGCGCGATAATCGCATCGCAAGCAGCAGAAGTCGCTGACATTGTTGTCAGATAGGGCAATTTGTGAGTTATAGCGGCTCGGCGCATGGCATAATCGTCGTACTGGGACTTCTTGCCGAGGGGCGTATTAATAAGGAGGACGATATCACCGGTATTAATATGATCCACAATGCTCGGCTGTCCTTCGTTGACCTTGTAGACTCTTGTCGCCGGGACGCCCAAACGGTCTAGGTAATTTTTTGTTCCCTGAGTCGCCATAATCTCAAAGCCCAAATCACGGAATCTTCGCAAGATCGGTGTTACCGTCTCTTTATCGCTGTCGTTGACTGTCACAATAAGAGCCCCCTCTTCCGGCAGCGGGTTCCCTGCCGAAATCTGAGCCTTGGCGAACGCCATCCCGAATGAGTCGTCGAAGCCCATCACCTCTCCAGTCGACCGCATTTCAGGTCCAAGTAGTACATCAACGTCAAATCGGTTAAATGGGAATGCAGCTTCTTTGACTGCGACACCTGGAACCGGCGGCTCTTCTTGAACGCCCAGATCGACAAGCTTCTCACCTGCCATGACACGAGCTGCGAGACGAGCCAAAGGTACGCCCGTTGCTTTACTCACGAACGGCACGGTCCTAGAGGCCCTTGGGTTCACTTCAAGCACGTAAACAACCTCGTCCTTGATCGCGTACTGCACATTCAGCAGTCCGACTACCCCAAGTTCGAGCGCAAATTTTCTGGTTAGTTCACGGATCTCTTCCAAGACTGCCCCTGAGAGTAAGTAGGGGGGCAGCACACATGCCGAATCTCCTGAGTGGACACCTGCATCTTCAATGTGTTGCATGATTCCGCCAATCACGACGTGAGTTCCGTCACAAAGTGCGTCTACATCTGCCTCGAAAGCATCTTCAAGGAATGAGTCGATCAGGACCGGGCGATCTGAAGAAGCATGAATTGCATCCTCAAAAAATGTCCGCAGAGACGTTTCATCGTATACAATCCGCATCCCGCGCCCACCGAGTACATAGCTCGGTCGGACTAAGACCGGAAACCCTATCCTGCCTGCTACATTGACCGCTTCTTCCTCACTAGTTGCTAAACCGTTATCGGGCGTGCGCGCACCAATCTTTCTACACACCTCATCAAAACGGTCTCGATCTTCCGCTCGGTCAATTGCATCCACCGAAGTCCCTAGTACACGGGCACCTAGTTCCTCAAGTCCATGAGCAAGTTGGAGGGGCGTCTGCCCTCCCAGTTGAAGCACGACACCTTTTGGCTTTTCAAGATGAATGATCTCGGCAACATCCTCGAGCGTGAGGGCTTCGAAGTAGAGCTTGTCACTCACGTCGAAGTCGGTAGATACCGTCTCAGGGTTAGAGTTGATCATGATCGTCTCATAGCCAGCTTCTCGCAGAGCGAGAACCGCTTGTACGCAGCAGTAGTCAAACTCAATGCCCTGCCCGATTCGGTTCGGTCCACTCCCGAGGATCACCACTTTCTCACGATCTGAGGGTTCGCTTTCAGTTTCATCCTCATACGATGAGTAGTAGTAAGGGGTTTCGGCTGGAAATTCTCCTGCACAGGTGTCAACCACGTTGTAGGTCGGCCGTATTCCTCTATCCCATCGTCTTTCACGGACGGCGGATTCCTCTTCTCCTCTCAACGCCGCCAGTTGAAGGTCACTGAATCCTTCACGCTTCATATGTCGGAGAAGTTCTGTCGTCACTTTCTCCGCCTCTGCGTATCGCTTTTCCCATTCAACGCACTGGACAAGTTGATCCAAGAACCAGGGGTCAATTTTGGTTGCAGCAAAAATCTCGTGTACACCTAGCCCGGCTTCGAGGGCTCGTTTGATCTGGAATGGTCTGTGTGGTGTAGGACGCCTCATGGCTACCAAAAGTGATTCTCGATCTTCCCCAGTTAGTCCATCGTCCTTGAGGCGTTCTGAAGTAACCCAACCGTGTCGTCCAGTTTCGAGACCTCGGAAACCTTTTTGCCACGCACTCCGGAATGTGCGTCCAATCGCCATGGTCTCACCGACCGACTTCATCTGGACACCGAGTGTGTCATCAGCTCCAGGGAATTTCTCAAAAGCGAACCTTGGGACTTTGACAACCACGTAGTCGAGAACCGGTTCAAACGATGCAGGTGTTGTCTTCGTTATGTCGTTCGGTAATTCATGCAGATGGTATCCGACGGCAAGCTTCGCACCTATCCGAGCGATCGGAAAACCGGTGGCCTTGGATGCAAGAGCTGATGAGCGAGACACTCTCGGGTTCATCTCAACTACAAGCATTTCGCCGTCATCTGGATTCACTGCGAACTGGATGTTACAGCCACCTGCCTCGACACCAATTTCCCGTATAATCGTAATCGCAGCGTCGCGCATTCTCTGGTACTCGACATCAGTTAGTGTCTGAGCTGGAGCTACTGTGATTGAATCCCCGGTATGGACCCCCATCGGGTCAAAGTTCTCGATTGAACAAACAATGATGACGTTGTCGATAGCGTCCCTGACAACCTCAAGCTCATATTCCTTCCATCCGATCACCGATTGGTCAATGAGTACTTCGGTGATCGGCGAGGCATCGAGTCCTTTCTTCACCTGATCTTCGAAGTCCTTCTGATTGTAGGCTATACCGCCACCAGTTCCTCCGAGAGTGAAGGATGGTCTTACAATCGCAGGGTACCCTGTGTCCTCGACGATATGGATCGCTTCCTCAACTGTCCCTGCAAAACCACCACGGGGCACCTCAAGCCCAATGCGCTCCATCGCCTCGGTGAACTGCTCACGATCTTCAGCCATCTCAATGGAGCGATCGTTTGCGCCAATAAGCTCCACACCGTGTTTCTGAAGGATGCCCGCACGGTGCAAATCCATCGCGACATTGAGCGCAGTCTGTCCGCCCATGGTGGGGAGGAGTGCGTCAGGGTGCTCGCGCTCAATTATTTTCTCAACCCAATCTGCGGTGATGGGCTCAATGTAAGTCTGATCCGCTAGGTCCGGATCAGTCATTATCGTTGCCGGATTAGAGTTCACTAAGACAACTCGATACCCCTCTTCCTTTAAGGCGCGGACAGCCTGGGTACCGGAATAGTCAAACTCGCAGGCTTGACCGATAATAATCGGGCCAGAGCCCAGGATTAGTATGGTTTCTAGATCGTCGCGTCGTGGCACGTAGTAGCTACTAAATCGGGTTGCGCAACGCGGAGAGCCCTAGAGTTATCCCTCACCGCTTTTTCCTGCCTCCCTTCGAATAGCGGTAAAGAGAACCCACGAAAAACCACCCCAGACGAAACTTACGACCAGGACCATTGTGATCCATGTAGCTGTCGTCATAGGTGGCTCCCGGCCCTGCGGGCGGTCTCAGATGTCGGTTTTATAAAGAGATTTGGTGGGGCTTCTACACCACCAAGTGCGAAGCCGGCGTAAGGTGGCAGAAGCGCGTTGGGGCTGCAAGCCACGTACTAATTCTTTACCAGTATCACAGCATCCGCAGTATCCCATATAGACTCAGTAAAACCGCGGTTGCGCGCACCTATTTTCGAGGAGCGGAATGGTTAACGGACCCCCATTCCAGCTAAAAGTTAATCGGATCAAGATGATTCGGATTCTACGTCAGCTCTGAAGATCCTCTCCCCTGATTTGAAGCTGATCGGCAACAGTCCGAAGAGCATTAATGATGTTCTGAATGTGTTCTACACGCTCAAGCCCAATCAAATCAACGCCTTTTTGAACCTCATCTCTACTGACGCCTGCCGCGAATGTCTTGTCCTTCAACTTCTTCGTCACCGACTTGGGCTTCATGTCGTCGATCCCATTGGGTCTGACGAGACAAGTGGCATACACAAGTCCGGAAAGCTCATCACAGGCGATGAGCACTTTATCGAGTTCGCTCTCAGGTTCAACACCTGTGAAATCAGCGCGATGTGCGAGGATGGCATGGACAACTTCTTCGGGATATCCCTCTTCCCTGAGCTGAGCGACGGCTGTAAGTGGGTGCTCCTCAGGATGTTTCTCCCAGTCTAGGTCGTGAAGGAGGCCCGCAAGGCCCCAGATGTCCTCATCACCACCACGGAGTTGTGCATAGTACCGAACAGCGGCCTCAACAGCATACATGTGCTTGCGTAGACCTTTGTTTTCCACCCATTCCTCAAGCAGAGCAACAGCTTCTTGGCGACCAGGCATGTTAACCTTTCGAAAAAATTTGGTTTTCAACCGAACCTGTACGCGCAATGCCAGGGGCGGGCAACCCGCTGTCTGCTGATCACTATTGGCTTTCGCTACTTCTCAGCCGACTGATTTAGTAGCTAGATACGGGAAGAGGGGCACAAATGGCTTACTGCACAGGCTCCGCAACGAGGCTTACGCGCGTCGCAGACTCGACGGCCATGCCAAATCAAGAGGTGCGATAGCATCGTCCAGTATTCGTTTGGAAAGATCGATATCAGGTCACGTTCGATCCTCTCCGGAGTCTTTTCTTTTGTGAACTTGAGCAGTGTGGAGAGGCGTTTTACGTGCGTATCCACTACGACTCCTTCATCAATCCCAAAGGCGTTGCCAAGTATCACATTCGCTGTCTTACGTCCAACGCCAGGTAAGGCTGAGAGTTCAGCCATGGTGCTTGGCACCTCACCTTGATGTTCCGCCTCAACTCCCTGGGCGAACCCGATGATGTTCTTGGCCTTATTCCGGAAGAATCCAGTGGATCGAATGATGTTCTCGACATCGTTCTGGATGCTTGAAGCCAGTGATTTCACGTCAGGATAACGGCGGAACAACTCAGGGGTGACCATATTCACGCGCACATCTGTAGTCTGGGCTGACAGTATCGTTGATACTGCCAGTTGAAACGGATCGTCGAATTCTAGCTCGCAGTGAGCATCAGGATACTCCTCTAGTAGCAGGTCGTACACCTCCCGTGCCCGAGCAATACGAGCCTTCTTGGACTCTCTAGGCATTCTGAGTAACTCGGGAAAAAGGGAGAGTAGAAGGAATAGGATCCGCTTGATCTCTGGTATTAGGACTCACCATTTCAACTGCACCTGGCACGGATGACACATATGCAAAGAACCGAGCTAGAAGCTTAAGCACCTCTCCTGACGTTTCTAACGCATGAAGTTGGTCCAACTCACCACCCGGTAACTGACTCGAAAAGTCATCCATTCCATTCCGTACGATCGCTTGGACCCAACTACTAGCCTCCGATACTGGCGCTTCAGGGATCGGCACGATAACAAAACCCGGGCGATCGGGTCGAAGACCTGCAATCAAGAGCGAGTGGAGGGTTCCACGATTTGAAAGTACCCAAAAAACACCATCGATCGACTCAGGAGTACCTGAATCTGCACCAGACATCCAAAGGAGGTGCTGTGGAAGTTGCATATACCCTGAAGATTCCGGAGGTATCGGTTGTCCGCCCCGATGATTCTTGACCAGATCACGGGTCACGCTTTCACTGAGCAGATAGATGGGACATCCAGCCTGATGGAAATGCACAGCATGGAAGACCAGCGTGACGTATTGATAGAGGGTCTCCGGTAGCGCAGTGGGCCCTTGAATCTCCCTTACAAAGGCATCCACGCGTCCCATCGCGAAAAAAGTGTTCGGGTCTGAGAGATCCGCATCTTGATTCTTCGCTTCCTCCTCAATTCCGACAATTAATTCATCAAGAAGATCTTGGTCGGGAAACGCAAGTTCGTATGGAGTAAATCGGGCGTAGGAGTCGTGGAGCGTCATGGGCGCGAAGCTAGACGGGATGGGCGCTACACGGAAGCTGACACCCAATCGTATCCCGAACCACAAGGCTTAAAGGAGAGATAGCATGCAGTACTTCCCTAGAAAACCAGCTTAAGACCCTTCCTCACTTGAGTTGAGCATAGCGGAGGTAGGGCTTTGCCATCTGGCTTGGACAGTCCTCGCTAACCAGTTGTTTGCTAATCGGAGTATGACCACGACGATCACAAACTGGATCAGCACTGAGCCGACATTATAGGAACTAAAAAGTGTCCATGTCGCCGTGACATCATCTGAACGGGCTCCCCACAACCACCAGAGGGCAAGAACAACCGCTTCAACCGCAACTAATCGCATAGCCCAGTCCCACCAGGCACCGATATGGATGTCTGAACCTTCCTGGTTGATGAATTTCTCTCGCCACTTGGTAACCCCATAACGGAGTACCGCGAAAGCGAAGAAGAAACCAGAAAGCATCAGACCCACGCCCCAAACCCAATCCTGGTTCTGGAAGATCTCTAAGTTCAGGGCGCTTGGGATTCCGAAGAGGATCCCCGCGAGACCGACAGCCATAATCGCCCGACTCCGCGCCATTCCAAGATCTATAAGAATCCTGCTCGCAAGCTCAATCATCGCGACCAAACTGGTCCAGGCCGCAAATACAAGAGCCAGGAAGAAGAGCCCTTGGAGTACCCGTCCACCTGGGATTTGCTGGAAGAGTTGAGGAACCCAGATGAATGTTAGTCCCTCGTTCGTGGCTCCTACGATTTCGCTAGCAGCTTCCGGCATAACCGAGAACACCGTACATAAAACCATGATGCCGGCCAGAAGAGACATCGAGTTATTTCCAAAGCCAATCACGAATGCGTTCAGTGCAGTATCCTCATCCGCTCTCATATACAGAGCGTATGTGAGTACCAAGCCCCAACCCGCTCCTGTATCCCAAGCATTTTGGGTAAGGGCCTGGATCCAGATCTCATAGTTCGCTAATGCAGCCCAGTCAGGCGTGAACAGAAACTCAAGGCCTGCGCTAGCACCTGGAAGCGTGACCGCCCGCACTGCGAGTACCATGACAAGAATGATGAGGCTAGGGATTAGAAACTTTGCCGCAGTTTCAATCCCCTTCACTCCCCTTGAGACGACGAAGAGCCCCATTAACATGGCAACTACATGGGTAATGAGAGCCCCGCCCGTGGAATGAAAAGAGTCCCAAAACGCACTCGGTGTCGCCCCAGGAACTTCACCCGTCAGGGTTCCAACGAAAAAGCGAATCGTCCACCCCATTACCACGCTGTAGTAGAACATGATCGCCGTAGCTACAAAGGCAATCCACGCGCCCATCCAAGCAAACTTTGGTCCGAGTGTCTTAACGAAGGCCCCGATCGAACCACTGCGTGTCCCCTTCCCCATGCCAAACTCAAGTATGAGGAGTGGCACCGACCAAGCGAGAAGAAAAACCACCCAGGCTACAAGGAAAGATCCTCCACCATTGCTCGCTGCAATCCGAGGAAAACGCCAAATATTACCGGTGCCAACAGCCATGCCGAGCATAGCAAGCAGCATACCCCAACGAGAACTGAAGACTTCGGATTTAGACGCCACGGACATCTCCGGATCTTGGCAGAACAAAGCACGGTCGCATGGCTAAGCCATTCGACCGCAGGTGAGTATAGGGTCGAGGTGACCCCCTGGGTACTTAACTGTCACCTCATATGTCTAACCGGCGCTTATTCTAAGGCGCGTGATCACGCAAGAAATACAACTCAAGCTATTCACGGTTTATACGCATTAGTCCGAGCTGCGAACTTAACCTCGGATCGATGTCCGAGTTATAGAATCAAGAAAGCCGGTCGGTGATCCAGTTTACAACCTGATCTCCCCCTACTCGTTCCTGTTCAAGGTTGTCGCGATTCCGGACCGTCACCGTGCCATCCTCTGTGCTTTGTCCGTCGACTGTGATACACCATGGCGTTCCAATTTCATCCTGCCGACGATATCGCCGACCAATCGCACCCGATTGATCATAGAATGATGGTATTCCTGACGACCGCAGATCACCCATTAGCTTCATCGCGATCTCTGGCATCCCGTCCTTCTTCACGAGAGGAAATACCGCAGCTTTAAGTGGTGCTAACTTTGGCTTTAATGCGAGTAAAACCCTTTTTTCACCCTCGACTTCTTCCTCCCGGTACGCATCCGCCAGTAGAACAAGCAGCGTGCGGTCTACCCCCATTGATGTCTCTACTACGTAGGGGATATAGCGTTCATTGGAAGCCGGGTCGATGTATTCAAGACGTTTTCCAGAGTACTCCTGGTGGCGAGCGAGGTCGTAATCAGTGCGGTTGTGGATGCCTTCGAATTCCTTCCAACCAAAGGGGAATTCATACTCGATATCAAACGCTTTCTTACAATAGTGTGCCAACTCATCTGCCCCATGCTCATGAAACCGCAACTTCTCTGGCCGAATTCCGAGCCCGAGGTGCCATTGCATACGCAAGTCTTTCCATTCCTCAAAAACGTGCTCGTCATCTCCAGGTTTCACAAAAAACTGCATTTCAGCCTGTTCAAACTCGCGTGTGCGAAAAATGAAGTTTCCGGGCGTAATCTCATTCCGAAATGCCTTCCCGATCTGCGCGATACCGAAGGGGACTCTCTGTCTCGTCGTACCCTGAATATTCAAGAAATTCACAAAAATCCCCTGAGCCGTCTCAGGTCGCAAATACACAGTGGCGGATGAATCTTCAACGGGTCCCATAAATGTCTTAAACATCAGGTTGAAGAGCCGAGGTTCAGTAAAAGCCTCTTTTGTGCCACATACTGGACACTGCCCATCCCTTACCTTAGGCAAGTCCATCCGAAAACGACGATGACAGTTAGTGCACTCTACTAGGGGGTCGGTGAAGCTTTCTACGTGACCGGAAGCCTCCCAGACACGAGGATGCATTAGGATGGACGCATCCACCCCCTCGACGTCTTCACGCTGATGTACCATCGAGGACCACCACAACTCCTTGACGTTGCGCTTGAGTTCAACTCCTAGAGACCCATAGTCCCATACAGAGCCAGTCCCCCCGTAGATCTCCGATGATTGGAAGACATACCCTCGCCGCTTGGCGAGCGATACAAGCTTCTCCATCAGGTCCGCAGTCACCATAAATCCCTTTATTTTCAAGGCCTTCCGACAGGAGCAGATAGGCTGGAGAAGGTACCGGAGGCGCCTAGCCCGATCAACGTCATATCTGTAGCCAACCGGGAGAACAAACTCGGGGTATGAGCTACCGGGTATTAACTACAACAGTTAAGATCAACTTATGATCACTTTTACAGACCGTGCTCAAGAGGTTGTTCTCTCATTGCTTGAGGAGAGTGAGGGCGAACTAGAGGCCTTACGGATCACCATGAGACAGGCCGACAGCGGCTTGAAGCCCCATTTCGACCTCACCCTGGTCGGAACTGATGAGCGAGAGTCGGATGATCAAGAGGAAGACGTGGGTGGATTCTCAATTTTAGTTAAGGAATATCTGGTAAGCCAACTTGAGGGTGCGACAGTCGACTACGTGGAGAGGATTAACGAGAGCGGGTTTGAAGTGCGCACCGTAGAGCCGGATGAACCCAAGAAATCTCAAGATCCACCACAGGGTCAGATTGCGGACCGAGTTCGTGAGGTCCTTGAGGCTCAGGTGAACCCAGCAATCGCAGCACATGGGGGAATGATCTCTCTGGTGAACGTCGAGGAAACAGACATCTTCGTCGAGATGAGTGGTGGTTGTCAGGGTTGTGCGCTTTCCGCTGCGACTCTCCGACAAGGGGTGGAACGCATGCTGCGAGAAGCTGTCCCAGAGCTCACAGGCGTCCATGATATTACCGATCACTCATCGGGCGAAAACCCCTACCTCTAGTTCAGTTCTGTGTAGTTGGTTGTGGGTAAATTTGGCCTGAAACCTCAAAGATGGTATCTCACTACCACTAAATTATATGCTTGAACACACACGGGCTCCCAACCCATGAGGGTTGGGAGCCCGTCAGGACTCAAGCAGCACAATAAGAGAAAGGGCCGCCTCAGCCCTCTAGCTCACCACCCGCCTGTTTTGCCTTACCTTTTCCATGTACTTGTCGAAAAAATGCTTTTGGATGTCGTTCATGTCGATCTCGCGGCCCTGGATGTAGGACTGCTCGATATCACTGGTCATATCCAATGGGGTTCCGGTGGTGATAAGGAGTGTCGCCTGCTTTCCTGGCTCCAGTGAACCCACCCTGTCGCCGATCCCCATGAACTCGGCAGCGTTGATCGTCACTGCTTTCAGAGCTTCTTCTTCGGGAAGCCCAAAGGCGACGGCAACCCCTGCTTCCCAGGGCAACCGGTTCGTGTAGAGGGCTCCCGAGCCACCTGAAATGGCGAACCGTACTCCCGCTTCGTGAAGGCGAGCCGGCATTCTGTAGGCCCCGTCGTACCCCTCGTAATCCCGGCCTGGTGCCGCCATGGTCGAAGTGAGGATCACTGGGATATCGTTAGCAACCAACCGGTCGGCCACGTGAATAGCATCGCCCCCTCCACGGATTACGAGCCGCACTCCCTCTTGCTGGGCCCAGGTGATTGCATCGTTGATCTGAGCGGCACCGTCCGCTGACACCACTACTGGGATGTCCCCATTGAGGGCAGGAATCATTGCGGTATAACGCGAATCCGTCCGCACTTCTTCACCCGCGGTGGTGGCATCACGATATGCCCGCGCTTCAGCAAAGAAGTCCTTGAGCTGCTGGACTCGCTCAGCGTAGGTGGGGGGGGACTCCTGCGGGCCGGGTCCGAAGCCTCGGCCCCGACCACCCCGACCACCCCGACCACCTCTGGGGTTGGGCCAGTTCACGTTCAATGCCGCCGCCGACTCAATAGACATCTCCTCCCAATCCCAACCCTCGAGGCTCATTGCCGACGACATGCCGGAGATGAGTCCACCCCCCGGTGTCGTGAGGGTCACGAGCACGCCGGCGGAGCGGGTGGTACCGATATGGCGACTCTCCGCGTTGACCGCCACTTCAGCTCGCACGTTGGGGTTGAAGTCGCCTAGCTCGTTGACGTCACTTGAGACGTCCACAGAGCCAATCTCACTGATCCCCACCGTACTGTAGGCATCGATGAGGCCGGGGTATATGTGCTTGCCGGAAACGTCCACCACGCGAGTCCCTGTGGGAATCTCTACGTCAGTGCCGATCGCCCTGATCACTCCGTTCTCGAACAAGATGGTACCGTTTTCAATCACCCCGTTTGTGACCGTGTGGATGGTGGCCCCTCTTAATGCCACCGCTTCGGACTGAGGCGGGACGGTCATCCGCACCTGCGCCTTCGCCACGGTTGGTGACAACAGAGAGGTAGCCACAGCTGCCATTGCTACAGCAAAGGTCACTGCAGTCACACCACCAGTCCTGGACAGATAGCCCATCATGACTCCTCGCTTCTTCATGGTCATAGTCATAGTCAGTTACTCCCTCGCAGGTCGCGCATGTTCCCGTTCCCCGAGATAGAAAGGATGGCCTGTATGAGCTGAGTCCGCTCACGATCAATCTGCTCCCGCATGGCAGCATCTTCTTCGAGAGAGAAGTAACGTCGGCCATCTACCCAGGTCTGCTCAGCCCGGGTGAACTGAGATAGGGGGTTGCCGCTCCAGATAACGAAATCAGCGTCCTTGTCCGCTTCGAGTGAGCCCACGCGGGAGTCGATGGCCACGGCCTTTGCGGCCTGGTTGGTCACTGTCGAAAGCGCCTGCTCGTGGGTGAGACCGGTGCGCAGCAGCTTGCCCGCCTCCCAGTTCATACGGCTGGAGATCTCATTATTGTCAGAGTGGAGCGACGTCACCACACCCGCCTCAATCAGGATACGAGCGTTGTATACGGAAGCGTCGTACGCTTCCATCTTGAATCCGCCCCAGTCACTCCATACGACTGCGGCCACACCAGAAGCAGCCAGTTCAGGGGCGATCTTGTAGGCCTCGATCCCGTGCTGTAAGGTTTGAACCCGAAAGCCAAACTCCTCGGCCAGACGGACCAGAGCCAAGAATTCGTCAGCACGGTAACCGTGCGACGAGATGAGTAGCTCCTGGTTTAGGATATCTAGGATTGCCTCCATGCGCAGGTCGCGGCGGGGAGGGATCCCCTCACCGCTGGCCTCCCAGCGCTGCCACTCCCGCTCGTAGTCACGGGCGGCGAGAAAGTGGTCACGGATGATCTCCTGCGTTCCCATTCGGGTATCCGGATAACGCCCCTGACGCCGCTTAGGGTTCTCCCCCAACGCGAACTTTACCGTCCGGGGCGCGCCCTCCAGTTTGAGGTCCTCGGGCAGAGAGCCCCAACGGAGCTTCACAAAGACGTTTTCCCCTCCGATCGGGTTCGCCGAGCCATGCTTGATATGAGCGGTTGTCAGCCCGCCGGCGAGTTGACGGTACATCCAGATGTTGTTGTGCGTCACCACGTCGCCCATCCGCACCTCGGGAACAATGGCGAAACCGCTTTCGTTGACCGCACTGACCCCGGCATGGATATGGGGGTCGATGAGCCCAGGAGTCACATGCTTATCAGTGGCATCGATCTCCATCGCACCCCGGGGGGCGTCGAGATCAGGACCTACCGCCACCACCTTCCCCGCCTGTATCAAGAGATCAGCGTTCTCCATCTGTCCCAGCGGACCCTGGCTCCACACGGTGGCATTGCGCACCACCACGGCAGCAGGCTGCTCGGGGATAGAGCTCCGCCCGAACTCCATCATGGGTCGGATAAACGGCAGGTCGATCTCGGGAACATTCATAGCCACCGTGCCGCGTGCAGCTCCCTCGTACGCCTCTGTGCGGGATCCGCGGAAAGACGGGTTTGACCCGTTGGGTAGGGAAGTCCATCCGTAGAACTCCTCTCCCCGTACCGAACCTGCTAGGAGGGCAACTCCCTCATATCCCAGGTCCTCCCCGTCAAAGCGCACCTCGATGCGGCCGGTCTCGGCCACGACCTCTGCCGAGGCCAGATTTATAGTGGCACCATCGGGACCTGCGATATCAATGGACCCGCGCAAGCTGTTCAATGGGCCCTCAAGACGAAGCGCTGCTTCGAAGCCCCACTCGTCGTCAGATGCGATGCGCCACGTCCCTCGCGGATCGATCTGGGGCGAGCGAGTGACCCCGTAGACTTGCCCGTGCACCCAGACGTCTCTGACGGTGGCCTCTTCGGTGAAGAGGTCGCCTTCACTCACGACAAGGTTGGCGACCTTGCCCTCCTGAATGGTGCCGTGGGTGTTCTCGAGTCCCAGCCATAATGCCGGGGTGGTGGTGAGCGCTGCCAGGGCGTCAGTAGTAGAGAGCCCCCGTGCCACAGCGATCCTAAGGTTGGGTAGGAATTCGTTCAGCGACGAAAGCCCATCGGAGGTGATGGCGAAGCGGACACCCGCCCCGGCCAGTTGTGCGGGGCTCGTGGGTGCTAGATACCAATCGCGCAGGTCGGCCAAACTGGCGTTCAACGCTGACTCCGGGTCATTAACATTGGGCGCATCAGGGAAACTCAGGGGTATGATGAGCGGATCGGTGCGTCCCCGGAGCACATCGAGAATGCGGTATTCCTGACCGCTCCCCCGGTACCAGGCGTCCACGCCGTACTCCGCAGCAAGCTTATGAGCCCGTAGGTACTCCTCCTCACTGCCGGTCTCGAAAACGATCGGCTGATCTCCCTGTACTGCATCCTCGAGGGCTGCCAAAGCTTCGCTGGTCTCGGGTGGCAGGAATGCACGACCACTGGCCTCGTACGCACCCCACGCCCTCATGTACCAGTCGGCATCCATAAACGTCTGCTTCATAAGTGCGATGGTCCCCATGGCTGAGTTGGGGTAGGCCCCACCCAACTGGAAAGAGCGCTGGAAGCCCATAGCCTGAGCCAGGTCGGGGCGGAGCACACGGTCTCGGACTCCGGTGTCTCCTAGGTTCACAACCGAAGCTGTACCTCGAAAGATACCCTGCTTGGGCACGACCAGCGCCGTTCCAAACCCCTGCGAGCGGAGCGCTGCTCGACGGTCGGCATCATCCTGGAGGTTCATCGTGGTGCTAAACCAAGCCCGAACCTGTGGGTTCCAATGGGTCGGTCCTACGTCACCACCTTCGGGTACTGCGTCCATCCCCAGGTCCGCATGGGCATCGATGAATCCCGGATAGATCGTGAGACCGGCCAGGTCCCAGACACGCGCACCAGCCGGAGGCTGCATATTGCGACTGACCCCTTGGATGAGTCCGTTCCGGATTACTATCGTGGCACCATCCAGGACCTGCCCCGGTGCCGTCACAACGCGTGCGCCCACTAGTGCATGGAAGCCAGTGCCGTTGTCTCGGATACCAGTCACAGGCTCGGTCCGGGTCGCCTGTTGGGCTTCAACTCCGCAGGTCAGCAAGAGGGTGAACCCAAGGAAGGAGAGAATTGCTCTCACGACAGCCTCCGTAAGAAAGTAGGGTGGACACCACTGCGTATCCCCGCTTGCGGGGCCCAGAAGGATAGACTGGCACCTCGAGGCCTGCCAGAAGCTGGCCTACAGGTGCTTCAAAGCCCAAGTCATAATGCTCATGGCTACTCTAGCGTTCGTGGGTCCGGTTTGATCCCGACTAAGTCCACTAAAGCCATCAAACTTGGGACCTCAAGATTGGGAATCGCGCTAGACGGTTTTGTAGCACCTCCACCATCTTTTCCGACCCGTCTATTCACCCAAACGGACTTGAGTCCGAGTTCCGCCGCCGGAGCGACATCGTGATAGAGGCTCTGAGCAACATGCAGGACTCGCTCCGGGGGGAGTTCAAGACGCCTTAGGACTTCGTAGAAATGAGCAGGGTGGGGTTTGTAGCTCTGGACTTGCTCTGCCGTGACCACCTGTTCGAAGCTTACTCCAAGCTGTTGGGCTGAGTTAGAGAAGAGGTCGTCGTCAACATTTGATACGATAGCCAAGCGGTATCTTGATGATAGCAACTGAAGACCTGTTATGCTGTCAGGGAACGGGGGCCAGAACGAAACTGATTCCGCAAATCTTCTTGCCTCTTCCGTACCGGTAGCGAATCCGTATACCTCCCCAAATCCGGATGCTACCTCTTCCAAAATAGCTCGGTACGGACGGAAAGCCCCAGCCTCTGCAGCTGCTTCTAGGAGTCCGAATCGCTCGAGAATCCGATTGTCATCCTGGTCATCCATATCGTGGGCTCCAAGAATAATACGGACGCCAGCAAGAATACCGGATTCCCAATCGATGAGTGTTCCATAACAATCAAAGGTAAATGCTTCGAATTGTTCGAAGTTCATGGGCTCAGAGTTCATACATCACTTGATAAGAAGGATGCGATTGTTAACAGGATACAACCACTCGATTCCCCGTTCGGTCACCACTGCGTCATCCTCAAGTGGAATGCGCACCTTTGCCCCACCCCACTCCGGATTAGATGTGTACGCAAATAGTTCTACGGAAATCAAAGTTCCGGGCCTCAACTCATAGGTCAATCTGGTGGGATTGAAGAACGCGAGTGATGGACCAAAACCGTGTCCCCAGTTACCTACTGAGTGAGGTCCAAGCACAACGTCCGTTATCGCTGGGTCAGTAGACGGTTGATTGAATTCAATCCGATTAAAGCCGGCAGCTTCGATCGCCTCCCACGTTACGTCCAACGCCTGTTGAGCAGTGTTAGCGGGTTTGATCGTTGATTTCATCACATCACGCACTTTGAGTGCTTGATCAAATGCATTTTGGATTCCCACTGGGGCCTTTGTCTCGCCTTCATGCAATACATAGGCAATGCGCTTCATATCTGTGTAGAAGTCGAGGAACCCCACACCCCAATCGATCATGAGAAGATCGCCTCTCTGGATAATTCGATCAGATGATGTTGCTACTATCCCTTCTGGACCTGTGACATACACGGAGGGCATATCAAATGAAGACTCCAGACCTCTTTCTAGGAGTTGGTCCCAAATCCACCACGCAACATCCTCAAGCGTAGTCACACTAGGCGTTATGACCTGGTTCGATAGGGCGCGCTCGGCAATCTCTCGCGAGAACTCACCTGCTTCAGCAAAAGCCGCGATCTCGCTAGCTACCCTAGTAGCTCGAAAGTCCGAGACGAAACGCTCTGCAGAAACAAGACGGTCACCGTAGGGGCCCAGTCTCTCTTTCAAGTGGAGATAAGATGTGTGAGAAAGCCCATCTGCTCCCCCGATTGATTCAGCGATGTTCACACCAATACGGTTGGGATTTCGCTCAGCAACGAAATCAGTTAGCTCCTCTGCACTGCCGAAATAGTCGTAGACTCCGCACTGTTCTAGCATGTAACCCCCAACCCCAAGGGCTGAACGTTCAACTCGTGCTCCTTGAGCTGTAAACACGTAATAAGCCCAATCACCCACATACCCCCTGCCGAGTGCATTCCACATTGGATCAAGCAATCCTTCTCTCATTACGATGATCCACATATCGAGCTGGTTATCGTGCATCGCCTTGGGAAGCACGAGATCAAACTTCTCAGCTCGGATCTGACACATCCTCTCCCAGCGTGCTCGAGCCTCCTGTCCTACTCCGGGCTGAGCTACTAATAGGGCGATCAGCAGTGCCTTCAAGATATGGAAGTTCCACCGGCTCATGGTTTCTCCAAGTTATGTTTGAGATGGAACCCGTAATCTGGTTTTAGGTCAGGACATAGGAAACCGGTTACAGGCCCGACACCGTATAGCCTTTCCAGAAAGATGTCCTTGGCGAGCAGGCCTAGGGACCTCAGGTGGAATCTGCACTTGACCCGAAGCACACAACGGCTCTATTTGTCGCCTCTACAAAAGGGTTAGAACGAAAACAGGAGTAAGAATGTCGGAGAGAATTCGAGTCGTCCTGCGCTGGATTCAAATTAAGGACAACAAAGAGGCGGCATGGGATGACGAGGGGGAGTTCCGCTTTCAGTCTAAAGTCACGACTCAGGGGGTAAGTCACGAGCTAGAATTCCCTGAGGAGGGCTATTGGTCAATTTCTGATCATCCGAAAAGGAATAAGGTCGATAAGATCGACAAGATACTTTTTGAGGGTCACGCAGGAGATTCACTTACGGTTGAGTTATCCGGGGTTGAACTGGATACAATGACCGCTAATGATCACCTGGAGAACTATTCCAAATCATTCACGGGAGATCACTCTGAGTGGCTCGGCCGTCATCAGCCAACAGATGAGGGTATAGGCGATCCTGAAAACATGAGTGACTGGCGCATCTGTTACGACATTGAATCTGCCTGATTATTACAGGTGGCCCTGGAGTCACCTGTAGCCATTTCTTAACCCCCACCCCAAACAATTAGGGTGGGGGTTTCTTTCACTCTGAGACATGGGTGCTAATACGTTGGATAACGAAATTCCATATTCGACATTCGACTGGTGCCTGAAGATCTCACAAGTACCCAAGAGTCTCAGAGCTATGGAACAGTCTTGGGTGCTCGCGTATGCACCTGCTCGTCTTCATCTTTGTACACTGATTAACCTGCGGTCGTTGGGCTGTTAAGGCAGTACGGCGCCGAATCACGAGATTAGCGGGTCATCATACGAGGACCTAAGCCACGAAGGAGTCCATCATGATTTTGAGCCTCAGGCAACTCACGATAATTACAGGTGTGGCAATCGCCACAAGTCTCTGTGGTACAGTTGCAGCGCAGTCCCTTCCACCAGATGAAGATGGCGCCCTTGCAAGGCTAAACTCATCTCCAAGGCATGGTGAGTGGGCTACTTATGATGCGGGAGGAGGGGACATGGTAAGGGCTTGGATCACCTATCCTGAGCGCGGCGACCAAGCTCCAGTGGTCATTGTAATCCACGAAATCTATGGCCTGACAGATTGGATCAGGTCGGTTGCCGACCAACTTGCAGCTGAAGGTTTCATAGCTGTTGCGCCGGATCTACTATCTGGATCAGGGCCGAACGGTGGAGGATCGGAGTCAATGGACAGACAGGCTTCGGTAGCAGCAATTCGCACACTTGATCCACTTGACGTCAACCGACGACTCCGAGCAATGGCAGCCTATGCTACCGCCCTCCCCTCTGCTGGTGATCAAGTGGGCGCAGTGGGATACTGCTGGGGTGGAAGCACAAGCTTCGGCTTTGCAGTGGACTACGCTGACTTGGATGCTGCTGTCGTGTACTACGGCACTTCGCCCGAGGGAGGCTTTGACCAAATCCAAGCACCAGTGCTTGGCCTTTATGGAGGCAATGACAATCGTGTGAACTCTACTATACCACGAGCGGAACAAGCGATGTTGAGCGGAGGACGAAACTTCAAAGCCCATATTTTTGAAGGTGCAGGACACGGATTCCTTCGTGCTCAATCTGGACAAGAAGGAGCGAACAAGAGCGCCACTGAGCAGGCCTGGCCACTGACAGTCGACTTTTTCAAAGCACAGCTCGGCTCATGAGCTTACCGCTTGTGGTGCTCGCTGCAGGCCTCTCAACCCGCTACGGAGGACTGAAGCAACTAGACCCACTGGGGCCTGATGGTGAGGCTATCATGGACTACAACATCTATGACGCTGCCCGAGCCGGATTCAGCCGCATCATTATGGTTACGCGCTCTGAGATCGAGGACGATATCAGAGCTCACCTATCCTCAATCGTTGAGGGGGCTTTGCCGATAGACTATGTACAACAGAGCTTAGACCAGCTTCCAGAAGGATTTCACGCCCCTCCTGACAGAGTCCGACCTTGGGGGACGGGTCACGCCGTGCTGTGTGCGGCTGACTTTACTGACGGACCCTTCGCAGTTTGTAACGCTGACGACCTTTATGGACCGGGCGCGTTCGCGACACTCCACTCTCATCTGTCTTCCGACCAACGAGCCTCAGATGGAGCACTAGTCGGATATACACTCGCAGATACGCTCTCCGGGAGCGGAAGTGTCTCCCGAGGTGTCTGTATACTGAGCAAAGACGGCCTTTTATCTCATGTTGATGAAACTCAGGGTGTGCGCCTCGTTGATGGGTGTATCACTGGGCAAAGCCTGAACGGACATCATGTAGAGCTTTCAGGAGATTCTATTGTATCGATGAATTTGTGGGGATTCACCCAATCAACAATCGACCATATGCGAACACAGTTCCACAACTTCCTTGAATATCACGCCTCCGACACATCACACGAATTTCTCCTGTCCACTGCAGTGAACGGACAGATTCAAGTTGGCTCAACCTCTATGCATGTGCTTCATGCAGAGGATAAGTGGTTTGGAGTAACCCACGCCTCGGATAAAGACCAAGCCCAGACCATGCTACTGAAACAAATTGATAAAGGTGTCTATCATCGGCCACTTGCGGACGGCTTTGCTCCACTAGTTACATAGTGCACCCTACAAGATATGGGGGCGTCTAGTACATGCAGTTGACCCAGTTGGATTGGATTGTCGTCTGCCTATACATCGCTGTAACACTTGTGACGGGTCTATACTTTGCGCGTCGCGCAGGCCGCCAGACCGACGAGTTTTTCCTTGGCGGACGCTCTATGCCCTGGTGGCTTCTCGGCACATCCATGGTCGCAACTACTTTTTCCACTGACACTCCAAACTTAGTAACAGATCTAGTACGAACAGGAGGTGTCAGTGAGAACTGGATCTGGTGGGCGATGGGAATCAGTGGGATGTGCACAGTGTTCTTCTATGCACAACTCTGGCGCCGATCAAATATCCTTACGGATGTGGGTTTCTACGAACTCCGTTACTCCGGACGTCCGGCAGCTTTTCTGCGTGGCTTCCGTGCTCTGTACCTGGGGATCTTCTTCAATGTGATGATCATGGCGACAGTGACTCTCGCCGCGATCAAGATCGGCGGCGTTCTTTTGGGTGTATCCAAGTATGAGGTCATACTGATTGCAGGAACTGTAACAGCCCTATACTCAGCTACATCTGGGCTTTGGGGAGTTGTGGTCACCGACCTACTCCTATTTATCGTTGCAATGACTGGATCGCTTGCGGCTGCCTACTATGCAGTACAACAACCTGCGGTGGGTGGACTAAACGGTCTATTCACTAACCCCGCACTAGAGGGCAAACTTGCACTACTCCCTGACTTCACAGACCTACACAGCGCCGCTGCGATCTTTATCATCCCAATAGCAGTCCAATGGTGGAGCACCTGGTACCCTGGTGCCGAGCCCGGAGGAGGCGGCTATATAGCACAGCGGATGCTTGCGGCGAAGGATGAGTCCCATGCCCTTAAAGCTACCCTCTGGTTTAACCTAGCCCACTACGCCCTGCGACCATGGCCGTGGATCATTGTGGCCCTCGCTTCCTTGATCGTTTATCCGACACTCGATTCTATCCAGGCAGCTTTCCCGACAGTCGACCCTTCTATTGTGCGACATGACTTAGCATATCCCGCAATGCTGGTTTTCTTGCCATCCGGACTTCTAGGGCTCGTCGTGGCTTCTCTGGCAGCAGCGTATATGTCGACAATTAGCACTCATCTCAACTGGGGAGCATCCTATATTATCGATGACTGGTATCGTCGTTTCATCTCACCTGACCGAGAGGATCGCCACTACCTCCGGCTGGCTCGACTCGCAACAATTGGGCTAATCATACTTGCTGGAATCGTTTCACTTTGGCTCGAAAACGCATTGCAGGCGTTCCAAATTCTTCTCCAAATCGGAGCTGGAACGGGCTTGGTATTCCTTCTGCGATGGTTCTGGTGGCGCATTAATGCTTGGAGTGAAATCTCTGCGATGATCATATCATTTCTCATCGCTGTGTACTTCCAGTTCGTTCACACAAACATACTGGGCCTGGAGCCCCTGGAACCCTCATTTCAGCTTGTCCTCGGGGTACTTTTAACGTCCATCGGATGGGTCACCGTGACGCTACTGACACCTCCAGCGAGTCCAGAGACTTTGAAAAGCTTTCACCAGCTTATACGACCAATGGGTGGAGGATGGAGAGGGGCTGGCCTTGGCTTAGAACCTGAACCAAACGGATCGAGTCCGACTGCAGCATTTCTGGCATGGTTCCTGGGTTGTATCGCAATCTATGGTGCACTTTTCGGGACTGGTTACGCCCTGTACGGACGTAACACCTTATCGCTTCTCTGCATCACAATAGCGGCCCTGGCAATTCTTTGGCTTTTCCGGCTACTTCCGAAAATTGATCTCCGCTAGTCGAACCACTTTTCCTATCGACTAAGCACGTTCTTCACTGACCCACCAATAACGGAAGGCAGTCGGACAGAGTCGCCATAAGAGAGCACCGAAAAACACTGTGGCGACACCTCCAGTAACAGCGAAGAGGACTCCATTTGACCCTGCTAACCATGCAGGCGGCACGTAAGTTTCACCCGGACTGAGGATCACTCGTGTTACTCCCGTTACGACTCCTGAGACATGGAGCCACACAACCAAAGCTGCCACACTTAGGTTCAGCCAAAGCACAATCCTACGCATTCCCGCTGTGTTAAAACTCTCGGCAGCCAAATCCCCCTCTCTCGCACGCAGGTGCTCACCCAAAATCCAGATAATCGCACCCAGCAGAATCATGCTGTCGATACCGATGGTGGCACCCATCGCGTGTCCGGTGACCGCATAGGTCCCGTGTATTATCGCGTTGAGAGGAGGGATCGAAATCAGGATTGCTGAAAAAAGAATGAAGACCGTCCAGTACTTTGATGCCGCAAAGCTATCTCGGGTTGCACTGAACTCGCCGGATTCAGCTACGCTCACCAGCCCCCAAACGTCGTAAACAGCTCTACACAACACCGTGATTTCAGCCATCGAAACAACAAATGATATCCACTTCACCAAGTGATCCTGAGGCAAATGGTACGTGTGGTGTGCGAAATTTGTGAACGAATTGAGTAGACCAACTGCAAATAGAGCGTATGCAATCTTCGAGTGGCCATAGCTAGAATCGCGGCTGATGCGTTCTCCGATATAAATGACCGAGCCGTAGACAAAGAGATTAAAGCTTCCCACTAGCGTACCTGTTGCCTTCCACTGCACTTGGAGATCCTGCACGGGATTGCCGAAAAAACTCGGTATCAGATACAAATGCTGCTCTACGAACGTGACAACAAAAAACAACATTCCCACGCCCCACATCGTTATGTATACCGGTCGCTGAAAGAAGTTTGGCCCGGCGATACGAAAGAAATTCCATAGGTAGCAGAGCCAACCAACCAGTATCAGCGCGCTAAAAATTGGGTGGAATCCGACGTATTCCCGGCCTGATCCCACACCCAGGCTAAGGGTGAGAAGAATTCCAATTCCCGCGGCCGCCCATGACAACACCTGTACCCGCAACCGCCAACGATCTCCCCACGTGACGACACCACCGTGATCCTGCAGCCAACGATGGACGACTGCGACTCCCCCAAGGAAAATCCAGGCAGATGCGAAGGCTGTGTGAATAGGCCGAAGCTGGCGCAGGTCGAGGCCAACTGATTGAAAGCTCGGAGCTAGGGCAGGCACTGAGTAGAGTGCGGCGAGTATTCCTCCAACTAGCGTAACCGCAATTGCGATCAAACCACCCCGGATAAACATGATCGTTGCGAATTGCCGGACTGGATGGCCCTGCGCGAAGGAAAGCAAGCGACTGCTGGTTTCATTGGGTACCAACTCTCGCTCCAGGGTAGGATTCATGATACTAAAGAGCGGAGCGAGTAGATGATTACTAGTGACATAACTCTCACTTACCTGTACTCCCACCAAGGCAGCAATCTCCAATTCACATTACGATCCACCTGCCTGGCACGCGTGTCATCTTCTAACTCTCCCCTATGCCCGTTTAGCCAGAAGAAATAAGCAATCAAATCATCGATCTGTGAGGGTGAGAGTTCAGGAATTGGGGGGGGCATACCAGTCTCTGGCTTACCACTGGTAAGCACATCAACTAGCTCGGGTTCACTGAGCCTCTCGACGGTGGTCGAAAGATCAGGTGCTCCCACAATCGAAGTCTGAAAGGGAAAATGACACGCTTTGCACAGCCCAGTTCGAAATGTTTCAAACCCCGCAGCCGCGTTGGTTGGGAGTACAAGGTCGATGATCGCGGATTCAAATGCCTCCTGTAGACTTGTACCAGTACTGGGGTCACCCATCCTTAGTTCACCTCTCCCGATATCCGGGCGGTCAATTTCATTCATAAAGGCCTTCATTTGATCAATCTGTCGTGAGTTGAAATTGAAGGCTGGCATCTGACCACTCCCAACGGTCAAAAGCGAGACGAGCCGTGTCTCGTCGACGCGGCTCGCAGCATTCGTTAGATCAGGACCAAGGAAGCCTCCCTGCCCCCAGAGTTGGTGACAAACTTGGCAGGCCGACTCATGGTAGATCTGACGACCTTCAATCGCCTCCGTAGAGAGTTCTAGATCCACGTCATCCCTGTACACGAAGATCGACTGGACCAGAAAACAAAGGACCAAAACTGCTAGCAGCCTCTTTTTTGACGATGGGTTAAGCATCTATTGCTGAGTTGATATTACTCATCACCCAAGGAGCAACCCGGATAGACCAAAAGTCATTCCAAAGTTCGGTGCATTATCCGTAAGTCCGAAGGCGATCGCCGAATCAATTTGCCACCAATCATTCAACAAGAATGTGCCCCCAGTTCGTATGACACCAACATGTCCTCCGTATTCATCTTTTCTAATTTGTTCAAAAGCCATCTCAGAAAAGGCTCTGAACCGAGGGGAGAGAAGACCTCGGCTTATCACTAACCCGAAAACACCTGAGGGGTAACTACTGAACTCATCCTGATCAAACTGTAACCCAGGCATTACAGCAATCCCCCAGTCACCTCTGAAATCACCCTGATCCAGGTAGTCCCCATCAATCCAAGGCATGTGAAAACTCCATTCCGCCACCACGCGAAAGGATGGGCGTACCCCAAACCCCCTTAGTTCAGCAGACCCGATTGGCAGATCTGCGTGAACCAGCGCAGCCATCGCGGGTCTGCCGAATTCATCCGAAGGGAGGAAAGACCACTTAACTCCAACCGAGACGTCGGAAATACCGTTATTGGTGATCTGTCTTGTACTAACCTCGGATGGCGAATTCGAAAGAGTCTGGTTAGTAACTTGATACCGAGTAAACCAGTCTGACTCTAGCCGTAGCTCCCAAGAGTTGGATATCCCAACTCTGAAGAGAAAAGGGGTAGTCCAGGTATCAACGTTATCGACACCTATTGTTTCCGTATCAAATGCGAAAGAGCCCTCTATCTGAATAGCACCCGCACCCACTGTTGAACTCGATTCGACAAAGTCAGGACGATCAGTCCCAATGGGTACTTGCGCGAGCACTAATCTCGGCAAGGCTATTGCTAAAGCAATCGAGGAAACCACAGAAAAAAAGGCAGATAGGGCCCACATTCTATTTGTCTTGGCAGCCATAAGAGACCGGGCATGTTTTACTAGAATGCTTAAACATCTATCCAAGAAGGCGCCTCAGTAGAATTCGGAAAGCTGAAAAAGGCGAGGTTGTCGAGTGGCGTCAACCCAACACTGAGGATTACAGCGTGATTATAGAAGCCCCCGCAGAAGGCCTGGCTACAAAATGGCTTTGATCGATATCCGTGCTCATACCCCGAGGTCCATAATATCCCTGTGACAAGGCCTCTAGAACCACATCTACCTTGTCTTGCTCAGTAAGGATGATGACGCATCCACCAAAACCAGCCCCGGTGAGCCGGGCACCTGCCGCTCCAGCTTCACGACAAACCACAACGAGTTCATCAAGCTCCACTGAGCTGACTTCGTAGTCGACACGGAGACTCCTATGTGAAGCATCCATCAAACAACCGAAGCCTTGCAAGTCTTCGCTAGCCATAAGGTCAATAGCGGTTCCTACTCGAACGGCTTCTGTAATCACATGTCGGAAACGTTGGAAAAGAGTTCGCTCGAGTACAGCCTCTGCCACCTCGATCGCTATGTCCTCTCCAAGAATCTCAAGAAGGTTGTTATACCCAGTGACCTGAGAGCGAATCAGACCACGGTCTAACGCAGTATTGGTGACGATCCTCAAAGCCTGTTCAGACTCATCGCGGCGCGCATTATATACCCCCATCGCGTAACCCGATTTCTCAACTCGCACCCCAGAATTGGCGATTATGAACCGCCATCTCTCTGGAACCAGCATATGACTCATCGTTAGGGGACTAAACTCGATCTGAGCCGCATGGTGGGCATGGCCACCGATTGATATCGCCTGATCCATCCCACCTCCGCGGGTCCCTGTATAGCGTTCTGCATCCGCCATCAGATCCGCGAAGGGCAATGTTTCTAGTGTAACTCCGTTAATATGGGCAAGAGCCAGCCCAACCGCGTTGACAAGCGCGGAGGACGATGAAAGCCCGGCTGCTATAGGGATATCAGAGACAAGAACACCATCAAAGCCGTATGAGATAGCGAATCGTCTCGCTAACTCATCGGCTGGAGCCTTCAGGTAGTTTCCCCAATGACCTGGTGGGCTGGCAGTTATTCCCGGAACAATCTCGAACTCGACTTCTTCAAAGTCCTCACGAACGCTACGGATCCGAACAAATCCATCATCCCGACATCGGAAAGCCAAATACGCTTCACGCTGAATAGCCATTGGGAATACTGGCAGGTCATGATAGTCGATGTGCTCACCGATCAGGTTCACACGCCCCGGAGCCCGAGCAATATGAGTCGGCTGTACGCCGAACTCTTTAACAAAAATCTCCTCGGACAGGAGTTCCAACGGTGACTGGTCCACTTGAGGTGGATTGGTCCGATTCACTTACCGCACTCGTACGTAACCGACTCCTTCTCTAATGTCGATGTCCGTTCCGAAAGGCTTCGAGCGCTCCACAAGATCGTTCAGGATTTTTGTCGCAAGAACACCGTGTGCCAACATAGGCCGTCCACGTACCCAAGCTGGTTTCCCGTAACCCAAGGTTATCGGATGCAGTGCTAGTTCAGTGAGCTCATCACCAGTGAATGTCGGCATAGCAACTACCGCCTCCCAAATCTCTGGGTTTGCCGGGAATCCGACTGTCTCGTTCCGGTAGCGCACGGCATTGAAGTCCGCTACGTGGTCATTCACATCGAGATCGTACGCCTGGTAATTCTCATCGGGTAACCGGAGCAATGTCTCATTCTGAAATACAAAATCACCCAAAGAGTAGAAGATCGGCTTGCCCTTGTAGATCTCTATACCACGAAGTACGTGGGGTCCGTGGCCCACGAACATCGTAGCGCCAGCATCTACCATGGCCCTCGCGAACTCTATTAGAAAGCCAGCTGGAACCGAGCGCGCTCCGCCACTCTCGTGTGCGTGAATGGTAACAATCACCTGGTCTGCGAGGCGGCTCGCACTTCGCACTACTGCAGCAATTTCAGCCACATCTTCCGGATTCGGTCGAGTCACCACACCCATTTCTGAACCTTCAATGAAATTGGTCGAAAGTGTGCGTGCCCCTCGGTCACTACGGTTGAAATTCAACCCCATTTCTTCTGCTAGCACTTGAAAACGATCAAGCTGATCTGCGGTGGCGACACGTTCGGTCGTGTACCGAAGCGGACTCAAGCCAGGGCGGGATTTCATGCTCCCACGCGCATTTCCAGCTCGAGAATGATCAGGGAACGTTGATGCCATAGAGATTAGAGCCACTCGACCACGTGCGGTCTCCAGGAAGCGGGCCTCTCGGGCTTCCGCAAGACTCTCACCTGCTCCCGCGTGCACTAGCCCTGCTTCGTCTACGTATTTGGTGGTCAGGCGAAGACCCTCAACCCCATAATCACCAGTATGATTATTCGCGCGCGATACCATATCAATACCTGCCCAAACAAGCTCTTTAGCTAGTATTGGTTCACCTCGCATCCAAGTCCCTCCACTCTGGTGAGCTGGATACGGCTCGTAATTGTGGAAGAGGATTTCGAGATTAGTAAAGGCCGCGTCCGCCCCACGAATCATATCAATCAGCTCGAGAAAGTCTGGTTCCTCGTAGACGGACAATCTCCTGGTGATGATCGCGTCCCCTGTTAAGGCAAGCGTAATCTCTTGAGCCGGGGTCGAGACCACCAACAAGCCTAGCGCGAGACTACTTAGCCCGGCGACACGAAATCGTCTCATCATAATTCTCCTCTATCTACGCTCTAAGAATTTCCAGTTTCGGCCACTGTGCCCACCGCCCTCGTGTGAAATCGGGCACATCGATCGGGCGACTACGGTTAGCGACTGACCACTCCGATAATGGGGTGATCACCGACATCGCGGCTGCGTCGTAGACGTTCATATCCGTAGGTTTGCCCTCCCGTAGGCATTTCACCAACCGGTAGTCCTCTATGAAATCCATACCTCCATGCCCGGCTCCCTCTGACTGCTCCTCCAGATCTTTCCACAGTGGATGATCATACTTGTCTCGCAAATCCATCCAATCCTGCCACTCGTGTCCGGGGCTCAGGCCTTCGATATGCACCCGGTGAGGATAGCCCTGAAATAGCCCCTTAGTCCCCTGGACCATATGAATCCGTGAATACGGCCGGGGAAGGTTTGTGTCATGACTGAGATAAATCGTTCGACCCCGGACCGTTTTGATCATCGTCGTGTTCACATCACCAAGGACATAACGCTCTCTACGCTTCAGGTGATTCTCGGGGTAGTTAGCCATCGCCCATTCTTGTAATCCCTGTGATGGCGAGCTCATTGACACAAGATATTCGAACTGATCTCCACGATTGATATCCATCACATTGGCCACTGGACCCAGGCCGTGAGTTGGGTAGAGGTTACCATCTCGTACCATGGAGTGCGCACGCCGCCAGAGGCCCTCTCCGACCTCAGAGAACTTGATCTCTCTAAGATCGTGCAGATATCCACACTCAGCGTGGAGTATATCTCCTAATAGGCCCAAGCGGGCCATATGGAAAACCATCATCTCAGGACGGTCATAATTACAATTTTCCATCATAACGCAGTGCTTGCGGTATTTTTCAGCATACTCGACAAGTCTCCAACAGTCATCCGTCGTGTATGTGGCAGGGACCTCGGTGGCAGCATGCTTTCCGTTCTCCATCGCAGATACGCACACTGGCACATGCCATTCCCACGGTGTGGCAGTGAACACAAGATCCAGGTCTTCAGTCTCGCACATGCGAACAAAGTCTGTCTCGTGACGGCCGTACATCGCCGGCGGTGCTCGACCATCGTCGGTCACCCAACTCGAGACTTCCTCATTGCGTGCTGAGTCGATATCACAGAGAGCTACAATCTCAATGCCTTCAAGCCCGAGAAAGTTCCTAACATGGGCTCCCCCCATTCCTCCCACACCTACAAAGCCAACACGCACAATATCGATAGGATCTGCAGCAAATGGCTTGACGGGAGCCGGGCCTAAATCAGGGCGTTGCTGTTGGTGGTCAAGATCCGCCGCAGCCGGTGTAGGAGAAAGTCCTGACGCCGCACCAAGTCCAAGGCCAGCCGCGCCAAGCTTGAGGAGTTCGCGTCGACCGAAGAAATCTGAATTATGGGGATCACTCATTATTGACCTGGCTTTTCGGAGCTTATCAAGTAGTACTCAGCAAATTGAATGGTGCTCTGGCACAACTCAAGGCTAGCCGCTCTATACCTGACAGTAGCGCAATACCCTCTTGGTCCGCCAATTAGATCCCCTGAGTATCCTCAGACTAAGGAATCCTTCATGAACGCATGCAAACTTCGATGCCTCACCATCGCTATATCCTTTTTTCTGGCGACGGGACTGCTATCGGCCCAAGAGTTTTCGAGGGCGATACCCGAAGAGGTTGGCATGTCGTCAGAGAGGCTAGGATACCTAACAACAGCGCTTGAGGAGTATGTGGCTGAAGGACGCCTAGCAGGGGCTGTTACGACCATCATACGTCGAGGTCAGGTCGTCTATAATGAGGCCGTAGGCTACAGGGATCGTGAAGAAAGCGAAGTGATGCAGTCTAATGCGATCTTCCGGATCGCGTCTCAGACCAAGGCACTGGTCAGCGTAGGCGTCATGATGCTCCAAGAGGAGGGTTTGCTCGATATTTCCGATCCAGTGGCAAGCTATCTGCCTGCTTTCGCTGAGACCACGGTCGGTGTCGCTCGGGAAGGAATAGAATATGATGTTGTTAAGGCCAATCGACCGATCACTATTCGAGATCTACTCACTCACACCGCAGGGATCTCCTACGGAACGGGACCGGCTGGTAGCGCTTGGGCAGCAGCAGAAATCACTGGCTGGTACTTCGCGCATCGTGCAGAACCGATCCGCATCACCATTGACCGGATAGCTGCTCTGCCGTTCACCACGCATCCCGGACAAGCTTGGGTTTACGGTTACAGCACTGACATCCTAGGTGCACTTGTCGAAGAAGTTTCAGGTATGCCGCTTAACGAGTTCATTAAAAATCGAATCACAGATCCACTGGGAATGCACGATACGCATTTCTATCTTCCACCCTCGAAGAGTCACCGTCTGGCAGCCGTTTATAACCTCCGCCGTGGAGAGACACTGCTGAGAGCACCCGAAGGCCCTGGTATGGAGACTCAAGGTCAATACGTGGAAGGTCCTCGTCAGAGCTTCTCCGGTGGAGCGGGCCTCCTCTCAACCACTCGAGACTACACTCGCTTTCTGCAAATGCTGCTCAATGGAGGGTCACTTAATGGGACCCAGTTGTTATCGACAGCTTCGGTCAACCTCATGACAGTGAATCATGTGGGAGACTTATACCGAGCACCCGGGATGGGATTCGGGCTGGGATTTTCAGTTCGGGAAGATGTCGCCGCGTCTGGGGCCCCTGGCTCCATCGGGGAATTTGGTTGGGGTGGTGCGTACCACTCCACCTACTGGGTGGATCCGGTGGAACAGCTCATCGTAGTGTACTTGACTCAAGTAATCCCAGCGTCCGGACTCGACGACCACTCCAATATAAGAAGCTTGATCTATTCAGCGATCACTGAACGAACGCCATTGCTTCCAACACCTCAGCGTTAGGTGGTAACCATCTCCAGAAAAGTTTCCAACGGAATTATAATCAACCTAGACTGAGAATCCGGGCTGCATTCTCACCAAAAATCTTATCTTTTTCGCCCTCGGATAAATCAAGAGTGGTTACGCTAGATATCATCTTGTCGAGACTTCCGATCATGTGAGGATAGTCCGAACCAGCAACTAGGTGATCAACGCCGGCGAATTCAATAGCAAGCCTCAGGCAGGCGTCATCGAAATTCACGGTATCGTAATAGAAACCCCGCAGTTGCTCGCTAGGAAGTACGCTGCAGTATTCTCGACATTCAGGATACGCCTCAAACCCTCGGTCGAAACGTTCGGCCAGATACGGTACAGCACCGCCGAGATGGGCTAACACCCAAGTGATTTTTGGAAATTGCTCTACGACACCGGAATAAATCAGCCCTGCTGCTGCAAGTGTGGTGTCCATTAGAAAGCCGACCATTGGCATAAGCATGAAGCTCTCCATGACCTCCACTCCGACAGGATAAGTCGGGTGTATGTAGATCACTGCTTCCGCTTCATTGAGTCGCTCGTAAACTGGCCAAAAATGTTTCTCGTGGAGCGGGACACCGCTTGCGTTAGAAAGAAGCATTACACCGGGAAGACCCAATTCCCCAACTACGCGCTCTGCTTCCTCGGCTGCAGCTTCAGGTGCGTTCATCGGTAAGGTGCCCAACGAGGTAAATCGGTCCGTCCGAGCACGACATGCAGACGCGAAAGCGTTATTCACGATCTGGCAGAGTTCGACAGCACGTTCTGGAGTCTCAATGCTCGTTCCTGGGGCCGTGAACGTGATTACCTGCATTTGGATCTCTGCCTCATCAAGGACACGTTCACGAACATTCAGATCCCGGTGGCCTGGAACGATCACATTGTAGTCACCAGGAGAGTGCAGAACTGGATTTCCATCACGATCAGTGGTAACCCTGAAGTGGCTGCCGCCCTTACTCAGGGCATCAAGGTACTCCGGTGGAAAATAGTGGTTGTGGAAGTCGAGAATCATCAATCTTTCCAGGCAAGATAGCTCAAGAGAATTCGAAGCTATAAGGTCAGCTCGCTTCTCAGGCCAGAGGTTAGAATTTCTTTCAAGCAGTGCCGGCTTGCAGTTCAAGGCAAGAGACTGCATCCTCCAGCCCCGTGAATTCCAAAGCTGCAAGCTCACCAGTAGGTGAACCGACGTTTGCCCGAAATCTTGGGCTGTTCGACGCTACAATGATCGGTGTCGGCGCGATGATTGGAGCCGGGATCTTCGTACTTACTGGGATCGCCGCAGGCGAGTCCGGGCCGGCTTCAATTCTCGCGTTCGCACTGAATGGAGTCGTAACACTTCTCACGGCCTTTGCTTATGCAGAACTGGCTTCTGCTATTCCGGAAGCTGGAGGAGGCTACGCTTTTGTGCGCAGAGCATTCCCTGGCGCAGTCGGATTCACTGCTGGTTGGATGTTATGGTTTGCTTATACGGTCGCGTGTTCACTCTACGCTCTGGGATTCGCCGGATACTTCTGGGAATTCTTCCTCAAGTATATACCCGGCTTCGCCGATGCATCGTTTGCTCTCATGGGAGAACATGCTCCATATCTCTTCGTAACCGTTGTGATTGGGGGACTTTTCATCCGCCTTAACATTCGAGGCGCTGCAGTCACAGGGATGGCAGAGAATATCCTGACGGTTACCAAGCTCTTCATACTCTTAGTGTTCGTGGCATACGGTCTTGGAGCTGTGATCGATGCACCACCACAACAGGTAACAAACTCGTTCAATCCATTCTTTCCCGAGGGTATGGGCGGGGTGATCGTCGCAATGGGCCTCACTTTCATCGCATTCGAGGGCTATGACCTTATCGCTACAGTCGCCGAAGAGATCAAGGAACCTGAAAAGAACATACCAAGGGCTACATTCATCTCTCTGGGAATCACAGTAGTTATGTACTTGCTGATTCTCTTCGTAGCACTCGCCGCCGTGACTCCAGAGAGTGGTGAGCCTTCATGGCGCTTCCTTGGAGACTACGGCGAAACAGCTATCGTGCGCGCTGCCGAAGGCTTTATGCCCGCGTTTGGTGTTGGAGTAATCGTCTTCGGAGGTCTGCTGAGCACCATGTCAGCCCTCAACGCCACAATCTTAGCATCGTCCCGGGTTGCATTCTCGATGGGCCGGGACCGATTGCTACCAAAAGCCGTGGGGACCATCCACCCAGTTCGGCGCACACCTCATATTGCGATTCTCTTAAGCGGTGCAGTTCTGCTCTTAATGGCGCTGACTCTTCCAATTGAAGCAGTCGGCTCCGCTGCAAGTCTGATTTTCTTGCTGACTTTTGCTATGGTGAACCTCTCGGTCATCGTGCTACGCCGAAAGGCGCCAGACCTGCCAAGGCAATACAAGGTTCCACTCTATCCGGTTGTTCCCATCCTCGGCATCGTTCTCAATGTTTTTCTTGCGGTATACCAATTCAATTTCCAACCGCTCGCTTGGTACGTGACCATTGGCTGGGTTCTCGTAGGTCTGGTGCTTTACTATGCCTATTCCGAGAAGCAAGCTGCAACGGACAAACCTCAGGTCCTAGAAACATCCTTACCACCTGTCGCAGCTGTACAGGACACGGTGGTCGTGCCACTCCACAATCGAGACAACATCGGCATTCTACTTGACTATGCGGAAGTAATCGCTGCCGCGAGGGAGAAACCCTTAGTAGGATTTTCAGTTGTTGAGGTGCCGCGGCAACTCCCAATCCACCAAGGCCTGCGCTTCACACATCATCGGGAAGGCCTTTTGAGAGCGGCCCGTCAAGAGGCCAGAGATCGAAACATCGAGATCGAGACTGATCTGATGATCGCCCATCAAGCCTCAGATGGGATTCTATCGGGTGCAAGCCGATACGGAGCTGACTTCATGGTCATGGGGTGGAAAGGTTACACCGATACTCGTGATCGAATTTTCGGAGAAGTTGCGGATCAGGTCATCAGGAACTCCCCCTGTGACCTCGCAATGTTGAAGGTTGAGAATCACGAACCTCCGAAGCGCTGTCTCTTCCCTACCACAGGTGGTCCACACAATCGACTGGCAGCTGAGGTTTTAAATGTGCTCGCACCAGCATTCGGCATGTCTGTAACAGCATGTTATGTCGTGCCACCTAATGCATCCCAAGCACAGCTTGCACACGCAGATGAGCGGCTCGGTAAAACATTGGACCGTCTCGAGTTAGACCTGTCAGTAAATCGGAAGGTGATTGAGTCTCAATCCATCGCTGGTGGCATTGCGAAGGAGAGTGTTGAATACGACTTAGTCGTTCTAGGCTCAACCCGTGATCGCTTTATAAGGCAACTCATGTTCGGCGAAATACCGACGAAGGTGGCCCGTTACTCTCCGGCATCCGTGCTTGTACTTCGCCGCTATGAAGGCCGGATGCGATCTCTCCTAAAACAGGCATTCGGTTAGAAGGGCAAGGCAAGAATATGCCGACCATCTAGGCGGCTAAACCTTTTAAAATTCCAGGAATCTTTACTGGAGAGCAGAGTCGATCGGTTATAGGTCCTGGGTTTTGCGGGTCCATAGCATGTACACCGGCCAACCGAGAAGAACGAATCCAAGACCCTTTAGGCTCTCTGCTGGGTCAGTCAGAAGTTGGTTCCCAACAATACCAAAAGCAGCTGCTACAAAAATGATCGGTACCCAAGGGTACCCCCACATTTCGTAGTCACGCGTTACTTCTGGGCGTTTGCGGAGCAGGATAAGACCCAAAGCCATCATCCCAAAAAAAATCCACTCCGTGTAGATCACCCTGGTAAACAGGGAACGGTATGTGCCAGTTAAAGCTAGTACACTAGCCCAGATCGCCTGCAGGAGAATCGCTCTGTGGGGTGTCCCATATTCTTGGTGAACCACCCCGAACCACTTGAATAACAAACCATCTCTGGCCATTGCGAAGTAGACCCGAGGTCCTGCGAGAACAATGCCGGAGAGCGCTCCAAACGTTGAAAAAACAACTAGAGCTGACATCGCAGCACCACCGCCTCTACCGAAGACTGCATCCGCTGCATCCGCCGCGACACGATCTGATGAAGCGACCGTCTCCATCGGCAGTACATACAAGTAGACTGCATTCAGGAGGATGTAGCAGCCCGTAACAATAAGCGTACCCAAGATAAGGGCTTTGGGAATCGTGCTGCGCGGCTCTTTAGTCTCCTCAGCGTTATAAGTGACCATATGCCAGCCACCGAAAGCGAAGAGGCCAGCAGCCAAAGCAAGCCCGAAATCCCGAGCCGTGTAACTCCCCGGTGCGGCAGTACGAGAGGCTTCTACCGCGACTTCGTGTGCCGTACCACCAAACAAGAAGCAGAGAACCACGATTATCGAGATTGCTAGAAGTTTACCAGCTGTGATCGCAGCCTGAAGGATGCTTCCATGCTTTACCCCTACGTAGTTGATAAGGCTAAGTACCAAGATTGTAACGACAGCCACTACCCGCTGGCCTAAGTCGCCAAGCTCCACGAAGAAGCTGAGATACCTCGCACATACCACTGCAATCGCCGCAACGATTCCGGAGTGCATAATCCAAAACATCGCCCAACCCCAGAGGAAGCCTACAGCGGGCGAGAAGGCCTCCCGAAGGTACGCATATACCCCACCAGCCTCAGGGAACGTGCTCGCCAATTCTGCGCATACCAGGGCCCCAAAAAGGGTGAGTACCCCACATACCAGCCAAACGGCATAAATGCCAACAACGGTTGGCACTTGCCCGGTGATCTCAGATGGTTGAACAAAAATTGACGCACCGATGATGGTGCCAACGACCATAGCCGTCGCTTGCTTAGGGCCGATCGCCCGCCTTAACCCCCTGGGGTAATTCTCCGGCAATGTGCTCACCTATATGAGAAGAAGGTGATTTCTTTCTCAATCCCCATTCGGGATTGGATACTGTATCGACTCGAGACCTACAGCTTGCAGCACCCTATATGCATGCTCTGGGGCTTCCCTTATTTCCATCTTGAGCCCAGCCACCTGTGCTTGTTCAGCAATTCTAGCGATACCCTGCGCTGCAGTCAGATCAATCCTTCCCAAACCACCGCAGTGTACGATGATTCGCTTAACACCAGGTTCTTGAGCCAAACTCGATAACAGTGTGTCCTCAAGTGCTGGAGCCGATCCAAACCAGAGCACTCCCTTCGGCTGGAAATGAAGGTCCTCTCCCTCAATGCGAGTTTCGACGGCTGTGGAGAGTTCCCTCCACATATGTGCTGCTGTCGCCATGACTACACCGAGTACAACGGCCTGCTCAATTCGCGGAGCTAGAGTCAGTGTAAGCCCAAAAGTGCCCCACCCAACCACTCCTTGAGGTCCCGACATTGCCCACAGATTCACCAACTCTTTCACGCGGAAAAGTGGCCAAATGGCAGCGATTACAATCCCGGACAGGACGGCCTGCGGAAGCGGAGACAAGACATTGGAGACAGGTAGAAAAGCCAAAACTACAAGACCTGCAATGAGACCACTCCAACGGCTGGTAGCACCCGAAAGCCGATTGACACTGCTACGCGCAAAGGAACCTCCAACCGGTAATCCCCCTACAAATCCCGCAGCAACATTTGCCATGCCTTGACTTAGGAACTCGCGACTCGGATTCCAGCGCTGACGATCCTCATTGGCAAACACACGGGCAATCGACGCAGAATCTGCAAAGCCTACAACAGCGATTACTGCTCCTGGTAGAAAGAGTGCCGGCAAACTGCTCCACGGCAAATCAATAGAAACTGCTGGCAGGCCCACTGGTATCTCACCAACTATTGAACCTTCGTATCCAAAGATGATTGAAAAGAGGAGACCCATTAGAGCAGCGATCAAGACACCCGGTACCAAAGTGTGTATAGCTCTTCCAATGAGAATGATGATTACGGATGTCACCGTAAGTGTTAAGGCTACGAGTTCCCATGAACCCGGATCGGATAGCGTTAAGAACGCCCCCCTAACCACTCCAACATTGGCTTCTGATACATCAACGCCGAATGTTGAAGGAAGCCGTGCACACACAATCAGGATGGCAACTGCAGAGGTAAATCCGGTCATTACTGCGCGTGACATCAGATAGCTGACCCATCCAGATTTCGTCAGTCCTACCGCCAGGCGCACAAGCCCACATACCACAGCCAACAAAGCTGCTAGGCTCGTGAATTCAGCCGTACCCGGTTCAGCCAGAGGGAGTAACGCGCCAAGCGTGAGCAAGGCAGTCATCGCAACAGGCCCGGTTTGAAGATAGGGAGACGAAGCATACAGTGCCGCCACAATTGGTGCGGCAGCCGCGGCGTATAAGCCATGATGGCTCGGAAGACCAGCTAACTCAGCATATGCCATAGACCCTGGGATTAACATGAGTGCAACCCCGAGTCCCGCTAAGACATCTCTGAACGAAGGCTGGTGAGCAGGCTCAGCGAAAATGAAGTTGGTCAAGACACAGTTCCAGTGGTGATTTTTACTCCTCCCTCTGAAAGTTTTCTCAGTAATTCCGAGGTTGCCAAAGCTCGATCCAAGAAAAAGTCAGCGGTAATTCCGAGTAGTTCCCGGCGATCCTTGTGGCCCACCGCCTGTCTATCTGCTTCGGCGGCAAGTGACTGCAGAAATCCAGTGGAGTCCTGACCGAGAAGATGCTCTAGAGCGTACCGACGTTCACCAGCCCTCAATCCCAGGTCGAGCTCAGAAGAGAGACGAGCAAGGTCAGCCCTAGCCAGAATAATTCCAGCCCGTACGGGAGCAAGAAGCCCCGAGATGAAGGCGTCCGCTCCATCAGTCCGCGGATCAGCAAGTGGCAATGACTCACGAAGGTGTAAGGGTAACTGTTTTGGGCAACCTGCTCGGACAAGCTCAACCCGTAAGACTTTATCGAGAAGAAGTGCCCAGCTACGATAGGGTCCAGTGGCAATCTCAATAATGCGCTCCAGATAAGCTGGGACCCAAGGAGCTATGTGCTCCTGCAGAAGTGCGTCCCTCCCCTGAGTAATCATCAGAGCCTCAGCCTCTGAAAAATGAGAAAGTTCGCTTGAACTCTTTCCTGCGAGGCCGATCTGCTCACTCAATGTCGCATACAGACCTAATAGGGCCGCAAGATGGTCCGGCTCCGAAGGCGGATTCCTTCCTAACGCTCTCCAAAATCCGGCCACACGGTTCCGTGCCTCCCCTCCCAACATACCTTCCGGACCCAGGTGCACCGATGCGTAGGGATAAAACTGGAAAAGAAAAATGTCGGCGTAGTCTGAAGCACTAGGTGACTCTTCAATTCCCAGAGTTTTCCATAGGTGAATGTGCTCTGAAGCAGGCGCCTCTGCAAAAACTGCTAGCGTGCGAATCAGGTCAACGGAAGCCTGATCTGACTCCTGTAAAAGATCAGGGGCAAGAGGTAAGTCTAATCCCTGATTCCTCACGTGACCGTCATACTTCAGCAGACTCAGTTTTTAAAGGAAGATGGTATGCGTCACGTTCAGGGCGCACAGGTCGTAGCATCCAGTACGGACGCCTCGTTCCATCGGGAGAATAGCGGTCTGCTGAGCGAGTCATTGCGAGCCACTTCTCGTAGGCCGCTTGAGACTTACCCGTATCTACTGAGACATCGCCAGCTCTATCCCCTTCTTTAGCCGGGCAAATCCGCACAGCTTGATGCCAGCAGTGCATTCCGGAAATTGGGTCGGGATGTACTGCATGAGTAAGATTTTGGTGCACGCCTAGATCTGTCCACCAAATGCGCATGGTATCAGGATCTGATGAAGCAAACGGCTCACCACCTTTGCGGGGTGTAAGTGACCACTCCGAACCTTCTTGGTTCAGCGCTACCGTACTTATCCCCAGTCGCTGCCCTTTATGCCCTTCCGGTTTCCACCGACCCATATGATGGCTGCACGCGGCAACTCCAGGCCGGATACCTTCGGTAATCCAAGATTTAAGAACAAAGTAACCGAGTTCAGTCTCGACTCTAACCAGATCACCTGTCTTTGAGATCCCCACTCTATCGGCATCTATTGGATGGATCCAAAGGGGGTTTGTATGAGCGATCTCGTCCAGCCACTTCGAGTTCGCGCTCCGGGTATGAATTTGGACAGGCACGCGGAACGTAGTGATCAGAGGAATCTGACCATTCTCAAGATTTTCCGGGTGGATATGGCTTTTTATGTATGTGGGTATCGCGAGTTCAGGCCAACCCCAGTCATGCAGTGTCCGTGACCAAAATTCGAGTTTTCCGGTCGGCGTGGGCCATCCTTTAAGGATCTCTCCATCAACCCTAACCCCAACTCTACGCCGACCATCCTCATCGTCGTCGATCTTGGTTCCTCCAGGAGCTTTAGGACTGGGAGGTATCGGTGCTCGACTATACACTCGACCCATTTCATCCACCCGTACATCCTCTAGTTCATTATCAGGAACCGACTGCTCATGAACCCTGCCTACCTTATTCGAAATCTCGAATGCCCCATATCGGCGCATATACTCGAGAGGGGTCAAGCCCTCTGCTGCTGAAGCCTCAGGAAGACCCGGCACCGAATTATCAAAGATCCAACCGTAATACTCGTCGATCGTCATTTTTTCACCGGGCACCTTCTTGGATTCGAAGAACTCTCGTATTCCGAGTGACCCGTCCGGATCAATTCGCCACGTAAGGTCAATCCAGAACTCGTTCTCTTCCCAAACTTCTCCGGGATTTACCTGACGTGTGTCAGTGATTTCCTCATCCAAACGCTCCCGAGCTGCTCGCAGTACCGGCTGCCGAAAAGCGATCCATTGACCATTATACTGTTCATAAGAAGTGAGATCATGGCGTTCCGAAGCATGTCCCATCGGTAGGATGTAGTCAGCAAAGTATGCGGTCTCATTCCATGTCGGCGTCATTGCAACATGTAGTCCAATCCGGTCCTCATCACTCAGCATCTCAATCCAACTGAACCCGTCTGGATTCGTCCATACCGGGTTGTAGACACGAGTAAAATAAACGTCGAGGCGAGCATCCTGATCTTTCATTAGATGGGGCATAAGGAAGGACATCTCCATAAGCGCCAGTGGATACTCACGGGGCCATGTCACTTCGTTCCATTTCTTCGGATGTTGGTGTGGCAGACGAGGGGGCCTAGGGGTGAACTTGTTCCAGGAGTTAGGAAATGTCCCACCCTCGGTAGCCAATGCTCCTAGTAGTGCATTGAGCAAGGTCAGTGTGCGAGCGACCTGCCACCCGCCCAGATTCCCTGAGCCAGCACTCCTCCAATTATGACTCGCAAAACGAGTACCCGCTGTCGACACTACCTTGGCCACCTCTAGCAGCGTCGCAGCATCGATACCAGACTCTGTCGCTGCATATTCGAAGGTGAATTCAGAGTATACCCCGCGAAGGTGCTCCTCGAAGTTCTCAAAAGAAGCACCAGGCTCGTCATTCACGACCTCCATATACTCCTGCCAGTTCCACCAACGTCGAACAAACTCTCGATCGTATTTGCCTTCACGGATCATCCAGTTTGCAATCGCAAGAAAGATCGCTGGCTCCGAGCCTGGATAAGGAGACAACCAGTGATCAGCGTGGGTAGCCGTGTTGGACAGGCGGGTGTCAAAGACTATGAGCTTCGCACCGTTCTTCTTGCCCTCGATAATCCTCTGAGCATGAGGATTGAAGTAGTGACCCGTCTCTAGGTGACTGCTAACAAGCACGATGACCTTCGCATTGCTGAAGTCAGGGCTGGGCCTGTCCATCCCCATCCACCAATGATACCCGGCTCGTGCGCCACTTGAGCATACATTCGTATGCGAGTTATGACCGTCGACCCCCCATGCTGCGAGCATGCGTTCAGTGTATCCATCCTCACCGGGACGCCCGACATGGTATACCACCTCTTCGTGCCGGTCCTCTTGCAGTGCGGTTCGGATTCGCCCCGCGATTGCATCGAGTGCCTCATCCCATGAAACTTGCTCCCATTTCCCTTCTCCACGCCGCCCGCTGCGCTTCAAGGGGTAGAGAATCCGGTCTGGATCTGTAATCTGGTTGAGTGTCGCAGGACCCTTAGCGCAGTTCCTGCCCCTCGAGCCTGGGTGTTCAGGATTCCCTTCGAACTTCCTGACCTGAAGAGTTTCCCTATCGACGTATGCGAGTAGCCCACAAGCCGACTCGCAGTTGAAACAGGTAGTCGGTACCAGCATGTACCGCTTCTCTACTCTCTCCGGCCATGACTTTGAGTCCAACTCCACCCAATCATTCCAACGTTCCCGCGGAGGGTACGACGCGAGATGAATCCGACTCGCGCCAGGATAGAACGTTTCGCCCCGCCCTTCGACTTCAGCCTTAGCAGCTGAAACTCTCTGATTGAGTTCACTTAGATGGGTCGAGTCGTTCATGCGAGCGGTACGGATTGGCCAGCCTGAACGTAGGCATGCTCGTGTAAAAAGAGACCCGCTAAACCGGCTAGTGCTCCAAGTGCTCCAATAGTGTCACTAGTACCCACCAACAGAAGAGAACCTGCAGTCAGCGCTATCCCACCCCAATAGAAAGCGGCGTATGCCCCTCTCGTCATATTCCTGGCAGCTAGGGCTGCGTGTGCAGTTGGATGGGGCATACTCACCTCACCGAGAGCCAGAATGAGATGAACCGCCAAAGAAGCTTTGAGAATCCACACAGCACCAACCCCTAGCCCATCCGGCCCTAGCCCATCCGGATTCAAAAGTATAAGGGTCGCCGAACCGGCTAGTAGAGCTTGGACCAGCAGATGGGGAGGAAGTAGAGGGCTCTGCCAAAGATCACGCGCTTTAGCCTGCGCAAAAAGATAAGCAGTATAAATCGCAGTCATGGCAGCGAGAGGGCCACCCACCCAGGACAGGCTTTGAGGGATCTCAGGACGCCCTCCTATAACCGCCCCTAAATGCAGTGCAAGTATTCCCCCATAACCCGTGATGATAAAGCCTCCCCGCACAAGCCAACTTCGCCACTGCGGCCTCGTAAGCACCATCCAGAAGCGCTCAGGGTGATCAAGGTCCCAGACTAATAGTGCACCAGTAACCAGTAGGAAGATCATTGCTACTGCTGGACCCAGTAGAGTCCAAACTGAGTTGGTCCATGTGATCATCCCACTCAAGGCAAGTAGAAGCGGCACCAAATAGGCCCCTGACGATATCGATTTGGTGAACGTGTACAGACTCACACGCCAATCCCACGGTGCGCGGTGGGGGATATCGTAACTTAGTAGGGCCGCAGCCGAACTGTTCGACGTGCCAGAATGGCCAGAAGGCACCTGGTGCTTAACGTTACCCTGCTCACTCCACATAAACATTCCACCATCTGGTCGGCGCGCAGCCAGAGGGTCGAGTGTGGCTTGGTCGGCACCCTTATAGTAAAGCTTCGGATGTGTCTCCTTCTCGGGCCTCCGGACTGTAACGGCCTCCCTATTAATAATTCCGCTCACAGCCGACAGTGGATCATTCATGTCGCCTACAAGAATCGCTTCTGTGGGGCAAACAATCACGCAAGCTGGTTCAAGACCAACATCCAGACGGTGAGCGCAGAAGTTGCACTTCTCAGCAGAGTGGTCTTCAGGATTAATGAAGATCGCGTCGTATGGACAAGCTGCGATACATGCCTTACACCCTACACAGATCGACTTATCAAAATCCACAATACCGTCAGCCCGCCGAAACATCGCCGTTGTTGGACAAGCTTCTACGCAGGGCGCGTCATCGCACTGGTTACACCGCGTAACCTGAAATGAGCGACGCGCCTGTGGGAAGACTCCAGTGTCCACATACTTCACATATGTGCGTGTCACCGAGAGAGGAACTTCGTTTTCAGATTTACATGCGATGGTACAAGCGTGGCACCCGATACAGCGTGTGTGATCAATGACCTTAGCCCAGAGCAGTTCTCGGGTTGCTGAAGGAACCTGAGTTGTCGGCATCCGGCAGATCTCAACGAGGAAAATCGGGGAGCGTGCTAGGCAAGCTACCTAAGGAAAGACCTAAGTTCCACAGGGGACTTCCTAGGTCTTAGGCCTCGTTAGCCGCTACTAGTTATTCAAGGAGACTGGGGCCGCGTATGTCACATTCACAAATCTGTGTGACGAGTCCGACATCAAGCCTGATCCGCCACCTCTGTTTCGATCTCCTTGAGAGATCGCTCAACTTGTTCGGTGAGTGCCGTGCTGAAGATTTTGCAGTGCCCACGGTACCAAATACCCCAAGACGGGACGCGAAGATGCTGCTTTAACGTCTCTCGGTACGCTTCCCACATTTGGTCATCAAGTGCGCCGACCCGCTGCTGGTACATGAGATTACCGAAATGCCGGAATACGGATGTCATGTATGAATCCCAGCGAATTTTCTCGTCAGGAGACAGCGCCTCGGGATCCCGCTCCGCCCGCTCATAGAAAGCCGCAAACTCGGAGTCGCGGAACGAGTGCTCTAGAAGCCGGATACTGTTCTGTACCATTGCATTGAACGAAGCTGCCTGCACAGAACGTGTGTTGAGAATCGTTTGACGCGCTAGATATATCAGCGATACGACGACTGCAATCGCGCCTACGAATTCTCCAATATTACCCAGCGCTGGGAGTGAGAACATCTCAGAAGCCATTCTCTTGAGGCGTCACATTCCGACCCAGAGGAATCGGACTAGGCAGAAAGCTACCTCAGTTGAGCAGAGAGCCCAGCCCCCAATTATGCTCCGATTAACTCATCCATCAGAAAGAGATCAGTCAGCAGCGCTCGAAAGTGTATATTCGCGTTGAGATTATCGATGAGCTGGGAGCTAATCCCTTCCTGGCTTGAGACGAGCCGAACCGCCGCGAGTGTAGCCGAAGCGTCTCTCTCGAGCACCTCAAGTGCGTCTGACCAAGTGTCTCGTGGTGTCAAAGATTCTTGATCTACAAGCGAGTCAAGCGCCGAACGCAAACCATCAAGAGCTGATTCTGTCTTCTCAAGAAAGCCCCGAAGCTGGCCCCCGGCTTTCGAGCCCTGGTCGCTGGTTAACCCCTGGGCGGCATAGGCAAGGAAAAACTCGTAGCTCTCCTCTATGGCATCGATACGTGTTTTGACGTCTTCACGAGGGGAGGGCACAGTAAGTCTCGGTGGTGGGTGTGGTGGCTTACGATTTCGTTGATCTTCGCTGAAGCTCGGCCTAGTCGTCCACGCGTGGGGCACTCACCGTCGAGTCTGCGATTGCGCCGCCAGGCGGGCTCTCCTGGATAGTCCCGTCTCCAACAGACCATTTATCAGGGTCAAAGTGCGCCAGGTACTGCTCGCGATCGATCCAACCCCGAATCATTCCCCACAGGTAGTAGCGTTTGTCTGGCCTGATCGCAAAGTAGATATGCGCGGCAACCATAACGATTAACGCAACACCTGCGATCCCATGGATGACAAATACCAACCCTGTCGCAGCTCCGGGCTCACCCATTTCATTCATTCCTGCGACAGCCTGGTCCACGAAGGGATAATATGCGTTCGGTTCCCAGAATGGCGTTTTTATTCTCAACGTCATAAAGACACCGGTCACGATCGCCGTAAGTGATACAACAATGATACCGTGATGATACATCCGGTGATCGAACGGATATTTTCCTGGCTTTTCTGGCTCAGGTGACTTTGAAGAGAGCAGATGCCGGAAATGACCCATAGCTTCTCGAAAATCCTTAGCTCCCATACTCATCATCGACCAGAGGTCCTGCCACACAATGGAGTGGATTACGTGGTAGATGATCGTGAGAATTAACACAGCACCAGCAATCCAGTGGATTGTCACCCACGCGAACTCTAGTCCGAGCCATGGAACGAACGCAGTGATGAGTAGCACGAGCATCGATGCTGCCATCGTCCAGTGGAAGATGCGCGAAGGCAAAGTGTGTCTGACAATTCGCTCCGGAATGCCAGCCACCGACCCCTGGACATCAGCTGTCTCCTCATGTTCAGAGAACCCGCGAGAGCGATACCAGAGCATGTGGCCAACCACGAATAATACTGCAAGCCCAATCGCCAGGTACATCAACTCCAACGAAATCCCTTGCAGTACCTCTATGCCCCAAGGAGTCTTCTCGAGATCTAGCCATCGGCCCATTATGCCACACTCCTGACCGCACGGCGCACGAGATTACTCGTCATTGGCTGTTTATACTCATTATGCTTTAGGGGGCGAGAGCCATCGATCGAGATTTCACCAGCCTCAATCGCCAACGCTTCGTCGACTGCTGCGCCTATCACTAACCGCTCGACAGCATCAAGCCTCACCGGGAACGGTGCTATACCGTTCACAGCGATACGAGCGTCTTCAATCGTATTACCAGATGTCTTAAAGGCCGCTGCTACACTGACCAGTTGAAAATCCCACGATCCCCGGTCACGAACCTTCTCATAATAGAAGTGCGCATTTGCCCATTCGCCCGGAATATCGATCTGAGTAAGTAAATCACCTGGTTCAAGCACTGTCATTCGTGTGATATCAGTGGCCGGACCAATAAAGAAGTCTTCAGCATCGTAGACATTAGAACTCCGTCGACCGCGCACGGTCATCTTTGCATCAAGTGCGACCAACGCAGGAGCAGTATCGGATGGGTTCACCGCCACACATCGGCTGGTTCCCGTAATCGCGTGCTCACGGTTCATAGCCTGAGGAGCGGCCGCATAGCAGGTATTGCCTCCCGCGCGGTAACATGCCCAGCCGCTACGATAGTACCAGCAACGGGTATCCTGGCTAATGTTCCCACCTAGCGTGCCCTGATTGCGGATCTGAGGAGTCGCTACATGCTCGGCAGCATCAGCCAAGAGTATGTAGTCTGAGCGAACCCGCTCATGCCGAACGATTTCGGTAAGCGTGGTCATCGCACCGATTTCTAATCCATCTTGACCGTCGCTGATACCTTTGAGCTCATCGATACCGCCGAGGTCAATCACCGCCTCAGGCCGCTTTATGCGGTCCTTGAACCAGTCGTACGAATCGAGCCCGCCTGCAAGTACCCAGCCTCCCTCACCGTGCTCAGCCATTAAGGCTAAGGCATCTTCCACCGTCGTCGGCTGGAAGAGTTCAAAGGCCGGAATCATGTCTCTAATGATCGCCATTTCTCTCTCTCCCTAGCCGATGTGCTGTTCGAGGTGGAACGGTTGCTTTAGCCCTTCGAGCTCCATAAGAATGATGTCAGGCGTCAGCGGTGTACGGCATAGGCAATGACCACCCATCGCGTCGGCAACTGCCGATGTCAGTGCTGCTCCACCCGCACCAACAGGCGGTTCACCGATACCCTTAGCACCAACGGGTGTCTGTGGATCAGGAATTCCTACAGCATCAGCTTTCATGTCTAACGGCACATCGAGAATGCCCGGAGGTCTCGCCGTGTAGAGCCTATTTGCAAAAGGAACACCCCACTTGGGGTCGAAAACCCAACGCTGGGTCATCGCCTGTCCCATGCCTTGAACACTTCCTCCAAGGACCTGAGCACCCAAGCTACGTGGGTGGAGTACCGTTCCGCAGTCAGTCACCGCGACATATTCCTTGATATCCACCACACCAGTCTCTTCATCGAGTTCGACCAGCGCAAAACCAGCCACCCAAGAGTAGACTCCTCCACTGCCACCGTAGTTATCTCTAGCTACTCCCATCAACCCCTGCCCAGCCAGCATATTCGCTGCCGGAACAGTCGTAGCATGGATATTGTCAGGAAGCTCGTGACCATCATACTTGCCACCAAGCTCGATCGCGCGTTCCGCAACCTGAGCGAACGTCATGCTCGCCCCTCCTCCGCGGCGGAACACTCGTCCATTATCCATATCGTAATTGCTGGGCGAGCCACCAAGCGTTTGCGCCGCTACTTCTAGAACCTTCGCGCGCGCATCCATTCCCGCTGCATGGTTTGCCCGGGAGTGCGCATGTGTTGTCTGGCTCCCTGCCTGAACTGAACTACGAGGCATACCTCGGCTTGAGTCGCCCCAAACGAGTTCTACTTGGTCCCAGTTGAGATTGAGTATCTCAGCTGCCGGGCGAGCGGTATCCATAATTGAGTGCGTACCGAGGTTCCCGAGACCTTGATGGATATAAAGTTTCCCGTCCGGACGGATGACCATGAGGCCATCATACCCACGGGAACCGGCCGTATAGGGCGAAAGTCCGATGCCTATTCCTGTCACTTTCGAGCCTTCCCGTCTACCGGACAGCTCCTGCTTGCCCGCCCAATCAAAGATCTCCGCACCCTTCTCTAAGGCTTCCTTAGCGTACACACTCGTAAGTGTGGAATTACGTGGTCCGAACCCGACGTCAGCATCTGGCGCATTCTTCAGATGAACCTCTAGACGGTCGAGCCCCAACTCCCTGGCAGCCTTCTCAAGAATGGGTTCCATCATGATGACAATTTGAGCGCCACCCGGTCCCCGTTGTGCAGCCTTCGGGGGAGTATTCGTGTACATCGCGATACCCCTGAAGCGCATGTTCTGGGGGGTGTATACGAGATCCGCGATCATACCCGCGGTGTTAAAGTCACCAGCCCCGAACGGGCCACTCTCCTGAACGATATAAAGGTCGATCGCGTTACAGGTGCCATCTGCCAGAAAACCCATCTTCAGCCACGATTGGAAACCCGGACGTGCCCTACCGATATAGTTTTCCTCGTAACGGGTAATACGCAGCATGACAGGCCGGCCAATCTTACGTGAGAAGACGGCGGGCACTTCCATGTGCGTATTTCCACTGATCTTGGAGCCGAAACCACCACCGCAATACTCGGCTACCAGAATCACATCTTCAGGATCTATGTTCAGCGTACCAGCGATCGCATACTTCGTGCGCTGGGCACTCTGCGTGGACACGAATGCATGGAGTTTGCCATTCTCCCAGTACATCATGGCGGAACGGGGCTCCATCGGATGGTGGGTCAGAGATTGGTGTACGATTGATTCCTCTAACACCAAGTCCGATTCGGAGAATGCCGTATCAATATCTCCTTTCGTCCACTCAACAGCGGCCTCACCGTTTGGCATACGGCCAGCCTCTATTTCCTCAAAATCGGCGTCAGTCCACTTAAGTTCGCTGAACTCTCCGCCCCCGAAGCGGTTGCCGCCAGTGTAGGCGTTCGGTCCGTTAGGCCTAAGGCTGTCTAGCGGATCGAGCACGAAAGGCAACGGCTCGAAATCTACGTCGATCGCCTCAATCGCTGCTGCTGCCTGTTCCTCAGTTTCGGCTGCCACCGCGAGAATCGGTTGGCCCTCATACAGGGGCTCATCAGTCAAGCTAGCCTCTCCTGGGCGACCCTCTATCTGGCGGACTTCATCGGCACGAAGGATGTCTATGACACCGGGCATAGCAAGCGCCCTTGTTGTATCAACTCCACGTACCCGGGCATGGGGCATGGGGCTCAATAGCAACTTGGCGAACACCATACCATCTGCTCTGAAATCTTCAGCATATTTCGCACGACCTGTGATCTTTGCAACGAGATCCTGTGGTGCGATATCGGTTCCAATTATTTTCTCAGCCATAAGACCCCCCTACACGCTGCGTGCGAGCTCAGCGGCTCGCATCGCACAGTTGAGGATTTTGTCATAGTCACCACATCGGCAAAGGTTGCCAGAAAGCGCATGTGCCGCCTCTGCCCGGGTGGGATTCGGATTCTCATTCACCATAGCGGTCATACTCATGATGAAGCCCGGTGCACAAAACGCACACTGGAAGCCACCTTCATCGATGACCGCCTGCTGTACAAGGCTGAGCTCTCCTGTATCTGGATTCTCGAGCCCCTCAATCGTCGTAATAGAACTGCCTCGCACTTGATTCGTCAGCATTGAGCACCCGTACTGGTTAACCCCATCAACTAACACCGTACAGGCTCCGCATTCCGCACGATCACAGCCAAGCTTGGTGCCAGTTAGATTAAGTCGGTACCGGAGTGTCATCGCGAGTGTTTCGTTCGGTAGTACGTCCACCCGCCGTTGCTGACCATTGATGGTGAGCGTTATGAGACGCTCCGCAGTCCCGGGAGACTGCGCCCCCAAGAGGCCGGAACCCCCTATGAAGTATCCTGCCGAAGATGCTGTAGCGCCCACGGCTATAACACCTTTGATGAACTTTCGTCTGGAGTATTTTGTCTCCAAGAGACCTACCGATTCTGCTTCGCCCATCGAACTGCTCCATCGCGAGGGACAGTTACCCGCGCATATTTAGCGCGCATTCGGGGGAATGATAGGTATTAAAGCACTGTCCCGCGAGCGTTTTCTTTGATCTCCTCATCCGAGGAAGCTGGGTTGCGCCCTGCGCTCTGGTCGGGAAGGTCCCCTTTATCAACTCAAGCAAGATGAATTCGCGGCTCTAATCCAGAGATAGTGGGAGATGTGCAGTGGGCCCGATATATTAGCTCCACTAATTCCCAGAAGAAGTGTCGAGCGCTGACCTAGGGTTACAACTCCTTTATGCCTGATATGCTTCACCGTCCATTGGGTCTCGCCGGACTCTATCTGCTAGTAACGGCCCCGACATTGCTACCGGGGCCGTGGACAGCAGGACATATTGTTCTTGCTGGCCTGCATTTGAGCGCCTGTGTCCTGTGCCTCCGACAGGCGCGCGTCCCTGAAGATCTTGGCTGGCTATCGAGTTGGGCCGCATTAATTCTGATACCGCTCTTCTACGCAGAAATCGCACTCCTTAACCAGTCTTTCGGTGTGGGCTATCACGATAGTCTCGTTCTATCATGGGAGGCGTTTCTGTTTGGATCACCAGCAACCGAATTGGCGGGCCGATACCCATATCCTCTACTCAGCGAGTCCCTCCACCTGGCTTACTTCTCTTATTACCCAACTATTTACATTCCCCCACTTCTACTCTTTGTCTCCGGGAGACGTGAGGCATTCCAAGCAACCGTAGTGACACTGATCGCAACAGCCAGCGTCTGTTTCGTGTTCTTTGTCTACTTCCCAGTCCAAGGTCCTCGGTATTTTGGCCCTCCTGAATCAATACCAGAAGGTCCGATTCGAGCATTAACACTCTCTATTTTGGAGAATGGCTCCTCGCGTGGGGCTGCGTTTCCTAGCTCACACATGGCAATGACAGTATGCCAAGCTCTGGCACAGCTTCGTTATCAACCTCCAATTGGAATACTTGTAACACTCATCTCAGTTGGGGTCGGGGTCGGAGCTGTGTACGGTGGATTCCACTACGCGATTGATATGCTCGCCGGAGCAGTAGTCGGGTTGGTGGTCGGCGGGATCACACTCACCTACATAAGACGTTCTGATAGCCTACCAGAGGCGGTATAGTGATAACACACGTCATTCACACGATCTGGCTATAGGGCCTTGGGAGGCTCTCTGCTGAAGACGCGAGTTTCCTACATCGTAAGTTGGCTTCTACTCACCGCACTCATCGTGGCGACAATCGGACGTGTCGACTGGACCCTTGCGATCGCAGCAGTCGCCAAAGCGAAGCCCCTCCCCCTGATTCTAGCAGTCCTGCTTAACGCAATGATTCTAGTATTCGCTACAGCTCAGTGGCTGCTTTTTCTACCAGAGGGAGTGTCAGTAGCCAGATCGAAGATGTTCAAGATTATGGCGATAATGAGCACGGTCGCGAACAGTGGTCCGGCCGGGGGTGGTGCAGCCGTCGGAGTTCATCTCCTGGCCAGGCAAGAAGGAGTGGGTCACTCGGTCGGCTTATCGGTCCTGCTTCTTGATCAATTGGTTGAGGGATTGGTGAAAGTAGCGATTGTCCTTCTTGCGATCGTGGTAGTTCCTATCGGACTTGAATACAAAGCTGTCAGTGCCACGATTCTCATAGGAGTCCCCACTCTTTTTTTCGTCTTAACCGTTATCGCTCACCGAAAATCTGCCCTCGAATCAATATCGGAACGAACTACAGGGTTCTTGGGGTGGATGCTCACAAAGCTAAACCTTGTTGCTGCCAACCTTGAAGCACTCCGACGACCGAAGAAACTCTCTCTAACAGTCGTGCTAGGCTTGCTACAAAAACTGGTGGCGGCCCTTGCGATCACTTGCATACTCCTAGCGTTCGGAGTAGTCACCCCCTGGTGGGGAATCCTTGCCGTCCTGGTCGCTGTGAATCTCTCAACAGTAGTATCGGTGACACCGGCTAACCTCGGAGTCTTTGAGGGTGCGGCGTTCCTTGTTTATACAAGTCTCGGCATCAGCAGTGACACCGCCGTGGCATTAGCAATTGTTCAGCATGCCGCTTACCTAATCCCCCTCGCGGGTATTGGTTGGATCATCTCTTCCGTAAGGCCACTGAATATTAGTCGTAGTAAATCCGAACCTTAATGCAGGTTAGTGGGACGACCTAATAAGTCTTTACCATGATACTGCCCAGACCCCGCCTGGATATGCAGTCTGTTTAGGTGCTAGCCTGAATGCACTTAGCACTGGCAGTGTCCATCTATCCAAGTGCGCACCAGTGACGGGTTGCCTCGGATCGAAGCCAATTACTGCTGTGCTAATTTCCCCTGAAGCGACTGCGGTTTCAAAATCGCTTGCATCCCAAAGTCCCCTCTGCGATAGAGAGGTCATAATGAAAGGGTGAATCAGCGCAGAGTGTCCACAGGCCTGAGCGATACTGGCCTCCTCTGTAAGTACAGGCCCTGACCTCGGAAATTCGGAGCATATCGAAGCTAGATCTTCTGTAATATCTGAAACCCGGGAAAGATTGATCCATGCGACAGTGCCGACAGCGATATCAGCTCCGATCACTTGAAACGCTAGAATCCAAGGAAGTAATCGATGACGTCTGGTCTTAGGGATTTGAAGGGACGCTTGGTCTGCGCCAGAAAGCACACCTCCTGCGCTAAACAGCACGGGACCCACGAGCATCACTGTCGCCATATGTAAATCAAGAAAATATGCGGAAGACGACCCTGACCGAACCGCAGAAAATGACCATACTAGGGCACTACACCAGTACCACCAGACTGGATCACTACGAGCTTCCGGACGACCTCGAAGAACGCTATAAGCTGCTACTGAAAGGAGGGGTGTCCAGGGAGCCACATGGCTGAGAAACTGCCAACCCAGATTCATAATCGAATAGGTGCCAGTGGTGTATATCAGCATATGTCGCCACGGTTCAAAGCCCCACACGAGAGTGATGGCAGTAACCCCTGCGATACCTGCACCCAGATACCCGAATAGGATTGAACGGAGTTCGGTGGGTCGATACTTCCAAACCCAGACAAGGGCAACTAGTGAAGGAACAACTTGGGTTTGTTTCGCGAAGCAACTCATAGCAAGCAGAACACCTGCCCAAAACACTGCGCGCCCGGTTCTCCCTCGATCCACCAATGCCCATCCCATCACCGTACCGAGTACAGCCCACATCTCAATGCGGAATTGTCCAGTTCCATATACAAAAGGCACACTCGCACCCAGGAGTCCTAAGCTGCCGATCGATGCTGACCAATCTCTGCCTCTAGCCTGAACCCACCACCCAATCACTCCTACGACCAGGATCACTCCCAGCCCATTCACCAAACGCCCAGCTAGGAGAGGCTGTATCCCAAGCAACGCTAAGAATCGAATTAGGACCAGCACCATTGGGGGATAGTTCAGAACACGAAGTGTTCCATCACCTTCGATTGAAGGATAGAGCTTCCCCGTCTCCATCCACCCCTGCAAATGATCTAGGAGTTCCCCCGCTGTGTAGCCGGGGTCCAATGGGTGAAGCGCCAGTGAAATTGACCAAAACAGACAGATAGTGATCAGCCAAGCCAACTGAACTCGCCCAGCCAGTTGTACCCATGGCCGATTCATACGAAGGTCCTCCGCATAGATTCGTAGCAGAAAATCGGCATTAATCCACCGGCCTAAAGCATGGCGCATCAACTACAAGATGGATTTGCCTGCGAGTCAATCTCAGACTTTCCTAAGAACTAGCGTAGCGTTCGAGCCACCAAACGCGAATGAATTAGAGACAGCAACGGTGAGCTCGGGTGCCTCTCTCCCATAGCCCGGTACACAGTCTAGGTCACAACATGGATCTGGATGTGTGAGGTTCGCCGTCGGGGGTATCCGGCCCTTCTGAAGTGCAATCGCAGTAATCGCTGTCTCAAGCGCCCCGGAGGCACCAACCAAATGGCCGTGCACGGACTTAGTAGAACTAACTGCAAGATTTGAAGCATGATCCTCAAAAACATTCTTAATAGCTTCGATCTCAATCGGATCTCCAGACGGAGTTCCTGTCGCGTGAGCATTCACGTACTGGACTTCCTCTCGTTCGATATCCGCGTCAGTGATCGCCGATCTCATTGCTGCTTCCTGACCTGCAGCGTGTGGTTCCGTCAAACTGAACGCGTCACTTGAAACACCATAACCGATGATTTCTGCGATTGGATCTACAGCTCGTTCCCGGAGTGCTGATTCGGCTTCGAGGACGAGTAGGACAGCTCCTTCACCTAGCACAAATCCAGTCCGTTCAAGGTCAAAAGGTCGACTGGATGCCTCAGGGCCATCCATGTGCGAGCTTGCAAGAACACCAAGTCGTTCCCATGCAGCAATCGAGCCATCATTGAGCATGGCTTCAGCTCCGCCACTTAGAGCGGTGTCCAGATAGCCATCGCGAATCGCTCGAAACGCCTCACCAATAGCTACTGTCGACGACGCGCAGGCAATCGAGTAGGTATGCGTTGGCCCATGGAGTCCGAATCGCATAGAGATGTGTGAAGCCGGCCCACTTGCCATGATCATCGGTACAGTGCTGGGCCTTCCCCTTCGGCTCTGGCGCACAAAATACGTTCGATAGCCCTCCTGTAGAATCTCCGCACCACCAAGTCCACACCCCATGTAGACCCCCATCTCCCCATTTTCCACACTCTGCCCCTCCCTAAATAACCCAGACGACTGTAAAGCCCCTTCTGCTGCTACGACCGCCATCTGTGAGGCACGCGCCATAAAGAGTTGCTGGGTCTTGGGGATTCGATCTTTTGGTGTGAAGTCCACGGTTGCAAGTGGAAGGTCTGAACCGAAGTCCGCCGTGCCAGACCTGACCAACCGTACTGCCGAATCTCCTTGGTAGATCCGATCAAATATCGATACAGGATCTTCTCCGTGGGGAGCAATTAAGCCGAGTCCCGTGATAAAAACGCGCCGCGCCACGGGCCGTGTCAGTCGCCCTTAGCCTCGATAAGCTCATCGATCAGCGTTGCAGCCTCGTTGAGCGTTTCGAATTCAGCTCGGTCGTCTGGAACCTCAATGTTGAACTCATCTTCGACGTCAAAGAGGAATTCTACCACCATAAGCGAATCAAGGCCGAGGTCAGTTAGAGTCGCCTCGGGCCGAATCTTATCCTTGTCGACGTCGTACTTGTCGACGAGTACTTCTGCTAGATAGGAGTAGGCGCTCATACCGGCGCTTCGCCATGCAGGAGAAAACAAAGTGAGCCCGCGCTAGCGAGCAATTCAAAAAAATCGATGCGAAAGGTATCATGCCTGGAGCGCTCAACACAGTTTCACACCACTAAAGGCCCGGAACTTAGAGTGAACGAGGATATCAGCCTTTGTGTTGACACAAGATTGAAGCTGGGCCCACGATTACGGAAACTCTTAGTGCGTGACCAGCTTGGAGAAAACATGACAACCGCAAAGATATTCATGATCCGTATTCGGTCCGCGATAGGCGTATTGTCGCTTGCCGGTGTTACATGTTTGGTTGCCTGCTCGAATGAGGAGCAGACAACACCTGGCTTGGACAACTATCGCCTAGAAAACTATGCTGACTTATCGCCAGAAGACTTCGTTCAGAAGTTCAATCTGCGGGAATCTGATGTAGCTGTTCGTGATCTTCCGGGCTGGGCGCCGCTTAAGAAGGTCGTGGTAGAGATGCCGGGGAATGAACCTTGGGAAAATCGTTTTGAGCGACTGGAATTTCTTAGAGAGAGGGCTCCTGACGTAGAGTTCATTCCAGTCAAGAATCTTTCAGATGCGATAGAAAGGGGCGTGCTAGCTGATGCACAAGCCACCATAGGTCTCGGTTGTGGTCCTAGCACTGTGGACGCCATCGGTCCTGATGTGAGATGGATTCAGTCAGGCAGTGTAGGACTTGACCGCTGTTTCAATACGATCGGCGAAGAAGCTGAAAGAATGCAGAATATTCTTCGAGAGAGAAATATTCTTGTCAGCTCCATCCGTGATATGACAAAACATGCTATCGCACAGCATTCCTTCACGATAATGCTTTCTCTGATCGGAGGCATGGATATTCATGCGGAAAGACAGCGACAACATATATGGGGAAGAACCACTACAGATGTAGTACGAGATAAGAATCTTGATGTGGAGTTTCAGGACCTGACTTTGCTTGTTGTGGGATTGGGGAGTCTCGGTACAGAAGTGGGAAGACTCGCACATGCTTTGGGTATGAGAGTAATCGCAACACGAAATACCAGTCGTTCTGGGCCGGATTTTGTAGATTATGTCGGCTTGTCAGATGAGATGTTTGATCTAGCAAACCAAGCAGATATAGTGTTTGCCGCGGTGCCGCCGACACCGGCTACGCTTGGATTATTTGATATGAAATTTTTCGAGGCCATGAAAGAGTCGGCGTATTTTGTCAGTATAGCCCGTCTTGGAGTTGTCAACTGGGAAGATCTTAAGATGGCACTCAAATCAGAAAAAATTGCTGGCTTCGGGACTGATGACCTGCCTCAAGATGACTTCGAACTATGGGATCTTCCGCGAGTAATCATGACCCCACATGTATCGGATTATTCTCCTCGTTACAGGGACAATCAGTACGTGTTTTACCGCGAGAATTTGAGGCGCTATATGGCCGGAGAAAAGTTGCTTAATCTGATCGATATCCAACGTGGGTACTAGTATTTTCAATACCGACGATATTCAGGGTTCCATAAATCCTGAAATCAAGTAGGATGAGTTTCCAGCAGAGCCGAGGATGTGAGTATCGTGAACAGGAGCACCAACACTAGCTAGTATGATACATATAAGAATCCTCAGTTTATCGATGTTTCTCGCTCTATGCCCAGCCAACAACTCTATGCCGGTGCTGGCTCAGGCTCCACTTAGTGTACAAGACGTCAAACCTCTAGTCCCGACCGCCTTAGCCACAGGAGATTCGCTCTTCTTCTCGATGGAGCCGCTTGCTTCGTTTAGACGTCTCGAAGCACGGGTGGACATAGCTCCAAGTGACTACGAAGCTCGTTGGAGAGCCGCACGCGCTGCTCTTATTCTTGGAGTTATAGAAGAAGACAGGGAACGAACAGGTCGTTGGCTTAGAATTGCTGTCCAGCATGCTTCGGAAGCACGGGCCTTGCGACCTGATAATGTAGATGCAATAGCATGGTTGGCAGCAGCGAAGGGACGGCTAGCCCAAGACATCGCAGGGGTCCGAGAACAGGTCCGACTGGCAAAGGAGGTGTGGGCCTTGACCCAAGAGGCTCTGGCAATCGACGGTAACCATGCATTAGCTAACAGTGTCTTCGGTAAACTCAATCAAGAAGTTCGAAGCCTATCAGGCTTCGAACGCTTCATCGCACGAACTTTCATGGGCGGTGGGGACTCAATGAAGTCCAGTTCTTGGGAAGCTGCTGAAGAACACATCCTCAGAGCGCTTGAGAGTGAACCAGGCACTGTACTCTTCTACAAAGACCTGGGAGACACCTACCGTCTTCAGGACAAACTAGACCTGGCGCGGACTACATATCAGGAAGGTCTGGCAGCACCAGACCTGTACCCTTCGGATCCTATGTGGAAAGAGCAAATGATCGACAGGATAAAGCAACTCGGTCGTTAGTGGTCAGCCTCGGGATCCTGAGGCCTCTCTGTAGATGCGCTCATGTTCCTCCACAACGAGCGGCCAATCAAATGGAGGGGGATTCCTAATACTCCACTCACATAGCCTCACAAGTAGACCACGATCGCAAGCAAGTTGTGTCAGAGCATCTACCATTCCCTGATCCGTATCGACCAGAAGCCCTGCTAACCCATCTGGCACGATCTCCGGTAAGCTACCAGTCCTAAACGCAACAACAGGCAGACCAACCGCACGAGCCTCTAAAGCGGAGAGTCCAAAAGCCTCCCGGGTACTGGAGAGGATAAATACATCAGAATTACGTAATACTTCCCGAACATCTTTACGGGGTATCGCTCCCAGAAATTTTGCCTCCACACCCAAGCGAGATGCCTGCCTCTCAAGGGCAGGTCGACGTGGGCCATCTCCCACGAATGTGACCCTAAACGTATGCCCATCTGGAATATTCTTCTGAGCCGCGGCCACAACTTCAAGCAAAGCTGAGCCTCTTTTTCGGTTCTTGAGACGCTGAACGGTAACCAGATCTATGCAGTTTCTTGCGGGCACCGAGACAGAGCCTCCCTCACTCCACCATCCAATATCTACACCGTTTGCCAACACTGTTGTCGGGCGACCTAGAACCCTAGACACTCCGTCTGCGACCGTTGGGCTAACGCCAGCTACCACCTGTGGCCAGGATCCCCATTTTGTTAGAGCGTGGGACAGCTTATAAACCCATTCATGTCCTCCCAACGTCGAATGGAATGTCACAACGAGTGGCAAGCCCAGTGAGTGTGCGGCCCAGCCACCGGCGAGAGCACCCGCCGAAGCAATCGATGCATGCACATGTACCACATCAGGTGACCACGTAACGAGATCCTCTCGAAGGCGCTTCGGGAGCAGAGGAGATATCGGTACCCCCATCATCGGGACCTTGAAAGAAGGAATCCTGACAGCCCGGAAATTTTCAGCTTGCGAGGTCGGCACTGATGGTACGCGAGCCCCTTGTTCTGAGGTACTCTCGGGCGTCATGGTCAAAATCCGAACGTCATGCCGGCGATCAGCAAGCGTACGAGCTAGATCATCGATCAGGTGCTCAACCCCCCCGAGTCTTGGAAGGTAGTATTCAGCCAACAGTGCAATCTTCAGCTAAACCTCCGTGGCCCGTTCACGTTCAACGCTCTCTCAGTGGCTTCTCGTAAATGCGCCATCGTTTGTGTGGAGCAAGTCCAAGTGACCTCAACGGTGAAACTAGTGCCTCATTCTCCTCAAGGATCCATGAGGCTTCTGCTTCTTCAGCTCCTATTTCGACGGCTCGGCGAGCTACCTCGTGCATCAGTAATGAGAAAAAGCCACGGTTCCGGTAGTCACGCCTGAGCCCTAACAGAATGATGCGTCCACTGAGTACCCTCGGTAGGGTTAAGAAAAGGCGAGCCATGTTCCATGGCCACAGGCGCCCTGAGGGTATGCGGCGGAGCACGCGATTGATATCTCGAGCAACTACAACGAATCCGACCGCTTCTCCATCGACTTCAGCGATGCACGCGAACCGAGGGTGCAAAACCGAACGAAGATCCTTGGCGAGGTGCCAAAATTCCTGCCAAGAAGGTGGCACGAAGCCCCAATTATCTACCCAAGCATCACAGTACAACTTATGGAAGGTCCTGACTTCCTGTTCGAACCGGCTAAAATCCCATTCGCGAAATACCAACTTCGTCCGGGCAAGCTTCCGCTCAACCACCTTCTTCATGCGATCCGGAAAACCGAACTCCGATCCCTGGATGAGACGGTAGCCCAGTAGGTCTTTAGCGCCCATATAGCCGCTACTCTCAAGCAAGCGCTCATAGTACGGCGGTGTCCACGGTGTCATGATCACGGCTTCGCGATCAAACCCATCTACCAGAAGTCCACATTCATGGTTCATGGAAGGATTTACCGGGCCCCTCGCTGCCTCGAGACCTCTTTCTCGCAACCACTGTCCGGCTCTCTCCATGAGCGCACCGGCTGCTTCCTGGTCGTCCCTACACTCAAAAAAACCAAAGAAGCCAACCCGATCTCCGTGATATTCGTTGTGCCAACCATTCCGTATGGCCGCGACCCGACCCACAGGACGACCTTCTCGTTCTGCGATGAATAATCCTCTCTCCGCAGATTGATAAAAGGGGTTCTTTTCCCGATCTAAGACGCCGCGAACTACTGCACGGAGAGGGGGAACCCAGGCAAGGTGGTCCCGATCATGGACCTTCCAGGATACATCGATAAAGCGCGCGGTCCCTCTCCACCCATCCACTTGCTTTATTTGAAGAGTCAAGTCGTCGACCTCAGTACTTCACAACGCTACGAGAGCGATATCGCTGACTCTAACCTCGGACTACCCCTCATCGCTGCGAACAAGGCGCGATGTGCTTCAACAATGCGTTGCCGAGCATTCTCGTCTGGCTCAAGCGACCAATTGCCTTCTTCCGAGGTGCCTCCCAAGGCAATCCCATCACTACGTGGCTGCATGTGGATGAACCCACCAGTCCCCTGAAGGCCACCGAACGTCGCATAGTTCACCTCGGGCTGGGGTACCAGAAGCGTTAATTGCCCTTTCAGGGGTACAAGCTCTGTATCCCCGAACAAGTCATGTGACCCAAGTCCTGTGCAGTTGATAATGATCGACTCATCGAGCGTCATAAGGTCTCTAGGAGTATCGAATTTCCTAATCACAATGCGCCCACCGAATCGCATGACGTCACGCACCAAGGCGTCCAAATAAATGGACGGCTCGATCCGCAACGTGACACGTTGACTTGCGTAGCGCGTCGGGAAGGGATGCTCCCCAGGTCCCAGAGCCACCGTTGGGAGCCTCAAATCGGAGGGAAGCAATGGATCCTGATCTTCCTGTGTTGAACGCTCCCTCGGAGCTGAGTCACTCAGAGCGTAACTATCAATCCATGAAATCCCGTATTCCGGTCCACTAAGAAGCTGAAGTTGCCTGTAAGCAATCCTCGCTGCCTGCCTTAGCTGAAGATCCCATGCGGCCGTTCGACGTTCTCGATCGACTAGGCCCGAAGTCGGAGTCCATGCAGCTAAGGACATGTTTGACGTGGTATCTGGAGGAACTGAGAGTGCATAAATTGTCACCGAGAAGCCCCGGCGTTGTAGCTGTCTCGCGGTCGTCAAACCAGCGACCCCACATCCTATAACGGCCACTTCGCGGAGTTCACTTTCTAGTGCAAGGTCTGCAGCCATAGATCCTGTGCCCCAGGATAGCGACATACCTGATCCACCGTGTCCATAATTGTGGATCAGGGTCTTATCACCGAACCGCTCCGCTCTAAGTACAAAGCCCGATGGCCTGTGGGGTCGCAGACCCACAGTGGTGTGTATCACTCGGTTCCAGGCAACGTTGAGTGGGGGGAGTAGCTTGTAAGGCGACAAAGATGATGCTGAACCCCGGAAACAGCCTCCCAGGCCAAGACCCAAGATGCCCATACCGCCAGTTTTTAGGAGTGTGCGCCGGTCCATATCAACTCACTTACGAATATTGCATGTGCATCTTACATGAAGATGGATAAGCAGGATACTAAGTCTTAGATCCACTTTTCAAAGCCATATCACATCTCTGCGACTATCAACGCTTTGTTGATAGTTCGATACCTGCCATGGAGGTTAATAAAGACTAGCGACCGAGAATCTCTCGAAGCGCCGCAATCAGATAATGGACATGACGCTCCTGGCAGCTGTACCCCATCAGACCAATGCGCCATGCCTTCCCTTTGAGCGAACCAAACCCACCTACGATCTCGATCCGGTACTCGTCTAGGAGCCGTTTTCTTACCACAGCGTCGTCTACGCCATCAGGGATAAGAACGCAGGTCAACATCGGTAGTCGATGCGCTGGATCCCCGAACAATTCAAGACCCATCCCTGTCAATTCTTTCTTGAGCAGGTCACCACACCTTTGATGGCGAGCAAAACGTTCCTGCAACCCTTCTTCCTGAATCATTCGGAGTGCTTCACGAAGTGCGAAAACCATCGGGCCCGGTGCAGTGTGGTGATAGACTCTGTCACCAAACCAGTACTTACAGATGAGGGCCAGATCGAGGTACCAGGTGTCGACAGACTTGGTCCGGCTCTCTATAAGCGACATTGCTCGATCGTTCAGGGTGATGCATGAGATGCCCGCAGGACCCCCGATACATTTCTGGCCACCGCTATAGCAGATGTCGATGTTGAACTCGTCTACCCGAATGTCGCTGCCCCCAAGGGAGCAGACAGTATCAACTAGGAAGAGTTTATCACGACTACGGACAAGGTCTCCTAGCTCTGACAGCGGCTGTCCTACACCGGAAGATGTTTCTCCGTGTACCACCCCAACCATCTTGGCGTCGGGATGTTGGTCCAAGGCATCCGCGATCTGTGAAACCTGAACTACATCACCAAAGTCCACCTCCACCCGGATCGCAGTACCCCCATGCCGTTCAACGATCTCGGCCATTCTTTGCCCAAAGAAGCCATGAATCCCGACGATCACCTCATCACCGGGCTCAACGACATTACAGATCGACGCCTCCATTCCTGACATCCCAGTACCTGGGAGCGTGATCGCAACCTCGTTCTTTGTCTGAAAAAGGTGCCTCAGTAACTCCATGCTATCGTCCATGACAGCAAGAAAGTCAGGATCGAGATATCCAAGTATTGGACTAGTCATCGCCTGAAAAACGCGCGGATGGACGTTGCTCGGTCCCGGTCCAAGCAACACCCTCGGCTCGTGGCGAAGCTGTCCGATTGACTGTCCATTCGATGTCATGCTATCTCCGTTCAAAATATGGTTGAAGTGATCTTCTGGGCATGCCAATCAAGCCGTTGCCGCCCGATTCTTACCCAAACGTTCATCTACAAGATCTACAATCTTGTCTACAGTATCGGACTGAAGCCCTTGTTGGCTCGCTATCCTTTGAATCAAGCAGTCGACACGTTCGATATGTTTTGCTCCACTGAATAGGGCCCTCGCAGCGGACGACGGTTTAGCAAGTCCTTCCGCAGCTCTCGCGTACTTTTCGAACGGGACCAGATCAGTCTCCGCAGCTCCGAGATTTGTGCAGAGTTCTCCTGCCCAACCGTATGCGTCTTTAGCCATTTCGATGTCCCCATGCACCGCTTCCCTGATAGAGATCATGCCATCGCGTTGGATACACCGGTAGTTTCCTGCAAGCAACATGGGCCATTTGGCTAACGGCACAAAGATAGAGTCGTGCACCTTAAGCTTTACCGGAATCTCTGTGGCACCGTCTCCGGGATCATATAGGATTGCTTCTATGTCAGCTTGAAGATCCCGCAGTATCCGGGTGTGTTCCTCATCTTCAAAATGCGCAGCCTTGAAATTCGTGGGCAATCCAACCTGAAGCACATTCTTAGGCTCTTCCGGCGGACGAAAAGCCTGAGGGTCTGGACTTGCTAATGAGACAAGGCCCGGCTCAAACCCATCCCAAACACTTGGCTCTACAAAGCAACCCTCAAGTTGATCAGTCGCCAGTCCTGGGATTCGAGCGAGGTACGGCAATGGAGGCATATTCATAATTGCTAGGCTCGGTAAACGAGCAGCTGCAATCCTTGCCATCATTTCCCGAACACCCGCTGAGCTGTATTGCGATTCCTGCATTCCTAGCACAACTAAGTCGAATTCGGTCGGCTCAACTCCCTCAGGGATACTAGCGGACAGCTGACCCGCAAGCTTGTCCGAGTAAATTTCAACGAGGGTATCACGCCCCCGGATCGGAAATCGTACTAGGGTTCCCTCACGGTTGATCAGCTCAGCCGTAGGCGGAGTACAAACCAGCGTGACCGAATGCCCTGCCAACAAGAGCTTAGTACTAAACAAAGAGCCGTAAGAAGCACCCAGAATTAGCACGTTATATGTGGGTTTCACACAGTCCTCCTCAACTTTCTTTGAAGCGGAATCCGTTAGATAGCGCCCTGTTCACGAGCCCTGTCTATGCCTTCTGGGTCAAGGCCAACGACGTCTGTAAGGATCTCTTCCGTATGCTCACCTAAGAGGGGCGACCGCTCAACTTCAGCTGGTGAGTCAGACAGCTTAATCGGATTTCCAACCGTCAGGTATTTTCCCCTCTCCGGGTGGTCAACTTCCACCACAGTCCCAGTTTGTCGCAGGGATTCCTCCTGGGCCAGCTCCCCCATGGACAAGATTGGACCACATGGGACATTCAATGGGTTCAGTATCCCCATGGCTTCCATCTTGTCCTTAGTCATCGTCCACTTCTCAATCTCCTCGAACATCTCATCAAGCTTGGGGAGGCGGGCTCCTGGGGTGTTCCATTCTGGATCATCAAGCCAATCGGCACGACCGATGGCTTCAGCTAGCCCAGAAAAGGCCTGAGCCTGAGCAATGACATAGATGTAAGCATCAGGATCAGTCTCCCAGCCCTTGCACTTCACAATCCAACCAGGTTGTCCACCACCAGACGCGTTCCCTGCGCGGGGAACTGCATCACCAAACTCACCGTTAGGGTATTGTGGATACTCCGTGAGCGGGCCATGTGTCAGCCGCTGTTGGTCGCGTAATTTTACACGGCAAAGATTGAGCACAGAGTCCTGCATCGCACAGGTCACACGCTGACCCTTCCCACTCGCCTCACGCTGAAACAGGGCAGCTAAGACACCCGCTACAAGGTGCAGACCCGTACCGGAATCCCCGATTTGAGCACCCGTAACCGTGGGAACGCCCCCAATCTGTCCAGTCGTGGATGCCGCTCCTCCTGTGCACTGCGCTACGTTCTCATAGACCTTGCAATCGTCGTAGGGTCCAGGTCCGAATCCTTTGATTGAGGCATAGATCAAACGCGGATTGATTTCTTGGATTTTCTCCCATGGAAATCCCATTCTGTCGATAGCCCCTGGACCGAAGTTCTCCACCATGACATCGCATTCTTCGATCAATCTGGTGAAAATCTCCTTCCCTGCGTCCGTCTTTGGGTTCAGTGTGATGCTCCGCTTATTGGCGTTTAGCATCGTAAAATAGAGGCTGTCTGCATCAGCAACATCACGTAATTGATTGCGTGTAATATCACCTGATCCCGGCCGCTCTACCTTGATTACATCAGCTCCGAACCAAGCTAGAATCTGGGTGCAGGTTGGTCCTGACTGCACGTGGGTCATATCAAGGATTCGAACACCGTCTAGGGCTTTACCCATAGTAGTTCTCCCTACTTCGATTACTCAGATCTTATGTGGTTCAAGCATACAAATCGGATCGGATTTCACTGGAGGACGAGCCGAAATCACGGCCCAGAATCTAGGGCTTCATCTTTTCCGCGCTACAGGTGGTGGGGCAGTACGCTCAAATCCTAACCCGTATACTCTTCACGAACCAAAATTTGGAAGCCAGATCGTCCAGTAGATCAAAATCAAGGTCAGAACAGTGAAGACGGTCAGACTGAACCACCCGAACAAGCGCGCGAAATTGGACGGATAGAACGCCTTATCCTCTTTGGGGATTACGATGAGGCAGTAGTAGAGGTTCAAGAAGAAAATTACCGGCGCAACGAAAGCTGCTAGTGCAGATGCTACGAGGACAAGAAAGACGGGCCGCTCAAACCCAGCGATGATAGCCACAGAGGTGATCAAGGAATAAATCATTGTCACTCGGTAAATGTTGTATTCCGAGTAGAACGTCTTTCGATGAGCATCAGTGAGTTCATTGGGGTCAAGCCCGCTGAGCTCAGCAGTGCCACGGAAAAGATTGCGACAACAGGCCCCGACGATTCGTGGCCACCCGTCGAAATAGTTAAAGGCAGTCGAGAATGTCGCCGCAAAAGCACCCACCATGAACACGCTCATCATGGCGGGTCCCAGGCTGTCGGTGAAAATCGTCGCGATCTCACCCATAACAGCACGGCCCTCGACCGGGCTTGGATACATCCATACTGCTGCCAAGAGCACGAAGATGCATGCGAGTCCAAACGAGATTACATGCCCCACCCGGAAGTCCCACGTTCCAATCTTGAACCAACTCTGGCAGTATTGGACGGCATTGGACGGAAGTCTCGAAGTATACACCGCGAGGTCATTCACATCTGGAGCAAACGGATCGAAACGGTTTGCAAGCCCCATATCTTCGAGCTGATCTCGAATCTTACTCATCCCCTTCTTCTTCGCCTTACCCCACTCAGAAGCCTGAAGAGAAACGTCGATTCCCGTGGGCAACAATCCAAGGAACGCGGCAATCACCAGCCAGGAACCATCTGGGATCTCAACCAGGAAAAAGTGACCCATCTCGGAAAGGGGGGCAGGTGCCTGGATGTAGACGAAAAGTGCAGAGACGACCAGAATCGCAGCAAGCAGCTTCGCCGAGACCTCCACGGCCGCATAACTACCACGAAGGATGATCGCCACTGATATCAAGGCGAGTACCAAACCGTACTGAGTCATGGTAAAACCCCAGCCGACCACCTCAGTAAACAGGTAGTAGAGCACAGCCGCTGCCGCGATGAGCCGGCCCGCTTGCCCTATAGCACATTGGATAAGCGTGGTCACAAGCACATACCATAATGGCCATTTCTTCCACGCCGTACTGTATGCTTCGATCAGGCTCTTTCCCGTTGCATTGGTGAACCGGAAAGCCATTTCGAACCCGTAATACTTGAACACATATGCCATCGGTATACACCAGAGCAACGCATATGCGAAGCGACCGCCAGCAACCGGTGCAGTGACTAGGTGACTAGTACCGATCCCGGTCATCATCAAGATGATTCCCGGACCGAAGTGACCGATTAATCCCCTTGGTGTCAGGTCGGGCATCTGAAGGTCGCTAAAGTGGGATTCCACTTCAGGATATTCTTCAGAATCCTGCGGCTGCGATTGTGGATTTTCCATGGATATAAGCTATTCCCGAAATCTCGTCTTGGGTTTAGGTGATTCCTTCGTCCCCACTTCGATTGACGTGCACAACGACCTCATAGAGAACCGTTCCTGCCGTTGCTTGGAATTCATGACCTTTTTCAGTCAAGATCCCATCCTCGGAGCCGCTCAACTTAAATATGATTTCCTCATCGGGAGGACCCTGGATCGGTATCGAAAACTGATGCCCACCAAGATAGTTATCACCCTCAATAACCGAGAGGATGTGCTTCAACGTGAGCACACCGGCAATGATCGAGCCTAGAAAAAGAAACAAAGCGGTTAGCACCCCTGCCAGCCCACCGATCATCAAGGCCATCACCACAGCTGCCGCACCAGACACGTGACCGAACACGATCGCCCTAGCGAGCTGGCCTTCCGGCGAGTGCTCATCAGACCCGTTATCAGCCTCGAAGAAATAGATGGGGCCAGTGATCAAGGCATCTAGGTCACACTCACTCAAGTGGGTTGGGATTGAGGGGTTGGGGTAGAGTACCCGATCTTTTGGATGGAAGCAGACAACGTCCCCTGTGCCCATGCCTAGTGCACGTTCTCGTGTCACATGGAGAAGCGGGCGACGTGAGGTTACCGGAATCAGTTCTGGTAACAAGACACTCTCCGGCCCCAACTCACACCCAACCATACTCATGTAGTAAAACTGGTCAGTCCCAAAATGATCCTCGCTATTGTGACACTTGATGCGATCAAGCGAGATCGCGATGTCCATCTTAGAATGTGGCCAACGCGTTGAACGGGCTCGCGGTTCCGCCCGGTACCCGGGAAATCTGCCAGGAGACCATGAATTGCCAGCGCCGGCGTTCAGCAGCCTCTTTCGCCACATCGAGCAAGTATCCATTGTCGACAAGCGGCAACCCCAGGAAGACCTGTGTAAGGTCATGTATTGGTCGATTCCGCCCACGAACACCTGAGGGTTGAACGTCATTCACAGCATCGCCGACCAAAAGAGCCACGCCTCTTTCTTTCAGCCACGGAAGCACCGAAGCATGCAGCCCTGCACCTACGCGACCATAGGCCCACGGACCATCTGCCTCCCGCTTAGCCCACCGGCCCGTGCGAACCAATAAAACATCACCACTCCCGATGGTGACCCCTGCAAAATCTTCCCACTCCTCTAGGTCAGATACGTAAATAGGTGTGCTTGGCTCAAGCCACTCCACACCTCTCAGCAAGGGCATGTCCACAAGAATCCCTCGGGTGACAAAGCCAGGACCCATGCGATCAATAGCCAAGTCTTTACACCCTTCCATATCCAGGTTCTGGGGATAACCATTGAAAATGATTCGTTCACCGTCCCTTGTGGTCGCGTAGTGGCATAGGGCGTCCAGATGGGACAGTTGTCCGTCATGAAGAGAGAAACTGATCGCATCTAGTGCGGTACGCACTCTTCCGGTATTGGGATCCACCGAGGTCATCCAGTGCTCAGTCGGTGCGAACGTCTGGCTGTCAATCGCGTCTTCTTCACTGACAAAATGCCCCAAGGAAACCGTAACACCCTCTTCCACCAACGACGCTGCCGCACGCGTCTTCTCAGGTGTAATAAGGTTGAGGGTGCCGCGCTGGTCCACGGGACCCCAACGCCCCCAGTTCGAGAGCTCAGCCTCCCAGAGACTCATCTGATCTGGTGTCACAAGCACTGCCGGATCTTGAGTCGATGGGTGCGGCGTCGGCCGGACTTGCTGGGGAGCAGTGGCAGGTGACTCGGCAGAGGGCATGATAGTGAAGAGACTCAAGCCGAGTATAAGTGTGATGAATTTCATAAAGATCACCTCAGACTACCGAATCTTAGGATCGCACTAGAACTGGAATTCTAGGCGGATGACGCTGACTTCGAAACAGATGCTCGTCGTCTGCTTGGAAATAACTCGCTATTCTGTAGGATGTAATCGTAGAATTAGACTTGATCAGAACACACAGAGACTTGGAAGGAGGCAAGATGGGTCAGTTAGTAATGGAATATCGCTCCGTTTCCCCTTTCAGGTTCGCAGTTCTTACCACCACTGCACTAATAGCGATCAGCTCCTGTAGTAGTGATTGGCGTGACCTACCTCCGGTCAACCAAGAGGAGTTCATTACAGAACACGAGGATTGGCGAAGCAACCGGGAACAGGGACTCGTCACGCCTCCCGGCGGTCCAGTTCTTTGGTCTGGTCTGTTTAACTTGCCGCAGGGGGAAACAGCATTTGGGTCGGACCCAACGCTCCCTATTGTTCTTCCTGCAGAAGATTCTCCGTCCCTAGCTGGCACACTCGTGCGTCAAGGGCAGGATGTGCACTTAGAGCCAGCTTCAGACGGTAATGTCTATCTTCAGGACGGACCCCCGATTGAAGAGGTCACGATTCTGGAAAATGATCGGTCAGGAAACACCACTTACCTTTCCTTAGGATCTCTGGGGATGCGGGTTCATTCAGAGCCCGGAACAGATCGTCTGTGGCTGCGCGTCTGGGATACCGACCTTGCGGAGCGTGAGACATTCCGACTCCCGGAATACTTTGCTTTGAGCACAGAGTGGCTTGTCTCAGCACGGCTGGACCGATACCCCGAGCTGAGATCCATTCCACTTGCCGACATCACAGGCGGGATGATAGAGCAGGACGCAATTGGAGAACTCGTCTTCAGAAAAGCTGATCGTGAACACCGGTTGATCGCATTCGGAAATGAACAGAGTCGCTCTTATTTCGTCAGCTTGTGGGACTCAACAGCAATAACAGAAACCTATCAAGCCGGTCGTTATATGAGGGTTCCAGCTGCGGGTGAGGACGGATGGACGACCATCGACTTCAATAGGTCGTACAATGCACCGTGTGTCTTTACCGCGTTTTCCGTTTGCTCACTTCCACCGCTCGAGAATCGGTTGGATCTAGCAGTGACAGCCGGTGAGAAGCGACCTGAAAAACCTGCTTACTGATTGAGGGGACCCATAATCAGGTAAAGAGCAAACTCATTTGGTTGGTTCCCGAGGTCACCGCAAAATCAGCCCCTCGGCGTTTCCTCTCCTAATAGCGGGCTCTGCTCAATCACTTCATCCAATGAGCCTTCGGCCAAAAATTCGGGGTGCAGTAGATCTGAGATGCCTCTCTTTATCGATGTTCTGAACCCCATCCGTCATCCAATCAGGTGCAGGTTCACCTTTGAGATGATGACCAAAAAACTGGCTTAGCCTGTACTGAAAGTCGATTCGGTTCTCCAACTTCCGGAGGCCATGGCCCTCATCAGGATAAGAAAGCCAGATGACAGGCTTCTCTAGGAAGCGGAGAGCATTATACCACTCTAAACCCTGTTCCCAATTGACTGTTGGATCTTCTTCCCCATGGAGATACAAGACTGGAGTATTCATGGTTTCCACACCCGAGATCGGTGACTGGTCCCAGTAAAGGTCAAAGTCATCGTATGGGTTTGTGGCGTATCGGCCTTGGCCGTAGATGTCGTAGGAGTGGTTATTCTGTCCGCTACCGACAAAGAGTTGATTGAACTCACTCACAAGATTGATCGGAGCTGCCCCATGTGCTACAGCTGAGAACATCTCTGAGCGCGTAGCAATGTACGCGCCCCCTCCCCCACTGTAGGAGTGCCCGCTCAGACCAACGGCCTCAGGGTCAGCGTATCCCAGTTCAATAACTTTTCGGACTGCAGCTTCAACACACTCCAGCATGTCACTGTGCGAACTGCCAATCCGGAAGTGGACATCGGGTTGCATCAGCAAGTACCCATTACTCACGTAGTCGGCGAAGTTAGGCTGATGTCGATACGCTGGAGTCGGATGTACATGAAGATTCTGCGAGTACTTCTCATAGAACCGCACAATCATCGGGAGTCTCTGTCCTTCCTGATAATCATCCGGGATAGCAAGCGTACCCTGTAGCGGTACTCCATCACTATTCGTGTAGTCGAACAATATTCGGCGTCCCCACTTAAATTCAGTGTTCTGTGGATTGGCGTCACTGACTCGCTCTCGCACATCAAAGTCACCTGCACTCATCCAGAGATCTGGGAAATCCTCCCAAGACTGCACTGTAAACAGATATCGATTAGCATCTTCTGCTTTTTGGGGTATCGAGAACTTCTTGTCCTCCCACGTGAGCTCTGCGAGTTCTTCTCCGTCGAGGCGAAAGAAGCCTTCCTTCTTAGTCCATTCTCCGTAGGCGTGAAGCAACAAAGGTTCGGAAAGGTCGATCGATCGCTCATCTGGGGCTTCAGAAACGTACCGGAAACGGATCTCATCCGCGGCGCCACGACCACCCGTAAGGACCCTAGCTGTGCCACCATCAAGGGGCTGGAGCCATAGATCATATCGTCCATAAAGAAGCACGGATTCTCCGTCATCCGACCAGCCCGCAAAACCATAAGGAGGTTTCTCACCGAAGCGGTCATACTCTTTGTTTGTAAAGTCGACTGGCGCAGAAGCGGTCAGGTTTTGGTGCTGGTTGGCACCGATGACATAGTCCCAGACATCACCATCCTTCCAATACAGGAAGTGTTCACCGTTCGGTGAAAGTCCGAGAGTCCGAAGGTGTCCTTCAAGAATTTGTACACGATCTCCAGTCCCCGTGTCGACTCGATAGTAATCCGCAAGATCCGGCTTCCAATCTGACACGTAATCAGTCTCATCTTGTCCGATACCCCAGAGTCCATCTCGGGTAATTTCAATACTACGCATGGACTCGTCCGCTAGGTGGATGAGTTGTTGCTCCTCCAAATGCACTGCGGCGATATAAGTCCGGTCCTGGTCCTGTGAAGCCTGTCTCTGTTGGGCGGCTTGAATACGATCGTCGGCCCAGTGCCAGATATTCACATCGGCCAGAGGCAATCCCTCTTCAGGCCAGTCTTCAAGTTCGTCCTGCTGCGCCTTGATACCTATAAAGATCATCCCAAGGTCTTCACTCCAGCTAAGTCCATCTTTCTCACTGATGACATTTCCTTCACCGAGACCCTGGTGATCAGACGGATCGAATGCGTGCCGCTGCGGACTCACCCCATCCATCTCCACGAATGCAATCAGAGTATTAGCGCGCTCGGTCTTCTCTTCCGGTGTCTCACCCCGTAATACGGCAATACCAAGCCCATCTTCCGACCAAGTCAATCGGGTATACCTCTGCTTGGCATTGTCTAGCACCCTTCTTGAACCTGTCTCCAGATTAACGTAGTAAAGACCGTTTCCATCTCTGTTTTCAGCATCAACACTGTACGCGAACAGTGTCCCTACTTCGTTGAATTCCGCTTCATCCACGCTCCCGATTAGTTCCTCATATCCTTCTTCCAAGTTTCGAAGAATCAGGTCTGTTCCGTCATGATCTGAATCCTCATTCACCTGTCTCTTCTTGGCGAAGAAATGACTTGATCCCGAGGAAAATTCGAATGAGGTGACATCACCCCATGTTAATTTTTCTCCTGACGCAAGATTGATGAGTTCAGCCTCACGCAAGACATCTTCACCGTCCTTACGGAGCTTCTCTGCTTCTGAAAATGGTGGGTCAACAAAGTAAGCGGCCCATTGTCCGTTATCAGATAGCTGTACGCCTGTCGCCGGAGATAGAACGTGTTCTGACGTACTATCAAGGCTCTTGATATGGACAACATTATCAGAACGCTCTCGAGTATAGGTCCATGCTGCCCAACGCCCGTCTGCTGATATCCGGGATCCCGAGATCGTACGCCACAATTGATAGTCAGCGATTGTGAGTGGTCGTTTATCTCCATCGTCTTGGGCATAGAGCGGTGTTGCCAGCACTCCACTGGCCAATAGAGCCAGTACCAAAACACATGACTTTACGGGCAGTCGGATCGAAAAATTAGATAATCTGAGAAAGAGTGCCGGAGCAGGCATTGATAACCCCTGGAGCGCGGGAAACTGAGGACCGAACTTAAATTACGAGGATTGATGAAGGTGCGCTTGGGGGTAGAACGCATTTTGTCCACTCTGCCAAAAGGAACTCCCCAATCAGCAAGACATCGTTTAGAGCCGGAATTAACGAGTGGGACTAGGGATTTTCATGACAGCACAGAATTCTGTCAGGTCTTGGGTAAAACAACCGACATAGAACCTTCCTACTGCTCTTTTAGCCTACTTCCTCTGCGTTGGCCTCCACGTAGGCTTTAGCAAATTCCTCCAGCTTGACATCAATGACTTCATGGAGGGCTTGCTGGGTGTCATCGGCATTGGCGACACCCACAGCCGTCGTATACCA
>UINC01000222.1_pt1 | contig 111594 bp, 99 predicted proteins | sample 5385821 | NCBI WGS metagenome assembly UINC01 (sample SAMEA4666929, study PRJEB26691) | marine metagenome | isolation source: Pacific Ocean | place: Pacific Ocean | collected 2011-10-13 | reverse complement strand
GCTTCGCATCGAAGTCCCGAGGCCCAGGAACGCGAGGACTATCATCCCCACCGCCCTCGAGTTTTTCGAGCATCTCATCCTCTCCCATGCCACCGAACTTGACATAGCCACCAAGAGGAATCGCACTGAAAACGTACTCCGTCTCTCCATACTTAAAACCGAACAGTTTTGGGCCGAATCCGATGGAGAAACGCTGGATCTCTACATCCACAGCTTTACCCGCAAGGAAATGTCCTAGCTCATGTATGAAGATCAGCACGCCAAGGACAACTATCGTTGCCAGAAAAGTGCTCATCGAGTTACTCCGACCCTGGTCTTACTAAGGCTATGAGCGACCTCAGTAGCGACTGATCTGGCTGACCGATCAACCTCCAGAACATCCTTCACTCCAGTCACCGCACTATTCCCAATTCGGTCTATTGTTCCCGAAACCAAATCGGCCATCTCTGGGAAGCGGATAGTACTTTCGAGAAAGGCCTGAACCGCAATCTCATTCGCTGCATTGTACACTGCTGGCGCACATTCTCCTGTCCGGCCTGCGCGTACGCCAACCTCAAATAGCGGGAACGCCGCATCGTCAATCGGTTCGAATGTTAGCGGAGATGAACGGATTGGATCATAGGTTTGCAGGGCTACGTCCTCCATTCTGTTCGGATACGTCAGGGCATACAGGATAGGTAGTTCCATGGTCGGGAAGCCGAGTTGTGCGAGTACCGATCCATCCACGAACTCAACCAAAGAATGGATCACTGACTGCGGGTGAACAATCGCATCAAGCCTCTCGTATGCAATCCCATATAGAAAATGTGCCTCGATAATCTCGAGCGCTTTGTTGGCCAGCGTCGCTGAATCAATCGTGATCTTGGCGCCCATGCTCCAGGTGGGGTGCTTAAGAGCATCCTCTGGACCTACATCCCATAGTGTTTCTTGTTCTCGTCCCCGGAACGGACCACCCGATGCGGTAAGCATCAGGCGCTGAACATCTGATGGACCATAACCCTGAAGGCATTGTAAGATCGCGCTGTGCTCAGAATCTATCGGCACGATCTCACCAGACCCTCTCTCCGCTGCAGATAAAACCAAGTGGCCACCCGCAACGAGAGATTCCTTGTTGGCTAATGCAAGACGATGACCAGCCTCTAATGCAGTGAGAGTGGGCTCGAGTCCTGCGGCACCAACAAGAGCATTAAGGACCACATCGGTATCTGGATCTGCTGCTGCTTCTAATACTGCCCCCGATCCACTAGCCCAGGTGGTCATTCCATCTCCATCTGGTAGTGGGACTTTCTCGTCCGCCAAGACTGCTAAACGTGGATTAAATGACGCCACCTGGGCTGCGAGAGCATCAGCACTCGTTTCAGCAACTAAGGATACCACCTTGAATTGGCCAGGATGGCGATGAATAACCTCAAGAGCACTTCGGCCAATCGAGCCCGTAGAACCCAGTATTGCTATACGGATCATTGGATCTTCGTGAGCAAGGTTATGACTGTGTATGAGACCGGGACCGTGAATGCGATGGAGTCGATACGGTCCAAGATCCCACCATGCCCGGGAAAGATTGTCCCAGTATCCTTTACACCTGCCTCTCGTTTGAAAACCGAGATCACGAGATCACCAACCTGCGCACTTATTCCAAGTACGGCACCAAACAATCCAGCCACCAAGAAACTGTTGATGGGTATTCCAATCAAATACGGCGCGGTTACAAAGTACCAGGCAACGCCTACAGCGGTGGCAGCGCCGAGTCCTGACCATAACCCAAGCCAGGTTTTGTTAGGACTGATTGAGGGGGCAAGCTTCTGTTTACCCCACCTGGTACCGGCAAAGAAAGCCACCGCATCCCCAATCCACGTGGTCGCTAGAGGAAGAGCGATCACTGCGACACCGAGCCAAGGCGTTCCCATGGTTTCGCCCCACCCTTCCGTGGTGGCAAACATGAGAGTGAGAGGCACGAACGAAAGCGAAAAACCACAGTAAAGACAGCCTGCCATCGTCACTGATACAGCGCCCAGAGGCCCACCTGTGGCTCCTCGATTCATGACCGCTAGGATAAGCGAAATAAGCATAACGGTCCCGACAACGATGAGCGCCCAAGGAGCAAAGGCTGCGAACGTTCCCTGCCAGGTCCCAGCTAAGACCAGAGCCGCAGCTCCAGTAGCTCCCGTGAGGCGGAAAGGATCCACTCCCGTGTGCGCAGCTAGTCGATAGACCTCCTGCGTGCCCATCGCGGCTAACACAGACAAAGGAACCCCTAGAACCCAATTCCCAGAGTACAGGAGTACCAACACGATAGGTATACCGATGATCGAAACCAACCATCTCCGTGAAAGATCGCTCACGGGAATTACGAAGTCCCGACAAGGCCGAATCGCCTGTCCCTGCGTTGGTAATCTAGAACCGCCTCAAAGAGATGTTCTCGGCTAAAATCAGGCCAAAGTACAGGAGTGATGTGCAGTTCTGTGTAGGCAATCTGCCATAGCATGAAGTTGCTAATGCGGTACTCACCAGAAGTCCTGATCAAGAGGTCCGGATCTGGCAGATTCACCGTGAAAAGTGTCTTACGTAACGCGTCCTCATCTATGTCATCTACTGTGAGTTCGCCTTGATCCACTTGCTCTGCCAAAATCCTTACAGAACGTAGAATCTCCTCTCTGCCACCATAAGAGATCATGAGATTCAACCTTAAACTTTGCCCGCCTTTGGTACCCTTGACGATCAAATCCACTGCTTCTCGAGTCTGGTCGTCAAAACGCTCTATTTCCCCAAGAACATGGACTTCGACACCCTGGTGTTTGAGGCTGTCACGTTCTTTCCGAGCGTAGTACCGCAGGAGAGAAATTAATGAGGCAACTTCTTTCTGCGGACGATTCCAGTTTTCAGTTGAGAATGCAAAGAGAGTCAGAATATTAATTCCTGCCTCCGCTGCCCCTTCAATCGTCTCGCGAACAGACTTCATCCCTTCCCGGTGTCCAACCTGGCGCGGAAATCCCTTCTGTTTCGCCCATCGACCGTTGCCATCCATAATAATAGCAACGTGATTTGGTACATCACCGCTCAGACGAATTTTATCTAGGCTTTCGGAGGCCATGAACTTTTAGGCTGAGGCCGCTAGATGGCCATCACCTCTGCTTCCTTATTCTTGAGAAGTTCGTCCACCTTCTCTATGTAGTCCTTGGTTGATTTCTCAAGCTCATCCTCTCGGCGACGGCTCTCGTCCTCACTGAGTTCATGATCTCGGACAAGCTGGTGGAGTTCGTCCCTTACTGTTCGACGCGCGTGGCGAATCGAGACTCTTCCTTCCTCAGTCATTCTATGCAGAAGCTTTGCATATTCCTGTCGACGCTCCTCATTCAAGGGAGGAATCGGAATGCGGATAATGTTCCCATCGTTGGCTGGATTCAGACCCAGATCTGCAGTCATGATAGCACGCTCTACATCAGGTAGGAGAGTTTTATCAAATGGCTGCACGACCAATAGGCTGGATTCTGGAGTACTGATTGTAGCTAGCTGGTTCAGGGGCATCTTTGATCCGTAGGCTTCGACACGGACCGTGTCCAGAAGCGCAGGAGTAGCTTTTCCCGTCCGAACCGTCGCGAATTCGCGCCGAAGTGCTTCGAGTGCCGCTTCCATTCGCGTTTTAGCATCCTCAACGGTCGGCATAAACTTCCTCCACTAAGCTCAGGTCAAAGAGCACATGCTTCAGTAGTATTTAACTAATCACCTTTGGCAATAACTACTAGGATACTAGGGTTCCCACTGGCTCACCAAAGATGGCTCTTGAGACAGCACCCTGCTCTTCCAAGTTCAGAACAATGATAGGCAAAGAGTTTTGCTTACAAAGCGCAACAGCTGGCGTATCCATAACCGCAAGTTCACGCGCCACGACTTCCTGAAACGAGATCTCCCGAATGAACTCCGCATCAGGCTCTGTGACCGGGTCAGCTGTGTAGACACCCCTGACTTTGGTTGCTTTTATCACAACATCAGATCCCATTTCAATCGCACGAAGCACTGCACCTGTATCTGTAGAGAAATAGGGGTTTCCAGTACCCCCAGCAAAAAGCACAACGCGTCCTTTCTCCATGTGCCGTAATGCGCGACGCCGGATATACGGTTCCGCAATCTCCTCCATCCGAATAGCAGTCATAACTCGGGTTTCAATTCCCTTGTGCTCCAGAAGGTCTTGAACTGCCAGAGCATTTATGACTGTGGAGAGCATCCCCATGTAGTCGGCTTGAACTCGATCCATTCCGGAACGGGAAGCAATCGCACCCCTCACTATGTTGCCACCGCCAATCACAACTCCCAAGGAGACACCCATTGAGGCAACGGCCCCGATTTCGTCCGTTATGCGATCAACAACCTCCGGCGTGATACCGAAACCCTTGTCACCTGCCAAAGCTTCACCAGAGAGCTTCAGCATAACCCTTTGATATCTAAGCTCTTGAGAGGTCTGGTTCATCGAATTCGGTTTAGAAATCCCTTTTCATCACCGGGAATTGAGAAACAAATTTACGCGGATTCCTCGCCTACCTTTATCCTGGAAAATCGACCGACACCGATCTTTTCACCGGTTCTGGCAGATACTTCTGTGATCAACTCCTCAATAGTCTTGTCCTGATTTTTGACGAAATCTTGAGCAAGTAACGTATTGTGTTTCAGGAACTTAGACATCTTTCCTTCGACTATTTTATCGATGATATGCTCAGGCTTAGCATCCCCTTCTTTAACTTGTTCCAAGTAAACGCTTCGCTCTCGCTCAAGAACCTCGTCCGGAATTTGGTCCCGAGAAACGGCGATAGGTGCAGATGATGCAATATGAAGAGCAAGGTCCTTCGCGAGTGCCCTAAAATCATCTGTCTTCGCAACAAAGTCGGTCTCACAATTCAACTCAACAATCACAGCAGTTTTATTATCGAAATGCACATAACTCCCGATCGTTCCCTCATTCGCAGATTTTCCAGCACGCTTCGCGACTTTGGCAGCTCCCTTTGCCCGGAGAAGGTCAACCGCCTTCTCAATATCACCCTCCATTTCCATCAATGCCCGCTTGCACTCCATCATACCTGCACCCGTCATATCACGCAGCGTCTTAACATCCTTTGCGGACACCACCGTGCCTGGCTCACTCATCCTTTTCTCCCTCAGCTACATCCTCCACACCGAGAGATCCATCAGGACCCACGTCGACTTCATCCTCTGTACCAACGGCTTCCGGTGGGGCTAACCCCTCATCCTGGACTGAATTATCCGGCTCACTTTCAGCAACAGAGTCCTCCTTGTCCGAGGTTGATTCTACTCGGTCTTCTGAACTCAGGTGCTGGGCAATGACCTCAGGTCGTGGCCGACGCTTCCTTCTTGGCTTCCTGCGTTGCGGACGTTGTTTCTCTGTAGTCTCCCCTGTCTCTGTCGAATAAGTCGTCGCCTCAAGGTCATCGATCCGCCGCCGCTCACTATCTGGAACTTCCTTGCTGGCTACTGAAATTGACTCGGCAATCGCGTGCGTGATAAGAGATACTGAGCGTATTGCATCGTCATTCCCGGGAATAGGAAAATCTATTAGATCCGGGTCAGCATTACTGTCCGTGATTGCTATGATCGGAATACCGAGCTTTGCGGCCTCGCGAACGGCTATGACTTCTCTCTTTGCATCAATCACAAAAATTGCTCCAGGAAGCCGTCCCATATCCTTTACGCCGCCCAAATACTTATCCAGCTTGATCCGCTCACGATCAAGCATAAGGCGTTCTTTCTTGGTATAGAACTCAAAAGCATTTTCTTGCTGACCACGCTCGAGTTCTTTCAGCCTTCTGATCTGCTTCCGAATCGTCTGGAAGTTAGTGAGCATGCCTCCGAGCCAACGCTCGGTCACGAAAAATGCTCCTGACTCCTCAGCTTCCGTTTCAATTATTGAACGCAGCTGCTTCTTCGTGCAGACAAAGAGCACCTTATCCCCACGTAGAACGACTTCACGAGCCGCCTGCTGGGCAAGTTTCAAGCGGTCGAGCGTTTTTCTGAGGTCAATTATGTGAATGCCGTTTCGTTCGGTGAAAATGAACGGCTTCATCTTTGGATTCCAGCGACGGGTCTGGTGACCGAAGTGGACTCCAGCCTCCAAGAGTTGTTCGAGGCCTACGTCAGGCATACCACCTTCTCTGTTTTGGGGGGCCGATTACGCCCCGATCAAGATGCCGACGGCTTTCTTCGCACGCCGGTTACTAATAACTAGCGCTTAGAGAACTGAAAGCGTTTACGAGCTTTAGGTCGGCCAGGTTTCTTTCGTTCGACCTGACGTGCATCCCTTGTAAGCATCCCCTTTCCACGGAGAATTGGCCGCATTTCCTCGTCGTGCTCAACTAGAGCACGCGATAGACCAAGTCGTACCGCATCGGACTGTCCAGTAAGTCCGCCGCCATGAACACGCACGGTAATATCAAACTGGCCTTCTAACTCTGTAGCTCGTAGTGGCTCAACAACCCGAAGATGGTGCGCTTCCCTTGGGAAGTAATCTGTCATAGAACGTCCATTTACAGTCCATTCCCCCGTGCCGGGGCGAAGCATCACCCGAGCTACGGACCGCTTACGTCGTCCCACAGTTTGGATCTGACTCTGCTCAGTGCTCATAGTAGTGTCCGATCAATCCTCATAGATTCAGGGGCTTAGGATGCTGTCCATCATGGGGGTGTTCTGCTCCCGCATACACCCGGAGCTTCTTCCGCATTACTCGCCCAAGGTTGTTTTTTGGAAGCATACCCTTAACTGCTAGTTCAACTACCCGTTCGGGATGAGACTTGATCATGCGACTAAACGGAATGTGCTTCTCACCACCCATATAACCCGAGTGACGGAAGTACGTTTTTTGCTCAGCCTTTCTACCTGTCAGCCAAACTTTGTCGGCATTTATAACAACGACGTTGTCTCCCGTATCAAGATGGGGAGTAAAGATCGGCTTATGCTTGCCACGAAGCACAGTTGCTATCTCAGTAGCTAGGCGCCCAAGCGGCTTTTCAGCAGCATCGACAACCCACCACTCTCTAGATATGTCTTGAGCTTTCGGTGTGTAAGTTTTCATGCCGGAGAATTAAGATTTTTGGGTTAAAGTATAGCCAAAAATGATATCTGTAGTGCCAAATGGTGTCAACGGAAGTTCGGCCCTGCTTTACGGGGATTCTCAGAGACTCTGGCTGTCCTCTCTATCCCAGTATGGGCCCTACCGGAAGGTCTCAAGAAATCTGGCTCGTGAAGCGTGGCGCAGCCGGACCAAGGCCTTTTCTTTGATCTGCCGCACTCGCTCACGTGTGACGCCAAGAATAGAGCCGATATCCTCAAGAGTCATCGGCTTTTGATCATCAAGTCCGAAGTAGAGTCTTAGGATTTTCGCTTCCCGTTCCTTGAGAGACGCAAGTGCTACCTCAATCGTATCACCAAGCGCACGCTCATAGGTCTCCTGTTCAGGACCTGGCGAATACTGGTCAGGAAGATAGTCGAGAAGGCGACCGTTCTCTCCTGGTTTTATCGGTGAATCAAGGGAAAGATGGGAACGTGACACTGCTAAAGTACTGCGCACTTCTTCTTCACTAAGATCCAGTTCCTGAGCGAGTTCTTTAACCGTAGGATCTCTTCCGAGTTCTTGTAATAGTTCTGAACTTCGCCGACCAATACGATGGAGTGCACCAGCACGATTCAGAGGAATCCGAACGATCCGGCTCTGTTCTGCAAGCATCTGAAGTATCGCCTGGCGTATCCACCACACGGCATAGCTAATGAACCTTATTCCCTTGGATTGATCAAATTTTTGAGCCGCTCGGATTAATCCCAAGTTGCCCTCATTTATGAGATCTGAAAGCGGAACACCTTGGTTCTGATACTTCTTTGCAACCGAGACGACAAATCGCAGATTTGAGCGGACTAGTTTATCAAGTCCACCTTTATTTCCCTCTTCGATGAGCTTTCCCAATCGAACCTCTTCTTCACGGTCGATAAGGGGGTAACGTCCAATCTCCCTGAAGTACTGGTCCAGTGACTTTTCCCCTAAGAATCCACCGCGGCTGGAGGAGGTCATCAATAACGCAGGTAGTCTGGGCGAGGGATGGGACCGACTGACTCTTGCCGTTCAAAACATTCGACTGACAGGACACTCGGATTCGGTGGATAGAATCAGGCTTGATGGACTCGGACGCAACCAAGGTTCTCCTTAAGGCTCACCTGGGGAAGACATGAAACAAATCGAGTCCTAGTCTTCTCTCACAAGACCATACCTTTCAATCTTCTTGTAAAGGTTGGACCTGGGCATTTCAATACGGCGAGCAGTTTCAGCCACATTCCAATCATTCGCTCGAAGCTTGCCCACAATGTAGGCGCGTTCAGCCTCTTCCTTGAAAGCACTGAAATTATCTAGTGCCAATAGTTCCCTTCCTGGGTCGACAGATCTTGCTCGTGAGATAGTGAGCGAATCAACATCATCAGAAGTAATTTTACTGCCATCAGAAAGGATCAGTAAGCGCTCTACAGTGTTCCGCAATTCGCGAACATTGCCAGGCCAGGTCAATGTCTTTAGCCGCTCCATCGCCGCATCCGAAAAGACACGTGCTGCGCTTCCCTCACGAGCAGCCATTCCTTCGCTAAAGTGAGTTACTAGCATCGGAATATCTTCTTGGCGCTCACGCAAAGGTGGCACACTGATCGGCACCACATTTAGTCGGTAAAATAGGTCTTCACGAAACCTTCCATCCTCAATTTCCTGTTCAAGGTTCTTGTTCGTCGCCGAGAGAACCCGAACATCGACTTCAACCGCTTCTGATCCTCCAATTCTGGTTAAAACCCCCTGCTCCAGTACCCGGAGTACTTTAGCTTGTGCATCCCGCGACATATCACCGATTTCATCAAGGAAAAGTGTACCCCCGTTCGCCTGTTCGAACTTTCCCGCTCGATCAGCGAAAGCCCCAGTGAACGACCCCCTCAAGTGCCCGAACAATTCAGATTCAATTAACTCTGATGGAATTGCGGCACAATTAACTTCAATGAATACGGTATCAGATCTTGATGAAAGTCGGTGAATAGCACGAGCAACAAGTTCCTTGCCCGTACCATTCTCACCAGAGATCAATATTCGAGCATCGGTTGCCGCCACCTTCTCAACCCGCTCAAGAACACGGCGGATCGGTAGTGAATTACCCACTATCTCATAGCGACTCTCAACCTGGCTCCGGAGTTCCGCCATGCTTTCTGTGAGACCCTTCAACTCCAATGCTCGACGAAGAGTGACGAGAAGGCGATCCGTATCCAAGGGCTTCTCAAGGAAATCATACGCACCCCTTCGGGTTGCCTCTAGCGCGGTATCGATAGTCCCATGACCTGAAATCATGATTACCAGAGACCCCGGACTTTCATCCCCAAGCCTAGCGAGCACTTCCAGTCCGTCCATCCCGGGCATCTTCACATCCAAGAACACCAGGTCCGGCTGGAATGTGTTAGCGACTAGAAGAGCATCCGGCCCATCCTCTGCTACACGGACTTCCTGCCCCTCATACTCAAAAACTTGTGCAAGGGCGTCACGGATTCCCTTCTCGTCATCGACGATCAGCAAGCGGGCCATCTAGTCATCCCCATCTCTAGCGTGTTCTTCTCTCTCAGTATTAGCCAATAGAAAGAGACTATCCGCACGGACGAACGCCGACTCTATACCATCAGGTTTGGGTATCAATAGAGCATTCCGAGGCAGGGCCCTTCGTCCTTCCCGTCCAAAGGCTGTCAGGATCGCGGGTATGAGACTCGAAGGTATCGGTATCTTGGCCATCCAGAGTCTATTGATGATTAAAGAAAAATGGCCTTGATCTAGTGGAGCAATCATACCCTGCATTTCAACCGCGATGGTATCCGGTAGAAGTCCGATGATTTCGTCTAGTTTTGGGAGCCCCGGAAATTTCTCTGCAATAACGAACGCAGACAACCTGACTTGTTCTTCTTCAAATTCTACCCTCGGCTCTAGGAGGCCCAGAGGAATGATCCCCGGAACCGCATAGCGGACGACCGATGATACCTCGACGCTCGCTAGCACAAGCTTGTCATCTGACTCACCCCAACGCAGCCTCTCAAAACGATCCATCGTAAGATCGGAGAGGGACACACTAGGCTGACCATCTTCTGCACATCCCTCACAGGGATTGGAATCTAGAAAACCATTTATTGAGGGGAGGCCCCACTTGAAGCCTGCGTAGATAGCAGGAATGAGAAAAACCAGAAGCATCAATTTCCTCATACCCTACCTACCCTACTCAAGCAGAGGCCAGCTTAGCACTGGAAATCACGCTATATCGGGCACCGTTCTTGGATAGTTCACTACGAATAAGGTTGGTCCTATCTACCTTCAATTCTCTATTAAAATCCAACTCAGCGAGTAGTTTGTCGAGTCCGCGAAACATACCTGCACCAGCCCTTTCCTTCGCTCGAGCAAGTGTGATATGCGGATGGAATACCCTCGCTTCAGACTCGAAACCACACTGGCTGAGAGCCCACTCTAGGTCCTGTTTCAAGCACCTGAGTTCGGGGCTTGCGCCGATCCCGAGCCAGATCAGACTTGGAGAGCGAATACTTGGGAACGCGCCAAACCCACCCAGAGCAATTGAAAATACTCTGGTCTGGCTCGCCACCTTGGACATTGCTGCCTCGATTGGCTCTACCTGCTCACCACTCACTTCACCAAGAAATTTCATTGTAATATGGAAATTTTCTAGACCAATCCAGCGCACGGGGAAACCTTTCTCTCGTAAAACCTGGGTAGCACTCTGGATCCGCCGGCGCTCCCTCTTTGGGAGGTTCAAGCCTATGAAGAGGCGCATCTGATTTCGATTCGATGGTTGAATTAGGGAAGGCTTATTCCGATACCAATAACACCCTGATAGTTCCCGACTTGATCCATTACTTGGAGCGTGAACCGATAAGGTAGGTACCAGTCCCGTGAGGCGTCGAGATAGCGTGATAAATCTATCGGCCAGGAAGAGTAGAAATGGAGCATGGGTTGTGTTACCTATTGATGCTCTATAGGATGGCCGCCTCTGTTTGGGGGTACTCATCGAAAAATCGGCTGGAGAGTGCGCATGAGGGTAGCCGTTCTTAAGGAAACGCGTTCTGCTGAAAACAGAGTTGCGTTGGTCCCCTTAGGTGTCAAAAGCTTGGTCAAGCGGGGACTTACTGTCACTGTTCAGACGGGTGCGGGGGAAACATCGGGAGTCTCTGACCTCATGTACCGGGATGCCGGTGCTGAGATCGCAGCCAGCGCCCGAGAGACCCTCGAGGATGCAAAGCTCATTCTGGTTGTTAATCCGCCGTCTTCTAATGAACTGGCCCATCTTTCAGAAGGCTCTATCCTAGTTGGATTTCTTGACCCATTGTCGGATCCTGACCTAGTAAGTCGACTTATCGAACTAAAGGTTACCGGGATTTCAATGGAGCTCGTTCCCCGAATTACACGAGCTCAATCGATGGACGCCCTATCCTCGCAGGCTACGGTAGCCGGTTACAAGGCAGTTCTACTAGCTGCTAATCACCTGCCAAAGTTTCTGCCGATGTTCACTACAGCTGCAGGTACGATTCGCCCGGCTAAAGCGCTCATCCTTGGGGCGGGCGTTGCGGGGCTTCAGGCAATTGCTACGGCAAGAAGATTAGGAGCGATCGTTGAGGCCTTTGATGTGCGACCGGCTGTCAAAGAGCAAGTAGAGAGCCTAGGTGCATCATTCCTTGAGTCGGAAGAGGAGGTCACTGCCGAAGGAGAAGGAGGATATGCGAAAGAGCTCACAGAAGACCAACATAGTAAAGAGCTCGAACTGATCGGCAGTGCACTAATAGACACCGATATCGTGATCACTACTGCTCAAATTCCTGGCAGAAAAGCACCGGTCTTGATCACTGAAGATATGGTTAAAACCATGAAATACGGGTCAGTGATCGTTGACCTCGCCGCTGAAAGCGGAGGTAATTGTGAACTGAGCGAGGCTGGGGAGACCGTGCTAGCACATGGAGTTCAAATCCTGGGGCCTTCAAATTTGCCAACAAGCATCCCCGTACACTCCAGCCAAATGTATTCAAAGAACATTGTCACCCTAATCAGCGAATTTATTAGTGACGATGGTCAAATCCAATTGGATTTCGAGAATGATGTAGTAGGACCCTCTACCGTAACACACGGGGGTGAGGTTCAGAATGAACGTGTTCAGTCGGTAATGCGATCAAACAACCTGTGAACCGGGCTAACGACTTCACCTCCCAGGAGAACTAATGGGCGAGTTCGACTTGATGACAGGACTTTATGTATTCGTGCTAGCGGCCCTCGCGGGCCGTGAGGTGATCACAAAGGTCCCCCCAACCCTACATACACCGCTCATGTCAGGTGCCAACGCGATTTCGGGAATCGCGATCGTAGGAGCAATCATTGTCGCAGCAAAAGCAGAAGGTGCGCTGCAAGTGACACTTGGGGTCATTGCCATCGCCATGGCTACAATCAATGTGATCGGCGGATTCATGGTTACCGACCGAATGCTTGCCATGTTCAAGAAGAGGTAGGGATAATGGACACAAGTATTCAGTTAACCTATCTGCTTTCCGCGATCCTATTCGTTGTCGGCCTGAAGCGCCTTCAGTCACCTGCAACAGCCCGTAAAGGGAACGGTCTCGCAGCCTTGGCAATGCTTCTCGCTGTCATCGCGACCGTACTCCAGACCCAAAACACCCCAAACGTTGACTGGACTTGGATCATAGTAGGGGTCGTCCTAGGCGGAGTGATCGGTATGGCAGCAGCGCGTTCAGTCGAGATGACTTCAATGCCTGAACTCGTAGGGATTTTTAACGCTTTTGGCGGCGGAGCTTCTGCACTCGTCTCAATCGCTGAGTTCCTTGCAACGCCTGGGATTGGAGCAAGTACCACAGGAGTAACGATCCTGCTTGGCACCTTAATTGGAAGTGTAACCTTCACTGGTTCCTTCATCGCGTTCGCAAAGTTACAGGGCCTAATGACTGGGAATCCCATCACTTTCCCATTCCAAAATCCATTCAACGCCCTGCTGCTCTTGGCTGCCATCTCTTTGGGTGCGATGACCCTCGGTGTATTCGGGTCCGGAGATCCTCAGACACTCTTCTACATGTTCTGTGGCCTTGCTCTTATCCTCGGAGTATTGCTTGTGATTCCGATCGGTGGAGCAGATATGCCGGTCGTAGTCTCACTACTCAATTCCTATTCTGGCCTAGCAGCCAGTGCTGCCGGCTTCGTGATCGGTAACACCGTCCTAATCATCTCAGGCGCGCTTGTTGGCGCCTCTGGGCTAATCCTCACGCAACTCATGTGCAAAGGGATGAATAGGTCTCTGGCAAACGTCGCCTTCGGTGGCTTCGGTGGAACTGCGGGCGTTGATCGATCTGAGATTGGTCAACGGCCAGTGCAGCGTGCTGACGCGGAGGGAGTAGCAGCTGAACTAGGATATGTTAATTCGGTCGTGGTGGTGCCCGGATATGGACTGGCCGTGGCACAGTCTCAACATGAACTTCGGAAGGTGGGGGATCTACTGGAGGAACGCGGAGTTGACGTAAAATATGCGATCCACCCGGTCGCCGGTCGTATGCCAGGTCATATGAACGTCCTGCTCGCAGAAGCAGACGTGAGCTATGATAAGCTCTACGATCTGGATGAGATCAATGATGATTTTGGAAATACTGATGTGGTGTTGGTTGTTGGAGCAAATGACGTCGTAAATCCAGCTGCACGAGATCCACAATCTGTCATTACTGGAATGCCAATCCTGGACGTTGATCGGGCAAGGAGGGTCATCGTCATGAAGCGCAGCCTTTCACCAGGCTTTGCTGGTATCGACAACGACCTCTTCTACATGGATAACACGCTTATGTTTTTTGGCGACGCGAAAGAATCCATGGCGGAACTGGTGCGCGAAGTAAGAGAGCTGGCCTAAGTAACTTTTTTTTCCTCCCCTAGCCACACCTAAGGTCGACGCTACAGAGAGGTCGATTAAAGCCACTTCAGGAAGGAGCACCACCTTCGTATGCAGCCGCCTCCTGAAGTAGTTCCCATAGACGCTGCACATGGGCATGTGTCGTCTTGAGATTTCCGATTGAAACCCTGAGACATGTTCGACCACGAACTACAGTATGAGTTATAAAAGCTTCACCGCTCTCATTAACACGATCCATAATCCGATGATTGGCATCGTCCAGAGCAGCAGCATCTAGTTTTTCAGATATAAATCGAAACGCTACGAGAGATAAGGGAGCCGGTGCAACGCGTTCCCATTCAGGTGCAGAATCAACCCAAGACGCTAGCGCTTGTGCTAACTCCACATGAATGCGCAGTCGATCAATGATGCCCTGCTGACCAAAATAACGCAGCACAAACCAAAGCTTGATCGCCCGAAATCGGCGCCCTAATGCTACTCCGTAGTCCATCAAGCTCCGACCTGCTTCTATTTCTGGGGTTTTCAGGTATTCCGGAACAATCGAAAAAGCACGCTTCAATACCTCAGGACGACGACAGTAGAGGAGAGAACAATCCACGGGAGTGAACAACCACTTATGTGGGTTGACTACGATTGAGTCAGCAATCTCCCAACCGTCAAAGAGCTCACGGAGTTCAGGTACGATTGCAGCCGGACCCCCGTAGGCGGCATCCACATGAAGCCATAAGCCAAATTCTTGGGCCAGCTCGGCAATCTTACGCACAGGGTCGAGTGCAGTCGTCGATGTGGTGCCCAATGTCGCTACCACAGCCACCGGTTTTAGTCCCGATGCAATATCTTCCTGGATTACAGATCTTAGGGTGGATGAGCACATGCTGAGTTGTTCGTCGGTCCTGATGGTCTGGTATCCAGATCGTCCGAATCCGAGAGTCAAGGCAGCTTTTTCTATTGAAGAGTGAGCTTCCTCAGATGCGTAGATGCGACCATGAACCTGCTGGAACATTCCCTCGTTCCGCACGTCCGGATACGCTGCCTCTCGGGCAGCTGCAAGTGCGTGCAGAGAGGAAGATGAAGCTGTATCGTTGATGACTCCATCGAACGAAGAAGGCAACCCGAGTAGTTGCCGAAGCCAGTCAGCTGTCAACTCTTCCAATTCGGTGCCGGATGGCGAGCTTCGCCAAACCATAGCGTTCACATTCAGAGCAGCAGCAAGCATCTCACCTAGAATGCCCGGCCCCGATCCAGTCATAGCGAAATAACCGAAGAAAGACGGATGATTCCAGTGGGTCAGGCCCGGTACTATCACATCCCGGAAGTCGCTTAAGGCATCTGTAAGCGACTCACCTTGTACGGGAGGGGTCACTGGCAAAACTGACCGAATATCCCCCGGTCGGACACTGGGTAGCACCGGTAACGATCCAACACCTCCCAGATAATCAGCACTCCAATCCGCTACTTCGTGGGCGAGTGCTCTGAATTCCTCTATAGGCATATCTGAGCCCAAGTCAGTTGAAACAGGAGATGTCATGACATAAGAGGCAATAGCCAAGTCAGAGGTTCGAATAGGTCTAGCACCAGAGCTTTCAAGATGACCAATTTTGGAAGTCAGCCAACCTCAGTGTCTAAGGGCTCCGTCCAAAGACTAAGGAAAACTGAAACAGTCGTACCCTGTCCAGGGGCGCTATCTACTTCAACTGTTCCTCCCCAGGACTCCACAATTCGCTTTACGATAGGGAGACCCAAGCCGGCACCTGTGGAGCGCGTCGAGAACTGTGGTTCGAATATCCTTGGAAGCAACTCTTCAGGAATTCCAGCACCGTCATCTACAACCGCAAGCACAACTCGGCCGTTTATCTGGTTACCTAGGATTCGCACTATGCCGCCCTTTGTGACTGCAACCCGAGCATTCTCAAGAAGGTTGATCAGCACTTCTTTCAACTCAGATGTGCGAGCCCGGACCGGGGGAAGACCTAGAGCTATTTCTTGCTCAAATAGAGCTGTGGCAGAAGACCCTCCTCCGTAAAGAGCCATGACGTCATCAACGATTTCATGCAGATGAACCTGGCCCACCGGCACCTCACCTTCTCCTCCCGGTGCACCGTACTTAGAGAAGCTCTGCGCAATTCCCGCGAGCCGTTCAATTTCAGCTAATATGGCATCCACATTCTTGACGAGTATGTCGTCGAAATCTGTGCGTCTATCTTCCCTGGCTCTTCGTATGTGTTGGATGCTGAGCTTGATCGGGGTAAGAGGGTTCTTCACTTCATGGGCAACCTGCCGAGCCATCTCACCCCAAGCCAAAACTCGCTCTGTTTGCAACTCATCTGTCATATCGTCCATAGCCACTACCACCCCACGTCCTCCACCGGTGGTGCCTAAGCGTCTCGCACGAACTCTCACCCGGCTTTCTCCTACTTGAATTTCAGTATTGGCTTCAGTTTCAGAACCTTGGAAGAGATTATTGAGCCAAATGGAAAGAGCCTCTGCGAATGGACCTTTCCCTGGTAGGGGCTGTCCCACGATAACTCTAGAACCAAAGAGATGCTCGGCCCTCGGGTTCACCAAAGTCACTCCTCCATCCTGATCCAAGGCCACCATCCCCACTGCAGCTTCTTCCATGATGGCCTGGGTGCGGCGCGATGTTCGGACCAATTGGTGCTGAGCCCGACGCACCCCATTTACCATTCGATTAAAGGCTCTGAATACCGCTCCGAACTCGTCCTTTCTCTCATTCGGGAGTCTTAAGTCCAAGTTTCCTGAACCAACACCTTCCGATGCAACTTGAAGTGCACGGATAGGGCTCGTGAGTGCTCGGCCTGCCATCCAGGCAAGTATCAGTGAGAGTGCTGCGCCTAATAACATCACGAACCCCAGGAGTTCAATGAGATCCATCCTCTGGATGGCCGTATCCCCAGCACTCAGCGGTACTTGAGCACCAAGTATGTCTCCATCGGGAAGTCGTCGATATGCCGTGACATAGGTTAAGCGTCCCAATGACGTCTCGGTGAATTCCCGAACCCCTTCGCGTCCATCCAACAAATAGTGCTGCGTGAATGGCATCCAACCCTCATACAGGCCCAACTCCACTAGCTCCGCCACGCCACCTCCACCGCGGAGTTCTCCATCGCGATACTCTAGAAGTTCCGCACCGACTTGAGTTGCAAGCCGTTCCATGCGACTACCGGATCCTGGATCGAGTGAGAGATACCAGCCAGCGGCGTCCTCTACGACTCTCTCCGCAACTACTCGAGCCGACGCAGTAGAGGCTTGAGTAAGCGACCTGTATGCCAGGGTACCGAATAGAGTATTCGCCAAAGCGAAGAACCCGAACAAGGCTAGTGTCACTCGAGCTCGAAAGGAGATCGTTAACCCGGAGATCTTAGTCCCTGGTGGAACTGCATCACGCAAAAGCCCTCGGCCAAGAACCCAAAACGCTGAGAATAGAAGAAGATTTAGAACTAACAGTAGAGATCCTCGTGCACTTGCCAAAAGGGGTCCAGGAAGACTGATAGGAACATGTGCATGATAGCTTGCGTTACTGAATTCAAGCTCCATCTCCCCCTGCCAGCCCGAGCTCGTCCTCTTCCAGTTGAGCGAGTCACTACCAAGTGGGTCACCAGAGAGAATTGGGATTAGTGTAATTGGGTCCCTTCTGGATGGCTGGCCACCTCGCACCAAGGAGCCAAGAGGAGAGCGAGCACCCTCAGGGGGTAGCGGCGGTGCGATAGCTGTTAGGACCTGCCCATTGCTTAAAGGAACGGCCATCACGTATCGAGCATCATCACGGTGCGGCCGGAGGAGCCTGAATTCTCCTGCCTTCTGAGCCTCACGGAGTATTTCAGCGAGTTCGTCCTGAGGATCGCCATCGATCCCAATCCTCAGTTCCTGTCTATTCTCCCCAGCTTCGTCCCACATCGTCAGACGTAAAGCAAACAGTTCCTCGGCCAGACCACTCACCCGCCAAGCCTGGTAAAGGACATCAACATCACCCCTTCCCGAGCCAGCAAGAGAATCTGCTAAAGAAGCGAGCCGAACTAATCCAAGCTCAAGATCAGAATCCTCAAGTGCTGAAGCTTCAATAAGCTGGAGACCACCAGTTTTTATTTTGGCATCTACGCGGTCGAGCCATGCGGTCGGAGCAGCTGCAGTGGTCGCGATCACAATAGCGAGTAACCAATTGGCAAGTGGGCGTTGCCACTCAGACCACGCTGTCATTCCAACTGCGGCTGTGGCAGTAGGAATCGCCCATAGTGCGATCCAGCTCAACGGTAGGTGTGCTCCGCTCAAAACCAGAGCGCCGCCGATGGATCCCAGAAGGACTGCAGAAGCCACACTTATCAACGTCCAAACTTTATGAGTACTTCTGCCTAATCTCGTCAACCGGAGGATAGCGGCCACGGTCAATCCAAGCATAGCGGCCAATACCGTTTCATAAACGATCCACTCAAGACGATCTGAGCCCAAAGAGAGTGGCTGTAGGCCTGACCTCACCCAAATGATTACAAGTGGAAATAGAAGTGCTGTAGATAGAGCCGCAGCCCATACTGGCATAGCGATCTTAGGACGCGGCAGAACAGCGAATCCAGTCAAACCCGCGATAGTGAGTAGTACCAGTCGTCCAAGAGATATTTTCAGCGCACCCGGCCACAGGGGAAGCGCAAAAAGAGTCCAATCGAAGATCTTCTCTAATCCGGCTATCTCTTGAAGGGGGAGTAAGGCTAAGAGGAAAAGAAGTCCTCCAGCTGCAACAACACCCGTTGATCGGTTCAGCGCACCTCCAACTGCAAGCAATAGCCATGCTATAAGTAATCCACTGGATACGAGCCACTGCCAACGGGCCAAAACTTGCTCAGCGCGGTCCGCTGCGTCAGGTCGCTCAACTAGAACCTCAAGCAGTCTCTCTCCATCTGGGAGCACAAGAGGTGAGAGCCTCTCTGAATTCGGTGTATCCCCTGGATTGATCCGAATATTTTCCCCAGTAAGATCTAGGAACTCCGACCCGAAATCTCCTAATCGAGCCCCAATCTCCAGCGGCAGATCAGTTCGCATGAGTTGTGCAGCAACCGCTACTCCACCGTCCGGTGCCAATGCAGTTACATACAGATAGCCAAAGAGCGGTAGATCAACGTAGGCGTAGCGGTCCTGTCCAGCTTGAACCTCTTCAGGCACCTTGCCACGGTGCATGCCATCCCATATACGGAGCTTCCCATTCGAATCGTAAAGAGCGAGTGCCGAAACTCCGTGCTGCGCACGAATGTCCTGTATCGTCAGGACATTTTCCAGCCGATCGAATTCAGTTTCTCCGCGAACAAGCTGATCCGCAGCAGCTTCACTCGAGCTTAAGCGAGCTTGGAGTTCATCTCGGAGTTGTTCACTGACCTCCGTCTCTCTCTCTGCCCAGAGTGCATTCCAGTTTGCAGATAGGTCACTCACCTCATGGTCTGCAAGAACTCCTGCGAGAATCCCAATGACTAGGATTATCGACCCACTAACCCAGGTCACACCGCGTTCACGTAACCCCCCAAGGACCCCTGCGATCATACCGAGCGCGGCAACCACCAATGAGGCACTATTCGGAGAACCAACCCAAAAAGAAAGAGACACGAGAGCAATCCAGGGACCGACCCAGCCTAACGTCTGAGGCATACGATGCCACTCGGTTAATAGACGATTCACTTCAGATCAATAGTATGCCGTAGCACGTACTGCATCTCTGACTCAGGATCACCCTTCTCTCCGGTTAAGTAAGTCAATAGAAAACCATCAGACGGTGTGCTAATCCCGTTAACTGCCACTCCTTCTTACAGATTTTCCTTCTACTGAGGTCCCCTTGCTCGTTTTATGGAACTTACGAGCACCAACCTCTCTAATGATATCAAGACTTGCGAACGTCATTAGAAATGACATAACGCTTATTACTGCGAACGCTATCCACCCCAAGGTGTATACCACGGATGAATTTATTCTTACGCATCCTCCGAGCTTTCTTCTTGAGTCTCCATATCACGAGCTTGGCAATCATCCTACCCCTAGGCCTATCCGCTCAAAGTGTGGTCGTTGACCGAGGAACATTCGGTCTGAGCATTCAGGGTGACAGAATCGGCACAGAAGACTTCATTATCCGACGAGCAGGACTCGGTAATGAAGCTGCTTTCATCTCACGCGGAGTGGTCGTGCGCACTTTGGATGGGGCTTCAGAAGAGTTTACAACCCTCTTGAGAGTAACATCGACCGAAGGCACCGCAGCCGGTTACGAATTCAAGTCATCTAAACCAGTACCAGTTGAGATCATGCTCAATCTCTCCGGTCCCAGGTACTTCTCTAGATTTATCTCTGGAGAAGGCCAAGAAGAGAGAGAATTTCGCGCAGAGCATGGAACCCGGATCGTCGAACACCAGGTAGCTCACCATCTTTATTTCCTACGAAATGTGCTAGAAGATTCCATAGTGCATGTGATTGAACCGTTATCCCGCTCAGATAGAGAGTTCCTAGTTTCGGCTCAGGAAGAAGAAGAAATCCGCCTTGGTCGCAACCGTGTTCTAGCTCGACGGGTCACATTCACAAGTGCTGACGGAGACCGAATAGTTTGGTTCGACAGACAAGGCCGTGTGCTCCGCGTAGAGGTCCCGACAACTGGATATCTAGCTGTGCGTGAAGATCTCGTTGGATGATTTCAGGTGTCCCCTAACAACATTCATCTCGGATCCGGTGTCGTTCTAGTTAGCTTCCCTGTTTAGAAACAAAATTCGGTTAAATCCTGTAGCATCAATAAGAGGGTGATGATTACTCAACTCTTCATGGGGTAGTCGCAACGCTTTCTCCCTAATTCAAGTATATCCTCATAGAGAGGACACACTTTTTTGCTAAATTGCACAGCAAGCCCAATTAGATGATTAAACAAGAAATGATAAGCCTCGCTGAAATCTCCCGTGACCAATCTGGAAACAGATCGGCCCTCAATAGCATGCCCATTCCAAAAATGTCAGCAAAGAAAGATCCCAGTACGGTGTGGCTTTCGAATACTAAGATCTCTCTATCTGTGCTAGCATTAATCGCTATTAGTGTCACCACACCACTCTGCGCTCAACAGATCTCAACTAGATCTCTGTCACTCGACGAAGCACTTGAGATAGCGCGGGAAAACAACCCCAACTTTCTGCAGTCAAGAAACGATGAGTCACTCTCAAATTGGGATGTGCGACAAGCTTATGCAGCCCTGTTACCCACCGCCTCTATTGGTTCCGGTGTCTCATGGCAAGGCCCCGGTGAACAGCAATTCGGAAGCTTGACACTCGGAGATTTGGGCTTTGGGAACCAACCCTCATACTACTTCTCCAATTATAATATCGGCCTCAATTACTCAATCGATTGGAGAACGATCAAGGGACCAGCACAGGCGAAAGCTCAAAGGGGTGTCACCCTTGCTCAAATTGATCTCGCTGAAGCAAGTCTCATCTCAACCGTAACCAATGCTTACGTAGAGATACTCCGACAACAGGAGGCCTTGAGACTGGCTGAGCAACAACTTGAGAACAGCGAATTCAACCTCCGGCTAGCCCAAGGCCAGCTAGAAGTGGGCTCAGTAACACCAATAGATGTTGGACAAGCTGAAGTCCAAGTTGGCCGTTCTGAAGTGACAGTACTTCGGACCCGTAACATGTCGGCTACAAGTAAGATGAGACTTCTTCAGCAACTAGGGTTAGGGGTCAATGAAGACGTCGCACTGTCAACTGAATTCACACTTTCGGAACCTACCTGGAATCTCGAAACTCTGACAAACATGTCGCTTGATCGAAACCCGACACTTCGAGCACGACGAAGATCTAAGGAAGTAGCAGACATCGGGATAAGCTCAGCTCGCTCTTCATATTTTCCATCCCTATCCATCTCAACCGGATGGAGTGGGTTCACCCGAGAGGCTAGCAACACAGACTTCCAGGTGGTACAGGCTCGGGCTCAAGTGGCTTCATCTGTAGCTCAGTGTGTGCAAACCAATAATCTTTACTCTCGCCTCGCCGATCCTCTTCCGCCCTTTGATTGCTCACGATTTGCGTTCACAGATGAACAGAGGCAGGGGATTATCGATGGCAACAGGGCATTTCCATTCAACTTCCAGGGTTCTCCCCCTAGTGTCTCTCTCCGCCTCCAGGTCCCGATTTTCCAGGGTCTCAGTCGAGAACGGAACCTGCAAGCAGCACGCCTTCAAAGGGATGACATGGTACAGCAGGTACGGGAGCAGGAATTAGCTCTAGAGGCGGATCTGTCGATTGGTACCGCTAATGTCCAAACAGCATATGAGAGTGCTCTCTTAGAGGAACGCAACCGAGAATTAGCTGATCAGCAGCTAACTCTCGCCCGCGAACGCTATCAGTTGGGAGCAATTACCTTTGTTGAACTCGTAGATGCGCAAACGTTGCTGGCTCAGGCAGAAAGGGACCGCATAGCAGCGGTCTTCGCTTATCATGATGCAGTAACTAGTCTCGAAGTACTTGTTGGAACATCCCTTCGGAACTGACACCTAACAAACCAGACAGAGACGATCTAGCCAAAGACATGCAGAGACGAACTAAGGTTATCATCGGAATTATCCTCATCATCTTGTTAGCATCTGCTGCCATACTCCAGACGATGTTTGGAGGTGATCGAGGAATCAACGTGCGTATCGAGAAGACCCAGCGACGTGATCTCGTTGAGGTCGTAACCGCAAGTGGGAATATCAGGCCCCGACGAACGGTTAACATTAGTTCTGATGTTTCTGCCAGAGTTGCAGAACTATTGGTTGATGAAGGCCAGGACGTAGTGCAAGGACAAGTACTCCTTCGCCTAGAGCCGGATCAATACGAAGCCTCGTTATCACGTACCCAAGCATCTCTCGCCCAAGCGCAAGCACAGCAAACTCAGCAAGAGGCCAATCTCTTACGTACACAGCGCGACCTAGATCGCCTTCTGGCTCTTCGGTCCCGTGATTCTATCCTGGTGAGTCGTCAACAGGTCGATGATGCACGTACTAATCTAGATGTCTCAGAAGCAACTCTCGCCTCAGCACGGCATGGAGTGTCACAGGCTCAAGCTGCGGTTGAGGAAGCTGATGAACAGGTCTCGAAGACCATCTTCATCGCACCCATGGATGGTAAAGTAACGAGGCTGAATGTTGAAGAAGGGGAGACGGTTATCATCGGCACGATGAACAACCCGGGCTCACTTGTACTTACTATCTCTGATCTTTCTGTAATTGAAGTTGTCGTCCAGGTAGACGAAACCGACGTCCCTCAGATTTCGCTAGGCGACAGTGCGACAATTCGCATCGATGCCTTCTCTAACGAGTATTTCTCCGGCCAGGTCACAGAAATCGGTAACTCGGCGATCAACCCGCCATCACAACAATCAGCGGGTCAGCAGGCTGCGATAGACTTCGAAGTCGTAATCACACTAGATGAGACCGGTGCATCCCTCCGCCCAGACTTATCCGCTACAGCTGACATTGTTACCGAAATGCGTAGAAGCGTTATTTCAGTACCAATCATCGCAGTCACCGTTCGAGAGACTGAATCTTCAGAAAATCAATCAGCGGGTCTTAATCAAGTGACCGGCGCAACAGATTCAGGGGCAGGTGGTTCCTCTCAAGGAGAAGATGACTCTTTGGATGAGGAAGGTGTCTTCATCGTAGTTAATGGCACTGTCACGTTTACTCCAATCAGACTAGGTATCGCCGGCCAAGAATATTTTGAGGTCCTCGCTGGTATAGACATCGGAGACAACTTGGTCGCAGGTCCTTACCAAATGATCCGCCAGCTACAAGACGGAGATTTAGTAAGGAATGCGGATGACGACATCACCGGCGGTTTCCAGTTTGGTATAGGCGGCGGCGGTGATGGCGGCGGCAGCGGCTTCCGGATCAGAATCGGCGGATCTGATTGATGCTGACTGAAGTCTCTCCAGCAAGCTGACAGATTAGATGCAGGTCTGGGAAGGCGTCATCCTCGCCATGCAGCAGCTTCGCTCGGAGAAGCTGAAAAGCTTTTTTAGCCTCATAGGCGTGATCCTAGGAGTAATGTTCTTGATCGTAGTTGTGACGATCATCGAGGGTCTCGATCGCTATGTGCGCGAAGAAGTCACCTCACAGGTATTCGGCGTCAGTACGGTGACACTTCGCCGCTGGCCTGAAGTTGATATTAATACAGACGAGGAGAGGTGGCGCCGTCGGATGCGAGCACCCCGACTTCGCTACGAGGACGCAGAAGCGATTCGTGCCCGACTCACGATCCCAGCACGAATCGCAATCCAAAGCAGCTCAGGCGGAACGGCAGTTGCCGACAATGGTCGCACTGCTACTGGGGTGCAACTGATCGGAGCATCCCCCGAGGTCTTCCCCGTCCGCAACCTCAAGATTGACCGTGGTCGAGCTTTCACTGAACAAGAAGCAGCCACCGGAACCCCAGTCCTTGTCTTGGGTTTTGAGACTTCCGAAGTCCTTTTCGAAGATCTTGATCCAATCGGACATACGGTCCGTTTGAGGGGGTTCCCCTACAGGGTGATCGGTGTACTTGAAGAACGGGGCTCACTGTTCGGAATGTCACTCGATAACTTTGCAGTCGCTCCCCACCGATCACCGATTCAAGCGGTACTCAACCCTCCTGGGATTGTGGACGAAGTAATTATCCAGACCGTCAACCCAGACCGCCTCCTTGAGGCTCAAATGGAGGCTGAGGGTATCATGAGGACCAGGCGCCTGTTAAGGCCCTCGGAAACAAACAATTTTGCATTGGAAACCGCAGACGATGCCATAAGCTTCTGGGACAATATCTCCCGTATACTATTTACGGCATTGCCAGGTCTCGTGGCCATATCTTTGGTGGTCGGCGGAATTGTGATCATGAACATCATGCTGGTCTCGGTGATGGAGCGTACCCGGGAAATCGGAGTGCGAAAGGCACTAGGAGCGCGACGCCGAGATATCCTCGCACAAGTCCTCATCGAATCGGCAACCCTATCGACAGTGGGTGCGATTTTCGGGGTCCTAGTAGGCATTGGAATCGCTACGCTCGTAGCATCTTTCTCACCGATGCCCGCTGCGGTCAGCGCCAAGTGGGTGGCACTTGGAGTCACTCTCGGTCTGAGTGTAGGCATCGTTGCTGGAGTATATCCAGCTTTTCAGGCTTCGAAGCTTGATCCTGTGGATGCACTCCGGTATGAGTAATCTCAGGCCGCAAGAGGGAGCGTCGAGATTAGCTGCCCTTAATGAGGGTCTCAAAATAGCCTTTGAGGCCATACGTACCAACGTTATTCGTTCCGCACTCACAATTCTCGGCGTCGCGGTAGGTGTGTCGGTCGTCGTAGCCCTAGCCGCTGTCATTACGGGGATCCGGACTAGTGTCATGGAAGCCTTCGAGGCTAGCGGCCCCAATAATTTCATGGTTACCCGCTTCGATTTCACAGCGGTGCGAATTTCTGATGTAGGAAACGGCCGGCCTCCATGGTGGAACAAGCCTGAGATTGAACCTGAAGAAGCTCGTGCCCTAATGAATCTCCCAACGGTTGATGAAGCGCTCTACACATTTAATTTTTCTACTGACATGTCCTTTGAGAGCCACCAGGTACGTGGTGTACAGTCGACGGGATACTCTTCCGGGTGGCCAAAGTACACACTTGGCGACTTCATCGCCGGTAGGGACTTCACCCCTGCAGAGGTAGATCAGAACCGATCTGTTGTGGTGCTGTCCGCCGAATTGGCTACAGAACTTTTTGGCCAACGTGATCCGATTGGAAAACGCGTACGAATGCTGAACCGGTGGCGCGGAACACAAGAGCCGTTTTCAGTAATTGGTGTCTTTGAGACCGAGCCTAATGTTTTTAGTAATGCGATCGAGCACTGGGCTATCTTCCCGTGGAAAGCCGCCAATCGGAGGTTGCGCCAATCAACGTCTCAAGCACAAATCATGATTGTGCCAATAGATTCCGTTTCAGTGGAACGTGCCCAGGATGAGGTGATCGCAACAATTAGAGGAATGAGAGGCCTTGGGCCGAGGGACGACAATAATTTCGCCGTGCTTGGTTCTGCTCAGATCCTTGATCTCTTTAATCAACTGACTGCAGTCTTCTTCTTGGTCATGTTTGCACTCTCATCAGCTGGCCTGCTTGTGGGCGGAGTTGGAGTTATCGGGATCATGCTCATAAGTGTTACAGAGAGAACCAGAGAAATCGGTGTCCGAAAAGCCGTAGGAGCGACGAGAAGAGAAATCCTGTGGCAATTCCTCGTTGAGGCATCAGCCTTAACAGCTATGGGCGCCGCTGCCGGTATGCTCATGGGTTGGGTCCTCGCAACTGGTATCGCTACCTGGACTCCGCTTCCGGCAAAGATTCCGGTGTGGGCTGTGGGTACCGCACTCGGCATGGCATTACTCACAGGCATGCTCTTCGGCCTCCTACCGGCGATCCGTGCAAGTCGGCTATCACCAATCACAGCGCTCCGTTTCGAGTGACTGAAAACAGCGAGATACAAACGTTGCGAGAGCCGCTCGACGTGCTTGCAGTCATGGCACATCCGGATGATGCGGAACTCCTCTGTGGAGGTGCCCTAATCAAGAGCGCTCGCCAAGCTCACCGAGTGGGAGTTATTGACCTCACAGCAGGTGAAATGGGAAGCTCCGGATCAGCCACAATTCGAGGAAAAGAAGCGGACCACGCCGCGGAAATTATGGGGCTTGTGGAACGCCGTTGCTTAGGTCTGCCAGACGCGGATCTTGAGAACAATCGGGAGTCCCGTCATCTCCTAGTCGAGCATCTACGGACCCTTCGGCCTAGAACTGTGATCACTCATTGGCCGGTCGGGCGCCATCCTGACCACCGTATTGCAGCCGAACTCGTGAGAGATGCCTGTTTTCTGAGCGCTCTCAAGAAACTTGATATCGAAGGGGAGCCGTTTCGGCCGCTAAAACTGGTCTACGCAACCGCATTTCGTGAAGACGCATCCCCTCCGGATTTTGTGGTAGACATAACAGACCACGTAGACAGAAAACTCGAAGCGATATCTGCATATAGTTCTCAGTTCGATGGAGCAACAAAGGGCGGAGAGATTCTACCAGGCGGGGAACGGCCGTTGACAGAACAAATCCGCTTGCAGCTAGCCCATTACGGATCGCTTATTCGTGTACCATACGGTGAGCCCTTCCGAATCTCGGAGGCACTCGAGGTAGAGGATCTTACAAAGTTGAGCGTATCAACTTTCTAGCTACCCTCCTTATTTCTATTCTATATCCTACAAACAATCTCAAGAACGATGCGACGCCATGACGGCACCTCTGCGCCACCCACTCGTAGAACTCGAGCTTCGGCAACACCCCCGCTGAGCATCCATGGCCATAGCCAACATCCAATCTCAGCCGGAAGGTGTCCGATTGGATCCCCAGAGTCGAGATGCACCCAAACTTCCGGTTCAGTTTGTACTGGAGGATCAGCAATGAGTTGGAGCATATCTCCATCTTTAACCGCATCGATATACCGGTCACGCCCAGCAAAAATGGTACCATGAACAGTCGAACGGAAACATGTCGGGCATCCGTCAGGAAATGGTGGAGCAATCTGCATCTTCAGTGCTAGCTAGTAAGGGAGTAGGGCCCGGACCGGAGGGCGGTTAACTTACGAGCCACGTCCTCCGTAGCAACACGAGACCGGAGTCGAGTACGATTTTATGAAGGCGGTTTACCTCGACCATGCCGCAACGACCCCCATCCGAAATGAGGTTCGTGAGGCAATGGAACCGTACCTCTCTGAATCCTTCGGGAATCCCTCAAGCCTTCACAGGTGGGGACGAGAGGCATCTGCAGCTCTTGAGGACGCAAGGGCTACCGTAGCTGAAGCACTCGGTGCACACTCCCGAGAAATTTACTTCACCCGCGGAGGAACTGAATCCGACAATCTTGCAGTTCTTGGCTGCTGCGAGTTTATGAAAACTCACGAAAAACGGCTCACATTAGTGGTGAGTGCAATCGAGCATAGTGCAGTTCTAGATCCAGCCAAACTAGTCACAGAGCGACAAGGCATAGACCTGGTCACACTCCCGGTTTCACAAGACGGGGTACTCGACCAAGAACTCATTAGGTTGGCACTGGAATCTGGACCTACAGTCGTTTCACTAATGTGGGTGAATAACGAGACAGGATTGGTCTTTCCAGTTCCTGAAATATCGAGCCTCGTCAATGAACTAGGTGGCACTATTCACACGGATGCTGTCCAAGCTGTTGGGAAGATACCGGTAAACGTCAGAGAGTCTTCGATTCACCTACTGACAGCCTCAGGGCACAAGATATATGGTCCAAAAAGTACAGGGATACTTTTTGTTCGTTCTGGTGTGAATTTAGTGCCTCTCGTACACGGTGGTGGGCAGGAACAAGCACTCCGAGCTGGGACTGAAGACGTTGCGGGTGCAGTAGGTTTCGCTTGCTCGTTACAGCTTGCCGTTGAGGAACAACAGCAATTATGCAAACGACTTACAGCGCTCCGCTCTGTTCTTGAAAGACGTCTTCTAGAAACCATCCCTGGGCTCCGTATTAACATGCAAAATGCAAACCGCGTGTCACATATTTCAAGTATTGCTATTGATGACATTGATGGAGAAGATCTCCTCGCTGCCCTCGACCTCGAAGGTATAGCAGCATCTGGTGGTTCAGCCTGTGAGAGTGGAAGTACACAGACCAGTCATGTGATCACAGCCTTATACGGAGAGGAAACTTCTACCGCGACCGTTCGATTCTCACTCGGCTGCGAGACCACCGAGCAAGAGATCGAACAGACCATAATCAAGCTCACCAGTATCGTTACACGACTCCGGAAGCTGGGGGCAGCATCGTGAGCAGGATTCTAATGGCTATGTCCGGTGGAGTAGACTCATCTGTGGCGGCAGCACTTCTTGTGGAACAAGGCCACGAGGTAGTGGGTGTCACGATGAAAACCTTCTGCTACTCCGAGACTCCTGATCACTCTAAAACATGTTGTGGACTCGATGGAATAAGTGACGCTAAACGAGTCGCCACCGCACTCGGGATTCCCCATTACGTTTTCGATGTCGAAGACGCGTTTGATCGTGATGTGATTGATGACTTCGTAACCCAATACGCTCAAGGGAAAACGCCAAACCCGTGCGTGAGATGTAATGGATACATCAAATTTCGAGATCTTTTGTCCCGGGGTCGCTCTCTAGGTTGTGACCTTATTGCATCCGGCCACTACGTACAGATCGAGCACACCCACTCTCAATCAAAAATCCTGAGAGGTCACGACGCACAGAAAGATCAATCGTATTTCTTATGGGCCCTTCCTCACGCCATGCTAAAAAGCCTGTTATTCCCTGTGGGCAACCTTACGAAGGAACAGGTGCGCGAGCATGCTCAGGCTCAAGGACTCGTGAACGCGAACAAGCCCGAGTCACAAGAGATCTGCTTCGTTCCCACTGGTGATTATCGAGATCTCCTTCGAGAGCGCCTAGGAGAACTACACCCCGCTCTGCAGGCCGGGTATCTAGTACGCAGATCTGGAGAGATCGTAGGAGAACATAATGGCTATGCCGGCTTCACGATCGGCCAAAGAAAAGGACTTGGCGGAGGATCTCCGGAACCGATGTTCGTCCTGAGCATTATTCCGGATACCAAAGAGGTCGTCGTGGGTACTCGTACTGAACTGTTTGATGACATTGTGATTATCAGTGGACTCAACTGGCTGGGAGAACCCATTGAGGATGGTACAGAAACCTTGGTGCAGTTGAGATATCGAGCTCCAAGTGTCCTAGCGCTAGTGAGTCATGAGAAAAATCAAATTGTTCTAAGACTTAAAGAAGCCCAGGCAGCGGTAACACCCGGTCAATCAGCGGTACTTTTTGATCAAGAAAATCGCTGCTTAATAGGAGGGGGTACAATTGTAAGTGCTCACTCTAGTGATTAATGCCGCATGCCCGTGGCAGTGGCGAACCCTTCCATTGCCTGGTGCTCTTCCTCTGTAAGTTCTTCAGGCACCTCAATTAGCACTTCCACATACTGGTCACCTATTTGATCATCTTTTTCAATCCCGTGACCCTTGATCCTAAACTTAGTACCCGACTGGGTACCTTCTGGGATTCTAAGTATCACCTTTTGTCCAGATACCGTTTGGACTTTGATCTTTGAGCCTAATGTTGCCTGCACAATATTGATCGGTATCGCTACGTGAACATCAAGGCCTTGCCTCTTGAAGAAACGATGTGGCTCTACCTTGAAGGTTATAATCAAGTTTCCACGTTTCCCGCCGCCGTGACCCTTCTCTCCTTGGCCAGAGAGCTGGACTTTGGCACCTGTATCCACCCCGGTAGGAACACTTACCTGGAGCTTACGCTGCTGTCGGAGAGTCCCCTGACCAGCGCAGGAACCACAAGGCACCCCTGGAATCTTCCCTCGACTAAAGCACCTTGGACAAGGACGTTTCACGGCAAACCCACCCTGACCAAATGAAATGTCCCCGGTTCCACCACACTCCGGACATCCCTGACTCTCTGTTCCGGGTTTTGCGCCCCCTCCACCACATGTTGCACAGTCTTCTGTGAAAGAAACATCGATTGAGATCTTTCCTCCGCGTACAGCCGTAAGAAATGGGATTTCAAGCACATATTCTAGGTTTCGCCCCCCCTCTCTTCGTCTTTTCTGAGTGCCCGAGGAACTTCTATTGCCAAGATCGAAAAGTGAGCTAAACAAGTCAGAAAAGTGCCCGAAGCCACCCTCAAGATTATCGAAAGAAAAACCCGGATGACCTCCCTGAGGTGGACGAGTGGAATACCGTTCACCTCCTATCCCAAAGGCACCTGCGGAGCGCATTTGGTCATACTGGCTGCGCTTGGCAGGATCACTCAGGACAGAATAGGCTTCGCCTACCTCTTTGAACCGTTCAGCAGCCTTCTTATCGCCCCGGTTTACGTCGGGATGGTACTGCTTGGCAAGTTTACGGAAACCCTTCTTAATCTGTTCAGCTCCTGCTTCCTCGTTGACTCCGAGTATTTGGTAGAAATCTTTCCTGGCAGGTGCCATGTACCCTAGGCCCTCCTAGTCGTGCTTGTGGACACTCACCCGAGCTGGTCGGACGAGGATGCCCTTTAGCAAGCAACCCTTCTGAAATACCTGAGCCACTGTGTCATCTTCCTCTGCCCCCTCAGTTGGAACGCGCATGATCGCTTCCATTCGCTCCGGGTCGAACAAGTCACCAAGCGGATCAATGATCTCAGCTCCTGAGTCCTGGAGGACACTAATAAATTTCTTCTCAACGAGGTTAATCCCCTCCATGACCCCTTCCACAGTCACGGTATCCACTTCCAGCTCAGCAACTCGATTTAGATCATCAAGAATGTCCAGGAATGAACAAAGGATGTCGGCCTGCGCTCTAGACCAGGACTCCAACCGATCCTGCTCGTTGCGCCGTTTGAAGTTGTTAAACTCAGCAGCAAGCCTTAGATGGCGATCCTTTAGATCCTCGAAGTCTTCAAGGACTTGAGTGAGCTGCTGCACCTCTGTTTCTACAGTCTCATCTGCGTCCGAAATTTCTTCGACCGGTTCAAGATCCTCTTCCTGTGATATTCCTTCCGTCATCATCCTACCTTCTGGATTGGGGTTAGAACGGAACGATTTATAATTTACAACCGAGACTGCTGTCCGTTCAGGGCCTGGCCCTGAATTCTCACAGAGTTCGTAACAGCATCGCGAGTGCCGCCTGAGCTGCCCTTTCCCTTACAGCATCACGATCTCCCAAGAAATCAACGGAACACGTCCTCTCTTCACCGTTGAGTACAACGGCAAACCACACTCTGCCTACTGGTTTCTCCTTAGTCCCCCCACCTGGGCCTGCAACACCCGTCACGGCCAATCCCACATCAGAACCTAAGCGTTTGGAAGCTCCCAAGGCCATCTGAATAGCAACAACCTCTGAGACTGCACCAAATCGGGACAAGTCCTGCTGACTCACATCAAGAGCAGAAATCTTAACCGAGTCATCATATGCGATCACTCCACCAATGAAGGAAGTAGACGCACCTGGATGGTCGGTTAAGCGCTTAGTGACGAGACCACCAGTACAACTCTCTGCCACCGCTAGCATCAAACCTAGATCTTTAAGAGCATCTGATACTGATTCAACAATGTCACCACTTGTCGCATGGTAACGCCAACGTGCAATCCGAGTGTCCAATTCTTCCTCAGCCCTATCAAGTGAAGCCTTCGCTTCCTCCGTCGAGACCGAACGAGCCGTTATCCTAAGATCCACACCCCTTCGATCCGGCAGATACGCGAGTGAGACCCCCCTGATTGCACTTGCAAGTGCAGGGTCTGAGCTGATCGCCTCTTCAATTAGTTCTGCTAGGCGTGACTCGGCAACTCCAGTCGTGTGAAGCATCCTATGATGAACTGGGGCCATTCTATCCCCAAGCCATTCTTCCAGAAGCGTACTTAAATCCCCGAGAAAGATTCCATGTAACTCCCGCGGGACACCCGGTAACATCACCACAAGTGTCGAGTCTTCTTCAAAAGCGAGCCCCGGTGCAGTTCCGTTTGGGTTATCAAGCACTATTGCTCCCTCAGGCACTTCAACTTGAGAAAGATTGGTCTCAGGAAACTCCCTGTAACCAGCTGCATGGAACCGACCTTTGAGCTTAGCGAGAAGTCTTTCATTAGACCGGAGTGGGCGCCCAAACAAGTCCGCAACGGCATTTCTTGTGATATCGTCCCCGGTCGGACCTAGTCCGCCGGAAATGAGCACAACATCAGCAGACCGGGTTGCCGTCCGCACCGCGTCCTGGATACTGGTTCGGGTATCCCCAACGGTGTATCCACAAGAAACGACGATGCCCTTTTCCGCTAGTGCACGGCCCAACCAAGCTGCGTTGGTATTGACGGTCTCACCAAATAAGAGCTCATTCCCAACGCTAACGATTGCAGCACGTGCAAATTCACCGGTCATGTTACACGCCCTCACTAGAACGGAACAAATCTAGGTGAATCCTAGCTCTTGAAACTCAGCAAAGCTCGATAGGACCACAGGTAGTCCAGCATAGAGTAAATGGTCATTAGAATAGCTAGGGGTAGTGTGATACCGCTCCATACTAGAAAAAAGCCTTCAGACAAAACCCAGCCAACTCCATCCCACGCTTGAGCTGTCGCAAGCATATTTATCGGATACCACAAAAGTAGCCCACCCGCAAATAGAAACTGCAGAAGTGTCTTTCGTTTCCCCGACTTTCCTGCTGCTATGATGATTCCTCGTCTAGCCCCGTAGCTCCGAAAAAGGGTGATCAAGGCCTCTCGACCAAAAATCACAATCAGCACCCAACCTGGCAGTGTCCCCCAAATAGGGATGTGTTCAGATTCAAAACCCCTATTAGAGATGATGAAAATGGGAACGAATGTCGATATAAGCAGGAGTTTGTCAGCAATCGGGTCAAGTAATTTGCCTAGGTCTGTAACGAGATCATAGCGTCGAGCGATATAGCCATCCAAAGCATCAGACAGGGCTGCTAATACAAAAATCACAAAAGCTACAAATCTCAGACCCACGTCCTCTGCCTGTACGGCAAAGAAAATGACCGGGCATGCTACTATCCGTGAGAGTGTAATAACCACGGGTAGGGTGAGGTGATTTTTAGGCAAGGGGCCTTCCCCGCGCAGTGAATAACTAGAGCGGCCGGAAACTCGGCTCCACCGCGGGATGAGGCAAGATCACTTCCCTCACACTGTTTCCAGCTTGGGCTGCACGATCAATTCCACCACCTCTTCTTCCATACGTGCCACGATTGATACGGCCCGTTCGCGGAGGAGACCATGAGGCTCCCAAGCAATGAAGTCCCTAAGTAAGTTGACCACATCCACCGACGCTGGTGCCGTTGATATATGACCTAGAGCAGCTAGGCGACGAAGTCTATTTCCACTGAATAGATCTCTCTGCCGACGGGTAATCTGATCACGAATAATTAGTGCTGTTACTGCCCCGAAACCCGCCGCAACAAGCACGGTAATACCTGCTCTTCGAATTTTTTTGTTCACGACCCCATCTCTCTTCGCCCTGCCAGTGCCTGGGCGATGGTATTTCCATCTATATACTCCAAATCACCACCCACCGGGATACCTCGGGCTAAACGGGTTACACTAGGACCTAGAGTCCGAATCTCATGCTCTAAATACACAGCAGTAGCCTCACCTTCAACACTTGCATTTGTAGCTAATATAACTTCCCCAATTTCACCGTTGGAACACTGAATGCGTTCTAATAAACCATTGATATTCAACTCGTCTGGCCCCACACCATCTAGCGGTGAGAGTTTGCCACCCAGGACATGGAAAAGACCCCTGTATTGGCCGGTCCGCTCAATCGAACCAACTTCATATGCTTCTTCCACCACACAGATTATGGAATGATCTCGTCCTGGATCTGAACATACTTGGCAACGCTCCTCCTCCGAAAAGTTACCGCAAACACCGCAGGGACGAATCTTTTCAGCTAGTTCAACAACCAGCTGCGAGAGCTTATGAATATCATGTTTGGACCCTTTCATAAGGTAGTGAACGAGACGTAATGCCGTTTTCGGGCCAATGCCTGGAAGTCGGGCTAGTTCGCTGCTGAGTTGATCGATAACCGACATAGCTCAGTGCCCTTTCGAGACCAGGTCAGAAGAGTTTTGGTAGACCTGGAATATTCATTGGGAAGCCTCCGGTGGCCTTCCTCATCTTGCGCTGGTAGACAGATTGAGCTTTGTCCTGCGCATCACTCAATGCTCCCAAGACAAGATCCTCTAGCATCTCCACGTCACTTGGGTCCACACAAGTAGGATCAATTTTCACCAGTTTCACCGAGCCCTTACCGTCTACTGTCACCTTTACCATCCCTCCACCCGAAGAAGAGGTTATTCTTTCTTGGTCAAGAGAGTCCTGGAGACCTTTCATTTTTTCCTGCATTTGCTGACCTAACTGCATCAGCTGCTTAAGATTATCCATGTGTCCTAGACAGGATGGGGCGGCTAGTTGGCATCAACTTAGTCCATCAACTCAAGATCGAGTTCTTCTACAGCTCTCCCAAGGCGGGGTTCCTGTTGCAATAACTCTCTCAAGGTATCCTCACGCACTGATTTTTCGGTAATACGCTCAGTATTCAAAGGTTCCATTTTGATATCGGCGATCACTATATCTGGAGCCCTTTTAAGGTAGGCTGCAACCCCCTTGCAGATCTCTAACATGACCTCGGGTTCTTTGAGCTTCCTAGCCCCTGGGCCCGGTAAGGTAGTGACCTCAAGTCTACCATCTGACAATTCTCTTACTTCTGCTGATCTCAAAAACCCACTCAACCCAAGAGGAATATTATTTCCTGATTCCAGCCACCTGGTCCAAGCTTCCTCAAGATCATCTGATGGGATAATCCCATTCGAGACATTCTCAGTTGATCCACGTTGAGTCTGTTTTTCTGATTCTACATCCGGCTCGGGAACATCACTTACCGCTCCTTTGTCAATCTGCTCTGATTTTCCTGAATCCCCGCCGCCTTCCCCAATTTTTCCTGCACCACCTACCGAGGGAGGAACTCCTCCGAGAGCCTTAATCAACTCCTCTAGAGCAACGGTTCTGTCCATGTAGCTCAAGCGCAGCAAGAGCATTTCAATCAATACTCGAGGATTCGAACTACGTCTAAGACTACCTTGACCCTCAAGCTCAGCTACAGCACTAAGCATTCGAACGATATCTTCCGGCTCAAAACGAATGGAGTGCTCTAGAAGTTGATCCCTGAGGTTGCTTGGGAGGTGAACCTCTGTGTCAGGCGCTAAACGCAGCCGAAGCAGAGTACGTAAAATGTCGAGAAGACCGTGATAGAACTCGACTAGGTCATACCCCTCATTAGCTAACTTTTCGATTAAGAGAAATACTTCCGAGTGCTTACTCCCTGAAAAGATGTCGAGGAGTTCGAGGTATCGCTCCTCCTCGACAAGACCCATCACCTTTCTCACCGATTCAGTTTCGACTTTACCCCCGGTGAGTGAAATGACCTGATCTAACAGCGACAGAGCGTCGCGCATCCCACCATCAGCCTTCCGTGCAATTAGTCGGAGTGCCTCGTCCGTGGCCTCAGAATCCTCTTGCTCCACAATGGCAACTAATCGCGACAGAATCTGATCAACTCCTATACGTCTGAAGTCGAAGCGCTGGCAACGTGAGAGAATAGGCGAGGCCGACTGCTCTATCTTTTGAGGTTCTGTTGTTGCAAAAATGAAAACCACACTCGCTGGAGGTTCCTCAAGTATCTTGAGCAAGGCATTCCATGCCTCCCGAGTGAGCATGTGCGCCTCATCCACGATGTATACCTTGAAGCGCCCTTCCGCAGAAGGAGCGTACATCGCCCGTTCTCGGAGATCGCGTGCGTCATCTACACCGCGGTTTGATGCCGCATCAATTTCAACGACATCGAGAGCGGTGTGACCACCCCAAATCCGTGTACAGTTATCACAGATGCCACAAGGCTCACCCTCCTCACTCCGCTTCGCACAATTCAAGGCCATAGCTAGGACCCGCGCCAGTGTGGTCTTGCCAACTCCTCGAGGTCCACAGAACAAGTATGCGTGCCCCACCCGGCCACCAGATACAGCCCGCCGGAGTGTTTCCGACACATGTTCCTGGGTGGTCACGTCCGCAAATGACTTCGGACGATATTTTCTGGCTAAAGCATGGTAAGACAATAGTTTATCATTATGATGGAGTTGTTCACATCAGAGCTAGTCGGAGTTCTGCCAGTCCTTAAAGAAGAAACAAGAATATCCCAGGGGACCCACACCACCGATCACCGCGCTTCCCGCTAGTCCTTGCGGCATCCTAATAGGATTCCTGAGTTTTTTCCCCACAGGCTTGGGCTAGATCGGAAGCTATTTCAAGAGTAGTGCTATACATTGCCTAGTCAATCAGAAGGGAGTTACTGGAGAGTAGGATTGAAGTTCCGCCCTATCGCACGCGCGATCACCTTTACCTCATCTACTAACTTTGTGAACTGGTCCGGATAAAGGGATTGTGCTCCATCTGACATCGCTTTAGGAGGGTTAGGGTGAACTTCTACGATAAGCCCATCTGCCCCAGCCGCCACTGCAGCCCTACCCATTGGGGTGACTTTGGAACGAATCCCGGTCCCATGGCTCGGGTCAGCAATTATAGGTAGGTGGGAAAGAGATTTTACGACTGGAATCGCTGCCAGGTCGAAGAGATTCCGTGTGTGAGTGTCAAAGCTACGTATCCCTCGTTCGCATAAGATTACATCAGGATTCCCTTCAGCGAGAATGTACTCTGCCGCAAGAAGCAATTCGTCAATCGTGGCGGACATTCCGCGCTTCAAAAGAACGGGCTTCCCTGCCCTACCTGCGCTACGCAGAAGAGCATAATTTTGCATGTTGCGCGCGCCAATTTGAACAATGTCAGCGTATTTGACAACCAGATCCACTCCATCAGGATCCAAGGCCTCCGTCACAACTGCAAGCCCTGTTTCCTCTCTAGCACGTGCCAAGAACTCCAGGCCCTGCAACCCAAGTCCCTGAAAGGAATACGGTGAACTGCGTGGCTTGAATGCACCTCCACGCAGAACTGTCGCACCGACGTCCTTGACCCTATGAGCTATGTCCAAGATCTCACGCTCGTTCTCAACTGAGCACGGGCCAGCCATTAGGACGAGATCCGAACCACCAATCTTTGTTCCGTTCGGGAGTGATACTACGGTATTCTCATCCTGCCACTCCCTAGACACCTGTTTGTAGGGTTGGGTAACAGGAATGAGTTCAAGCACGCCCTCGAGACCCGCGAGTCTATCTGAAGAAATTCCACCATCGTTTCCTATGATTCCTATAGCAGTCCGTTGTCCCCCTGGTATGGGTGTCGCATCGTAGCCCATCTCCTTGACCACTCTCACAACCGAGTGGATCTGCTCGGCAGACGCATTGTTTTTCATCACGATTAGCATGGGACTTATTTCCCTATGTGTTCCGGAACTCAAGGGTTTGAGACGAAGTTCTTAACGAAACCCTGGTCTCGGATTCCTGGGCCCGGAAAGTCAGACCATGGACTCCAGGCTCAATCCACCCACCAGGCTTGATTCTATAATCAACACCACTGACCCATATACACCTATAAGGTCATACAGCGGGAAGTAAAGGTGTATACAGCGAGTCGGCTATGGCTCGGAAGAAGCCCCCGCAGCCTGTAGGGCATCTTCAAGCTTAACTCCCACAATAGTACTAATGCCTGGCTCCTCCATAGTCACACCGTAAATCCAGTCCGCAGCTTCGATGGTGCGGGGATTGTGCGTGATAACTACAAACTGGCTATCCGCCTTAAAGTCCTCCAGTAGTTTGATAAACCGACCAATATTGTTTTCATCAAGCGGAGCATCTACTTCATCCAAAACACAGAACGGACTCGGTTTAACAAGGTAGATTCCAAAAAGAAGTGATAGCGCGGTCAATGCGCGCTCTCCTCCAGAAAGCAGATCTATTCGTTGTGTCCGTTTTCCCTTCGGAGATGCGTGGATTTCGATCGGGGACTCCAGCGGGTCATCTGTTACCTGCAGCCAGATATCTGCCTCACCACCCTCAAATAATCTCAAAAACGTTTTTCGGAAGTGTTCGCGAATCTCATCAAAAGTAGACATAAAGAGATTCGTAGCAGTTGCGTTAATCTCACGGATTGCCGAACGAAGATCATCGCGGGCTTCGAAAAGATCATCTCTCTGCTCAGTCAAGAACGCGAGACGCTCACTCTCTTCTTCATGCTCTTCTACTGCGAGCATGTTCACCGGTGCTAATCTCTCTAGCTTTAGTACGATTTCCCTGAGTTCTGCCTCAAGTTCATCCTGATCACCTTCAACTAGCTCGGCTTCCTCAAGGAGGGCACCCAACGGCCGCCCCCACTCAATCTCTAGACGCTCTCGAATCCGACCTATGCGACCATCGAGCTCTTGATGCTCCAGCTCTAATGTATGCCGACGGTCTGAAGCCGCGCGTTCAACTGTCCGAGCTTCTCGAAGGCGTTTCTCAGATGTGCCGAGAGCTTCCTCTAGACCCTGTAGGATATTGTCCTTGTCCCTGACTTCACTCTCAGCTGCGCTGCGCTCCTCGAATAAACGCTCTATGGCGGTATCACCCTCCGATCGAATCTTACGGGCTTCTGCCTGATCCTCCCTCAACTGACTTTCCTCTTCATCTAAAGCAAGGACGCGGTCTTCAGCTTGGTCACGCACCTGACCAATCGTCTCATGACGGTCATTTAAGCGTGTCACATCTCCCTCTAGACGAGCAACATCTACAGCCAGAGCGGCTTCTTCAGATCGGGCGTTTTCCCATTCATTTTGAGCTAACTGTAGAATCTCTTTTGCTTGCTCATGTTTTTCGCTGAGGCCTTCCTCTTTCTCCAGTATAATACCCCGATCAGCTCGTGCTTCCTGAGCTCTTTCGAGCACACGTGCATGTGCCGTGTTAGTAGCTCCTATCTCCCGTGCAAGATCAGCTTGTAAACGGTGCATCCGACCTTGCTCACCTGATTGTGTTTCTCCCTCAGCCCTCATTTTGTGAAGGGCATCCTCCGCCTCATGCATTTCTAGTCTAGAGGAAACCACCATTTGTTCAGCATCAGCAAGATTGTGTTCTTGAGCCTCACGCGTCTTACACGCGGACTCTTCCTCTAGCAACCGGAGATCAAGTGCCTCCTTTATCCTCAGGAGTTCTTCCTTCCGTTCCAATATTCCTGAGCCACCCGAAGGATTGCCAATTCGCACCACGCCGTTAACGGTCGTAAAGGATGCACCGTCGACCCCCTGAGGAACCTGAACGCCATTAAGGAGCGCCTTAACCCAAGGTGCTCCCTCACCACTAGTGTCGATTTGTGAGAGAAGCCCATTGCTTTGCCGCGTGCTAGATTCCGGAACCATGTCCAATGGCAGGACTATTAGGCCCCCTCCCCCGTTCCAGTGTTCGATGAACCAACGGAGAATGCTATCTACCGTCGCACTCTCATTCACGACAATCGCCCGTGTGAATGTACCCAAGTGGGACTCAAGAGAAGGGGTTATTTTAGCAGACGCTTGGATATAGTCTGCTAAAGTTCCTAATACACCTGGAATCCCTGACTTGAGCACAGCTTGCACGACAGGTTCAATGCCTTCCTGGTCACGTTCAAGTAACTCCAAAGCAGAAAGGCGAGCCCTAAGTTCCATCGCAATATCCGTGGATACGCGCTCCACTCGGCGGGCATTAGCCAACTCCTCCCTAACTGCCGAGACATCAGCAATGCTCTGCTCTACACGAGCCGCTGCAACCTCTAGCTCACTTAAGAATTTTTCGAGCCTTCCCTCAAACAAATCACTTTGTGCCTGGAGCTCTGAGAATGTTTCATCTGTAGCGTCCAACTCTTTCGAAACTCGAGACAATCTTTTCTCTAATTCATCAGCCTGGGCATCAGAAGCTTCAGCATCCCCCTCTAATTGAGCTCCTCGACGCACCAGATCACGTTCTTCCGCCTCAACTTCCTCAAGATCTTTTCGGGCACCAGACATGTCCTCATAGAGTTTCTCAACTCTAGTTTTCCGGTCGTCTGCGAGGGTTTGAATATCCTCAAGCTCCTCAAGCGCCTGGGTCCGCTTGCCAGTCAAAGCCCGTTCGTCACGTTCAAGCGCTTCGGCCTGGAGCCGTGCTTGAGCACGTTCCTCATCGATTTGTGCCAAACGACGACCTGCATAAGCTGCCCGTTCATCTGCAACAGCAAGATCCCGCTCCCAGCGGACTAGCTGTTCTCTTACCTTCTCAAGGGTCGTGGCTGCCTTTGTGCGTTCCTTCTCAGCCTCAACTTCCCGAAGCCGCATAGACTCGTACTCGGCCTCCGCCGTATGCAGTTCAACAACTGTGCGCTCACTGGATCTGACATCTGTATCCAGCGACTGTTGTACACCCGCTAAACGCTTTCGTAAGAGATCTAATTGACGACGAACAACAGACACTTCTACATCTAATCGGCGCTGGCGATACTCAAGATAACGTTCGGCTTTCCCCTTTTGCCGAGCTAAAGAACGCACCTTAGTCTGCACTTCAGAGATAACGTCCTCGAGCCGCTGGACGTCTATTTCAGCTCTTTCAAGCCTGCGAGTAGCAGCTTTTCGCCGATCCTTGTATTTACCAACTCCAGCAGCTTCTTCAAACAAAGCGCGCCGCTCCTCAGCACGATCCGAAAGAATCGCGTCGATCATTCGATTTTCTATGATCGAGTAGGCATTCGCACCGAGTCCTGTATCCCTGCAAAGGTCAACAACGTCACGCAAACGACATGCAGACCGGTTAATGGAGTACTCACTGCCACCATCCCTGAAGACCTGTCGCCCAACCTCTACTTCTTCAAATGGGATCGGTAGTGATCCGTCCTCATTGGTAACCGTAAGAGATACTGACCCACGATTCACCGGCCGTCGAGCAACGGTCCCCTGAAAGATCACCTCTTCCATCTTCGCGCCGCGGATAGCGGTTGGACGCTGTTCACCAAGAACCCAACGGATCGCATCACTGATGTTCGATTTGCCGCATCCGTTTGGGCCTACCACGGCAGTAATCCCATCATGAAACTCAATGGTCGTTGCGTCCGCGAAGGACTTGAACCCGTGAACTCGAAGTGAGCGAAGCTTCATTCAGTGTCTTGAAGGAGTTTTCAATAGATACGGATTATAGATACAACGGGGATAAAGCCTTACTGGCCACACGACACTCACTGTGCCCTTAAGGCCCAGAAGCCGCAACCCCTTTTATATCTACTCCAGGGCAGCAACTGGATCATGATTGGTGGAGCATAAGACACTTCAGATAAGACCCCAATGCCAATGCCGTGAGGCCAAAAAAAGTTAGAACCGCAAGTCCTTCTTGCAAACCCCAGAATATTTGAAAAATACCACTATCTTTGGCTTCCGGATTCTTGGAAAAGCATGTGTTAATTTCTAGAACTGCGGCACTACGACTCGTGTGAGACATCCCAGCGAGGCGCATCACCCCACAGGTCCTCAAGCTGGTAAAATATCCGTGCCTCAGGATGCAATACATGGACAACGAAGTCGAAGTAGTCTAACAAAATCCAATGGCCGCCTCGTATCCCTTCCACATGACCCGGGCGGATACCCTCTACCTTTAGTTCTTCGACTACGTGTTCTGCGATTGCCCTGACCTGCACATCTGAAGCTCCACTAGCCAAGACAAAGAAATCTGTAGCCGTACAGATTCCTCTGAGATCAAGCACAACAAGCCCATGTGCCTTAAGCTCGAGCGCCAGGTCGAGGGCTCGGTTAACACCGCTAGGAACGTCCACTAAGACCGCCGGAATCTTGGGCAGGTTGCAGAAATAGCGACTCTAATGCTGAGGCCTACTCACGCTCAACATGCACCTCGATATGGGCTTCAACCTCCCCATGAAGATTCAGTGGGACCTCCCACACACCTAGCATTTTGATTGGCTCATCTAGCAAAACTTCTCGCCGGTTGAGTTCAAAATCCATATCGGACTCATTGATCCGATCAGCGATGTCAGCGCTAGTAACAGACCCGAACAATTTCCCATCATCTCCAGCGCGGGCATAGAAGGTGATAGGAGAAATACCTTCGAGCTGGGAAACTCTTCGACCTGCTTCGAGGAAGTCGCGTTTGGACCGCTCGTCTGACTGAGCCTGCTCTTGTTCGAGCTTTTCTATATTCGATTGGGTTGCAGTATAAGCGAGCCCCTGAGGAATCAAATAGTTCCTTCCGAATCCCGGCTTAACCTGGATCACTTCTCCAGCCTCACCAAGGTTCTCCACGGATTGTTTCAAGATCAGCTTCATCATTCCTCCAGAGGGTCTAGCGCGCAGCTAACTGTTCCGAGCGCTTCCGAAAATCTAAATAGATATCTGCAATTCCGATCAGAACCGCACCACCCAGTACTATCGGCGTAACGATAACCAAACCTAGAAGCGTCATAGCGTAACCAAGAACCGAGAATCCCCCAGTTATGAACACAATGACGGCCGCACCGCGCACGGCGCAGAGTGCACCGATAAACACTACTGCATTAGATCCTAGACGCTGTAGTGGTTCATTCCATCGAGTGAATAGCAAAAAAAGCCCAACCACAAGCATCCAAATAAGATGATCATTAAAACGGAAATTCTTAACCGATCCAAGCGCCTCCTCACTCCGTCCAGAGAAAAAAATGAAGAGCCACCAAGAAAGCAGGAGTGCACTCATCGAGGCGAGAGCAGTCAAGGCTGGAAATATCAGAATCTGCGCGTCCGCAGTCTGATAAAAAGCTGTGATCAAAGCAGGGGCCAACCCTTCACTACCCCAAGAAAGCAGGAGTGCACTCACAAGTGCAACCACTTGGGCAACCGTAGCTCTGACCCGATCAGATATTACCCAATCCACAATGTTCCAGGCACCAGACATCAAGGTCATCAGTATTGCTGCAAGCACCAAAGCCCCGAAGACGGCCTCAAGTGCACGATCTGAGATCTTCATTTTCGGACGAGCTATAGACAGCCCGACAAAGCAACTTCCCAGTAGTAAGGCCCATCCGCGCTCTAGGTACCACATGCCATCATATGGACCAACCATAACAATGATTATGGCAACCAGGGTGGCACCTAAAATCGCATAGCCGCGCAACGTGTTGGTCACCACGAGTAAAAGAAATGGTACTGCCACCAACACCGATGGCCTCGCGGCGGTAGATGTTAAAAGCACAAGTATGCATAGCACGCCGGCACGCAGCCAGTCACTTTTCCGGAAGGCTGATACCCTCCGCGTCAGATCCGGCATAAAGCCAGGCTATCCCAGATGGTTACGTGTGTAAGGCAGCAAAGACAGATAGCGTGCACGCTTCACTGCTCGTCCTAATTGCCTCTGGAATGCAGCAGTCACTTTTGTCGTGCGCTTGGGCAGAATCTTACCCTGTTCAGTAACGAAATTGGAAAGGGTTGCCACATCCTTGTAGTTCAAGGCGATAATTGGAGGTCCTTCCATACGTTGTCGGCGCCCCCGTGGCCCCGTGAACTCTGGAGGTCCAGATCGTTGATGCTCAGATCCGGTATCTTTACCATCTTCCGCCTCCCCTAGATCAGCGCCAGTATCGGTCAGTGGCTCTTGCTGATCGGCCTCATCTTCATCGTTGATTTTCTTCGGCCGGCGCTCTCCCATTATCGAGTCTCCGCCAGTGGGTTCTCCTTCGTTGAGAACCAGGAGATAGCGGATGATATCATCGTCTAGCTTGAGCATCCTTTCGTACTCCGGTAACGCCTCTACTACCGCAGTAAAGTGGGCTGCCACGTAATAACCTCGAGACAGCTTGTTAATTGGATACGCTAGTTGCCTGGTTCCCCAATGATCGATCGCCGAAACCTCACCACCCTTGGAGGTGGCTAGCTGGTGAAGTCCATCGAGCTTGGCAGTGACGGCGCTCTCTTCAAGCGCAGGGTCGAGAATGTAAACGACCTCGTAAATTCGCATAATTTGTTCCCTCGGTCCGTAGATTTGTAACGGGCCCCGTCGCTTCAGCCGACATCACTGTGAGAGCGGTTGGTCAACGGAGCGGGATGTCTGTTTTGTACACATCAGTACTACCCGGAAAACCTAGTTGAATCTTAGTATTCCAGAAAGCATAAGAAGCAATAATAAGTCTTTGCAGGACACGTCTTAATTTGCTGCCGCCCTCTGAACTGCAGTGACTAGGTGGGGATAACGGGCATAGCCCCACTGAGCTTCCTCAACATTTAATCGCTCGCGGTTGGTATGTGCAAAGCCCTCCTCACCGGGAGCGAAACCAATTGTCGGAATCCCGTGGATTCCACAAGACCAACCCCCATCCGTTGCAAACAACCACGGCCGAACTACAGCCTCACCCTCACCTCCTTGGCGACCCACAGCACCAGCTGCACTGGTGACAACAGGGTGCTCCGAGTCCATCAGAAACCCAGGAGTGAACAGACTCCTCTCTTCCTGGATTCCTGTGTATGTAGTTTGAAGTTCTTTTGCCATGCGCACCTCGTAAGACAGCCCTTCGGGTAGCGAAGGGATCTGGCGTTTAATCGAGCGCCTGACTCTATCGAGAAGTGAATCGTCATCGTCACCCGGCAAAATCCTCCAATCCAAAGCCAAAACAACCTTGTCCGGGATTACATTTCGGCTCTCTGGAAGAACATCCACAGTCGTAGCAATCAAACTAGCAGGCCCGAGTACCGGATCGGCCTTCTGATTTTCACCCAACTCCCTTACCGCGACCAATACATCCCCCAGCAGGTCTAACGCATTCCTAGCACGATCAGGTGCGCTTGCATGGCCAGCTAACCCGGTAAGTACAACTTCAAGCTCAGCACGGCCTCGATGGCCAATGCATACGTCTCCGTGTGTCGCCTCACCAATGATCACTACTGCCGGATCGACGTTACCTGACTCTAAGAGCCGCTTCATTCCTAGGCCACCACGTTCCTCAAGAACCGTGTGAGCCACAATGACATCACCGGGAGCTTGTCCAATCATTGAGGCAGCCGCATACGTCTGCAGAGCAAGAGGGCCCTTTATATCCATGGAACCGCGTCCATGTAGAAAACCATCCCGCACTTCGCCACTAAACGGGGGCACTTCCCACTCCGAGTGATCACCCTCAGCAACAACATCTAGATGGCAGTTCAGCATGGCAGGAGGTGCATCTCCTGTTCCCGTGGTAACACCTATGACATTACCCGTATCATCGATGTGAACATCACTTAGACCGAGTGCCTCCATTTCCTCCTTGAGCCGAGAGGCAACTTCTCTCTCTTCCCCAGGAAGTCCTGGGATGCCGATCAGCTCGCCGGCAAACGCAAGTGCATTCTCAAAACTCGGCTCCTTGGGCATTAGCTGAAGAGCGTTTGGATCATGTCCACAATCCATGAAAGTGAATTTCCATCCGCATTAAGTCCGTGCACTTCTACAAACCAAGGAGCGAGTACCAGTGACACTACACTCATGAGCTTTATCAAGATGTTGAGAGACGGCCCTGAGGTGTCCTTGAATGGATCTCCTACGGTATCCCCGACAATGGCAGCCTTGTGAGAATCGGATCCCTTACCACCATATGCTCCGCTCTCGATATATTTCTTCGCATTATCCCAGGCACCACCCGCATTCGCCATAAAGAGCGCCATAAGCACACCCGTAACCGTGGCGCCCGCCAACAGACCTCCGAGTGCTTCTACGCCTAGTACACGACCAACAATTACCGGAGCAAGAATTGCCGTTATGCCGGGTAAGATCATTTCCCTTAGTGCGGCAGTTGTAGAAATGTCCACACAGCGAGCTGAATCTGGCTTGGCTGTACCTTCCATGATCCCTGGAATTTCCCGGAACTGTCGACGAACCTCGTCAACCATCCCCTGGGCAGCTCGACCTACTGCAGTCATTGTCAGTGCTGCAATAAAGAATGGAAGACATCCACCAAGGAAGAGGCCTATCACCACCAGTGGATCGAGGATGTTGATCCCGCTTTCCTGGAGGCCAACCTTAGATGAGTATGCCGAGAATAGGGCTAGGGCAGTGAGAGCGGCCGACCCTATTGCGAATCCCTTGCCAATCGCGGCTGTAGTGTTTCCGATCGCATCGAGTGAGTCTGTAATCTCTCTAGTCTCGGGACCTAGTCCGCTCATCTCGCTAATCCCACCTGCGTTATCTGCGATTGGTCCGTAGGCATCAACTGACATCGTTACACCCACGGTTGCGAGCATGCCAACCGCCGCTATCCCGATACCGTATAGACCCGCATAGTTAAAGGCAGTCCAAATTGCAGCGCAAATGAGGCAGACCGGTAAAACTGCTGATTGCATGCCAACAGCTAGCCCGGTGATCAAGTTGGTGGCCGCGCCAGTTTGGCTAGCATCTGCAATCTTCTTAACCGGACCTTCAGCCGTGTAATACTGTGTGACCATACCGATAGCCACACCCGCCAGAGTTCCTGCTAGGATTGCGATCCAGGGTCCGGAGACGGGGAAAGACTGCCCAGCATCAACGTATGTGATTCCCATGCTCTGAACGACGAAATACATAATTACCAGAAACAGTCCGCCGGCTATCCACGTCGTGCCATGAAGGGCGTGAGATGGATTGCGCTTCTCAAGTGTCTTCATCGCGCCGATGCCAACTAGAGATGCCAAGAGACCGATCATCACTGTAAGGATCGGGAGTGCGACCGCAGCAGTTCGATGCCCTGAAAGAGCAGGTACTGTTGCTCCAATCGCGATCGTCGCAACAATTGAACCTACATACGACTCGAAGATATCAGCACCCATCCCGGCAACGTCACCAACGTTGTCTCCCACGTTGTCCGCAATCGTGGCCGGATTCCGCGGATCATCCTCGGGGATACCTGCTTCGACCTTTCCGACGAGATCAGCCCCTACATCAGCAGCTTTCGTATATATACCTCCTCCGACCCGAGCGAAAAGCGCAATAGAGCTCGCACCCATAGCAAAGCCTGAGACAATCTCAGCGAAGGTAGCGTACTCACCATCTACTACTGCTCCGGCACCGAAAACTACATAGAGTACCCCAAGTCCCAGGAGTCCAAGTGCCGCGACGGAGAGTCCCATCACTGCCCCACCGAAGAACGCAATACGCAGTGCCTTGCCCTGACCCTCTTGATTAGCCGCTGCCGAGGTACGTGTGTTCGCGCGGGTTGCCGCCTTCATACCAAAAAAGCCAGCTGAGACCGAACTGAGTGCCCCAAAAACGTATGCTCCTGCAGGCGTCCACCCAATCGCAAGGCCGAGCAGGATCGCCACCACCAATACAAATCCGGCCAGGACTGTGTATTCACGTTTGAGGAATGCCATCGCCCCATCGTGAATCTGTTCACCTAGATCGATCATGGTCTCGGATCCAGCCGGCTGCTTTTTCAAATATCGGTAGATCAAGAATGCTATACCCAGGCCGATAAGACCCAGAAGCCATGCCCATGCAGTTACTGCTACAAGTTCGGTCATTGAATCGCTCTTATTGTTACCATGATTTGTGAACTATATCTCGTTATTGATTGAAGTGGTTCATTACTGCCTCGTTCCCCTCCCCAATCCATGCTTCAATTGCGCCCGTCATGACGGGGAGCAGATCTACCACGATGTCCTCGTCCTCCTGGGGCATACGCGAGAGCACCCAGTCTGCTAAGTCTTGTCCTTCTGGCTTCAAGCCAACCCCGATTCGGAGCCGAGCGTATGCGTCGGACTCTAGGACTCCTGATACTGACTTGAGCCCCTTGTGTCCTCCGGACCCTCCCTCTGGTCGAAACCTCACTCGTCCCACTTCAAGTGCAGCATCATCCACGACTACCAGGAGGTCTTCTCTGATCCGAAAAGACTCCATCTCACTCAATCGTAGCAACGACAATCCGCTGCGGTTCATATATGCAGTGGGCTTTACCAGCTGCACATGCGAATCACCCACATCACCCTCAGTGACGAGAGCTCGATCCTCCTTCTCGAAAGAACCAAAGCCCCAATCGTAGGCGAGTCGATCAACAACCCACCACCCTACGTTATGCCTTGTAGCATCGTATTTAGGACCTGGATTCCCTAGTCCGACCACAATCTTCACGCACATGGGAATGAACCGACCCTAATCGCGATCTCCATCAGAGTCTTCGGGTGACTCCTCAACTGCTGTATCACTTGGCAAGGCTTCCTCGTCCGGTATCTCACCCTCAAGCAGTTCATCCTCTTCAACGACAGCCTCCTCAACAACCTTGGGAATCGCCACCGCACAAATAGTTCGCTCTTCGTCAACGGTGATATTGATGCCTTCCTCCAACTCTAGATCATACACATGGAGGGAATCATTAATATCAAGCTCAGAAACATCGACCTCGATGAACTCTGGGATCTTCGATGGGATGCACTTCACTGGAAGTTCGTTCAATACCTGCTCAAGCACACCACCGCTATTCTTAACACCGATTGGATCTCCAATCAGACGCAACGGGACTTCAACATCAACCGCAACACCCGCCTGGATGCGGAGGAAGTCCACGTGAATAAGCGAAGACTTGAACGGATGACTCTGAATCTCACGCACCAACGTTTGGAAAAGCTCGCCCACTCCCTCAACCTTGAGGCCCACAATCGTATTCTCAGTGCTGATCGAGTGAAAAAGGTTCTCCGCCTCATGTGTATCCAGCGATAAATGCATGGTGCCCAGTTCCCGTCCATACAAGACAGCTGGGACCCGGCCCTCCTGACGTAGCTTCCTCGCTACCCCCTTTCCCGTACCTTCTCGTTTCTGTGCTTTCAGCGTAATAGTCATTCTGGATTCTCGTTCTCCTGATTATCGGCCCCCAGGGCTATCCTGGGGCCCTTTCCCTCAGTTTTCCTTCGGAATCTCAAAGAGTTTGCTTACAGATTCGTTCGAATGCACGTGGTGAATTGCCTTAGAGAGCAAATCAGCTACAGAAAGAATCTCTAGCCTGTCAGAGCGTTTTTCCTCTGGAACATCAATCGTATTCGTCACGATCATCCGCTCTAGAGCCGAGTTGGCAAGCCTACTAGGTGCCTCCCCGGAAAGAATCGGATGGGTTGCCGCCGCATAAACTGTCTTAGCACCGCGATCTTTGAGTGCTTCGACGGCGTTAGCCAGTGAACCTCCTGTGTCAACCATGTCATCAACGATTAGACAAGTCCGATCCTCGACATCACCAACAATGTTTAATACCTCAGACATGTTTGCCTTCGGCCTACGTTTATCGATAATTGCAAAGGTCGCCCCAAGACGGCGAGCAAAACCCCTTGCCATCTTTGCCGCTCCGACATCAGGAGCTATGACTACGAGGTCTTCGAGTGCAAGATCTCTGAAGTACTTTGTCACCACCGGTGCTGCGTAAAGGTGATCAACGGGAATATCAAAGAACCCCTGGATCTGGTGCTGGTGGAAATCAATTGAGATAACGCGATCAGCTCCGGCCGCTACAATAAGGTTCGCAGCAAGCTTAGCACCAATCGAGACCCTGGGTTGGTCTTTCCTATCCTGACGACCGTATCCGAAATACGGAATAACCGCTGTGACTCGGGCTGCCGAGGCCCGTTTTGCAGCGTCTAAAAGAAGACACAACTCCATGAAATTACTCGCAGGAGCCGAAGTGGGTTGGATAATGAAAACATCTCGCCCACGAGCACTCTGGTCTATCCGAACAAAGATTTCACCATCCGAGAAGTCTTCGATCGTCGCACCTTTTGGCGATTCTCCAAGCTTCTCAGCTATCTCACATGCTAACGGAAAATTGGCGCGTCCGCTAAGCAGAAGAAGAGGTCCATGCCTGTAAGTGTCTTCCATGTGATCGAAGCTAGAATCTGGATCCCTGATAGCTATCGCTTGATAGCAAGGAACGTTAGAAAAACCACTATCAGTGGTCAACGCTCGTTGTTTACTGAATTTCTAACCTTAGTCCTACATCTGACTAACAGATAGAAGATTTTCTTACCGTTCTTGGACACTAAAGACTCGGGCGCTGACCGCATCTGCCCGCCCCACCGTCTTCAAAACCATTCGAACTTCATACTCGCCCGCCTTAAGGTTTGGCAGATCTAGGTTGAGGTACCGGAATAATGGACCTGGGCTTAGCGGTCCAGACTCCTCCCAGGAGAGCCGAAGCGGCCTTGCCGGTTTTGTGATCCGAAGAAATTCCCCGATCTGGCGGAGCACTCCCCGATTTATCGGACTCACTGAGACTTCGAAAAGCAAAGTTTCCGATCTAAATCCAAGGCCGGAGACCTCCCAAGCAATAGCGAATGTTTGACCTGTTAGGATCTCGGCTTTTTTGAGTGCCTGTGGAAGCGCTGCCGCAAGCACTTCAGGCTCCTTAGAAGAAGGTCTCAGCATCAGGATGTCAGAAAGCGATGCCACATCCTCTGGCACTGGCTGACTTTCAAACCCCATCCTTAGACGCCCGGCACGGCGCTTCCTCGGATTCCACGTTTCAATCGAAAGCACATAACTCCCCGACGGCACCTCAAGTGAGAGCGCACCCTCGGTATGGCCCATTACTTGAGCACTCTTGATCCGTGCTCCGTCTAGTGGCACTAGAAAGATTCCAGCACGATCCAACATTCCGTCCTGGGTACCCGGATCGAGCCAGGGTATCGGATGGTCATGCCCCACATGCCGAGTCGTATCATCTGGAAGAAAGTGAGTTCCCACTACAACTACTCGGCTACCTCGGGGGAAGAATGCAACTTGACCTTCCATTGGAAGAAGGACAGGTGCATATGCTGGCGCATATAGAGAACGAGGTCGGTCGACATCTGCCCGTAGATCTCCCGGCGCTGCAAGACTTGGGGTATTAAGCATTTTACCAGGAGGCATATAGTCCCTTCCCTCCGGATGTTTGTGACCAATCACATGCTCGACCGTGGTGAATCCTGCATCAGAAGTCCTATCCCACCCCAGTTCCCAACCGTGTCGGATCGTGAGTTCGTCAAGATCATTGCCCCAACTAATTCGGTAGGGGTTCTTGGCCTCTTCACGGATCTTTGCAACAGTCCAGCGTGCATAGTGTGAAGTCTTTCGATCATTGCCTTCAGCTAGATAGAGTGGATCCGCGAGTAACCAGAGGCGCTCAAGCAAGTTATCTAGGGCTTCAGAAGATGATATTGCTGCCTCCTTTAGCGCATTTTGACCGTCATCATCCATAACCCAACGCGGTACGCGCCACCTAAGTGATTGCTCATTATCCATTTGGTCTATCGCTATCGAAAACACTCGATCGGCCTCGACATATCTTTCCAGTCCATGCAGAGAAAATCCTTCCAAAGCTGCACACCACCAGGGCTCGGCAGTCCCGCATGAACGAGCTGCCTCAAGTGCTTCTTCCCAACGCCGAGCTTCAGAGAGGTACCAGACGCGCTGCCCTAGTAACCAACCGTCACCCGGAAGAAGCGCCTGTATTGAGTCCAATAAGAACAGCAGTTCTTCTCTAAGTTCTTCAGCTTCGACTAATTCGGGACGTGGGTACCAATCCCCCTCGTCGTACCAAGAGCAGAAACGCCCAACTCGCTCATCACAAGCACCATTGGCCGATCCAAGTATAAGAGGAAAGTACCGAATCCTTCGCCGCTCAAAACGAGCTTGGGCTGCCCGGGCGATCCCCTGCGATTCCGATGAATCAATAACAACAGTTACAGTATCAATTTCACCGGATACGACCTGCGCCATGTTGATCTGAGGAGAGGTAGCACAAATCAATAGAAGCGTGCCGAGTCCCCTGGCAGACAGATATTTCCTCGACTTCACTAATATCCCGGTTCGTTTTACTTCGGCTAGAAGTATTGCAATTGGCCCGGGTGGATTCGAACCACCACCGCCGGTTCCAAAGACCGGTGTCCTGCCATTAGACCACGGGCCAACATAATCATCCTATCGGAAGCTAGGCCTTAGGTTCAAGGCTTCGCAGATATCGGTGTGACCAGTGGATAACTCTCCAACGTCCGTGTTACCAGACAAGGCCAACCAAGCTCTTCCGTAAGGTCGCGTGCATCGGATTCAACGTCACCGTCATTCCTGGCGATAGCAAAGCAAGCAGCGCCACTCCCGGAAAGCAGAACGAGTGGGTAACCCTTCTGCCTCAGGGCACCAAGCGAACATCGGACTTCAGGGTACAAGTCAGCAGTCGTGACCTCAAAATCATTGTGCGCTGATGAAATGATCGTATCCCAGTCCCTTCTCGCTCTAATGAGACTTAGGTCAGTGTGATGCCCATTATCATCCAAAGACCTCCCAAGCATCTCATAAGCATTGCGTGTGGACACGTGCACGGGCGGGAGTATTAGGAGTAGAGTTTCCTCTGGGAGAGGCTCGATGGGCTCGAGTATCTCTCCTCTTCCATGGGCCAGTGCTGTAGTACTGTGGCACAAGAAAAATGAGACGTCTGACCCTATGTTAGATGCAATTTTCTTCAAAGCCTCGGTATCCAGTAGACCCTCGGTAAGGTAGTCCAGCCCACGAAGCACAGCCGCAGCATCAGACGACCCACCCCCTAGGCCAGCTCCAGCAGGAATGTGTTTTGTTAGTCGCACATGGATTCCCTCTTGCAAACCAGCTGCCTCTCGATAAGCAGAGGCCGCACGGTACGCGAGATTATCCTTCACCGGCCCTGCTTCCAGACCTGTGACTTCAAGGCTGATTTGTCCAAGGTCATTTAATTCAACCAGTACGTCGTCGCAGTAATCAATGGCCTGAAAGAGGGTCTCAAGTTCATGGAACCCATCCGAGCGACGGTGCAGAACCTTCAAGAACAGATTCACTTTCGCAGGAGCAGACAGGGATACTGTTTGATTCAATGCTCCTCCGTGAAGTCCTCATCTTCGCTTGTGTCTGAATTCGAGGACCTAGCCTGACCAAGTGAGAGACCAAGTGCCCAAGTGTAATACAGACCAATGATTGTGATCGGGACCCAACCTCCAAAGTGATATCCGAAAGCGAACGCTAGAGAGTCGGCACTGTCTACACCATAAACTGTGCCGATAGCAAAATCTGAGCCCGCGTGGAAGGTACCAAAGAATCCCGGAGCAGCAGGAAGAGCAACTGCAAAAGCGACTACCCCTGCAGTGAAGATCGCTGAGACAAAACCAGTGTCGATTCCAAATGCCAGCATACCCAACCAAAAAGAGAGAGCATGCCAGGTCCAGAAGACTAGTGTCCAAATAAAACCGAGCAGCAAAAGTTTGGCATCCCTCATGATCTTAATCGAGCTGATAAATGACTCGAGGATCTTGACTGAAGCCGTTCCGATTTCTGGGCTTAGTAACTGACCACACCACCCAGCAATATTAATCACCAAGCGTGGAGCTACTACGATCAAACAGAGCACTGATGTCACCACTATCACTATCAGTATAGCCAACCTGAGAAGGCCAGCCCCCCAACCTTCTGAAAGCGCCTCTATCGAAGGGAATCCAGAGGTATACACGGGAATGATCAAAAATAGCAGGAGAACCACACCATCCATGAACCGTTCAACAACGAGTGACCCGAACGCCGCACTAGCAGAGACCGGTTCTAGACGACTGAAGGTATACGCCCTGGCAAGATCTCCGACTCGCGCTGGAAGAAGGTTGTTCGCCATGAATGCGATTGAAACACTCGCAAACCTCGATCGGAGTCCTGTATCCGCTTTGACGGGTGTCAAGAGGATCTTCCACCGAAGTGCCCGGATGAAGTAACCAAAAGTTCCAACACCAATAGAGGCACTCAGAAGCCAGAGATCAGCCTGGGCGATGTTGGCGACGATGTCCGTTAACGATTCGCCTCGGAGTACCCACCAAAGAAGCAGAACAGTGACTAGGGCACCTGTAAGCGCCAGGCCCCAGCGTCTCCTCATGTCTTTAACCGCGCCCGCCTCAAAATCTTGCTCATCTCACGCACAGCGTTTTCCATCCCAACCAATACCGCACGGGCAATTACACTGTGTCCAATATTCAACTCCTCAATCTCTTGTATCTCTGCAACCCGGCTTACGTTCTCGTAGGTAAGCCCGTGTCCAGCATGAACTGCGAGTGCAAGATCCTGGGCAAGGCTAGCCGCATGACCCAATCTTTCAATCTGCTCTTCCTCTGGCTTCGCCCTCCAAGAGTTGGCGTATTCACCAGTGTGCAGTTCAACAGCGTCGGCTCCTAACTCAGCGGAACATCGTATTGATTCCTCGTCCGGATCGACGAATAGCACAGTCCTTATTCCACTCCCTCCCAAACTACGTATCGCCCCACCGATCTCCGCTCGTTTCGAATCTCTAGAAAGGTCTAGACCGCCTTCGGTAGTCACCTCCTCTCGGTTTTCGGGTACAAGTGTCACTTGCATGGGTCTGAGTTCGTGTGCGATCTCGAGGATATCAGAAGCGACAGCAAGCTCGAGATTTACTCCTGTCCGAACAATTTGCATCAAAAGTCGGAGATCTCGATCCTGGATATGTCGTCGGTCTTCACGCAGATGGACTGTGATCCCGTCCACACCGGCAAGTTCAGCGAGCACAGCTGCCCTTACGGGATCTGGTTCATCAGTACGCCGCGCCTGCCGCACAGTAGCCACGTGGTCTATGTTCAGATAGAAGCGCATTTTTCCAATTGAAGCCTCACATTTAGCTCCTCTGTGATAGGTCCGTATCCGAAGACTATACGTATTACTTTACTAAGTCTTTTTTCTATAGGATGCCTAAAATCTCCTACTTAAAATCACATAGTTAGTAATCTATTCAACACGGATGTCCGGACATCCCTTGAGTCTTCCGAGAAATGCGGGCGAGACCCGGGCCGTAATCGAAACCGTCATGTCCTCATCCACTCGATTAAGAATCTCGGCTTCTTGATAAACTTTTGAGATCATCCGTCCATTAGACACCGGGATGTGAGCCACAACCTCGACCAACTTAGCCCGAACCCGAGCACCAAGTGTCTCCCTAAGTGCTAGCAATGTGCTCTTGTCTTTGGCAGATACAAAAACCGCGGGAGTAGGTTCGATGGCTCGAATCCGTCGACGAAGCATTTCTTCTTCCGCATGAGTGATAAGGTCAACCTTGTTGAAAACGAGAACCTTACTGGCGTCTGCTAGGCCAAGTTCAGACAGTACACCCATCACCACATCATGCTGATCCTCCCAATCCTGCCTAGAAGCATCAATCACATGCAGTAGAACATTGGCTTCTTTCACTTCTTCCAGTGTAGAATGAAATGAGGCCACCAGATGATGTGGGAGTTTTCGGATGAAACCCACCGTGTCCGTGATTAGCGCCTGGTAGCCCTGGCCCAGATCGACGCTACGGGTTGCCGAATCAAGTGTTGCAAAAAGACGATCTTCGATAAAGAGGTCCGAACCCGACAAGGAGCTTAGAAGGGAAGATTTGCCAGCGTTTGTATAGCCCACCAACACTGCCTGGAAAGTTCCTTCTCTCTGCTGACGCTGAACCTCTCGAGCCTTCGCAACCTGGCGAAGCTTTGATCTTAGGATAGCGATACGCTTCCGTATAAGTCGGCGATCGGTCTCGAGCTGAGTCTCCCCGGGACCCCTGAGTCCAATGCCACCCCGAATGCGCGAGAGGTGGATCCACATCCGTCGAAGTCGAGGAAGGAGATACTCTAGTTGTGCTAACTCAACCTGCATTCGAGCCTCACTCGAACGCGCACGCGTAGCGAAAATATCTAGGATCAATTCAGAGCGATCCATAACGCGGACACCGAGAAGATCTTCGAGGTTTTTCCCCTGAGCGGGTGTGAGTTCCTCGTCAAAAATTACCAAGTCCCCTTCTTGATCAGAGACAAGTTCTTTGAGTTCTACTGCCTTACCCTCACCCAGATACACTCTCGGATTAGGCTTAGTGATACGTTGAGTTAAGTATCCTACGACCTCGCCTCCAGCCGTGTCTGTTAAATGTGCGAGTTCCTCTAAATGATCTTCTATTAGAGCAGGGTCGACGGCTTGATGGGGTGGTGCTCCAACCAGTATTGCCCTGTCCACAGGCGTGCGCATGTCGATGAGCTGAGTCGGTATCCCACTACCCTCCGGATATCTGTATTCGTGGGATGTGCTGCTCAGTCATGAATAATTAGAAAGCACCGTGTTTGAATAATGTGAATCTACTCGTATGGAAGACCGGTGAGAGTTCATTCCTCATAAGCACCCAACCTGGCCTCAACATGGGCCCTGAGAACCCCTCGTTCATTCTGGGTTGGGTCTGTGAGAACGAAGTCTAGTAGGTCTTCAAGTATTCGAGAAAAATTTGGACCTGGGCGTAGCCCGATGCGAATTAGGTCATTGCCACCAATGGCTAGATCGGAGATGCTCAACGGCACACCAGTCGCACGTATAAGGCGAGCACGGCGCCATGAGTCTACAACCTCAGATGGCGTCTTTATTACAGAAGGATGAGCCCTTGCTCGTGCCAGTTCTAGACGAGCCAGGGCATTAAGCCGCTCTGGACTATTTGAACTGAGCCAGCGGCGTATGGCTTCATCATCCGCATCTAACCCCGGAAGAGCACTAGCTGAGGCTTGTTGAGATGTTTCATCAGTCTGAGCATTTGAAAACCGAAGTCGAACAAGGATTCCGACGACCTTTTTAGGATCAAGCAAATGAAGGAACTGGGCCAACCTTAGAAAGGCGTTGCCCGGAGGCAGTTCATCTATAGATGCAAGCGTAAACTCCCATCGATTCAAGGCGATTGAATGATCTGCCGTCCGAAGTTCGTCAAGTTCAGGGTAAAGTACGCCCAAGGCTCCTGCTTTCGCGTAAAGACTCAGGGTTCTTGAGGGAATACGATGCTGATCCAAAGCCTTCAGAAGTTCGTCCCGAACCCGCTCGCACGAGAGACCTCTCAAGTGTTCTGTCCCGTCACAGAGTGCTTTCCATGAAGCCTCGTCAATTCTGAGGTCAAAGCGCCCTGCGAATCGAAAGGCCCGAAGAATTCTGAGATAGTCTTCCGCAAATCTTTTCTCAGGAACACCGACGGTCTTGAGAACGCCTGCCTCAAGATCTTTGAGCCCGCCAAAGGGATCGAGAAGTTTCTGCTCGATGGGATGCCACGCGAGGGCGTTTATCGTGAAATCTCGCCGTGCTAGGTCTTCCTCTATTGTGTCAGCGAAGGTTACTACGGCATGTCTTCCATCAGTTTCGATATCCTTACGAAAAGTCGTAACCTCAAATAAAGTCCCATCCCTAGCGAGCACTCCCACAGTGCCGTGTTCGATCCCTATCGGAACAGTTCTCTTAAACAGCTGTTCTATTTGCCGAGGCCGGGCCTGTGTGGTGAGGTCCCAGTCACCCGCATAGTGACCCGACAGAATATCCCTGACTGCTCCTCCTACCGCCCATGTATCGTGACCCGCCTTTTGAAGCGTATCAGTAATCCAGTGGACTGCTGGAGGGGGCGAAAGTTGGACCGTGCTCATCCCACCAGGACAGCACCTCCGTTTACGTTCAGAACTTCTCCGGTGATATGACGTGCAAGCTCTGAACAAAGAAATAGGATCGGGCCAGCCACATCTTCAGCTGTCGCAATCCTACCTAGTGGAATCGATCGAGAGACCAGCTCCCGCCCCGCCCCCTCGAAGGCTGATGACGACATCTCGGTGTCAATCCAACCTGGTGCCACGCAATTCACTGTAATATCTCGCGAGGCGAGCTCAATACAGAAGCTTTTGACAAAAGACATCATCGCTCCTTTGGTTGAAGCATAGTCGGCATGGAATGCTTCACCACGTTGGCCAGCTGTACTTCCGACAAGAACCAATCGCCCGTGATCTCGAAGACGGTGGGCAGCCGCACGACAGGTGTAGAATACAGAGTGTAGATTAGCCCCCAACGTCTTCTGCCATTGTTCGTTAGACATCTCCGCAATACTCGCTTCTTTATTTGGCCAAATCCCATGGTTCCCAATAAGGATATCTAAGCCATCGAATTCTGTATCTACTCGTTTAAAGAGGATTTCTACATCCCCAGGGTTAGAAAGATCACCCATTTCTGCCCATGCAGGGACACCAATTTCATGAAGTGCATCCAATGTCTTTTGTGCTTCCTCCGAACGGCTGTGATATCCGATACCTACACTAGCCCCAGCCCTAGCCAACAGGAGCGCTGTCGCTCGGCCTACTCCCCGCGATCCACCAGTTACCAGGGCATTCTTACCTGTGAGATCAATTAGCATCTTAGGGTCTCTCACTAATCAGTTCGCTCACTTTCTATATGAAAAGCTATAGCATAGTAGCATCGGACCTTTGATTAACACGATCTGATATTGACCCTTAAGAACTAGCACCGGAATGCTGCATGATCACTCCCAAGACTAAGTCAGGGTCTTCCCCATCAAGTGCTAACTCACAGGCATAGGTGATCAACGCATCTGCGGTAAGAAGTTGAAAGGCACTGTTCCGCACGCGCCCTGGAGACAATCGCGCTTGCTCTAGAGCATCACAGGCAATGTTCGTGAGGCCAAACACAGACACGGCAGTGACTCCCGACGCATCAATCCAAGGTCCCAACTCTACCGGGGATGCTGGGCGTCGTTCGCTAATCCATGCCTTTAGGTCACTCACCCCTCAGCCTCTCGGAGAAAATCCTTCACGGTATTAGCACCAGACTCTAGCGCTTCATCAATCTTCGTGGTGTCTTCCACACCAGCTTGAGCGATATGGGATTTACCTCCACCTCTTCCTCCTACAAACGCGGACACTTCCCGAATCAATGCATCTGCACGCACACCTCTTGAGATCAGATCTTCACTCACAAACGCAAAGAGTACATGCTTTTCGTTAGGCATTTCAGCTACCAGCACTGCAACCCCCGAGGTGCCAGACTCAAGAAATCGGTCACCCCACTTTCGTGCATCATCCGCATTCCGAGCACGAATACGGACACCCCGATAGTGTGCACTGTCGCCTCCTCCTAGATCGATCACATCAGAAGTGACATCCGTTTCAGTACTTCCTCCTTCCGATCTTACTTGATCGAGGAGGCTCTCAAGTTCAGCAGTATCAGACAGAAGTTGCTCTGCTCGATGCTTTGCCCCGTCCGGTCGTGTTTTCAGGATCGCTGAGACCTCTTTCAGGGCGGTCTCACGTCCCTTTAGGTAAGTAAACGCTTCTCGTCCAGTAAGTCCTTCAACGCGCCTTACTCCTGCCGAAACTCCTGACTGACTAACGAACCTGAATAGGCCAATCTCAGAAGTTTGGCTCGCATGTGTACCCCCACAAAGTTCCATGCTGACACCAGCTATGCTCACAACTCGAACCTCGTCAGGATACTTTTCTCCAAAAAGAGCCATCGCCCCGTCCTCAACAGCGGCTGCATAGGAGCGGTGGTTAATTTCAACCGGATGATTGGCCCAGATGCCCTCATTTATGATCAATTCCACTTGCTCGAGTTCATCGGTATCTAACGGACCCGTGTGTGCAAAATCGAAGCGGAGCCGATCAGGAGCGACCAGGGAGCCGCGCTGTACCACATGGTCGCCCAGCACTTCTCGTAAAGCCGAGTGCAGGAGATGAGTCGCGGTATGGTTTCGAACTGTGTCTCGCCGAACGTGATCGGTAACCTGAGCTTCAACTGGAAGCTTCTCCCCTCCGGCGGGGAATACACCCTCCATTGAACCAAATACTGCGGTTTGTCCCATTACATCAGCTACCTCTCGAACAACTAGCTTCCAGACATCCCCAGAAACAACCCCGACATCCGATACCTGACCACCACTTTCAAGATAGAAGGGACTTTTACCCAGTATGAGGCCGACTATGTCATCCTTAACACGATACGCAAGAACCTCAGTTTCTATATGGAGTCGTTCGTAACCGACAAATGTCTGCACTTCGCCGGAGATTTGAGTCCAACCATCTGTGATATCACCCGCCCTGAAGACCTCTTTGGCCTCTTCGCGATCTGCGCGTGACCTAGCTTGCTGTTTAGATAGCTCCTCTTCGAATCCGACTTTATCAACGTCATACTCTCTTTCTTCAGCAATAATTTCAGTCAAATCGATCGGGAAACCGAAAGTGTCGTAAAGCCTAAAGGCGTCATGTCCAGCTATTGTCCCTCCTCCCTCCGATATGAGTTCGTCAAGTCGGGTCATGCCACCTTCAATAGTCAAAAGAAAGCGCTCTTCCTCCGCTTGAGTTGTTTTAAGTAGATGATCTCGTTGATGGATCAGATCGGGGAAAGTGTCGCCCATACTATCAACGACCGCAGCGACTACACCCGTGAGTGTTGGCTCTCGTTGTCCAAGGAGCCAAGCGTGGCGCATCGCCCTCCTTAGGATACGACGCAGCACATACCCACGACCTTCATTTCCCGGAAAGACACCATCGCAAAGAAGAAATGCAACTGCACGGGAGTGGTCCGCGAGAACCCGATAGCTAACAGCGTCGTCGGCTTCAGCGTCGTAAGCTCTTCCCACCAGTTCACCCACACGATCAAGCATTGGGCGGAAAAGATCAGTATGGTAAACAGAGTCCACACCCTGAAGTACTGAAGCAAGCCGCTCCAGTCCCAACCCCGTGTCGACAGATGCGGCCGGGAGTTCGGTGAGGCTGCCATCTTCAGCTCGATCGTACTGCATGAAAACAAGATTCCATAACTCGCTGATCTGACCAGAATCGTTCAGCTCGACGAACTCCTCCGTGTTCGTCACAGAAGTCCGGTTTTCTCTTAGGTCGTAGTGCAACTCTGAACACGGGCCACATGGTCCCGTATCAGCCATCTGCCAAAAATTATCCTTGTCACCCAAGCGATGTACCCGTTCCGCTGGAAGTCCCACCTCGGTTGTCCACAGGTCTGCCGCTTGATCATCCGTATGATGGACAGTCGCATAGAAACGTCCGGCTTCAAGGCCATAAACTTCTGTCAAAAGATCCCAAGCAAAACGGATCGCATCTTTCTTGAAGTAGTCCCCAAAAGAGAAATTCCCGAGCATCTCAAAAAATGTGAGGTGCCGAGTAGTGCGCCCTACCTCCTCAAGGTCATTGTGCTTACCACCAGCACGAACACACTTCTGGGATGTCACTGCCCGTCTGAATGATACCTCTTCTTGACCCAAGAATATGCGCTTGAACTGCACCATGCCGGCATTAGTGAACAGCAGTGTGGGATCATCCTCTGGCACAAGCGAAGAACTGTGTCTTCGGGAGTGCCCTCGTTCCTCGAAGAACGAGAGAAATTGCTCCCGGATCTCGGCGGTCGTCATGGAGTCACATTAAGGGAAAGCTGCATTTATGAAGCCGGGCTCTTAACGATAACGGGTGACATGGTGTGTAAGGAGTACCCGCTAGTGTGAAATCAAGAGAGCGGAAGGACCGAAGGCCAAACGCTTACATTCGTCCCGACTCCTAAGAACGTCAGCTGATAACTTCCCCTTCCAGCATTTCCGAGACAAGGTCATCAGCTTCTTCAAGTTCTTCTTGATTCGCGGGATCCAGTCCTAAAGCAGTACGTAAACGTAATTCAATCTCTTCGGCGATATCCGGGTTCTCCACCAGGAAAATCTTAGAGTTTTCCTTTCCCTGCCCCATACGCAAATCCCCGTAGGAGAACCATGAACCTGATTTTTCAACGATTTCGTGTTCGACTCCGAGATCGATGAGTAGCGCGTTATGGCTGACCCCTTCGTTGTATTGGATGTCGAATTCAGCTTGCTTGAATGGAGGAGCACATTTGTTCTTCACAACCTTTACCCGAGTTCGGTTACCGATCACATCCTGTCCGTCCTTGATTGCACCAATCCGGCGTATATCAAGCCTGAGCGAGGCATAAAACTTGAGTGCTCGCCCTCCTGAAGTCGTCTCTGGACTACCAAACATGACTCCGACCTTAATACGTATCTGGTTCGTAAAAATCACCGAAGTATTAGAGCGATTTACAGCACCTGTGAGTTTTCGGAGCGCTTGGCTCATAAGTCTTGCCTGAAGTCCAACATGGGTGTCGCCCATCTCACCCTCGATCTCTGCTCTTGGAACGAGCGCTGCTACGGAGTCAATAACTACGACATCAATTGCATTGCTACGAATGAGTACTTCTGCGATCTCAAGTGCTTGCTCTCCTGTGTCCGGCTGCGAGACCAGAAGGTTATCTACATCTACACCAAGTTTGCGGGCATATCCGACATCCAGAGCATGCTCGGCGTCTACAAAAGCCGCTATACCACCAAGGCGTTGAGCATTCGCGATCACTTGAAGACAGAGCGTTGTCTTGCCTGAGGATTCCGGACCATAGATCTCACTGATTCGCCCTCGCGGGATTCCCCCTATGCCGATTGCGGCATCCAAATTGATTGCACCAGTAGGGATCGCCTCGATACTACTTGAAAATGAGTCTTCTCCCATTCGCATGATCGCGCCCTTACCATAAGAGCGCTCAATCTGTGTAATCGCAGTGTCTAAAGCCTTCTGGTTCTGGGCCGTCTTCTTTTTCAGATCTTGGTCAGTCATTTGAGCCGTGGCCATGTCTTCTCCATCTTCGTGAGACCCCGCTTCCGAGGGGTTCGACACCCAAAGTATAATACCCGAACATAAAACGAAAGTCTCCCTGTTGAGCTAAGCTACTGACCTGAAGAAGGAGTGACCAGAAAAACATTGGAATACCATGGTACAAATCGAGTCCTCGTCGTTCTCGACAATTGTATAGAATTTCTTTGGGAGGGCTCTGAATAGAGGAGGGTAGTAAATGACCCCCCTGAGAACATATCCAAATCACAGTCTAGTTACTCATCAGTTTTTCCTGACGATAAAAATATGTCTGCCATACCCCTGGCCTGACTGCCACGTAAAAAATCTCAAACGGCCGATCCGCGTTTCTCGGCGTGAAAAGCCCGACTCCTAGGTGCTGCCCCACTCGCATAATCTGCTCGCAGTCCACTGGACCCTGACCTACCATTTTCTCATACATCCGACCCTCAAAAGAGATTGGATCACCGCTAACAAACCATTGAGCAGTTCCAGCGTAGGTTCCGGAGAAATCAAGGACTGGCTGGAGAGTGCGCATTGGGATCCTGTCGGGACCAATCAGCGTGTCACCCTCAGGGGTCAAACGAACCTGCACAGTTTCACCTGTGGATAGGCAAAGGTTCACCAACGACCCCTCACCTCCAGGAGGCAGAGTAGCGACTTCAATACGGACCGTATCCGGTGGTGGGGCGGGAAGCACCACCGTGTCTGGTGCAAACCTTTCCATAAGAGATGGGCGGGAAAGAACGAGCTTGCCTCTGACTCCTATGGCTACCGAGCCTAAAACGGCGAGTTTCGGTTTCCAATACTCCGAGTGATGACCTCCCGACGGTTCAGAGTAGTTCACCGCAAGGTACTGAGCCCCGATCCGGATTCCTGCCACATCGAACTGGGCTCCTAAATTGACATCGAACCCGTCGTATTCACTCATCACAGTCAATATCGAGCTATTCCCAATCCCAACATGGACCGCTGAGCCGAAGAACCAACCCTCTGAGTCTATAGAGCGGTAGAACTCGAGTTCATCTCCATCCTTGAACATTCCTGAGCCATAACCACCCGTAAATGTAATATCGTGCTCCGGGAGGGCGCCCTGATCGAAACCTTGGATATGGACAGTCGCAACACCATATAGGCTTAGTTTAGTATTCACGTCTTCAAGGCCCACGTAAGAGTTACGGAACCGCTTGTCGGGTATCCCCAGTCTCGTGGGCTGATATGCGATTCCATCTTCAAAATTCGGCGCGGTCACGTACCTGCCCCCAAACGCCAATCCCAATCCCTGACTCTGTGGTCTTAGTAACTGCGCCCGGCCAAAGACTCCCCACATATTTCCACCTGAATCCGGCTCATTGAAGGACTGCAGGGTCGCACCAATCTCTAAACGATCAAATAGGCCCAAAGTGAAAGAAGCATCAGAAAAGAAATTCTTGATGGGCGCACCAAACCCAGCCTCATTACCGCTCATATCAATCTCAATCGTGCGACCGAGATCCATGAAGAATCCTGAGTAAGTCCCTGTAATCATCATGTGTGGGAGAACGCTAGCAACCGGGATATTTATGAGTCCAGATCCATACCGTTGTGTGCTAGGCATCGTTGTAGTCTGGGCCGTCAGCAGTACAGCTGAGCACAATGGCCAAAGGGACATTGCTGATAGCAAGCAATAAATCCGCCCCCATGAGGTATTCATCAGAGGATATACAAAGGTTTTAGGAAACTCTTAGAATCGGGGTGTATGAACTGTCATCATTACGGTTAGTCAAAATGATGAAGAATCGCTTTCCGACTTCATCACTCCTCACCACTAGGTCGGATAAAGTCACAGCAAATTCAAGCTTCTTCAGTTGCCGATCTTCTTCTCGATCTGCGAGAGGCGCCGGCCAATAGAAACAACCCAAAAAAAGACTATTCCGATCGCAATCGCGTACGCAATGAAAACATGCCAGTAGGGGCGACCAAGGCCCTGGGTCGCAAGCTGTGCGCCAGGAAACTCTGAGATCTCCTGGGCAGAGAGTGTGATGGTACCAATCAGGAATGAAATTCCCGTGACCAGGCTGCAAAAAATTTGGTTACGATTCATAGTAATTACACTGATGCATGACGGGAGCGAGTATCGAGTTCAGACCGAAGATTCTCGAACGAATAGCGGAGAAGGAATAGCCCTAAGAAAAGGACAGTGAAAGCTCCGAAGCTCATCAAAAGTGTGGTGAGCATGTCACCGGGGAGAGTCGGGCCTTCTGCCTTAATTACCACAGGCTCCGGGTGTAATGATCGAAACCAGATAACGCTGAGGTGAATGAAGGGGATATCGAGAGCACCAATGATCGCCACCACCGCAGCGTGGCGTTTGCCCCTCTCTGGATTTTCGGTCGAACTCCTGACCAAAAAGTACCCTAGGAAAATGAACCACAGCAGCAGCGTGAGCGTAAGCCGTGGCTCCCAAGTCCAGTAAGTACCCCAAGCGATCTTTCCCCATAGAGGCCCAGTGATAAGCATGATCGTTGCAAAAACCATCCCTCCTTCAGCCGCAGAAACGGCAGCACGGTCAAGCCGCTCATCACGCAGCCAGAGGTACACCGCACTGAAAAGTGCAGCCAAGCCGAATGCCAGGAAGGATGTCCATGCAGCCGGAACATGGACGTACATAATCCTCTGAGCGATCCCTTGGGTGACTTCAGTTGACACCCAAAAGAAAGACATCCAATAGACCGCCCCAAGCCATACCAGCCCTATCATAGCCAGTACGGTTCCAGCAAGTAGGATTTTCTTACTTGACATTAATCCTCCACCACAAAGCGGAAGAGCAAAGAGCCCAGGAAAAAGGCCATTAAAGCGATCGCTGCAAGCATCTTTATACTACCCTCAGCCTCGGTTAACGGCCTGCCGGCGAGGAATTGGCTGGTAGCACCAGTACCGTAAATTACCACGGGCGCAAGTAATGGAAAAATGAGGACCGGAAGAAGTGTATCTCCCATGCGGGTCCCCGTTGATACAGCAGTAAACAAGGTGCCAAGAGCAACAAAAGCCAGTACACCTAGGCCGATCACGATCGCAAGCATTCCAAAATTGCGACTGACTTCAAGTCCGAAAAAGAACATAAAGACCGCAACGACCAGCAAAGCCACGATATAAAGGAACACAAAGTTAGCTAAAGCCTTCGCGAGAAAGATCGCATCCTTCGGTACCGGACTCAGTAATATTCCCTGGAAAGCGCCATCTTCAGCCTCTAGGTGAAAGGTGCGGCCGACTCCAAGTAGGCCAGCGAACATGATCGTCATCCAGACAAGGCCTGAAGCAATATCTTCAGGGGACACACGGACCCAGTCAGTCGCATAATTGAAGAGGATTGCCACCAATACTACGAAAGCACCCATTGTGATAAGGCGCTCTCGGGTACGGAACTCTACAAGCAGGTCCTTCCAGAGGATTGTCCCAATCTGTTTGAGGTAATTCCTCATCCGTGTCCCTCTATCACACTGTGGTAGAACTGACCGAAGTCACCCTCAAGTTCAGCGCGCTTTCCCTGCCACACAAAGCGACCACGGTTCATGATGGCGACAGTTGTTGCCAACGCCACACCCTCACTCAAGTTATGTGTGACCATTACGACAGTCCGTCGACCATCTCTAAGATCTGAGAGTACACCTTGGAGCACCAAGGCTGCCGATGGATCAAGCCCAGTGTAGGGTTCATCAAGCAGGACAATATCAGGATCATGGAGGAGCGCGCGGGCAAGTGCGAGTCGTTGTCTCATACCATGGGATAAATCACGGACCAGTGATGCGGCACGTTCTTGGAGCCCCAGATGCTGAAGCTTGTCTCTTACCACATTGTCCACATCTGAGAGGCCAAACAGTTGCCCATAGAACCGGAGGTTTTCCTCGGCACTGAGATGACCGTACAGGAAGCCTTGGTGGGAGAGAACTCCGATTCTACGGCGCCACTCGACCTCTCCGAAGTCGAGTGGCTCACCTCGAAGCCATACTTGGCCACGGCTGGGCCTAAGAGCCCCTGCTAGAAGCGCCAACAAGGATGTTTTACCTGCACCATTTGGGCCAAAGATGGTGAGGAACTCACCCTTTGCCAGTGATAAATCTATCTCATCAACCGCAATAACAGACCCGTATTCGCGCACTAAGCCCTGAGCTTGGAGAACGGGTGGAGCCTTCTCGTCAGCTTCTCGGTGGACAGGAACGGACACGGAGGTCAGCCAACCGCCCCAATCTTGAGTTCCTGGCCACATTCGGAACAAAAGTGGCTTCCATCGTCATTACCAAAACCACAGGATCTACACATCAGTCCTGAGCGGAGTGCAGCACGGATTTTAGTTATTTCAGCTTCGACATCGTCATCAAGAAAATGTGGCTTACTACCAGCTGCATCAGCTTCAAGCGCCGCGAGAGCTTCAGCCGTGAAGTCAGCTTTCAACGAGAGGTAATCCTCTTCGTCCAATTTACCAGCGAGGAAGTCATACTCTACATCACGGAGTGCAAGTAGCGTGACTCTCTTACGGGCCTCGGTATCAGTCAGTTCGTCTTCGGCCCTAACGAGAGAAGCATGCAGTCCACTCAGGATAGGCTGAAGAATGAAAAGTGTGACTGCGGCCGCAACCAGAGCTCCTCCCAAGAACACCATACTCATAGGGAGTTGGGTAACACCGTACCAGTCAACGGATTACCTCGCTGCTCCCGCCATCGCAGGGGCATCTGTTGTTACAGCTTCTAGCTCTGGGCGGGTACTTCTCCTACGTCGGTTTACACTTGGCCAAAGTGCGATCACAGTACCCAAGGCGAGAATCACTCCACCAAACCAGATCCATGCCACAAACGGCTTAACTAGAACCTGCAAGTCGATACCCTGCGCACCGGAGTTGGCTGAGAGCGCCCCATCCACATCATCCATTGCCGACAGGATCAGGTAGAGGTCCTCCCTTACTGTCGAGCGGATCCCAACCTCAGTCATGAGTTGATCGCTTGTTACGTATTGGCGCTTCTCGGTCGTAAGTATGCCCTTTGCAACACCGTCTTGCTCTACAGACACCGTAGCGATCGCTTGCCATAGGAGGTTGCGTTGACCCCTACCCAAAGAGACAGAAAGGCCCTCATAAGTAAGCGTGTAGGTATGGCCGAAAGGGGAAGTGATATCGACTTGGTCCCCCGGCAACATATGCTGGCGCTCGTCTACATTGTACGCGGCGCCTGCGAAAGCGAAGTAGATCATCACGATCCCTACATGGACGATATAGCCCCCCCACCGTCGCCGGTTTCTGGTCACTAGGTGAAAAAGCGCAACCGCGTAGCCTTCCCCTTCAATGCGTGCTCGGGCTTGCGTTCCCTTCCAAAACTCCGTGGCGATGATCGTTAGAACGAAGGCACAGACGCTCCAAGTCACGAGCGCTAACCCATGGCGTGCTCCAGCCATCCAGAGGGATACAGCAACTAACAGCCCTACGCAGATCGGGATCTGGAAATTCTTCTGGAGATTCCGCTTTGTTGCACGACGCCAAGCTATCACGGGCCCAATACCCGCTAACGCGAGAAGTACTAGCCCAATTGGGAAATTGACTTTTTCGAAAAAGGGCGGGCCCACACTTATCTTCTCGCCAGTCACGCCCTCGGCGACAAGCGGGAAGATCGTGCCCCAGAAGACAGCGAAAGCAAAACCCAACAGCATTAGGTTGTTGAATAGAAAAGCGGACTCACGAGAGAGAAACGACTGCATGCTATTCTCACTCTGAAGCTTGGGTAGGCGGTAGATGATCAACAGGATACACGCCAAGAGTACAGTACCCATAAAGCTCAGGAAAATGTAGGCGATCTTGAGTTCTTGAGCGAAAGAGTGAACCGACTCGATAAGGCCTGATCTAGTTAAGAAAGTAGCGAAAATCGTGAGGAGGAATGTCAGGAGTACCAGTGACATATTCCAAACCTTCAGCATTCCACGCTTTTCCTGAATCTGTATAGAGTGGAGAAATGCTGTCGCTGTTAGCCAGGGTAGAAGTGAAGCGTTCTCAACCGGATCCCAAAACCAGTATCCGCCCCATCCGAGCTCTTCGTAGGCCCAACGCATGCCGAAGATGATCCCAACTGCGAGAAAAAGCCACGAGAGGAGAATCCATCTATGAGTGAGTTCAATCCACCGGGCATCCAGGCGACCATTAAGTAATGCAGCGACTGCAAATGCAAATGGGATCGTGAACGCCGTGAAGCCGAGATAGAGCGTGGGTGGATGAATCGTCATCCAGTAGTTCTGGAGCTGGGGGTTAAGCCCTTGGCCGTTTGCAGGGGTGAATGCCAACTGCTCGAACGGATTGACGTCCGCGAAAAGCAATACAATGAGGAAAAACGTCAGGATCGTCTGTAAAACGCCAGCGACGTATGGCATGAATTCTCGATTCTTTTTCCTGTTAAGGAAAACACAGAGAGTCGAGAAGAACGCTAGGATTACTGCCCAGAAGAGCAATGAGCCGCGCTGCCCAGCCCATAGCCCAGTGATCTTATAGAAGATTTCCATCTCTCGATTTGAGTACGACGCAACGTACCAGTACTCAAACTTGTCGCCCAAGAAAGCACTCACTACACCGAGAGATGCGAGTACTAGTAAAAAGAAAACCGCGTAGATACTGCGTTCCGCACTCAGAACGTAGTCACCCCTCTGCGTACGACCACCCACGTAGCCGAGCAGCATTCCCCATACTGAAATGGGCAACGCAATCCAGAGGGCGTATTCCCCGAGAATCGTCACGTGACTCGCTCCCCGTTAGAGAGCACGTTCAACCGGCGAGGTCCTCCGGAGCGGCCTCGTATCGGCTTCCGCATTTCGTCAGGAGTGTCTCAGCCTCAAAAACACCATCTCCACGAAGGCGTCCTTCAAGTACGACTTCCGTGTCGTCGGTGAAGGTATCCGGAAGCGCATCTCGAAATTCGACCGGGAACGTAACAGATTCGTCGACGAGATCACGTACCAGAAATGTGTGAAGCAGCTCTCCATCAACGCGTTTATACGTTCCCTGAAGAACTTGGCCACTAACCTTTACCCCTACCTCATGGAAAGTGCGGTCATTCTTAGCCCTCTCTATGAGTTCGACGGGAGTCAGATAGTAGACCATCGTCTCGCTAACACCAGTCCATATTAAGTAGGAGACGACCGCGGCCACACTTACAAGCCCAACCATGAAACGGCTATGATTTTTCATAGTCCCCTCCTCAATACCGGTTCCTTCCTGAAGGCTTCGAATCTAGCCGAACTCCCCTACTTGGGACCAGTCCAAAGGATCCCCTAATATTCACGACCCTTCGGAGGACAGAAGATTCAGAGCATCTTCGAGGAAGTCTTTGTCAGCTTCCCCGGAATACCTGAGCCCGCTCTAGTGCCCATCCTGCTGCTTCAATGGGGTCCTCAAGCATCCGTAACCCCAGTCCCTCAGCAGGTGGAGTACCGAGTATCCCCACAGAAAGTCCGATTTTTGAAGCTAGGGCAATCTCCGAAAGTGTTCCCCACTCACCGCCAACCGAGATAACAGCTTCTGCCCCCTGGACTACCAACGCATTACGCGCTTCCCCCATCCCAGTGGCGAGCGGGATGCCAATCCATGGGTTTGCTGACTTTGAGTCAGACCCTGGAAGAATACCAATGACTAGCCCCCCTGCTTCGGTCGCACCCTGGGCTACGGCCTCCATCACACCTCCCCCTCCTCCACACACCACTAGGGCTCCTAACCCAGCGAGTTGTCTTCCTAAATCTAGCGCTAATTCGCACTCGACTTTTGAAGCCTGAGCACCTCCTACGACTGCAATACGGAATGGAGGCTCGATCTTCCGTGCCGAGGTCATTAGTCACCAGCCCACTGAATGGCGGCACGGACGGCCCGATCCCACTCCGTCTTAAGTGCTGACCGGTCAGTTTCAGACATTCTTGGCTCACATTGGGTCCCAGATCCCTGGACTGAAAGAAAGTCGTCAGCATCCGACCAAACACCCGTCGCAAGTCCCGCAAGACCAGCCGCTCCCAGAGCGGTGGTTTCCACGATTTCTGGTCGACGTAGGCGAATACCGAGCACGTCTGCCTGGAACTGTATGAGCCAATCGTTTAGAGCTGCACCACCATCTACACGTAACTCCTGGGTCTCAAGGGCCGCTTCTTCTTCCATCGTCTGGAGAACATCCATTGTCCCATATGCCATGGCCTCCAACGCTGCTCTCACAATGTGCTCTCTTTTCGTTCCACGAGTGAGCCCTACGAGCATTCCACGTGCATCAGGCACCCAATGGGGAGCCCCAAGCCCTACGAGGGCAGGCACAAAATAGACGCCAGAATTGTCTTCCACTGATCTCGCCATAGCCTCAGACTGCTCTGCTACCTCCAGAAGCCCTAGCCCATCCCGAAGCCATTGGATAGCAGCACCCGCAATGAAGACTGAGCCCTCGAGTGCATAGGCCAACCCACCTTTTTCGTTGCAAGCAGCCGTTGTGAGCAGACCGCGCGTGGACGGCACTGCTTCTTCACCCGTATTCAAGAGCAAGAAAGCACCTGTACCGTAGGTGTTCTTGGCCAGACCTCGGGACCAACATCCTTGACCAAACAGTGCTGCCTGCTGATCTCCTGCGATACCAGCAATCGGCGCTTCAATACCTAAGTGGACACCCGAAGCTATACCAAAATCACCAGAGCTAGGGCGCACTTCCGGTAGTAAACTTTTGGGCACGCCCAAAAGGTCTAGGAGCCATGGATCCCATACACCTTCAGTAAGATGGAAAAGTAAGGTCCTCGACGCGTTCGTGGGGTCAGTCGCGTGAACTGTTCCATCCGTGAGGCGTGCCAGAAGCCAACTATCAATTGTACCAGCAGCGAGTTCACCAGATTCTGCACGAGACCGTAGATCAGGATCCCGGTCTAGAATCCATTGAATCTTGGTGCCCGAGAAATAGGGGTCGAGTACTAACCCTGTGCGAGCTCTTACCTCACTCTCATGACCTGCATTCTTAAGTCCTCGGCATACATCAGTCGTCCTTCGGTCCTGCCAAACAATGGCTCGATGGACGGGCTCGAGTGTCTCCCGATCCCAGAGCACCACGGTCTCCCTCTGGTTTGTTATACCAACCGCACAAATATCTGCTCCGGACGCTTCATCAATCGCTGCACGTGCAACATGAACAGTAGTATTCCAAATCTCTAATGCATCGTGCTCGACCCATCCTGGCTGCGGAAAATGTTGGGTAAATTCAGAGTATGCTCGACCTAGGATTGTTCCGTCCTGCCCTATGACTAGACAAGTTGTACCGGTTGTTCCCTGGTCTATCGCCAAGACAGAGGAAATGCTCATGTAGGCTCCAATCGTTGGCTGACTTCCAGCTCTAGTTGGTTTGAGACAGGCTACCGAACTCGTACCGCCACCCAAACCGCGAAAGTAAGTCTAGGAAAGTGCTGACAGGGAAGCCCACGACGGTATAGTAGTCCCCAACGATTCCAGCCACCAACGCCGCTCCCAACCCTTGGATTGCGTAGGCACCCGCTTTATCCATTGGCTCACCGCTCACCACGTAACGGCGAGCTTCTGCTTCAGTGAAATTGCGGAAACGAACTTCAGCGCTGGATACTGCACTAACTGTTCCATCGTGTCCTGAAATGGCAAGTCCAGTGAGAACTTGGTGTTCACGGCCAGCAAGAGAAAGAAGCATCTCAACCGCAGCGCCTTCATCTTCAGGCTTACCCAATAATCTATTTTCGCTAACTACAACGGTATCCCCTCCGATCACCAGAGCATCTGGTTCGGTCTCGGAAACTACCTCTGCTTTAGCGCGTGCGAGGCGCTCTACATGAGTTGCAGGAGATTCTCCCGGCATGTATGCCTCATCAACTGCCGGTGACTGTACGACAGGATTGAGTCCAAGTTGGTGAAGAATATCCAATCGACGAGGTGAGTTGGATGCCAGGATCAGTCGCATCATGCTTACCACAAGAACCTTAGCCTTAGCGCTCAAGCAAGATCGTGACCGGACCTTGATTCACGAGTTCCACATCCATGGCCGCTCCGAATTCTCCGGTTTCTACCCGACCCGGAGCTCTCTCACGAAGGAGGGCCAGAAAGTTGTCGTACAGAGATATCGCAATCTCTGGAGATGCGGCGTCGATAAAGCTAGGCCTACGTCCCTTCCTGACATCTCCATATAGCGTGAATTGGCTCACTACAAGAAGCTCTCCCTCTACATCATTCAGCGAGTGGTTCATCTTTCCCTCAGCATCTGGAAAGACTCTCAGCCCAACGATTTTGTCCGCGATCCAAGTTGCTTCTATTTCTCCGTCACTCGCCTTGAAGCCAACCAAAAGAACAAAGCCCGTGCCAATGGCACCGACAGATCGCCGGTCGATGGTGACCTCGGCCGACGACACCCGCTGCAGGACAACTTTCACGAGTGGGTTACTCCACTGTAACCGACTTGGCGAGATTTCTAGGTTGGTCTACATCCGAACCTCTGATCATCGCCATGTGGTACGCTAGCAGCTGGAGCGGCACGGTCGTTAGAACCGGCTGAAGAAGAGCTATGGTCTGAGGGACACGGATTACGTGGTCGACCTTCCCCTCAAGCTCAGGAGCCTCATCAGTCACAACGGCAATAATCCTGCCGTGCCGGGCCTTAACCTCCTCGACACTCGAAACGACCTTGTGGTAGACCGCATCGCGCGGTGCTAATACGACAACCGGCATGTCTTGGTCAATCAGTGCGATTGGGCCGTGCTTCATCTCTGCAGCAGGATATCCCTCTGCATGGATATAACTCACTTCCTTAAGCTTAAGTGCACCTTCTAGTGCCACCGGAAACTGTAATCCACGACCTAGGTAAAGAAAATTTCTTGCATCGGCGTATGCTTCGGCTAATCCGCGGATCTGTGCGTCAAGCTCTAGTACCTTCTCGACCTGCGCCGGAAGCTCTTTAAGCGCTCGCACAATGCCTCCACCTTGCACAACAGAGAGGTGTCGGCGTCGACCGATATTTAGTGTAACCAACGCTAGTGCAACCAGTTGACTCGTGAATGCCTTGGTTGATGCAACACCGATCTCTGGACCTGCATGCAGGTAGATACCATAGTCGGTCTCCCGAGCAATTGTTGACCCGACAACATTAACAACGCCCATCGTAGAGATGCCCCGATGTTTCGCTTCCCGGAGCGCCGCCAAAGTATCCGCAGTCTCTCCAGATTGGCTGATAGCGAGCACAAGAGTGCCATCTTCAAGCACTGGATTCCGGTACCTAAATTCCGAGGCGTACTCAACTTCTACCGGTATACGGGCAAGTTCTTCAATCATGTACTCACCCAAGAGAGCCGCATGCCAACTTGTACCACAAGCTGTGATCACAACGCGCTTTACACGGCTTAGATCAGGTTGGTGGTCCGCTATACCACCGAGCCGAGAATCTCCATCCTCTTCCAGTAATCGGCCACGCATCACGTCACGAAGCGACGAAGGTTGCTCAAAGATTTCCTTAAGCATGAAGTGCTCGTAACCGCCCTTCTCAATCGCCTCAAGATTCCAGGTGACCTCGTGTCTTGTCCGGTTTACTTGTGCACCGTGGATGTTTTTGATGCGGTAGCCATCCATATCAAGAACCGCGTAATCACCATCGTCTAGATACACAACGTCTCTAGTCAGTGCGATCACGGCAGCAGCATCTGAGCCGGCCAACGTCTCGCCATTCTTGCCAACTCCAATTAGCAGAGGACTACCGTTCCGCGCTATGACAAGTTTGCCGGGGTCACGGGAAGAGACCACGGCAATACCATATGCGCCTTCTACCCGCCTTAGTGCAGCTGCGACGACATCTTCGAGTGGCTCTCCCTCAACCCAGAGACGATCGATCAAGTGGACGATTGCTTCAGTGTCTGTCTCCGAAGTGAAAACGTATCCTATTGCTGAAAGTTGCGTTCGAATGTCATTAGCATTCTCGATGATCCCATTGTGGACGAGTGCGATATCGCCCTCACTAGAAGTGTGGGGATGTGCATTTAGTTCATTAGGAGCTCCATGTGTCGCCCAACGAGTATGTGCAATCCCGCAATTACCGGCCGGAGCAGCATCCTGAACTGCTTGCTCAAGCGATGAGAGTTTTCCGGGCCGTTTGACGACCTGAACACCACTCCCGTTCAGAAGCGCGATCCCGGCAGAATCATATCCTCTGTACTCGAGTCTTTTTAGACCTTGCAGCAGAATCGGCCCGGCCTCTTCGGGGCCAACATACCCTACGATTCCGCACATGAATTAGGTCCTCTGCAAAATTCTCGTCACATTCACGAACGCCTACACAACCCCTTCTAGCAACCCGGCCACATGATCAAGTAGGGCTCTAGCCTGCTCTTCATCCGGAGCTTCTACGATGAGACGAACTACCGGTTCCGTTCCAGACGGGCGCATATGAAGCCACGTTGAGCGATCTCTCCAAGTCAAACGCAGGCCGTCTGAGTGGTCGACCGTGGCATCATCTAGATCACCCTCTAGCATCTCATAAGCACGAGGCAGAGCCTCTCGTGGGAACCTAATCTTCTCCTTAACAATGGAGTACGAGGGCCAATGGGCTACAGCAACTGACGGAGGGCCTCCAACATCGATCAGATGTTGGAGGATCAAGGCAGCAGCTAGCGGAGCATCCCGGGTATGATGAAGCGCTGGTAAAATCACCCCACCGTTACCCTCACCTCCCACAACTGCTCCCTCAATCATCATTCGTTGCGCTACGTTGATTTCACCGACCGGTGCTCGTGTTAAGGGCACAGAGAAGGCCTCAGCTACATCGTCGAGCACCTGACTGGTTGATAGGTTTGTAACCACGGGCCCAGGGTTCCTCGTAAGTATTACTGAAGCAGCAAATGCAAGAGTCAGATCCTCTCCCATAGCCCTCCCGGTCTCATCTACCAGAGAGAGACGGTCAACATCTGGGTCAACAGCAAAACCCACTTCCGAGCCCGTGTCACGAACAAGTTTACAGAGCTCAGTGAGATTGGCTGCGGTGGGCTCTGGGTCTCTAGGGAATCTGCCATCAGGATTCATACCGATGGCTTCTACGGTACACCCAAGCTCAGAGAGCAGTTGTGCCATGACTGGGCCTCCCGCGCCATTAACACAATCAAGCGCGACTCGGATGCCTCGGCGTTTAATAGCTCCTACATCGACTTCAGGAAGGGCTAGAATCCCACTCAGATGCCTCTGCCAAGCCTCACGATCTTCAATTACAGGCTCAATAAGGTCCCAGGAGGCTCGCTGTGGATCTTCCTGAGTAAGAAAATGATAAAAACGCTCTGATTGCTCTTTCGCGAGAAAGACCCCTTCGCCTGTAACTAGTTTTAATGCATTCCAGTCAGATGGGTTATGACTCGCAGTAATCACGATCCCACCAGACGCTTCCTCCTGTTCAACAGCCAATAAGAGTGTAGGCGTAGGGACCATACCGAGATCGATCACCTTGGCTCCAACCGACTGGAGGCCGGAGATCACCGCTCTACTGAACATTGGGCCAGAGACGCGCGAATCACGCCCGATGTAAATCGGACCGCCGGCACTCTCGGTTCTCATGAAAGTTCCGAATGCTGCAGCTATCTGACTCATCAATTCTGGCGTCAACGGATCCCCTACGCGCCCGCGCACACCCGAGACGCTGACCATGAGATTTGGTGGTAGAGTAATCGGCATTTGGGTTCTCAAATGGGCTTAGCAGACAAGCACGCAAGTGCCCTACAACAAGCTTAAAAAGGTGACGTACAAAGCGTGATAACGTCAACGGATGCAATTGTATGACCGGCTAGCAATCGCCCATCTACTGGCTAGATTGGGCGCGGTCCAAATCCGTTCACTAGAGGAAGAATCATATGAGCAAAGAGGCTCGCGAAGGCCTTGGTTTCGGTACTCAGGCAGTGCACGCTGGTGTGTCTCCTGAGCCTGTGACCGGCGCTATCATGACCCCGATTTTCCAAACCGCTACATATGTTCAGACAGGAGTCGGTGAGCCCAGGAAGGGTAGCTACGACTATGGTCGCACTGCCAATCCAACGCGGGAAGCACTCGAAGCAAGTATCGCGGTTTTGGAGAATGGATCCTCTGGAATTGCCTTCTCCTCGGGTCTAGCAGCGATTGAAGCGATCGTGAAGAGGCTTTCAGTAGGTGACCATGTAATCAGTGAGGAAAATACATACGGTGGCACGACGAGACTTTTCACTAAAATCATGAGCCGGCTGGGCCTCAAGTTCACATTCCTTGACACGCGTGATCCGTCTGAAGTGGCCAATGCGATACGGGATGAGACAAAGCTCATCCACCTAGAAACGCCGACCAACCCACTGATGCGAATCAGTGATATCCCAAAGTTGGCGAGCCTTGCACATGATGCTGATGCGCTGCTCTCGGTAGACAATACTTTCGCTTCGCCGTTCAACCAGCGTCCTCTGGAGCTTGGCGCTGACTTCACGGTTCATTCCTCTACGAAATACCTCAATGGTCATTCTGATGTCATTGGTGGTCTGATTGCAGTGCGCAATCCTGAATTAACCGAGGAGTTGCTCTTCATCCGAAAAACGTCCGGTGCGGTTCCAGGACCAATGGATTGTTGGCTAACCCTCCGCGGTATTAAGACTCTTCATGTGCGAATGCGTCAGCACAACGCAAACGGGCTAGCGGTAGCCAGATATCTAGAAAATCATCCAGCTGTGGAGGGGGTCTATTATCCAGGCCTTCCATCTCATCCACAGCACGCACTCGCTGCTGAGCAAATGGATGGGTTTACAGGCATGGTATCGATTGACCTCGGGACCCTAGAGCGAGCTAAGACCCTCACAGAACAGCTCAGTATTTTTGCGCTTGCTGAAAGCTTAGGCGGGGTAGAGTCGCTCATAAGCGTTCCGGCACTCATGACACACGCCTCCGTGCCTGAGGAACGTCGATCAGCAATGGGGATTAACCCCGGCTTTGTAAGGCTCTCTGTAGGAATTGAAGAAGAGGCGGACCTCATTCAGGATCTGGACGGCGCACTGGGATAGCAGGGAGAGAAAAACCTGGTGGAGTAACCCAGAGCGTCACATACCCCTTATCGGGTTCTAATGACAAATCCCCGATGGAGAGTGACTGCGGGGAGCCTGTGCAGATAGATGAAGTAACCGTACTCGCTCACCCCTTTCCATTTTTCCTCGTGATCGTACACTCCGCCCTATGCGTATCCTGATTGTAGGAAATGGTGGGCGAGAGCATGCCTTACTCTGGAAGCTTCGTCGTGATGCACCGGCTGCATCTTTTTTTGCAACTCAACCTAATGGAGGAATGGTTTCTGATTGTGAGCATCTGGAGATCGAAGCCGCTGACGTAGACAGCCTGTCTAGTTGGGCCAAATCCAATCAGATCGACTTAACCATCGTCGGACCTGAAGCACCTTTGGCAGCAGGCATAGTGGACCATTTCGAGAAAGTTGGCTTACCGATCTTCGGTCCACACGCTAAAGCGGCGCGTATCGAATCGAGTAAGGCATACTCTAAAGAGCTGATGCGGAATGCTGGCATCCCCACAGCTGAACATAGAACATTCACGGATCTCTCCACGGCTGAAGCATGGATCCTAAGGCAGGGGGCACCAATTGTAGTGAAGGCCTCAGGGCTTGCTGCTGGAAAAGGAGCTGTAGTCTGCACTACAGAACAAGAGGCACTCAGTGCGGTCAGATCAATGCTCGGAGACTTCATTTTTGGTGAAGCTGGCCGAGAAGTTGTGATCGAGGAGTTCCTTGAAGGTGAGGAATTGTCGGTGTTCGCCCTCACAGACGGTGAACACTCAGTAATCCTTCAGCCATCTCAAGATCATAAGCGAGTTGGTGAAGGTGATACCGGACCTAACACCGGCGGAATGGGAGCTTATGCCCCAGTCTCCATCGCGACACCCGAGCTGATGGCCGAAGTAGGTTCCAAGATAATTCAACCTACGCTGCGGGCATTAGCGGAGGACGGGTCACCTTTCCAGGGCCTTCTTTATGCCGGCCTAATAAAAACGGAGAGCGGTCTTCAGGTGATTGAGTTCAACTGTCGGTTCGGCGATCCTGAAACCCAAGTAGTCCTTCCCCTAATGCAGGACTCGCTCCTAGATCTTATCGCCACGGTAGCAGAAGGTGGCAAGTTACAGCCTGGTGTGGCAGCCGCACGCACTGATACAGCAGTCACAACCGTGGTAGCGTCTGGGGGGTACCCAAGCAGCTATGAAAAGAGCAAGGAAGTCACTATCCCAAGGCAACTCGAATCCGAGAACTGCATAGTATTCCACGCAGGAACCATACGCCGGGAAGGGCAGCTCTTAACTTCAGGCGGACGTGTTCTGGCGGTCACAGCCCTAGCACCCAGTATCAGCGAAGCGGCTGAGGCCAGTGCGGATGCGGCCGGACAGATTGAATTCGAGGGAGCTTTTCACCGAAGCGATATTGGATGGCGCGAGCGGTTACGTCAGGATTAGCAAGAGTCTTGATGACCACTAGAGTTCACTCGACCATAGATAGGACGATCGTGGAAGAAGTGGTATTCGCGCTATTCAGAATCGCAACACATACCGGGTAAGCATGTGCCTGAGCTTCCAGAAGCTGAAACTATTGTTCGGGGACTTCGGACCACAATTGTCGGAGAACGAATACGTCGTGTTGAGGTGCTACACACAGACATTCTGCGTCAACCGAAATTGATTTTCTCTAAACGAGTGCGTCTCCGAAGAATCAATGGGATTGAGCGTCGGGGTAAAAACGTGCTTCTAGTGCTAAACGAGGGTTGGGTCATCAAGGTAAACCTCGGTATGACAGGTCGCCTGCTACCCTTTTCTAGGTCACCACGTGGAGCGGAACGCCCTACTCACTCAGCGGTTCGGCTCCGTTTTTTGAGCGGTGCACTTCTTGTATTCGATGATACGCGTCGCTTCGGTAGCATGGAGGCTCTCACGAGTGCAGAATGGAATGAGCGGTCCAATCTAATGGGTCCAGAGCCCCTAGGTTCCACTTATCAAGTATCCCATCTACTTGATGGTTTACAGCGTTCTTCTTCGCCAATCCGGTCGTGGCTCCTCGACCAAAAGCGGATCGCAGGTGTTGGAAACATCTATGCAAACGAGGCGCTCTATCTCGCTGACATACATCCCCAAAGGCAATCACGCAGTGTGACAAAAAATGAAGCAAGGGCACTATACCGCTCACTAAGAAGTGTTCTAAGGGATGCGATCAAGGCAGGCGGAACTACAATTCAGGACTATCGAAACACCGATGGAGGCAAAGGAGAGTATGCTGGGCAGTTGAGTGTCTACGGTAGAGAGGGCAAGCCGTGCTATAGGTGTCATTCTGGAGTGCAGCGTATCGTCTTCAGCAACCGCTCTGCATTCTATTGCCCATCGTGCCAACCCCGTCGGAGAAATAAATGACGGCGTTTAGAACAATCATCGTCATTCTCCTCGCACTCCTTACCAGCTCCCTGCAAACGCTCGAAGCCCAACAGACGCCGGGAGAGCTACTACCGGTGCAGCAAGTCACCCTCGATAACGGTATGCGCCTGGTCATCCTTAGAAGGCCTGGGCCCCCGACCATCTCTTTCACAGTCCAATTCAATGTTGGCGGGGTGAATGAGCGACTAGGAACCACAGGTATTGCCCACCTACTTGAACATATGCTCTTCAAGGGTACAACCAGCGTAGGTACAAGAAATATTGAGGCTGAACTCGAGCTATATCCATGGATGGACAGTGCACACGACTCTCTAGCTGAAGCGCGAGCACGTGGCGATAGCGTGCGTGCAGTAGAGCTGTCAGAGCGCATAGTTCAACTTGAAGACAGTGCTGCAGTCTTTATCGAAAGTAATGAGTTTGACCATATTCTGACTCGGGCGGGGGCTCGGGGGTTGAATGCGACGACAACAAACGAGTCCACTGTCTACTTCGTAGACCTACCATCAAACCGAGCGGAATTATGGTTTGCACTGGAAGCCGACCGGATGTTGAATCCTGTCTTCCGGGAGTTCTATGCCGAGCGCGATGTCGTGGCGGAGGAACGTCGGATGAGAGTTGAAATGAATCCGGCTGGTGCGCTTGCAGAAGCTCACCTAGCGAGCGCATTCAGGATGCACCCATATGGAGTACCCGTAGTTGGATATATGGCAGATCTGCAAGTGATGAGTCGACAGGATGTGGAGCGCTACTACCGGCTCTATTACGGTCCGAACAACGCAATCGTTGGTATTGTCGGGGACCTTGATCCTGACCAGATCGAAGCGTGGGCGAGAGAGTATTTCGCCGCTATACCAAATGCGGAGCTCCCCCCGGTTGTGACTGCGGTGGAACCATCGCAAAGAGGGGAACGACGAACAGAGTTGGAGTGGGATGCCCAGCCCCAGCTCCAAATCGGTTGGCACGTCCCGGCCGGAACCGATCCAGACGCGCCCTCTTTAGCAATTTTAAGCTCACTATTGACCGGAGGAAGAACATCCCGCCTATATCGGCGCCTTGTTCTTGAGAGTCGTGCTGCAACAGCCGTATTTTCTTCGCTTGGACCGGGTATGCAATATCCACAACTCTTGCAGATATCCGCCACGCCCAGAGCTCCGCACACCACGATGCAAGTGGAAGAACTAATATACGAGGAGCTAGAACTCTTGATACAAGAGGGTCCTACTGACAGTGAAATGGAACGAGTTCGAAACCAGATCTCAGCCGGATCCGTTCGCCGTATACAGTCAAACATTGGGCTCGCTTTCCAGTTAGTAGAGTCAGTCGCCTTGTTTAATGATTGGCGCGAGACGTTCCGCTACTCAGATAAACTACGAGCCGTAACTGCCGATGATGTTATGCGGATAGCCAGAACCTATTTGACCCGAAGTAATCGCACGGTGACAACACTCGTAAAGACTGAAAACTCAAGATGATACACCGAGTGATTTGCACTTTTACCTTCGTCTTAGGAATGATGCTCACGTCTCAATCTGCCTCTGCCCAGGTGCTCGTTCGCCAACATCCAGCAGAAGAGATCGGGTTCCCGGATTTAGAGTTTGAGCCACCTACAGTGGAGGAGCACGAGGTAGCGGGAGTTACTGTGCTCTTACTTGAGGATCATACTCTTCCGCTAGCTACCATATATGTACGGCTCAACGGTGGTTACGGATTATTTAGTAGGGACGTGTACGCCGCAGTTTCAGCCCTACCATCCCTTATACGTTTCGGTGGTACTGAGAGCCTGGCACCCGACTCAGTCGACAAGGTCTTGGAATACTATGCCATCCAAACCTCGTTCGGCAGCGGTGGCGACGTGATCACAGCTACTGCCAATGCGTTAGTCCAACACTTCCCCACCGCCATCGATCTCCTCGGTACACTCCTTACAGAGCCCGCCTTTGACTCAAACGAGGTGGAAGTCTGGAGAGGGCGACAAATCGAAAGTGTTCTCAGAAGAGCAGATGACCCAGTTCGACTTGCATACTCTGAGTTTAACCACCTTCTCTACGGAGATCACTCAATTGGTTGGGAAATGAATGCAGCTGATCTAGAACCTGGAGATTTATCCCGTGAGCAGCTGCTGGAGGTGCACAGTCGTATTGTTTGTCGTGACAACCTCATCCTTGGGCTGGCCGGCGATGTTAACTGGCCAGAAGTAGAGCACTTAGTGGAGGGACTGGTCGATCGAATCAAACCCTGTTCTGTATCTCTGCCCGAGTCGCCTATTCCGACGATCAGGGATGAACCAGGAATTTATTTGATTGAAAAGAATGTAGAACAAAGCGTGATAGTTATGGCACACGCCACCAATTTGAATCTATCTGACGATCCATCTTATTTCTCAGCTACGATCGGAAACTCGATCTTAGGCGCGGGAGGCTTCTCAAGCCGCATCCTTTCTAGAATCCGGACACAGGAGGGTTTTGCCTACTCGGCAGCTTCTCTGTGGACAATACCCCGGCGCTACCCTGGCCTTCTTGGCGCAGTAACGAGCACTCGCCCCGAGAACGCTGTCCCTGCCATCAAGGCAATCCTTGAGACAATGCAGGGGTTGGTAGACTCGCCCCCTCAACCCTCAGAAGTAACCACAGCAGTCGATGCAGTTCTGAACGGCTTCGTCTTCAACTTTGAGACGTCTGGCCAAATCCTGTCGCGTATGATGTTCTATCTGAGCGCAGATCTCCCGAGAGATTGGCTCGAACGATACTTGGCTGGAGTGCAGGCTGTAAGCGCGAATTCTGTACACCACGCTTTTTCCGAGCACATGCAACCAGAAGAAATGATGGTGCTAATCGTCGGAGACTCAGAGCGTATGGGACAAGAATTACTTGCGACCTTAGGCCCGGTAACAATCATGCGTGAAAAAGACTTTCACTAAGAAACTAAATAAATCAGACTGCTCCTTCTTCTAGGCCCTGCCCCAATGGATGGCAGCGATTCCGCCGGTGAGTAAGGTCCAGCCCACATCCGAGAACCCGACTTTCTTGAACTGCAGACCAAGTTCGTCTGGCGGCGGAAATTCCCCCACAGACTCGGGAAGGTACTGGTATGCCCAGGGGTGTCCTGAGACAATGCGACCTATAAAAGGTAGTACACGACGGAAATACAGGAGGTAGGCTGCACGCACCAGGGAGTTGGGGGGTAGGGTAAACTCCAGTACCACCAGGACTCTGTCCTTCTTAAGGACACGATGAAGCTCGCTTAGCCCATGCTCCAAATCAGCGAGATTCCGCACACCAAATCCGACCATAGCACCATCGAAACTGTCATCCGGGAACGGTAATGCTAGGGAATTCCCACACACCGGCCTTATCGGCTCGGAAACTATCTTTCTAGCACCCTGCACCATCATGGGAGAAGCGAAGTCGGTAGCGATTACTTGCCCACAAAAGTCGGGGCGATCACTGAGTTCAAGGGCAAGATCGAAGGTGCCCGTGCAGGCGTCTAGGAACCTTCCAGATGGCTCCGCTTTCCACCCTAATCGATCCACTGCTAACCGGCGCCATGCTCGATCTATATTGAGACTCAATAGATGGTTCAGCAGGTCGTACCGTGGGGCAATCTCCGAGAATATTTGCTTAACCTGCTTGTCTCGATCGAGACTATCCTCAGGCACAGATTGCAGAGAAGATTGCATGAAATGGGAAATCGATAGGACTTAAGTCTTTACTGGCCATCTAGGGCAGCAAGTCGCTCGTCAACCGCGTGCATCAGTGATGATAAGGCCTCACCAGCTCTCGAGTCTGGAGAAGAGACAGCTGTGGGTACCCCTTTGTCACCAGCCTCACGAACTTGTGGATCCAGTGGGATCTTACCTAAAAATGCTACATGCATCTCCTCCGCAAGCACCGACCCTCCACCGGAACCGAAGACGTCAATAACCTCTTCACAATGGGGACAAGCCAGGCCGCTCATGTTCTCTACAATACCCAAGACGCGAGTGTTAACTCTTTCGAACATTTTCACCCCACGGCGGACATCACCGGTAGACACATCTTGGGGAGTCGTCACCATAACAGCACCATCCAGTTCAATTGTTTGAACTAAGGAGAGTTGGGCGTCTCCGGTACCCGGAGGCATATCCACAACCATGATATCCAGAGGTCCCCACTCAACTTGTTCTAGGAACTGCTTCAGGATTCCTGAAATCAAGGGACCCCGCATGATAGCCGGCTGTTCCTTGTCCAAGAGGAACCCCAAACTCATCAGTCTCACACCGTGCGCCTCTAGGGGCTCAATGAGTTCGTTACCTTTTGAGCCGGTAACGTTAGGTCGATGGTTTACACCGAACATCAAGGGAATGTTGGGTCCATAAATATCAGCATCCAATAGACCAACAGAACGTCCAGACCTTGCGAATGAACAGGCTAAGTTAGCTGCCACCATTGACTTGCCGACTCCACCCTTGCCGGAACTAATGGCAATCACCTGCTTGACCGATGAGAGTATACCCGGCTTAGGTGTCGGAGCTGGTACAGAACCAGGCTGAAGCCCTCCCTGACGTCCAGTCTCTCCGGCAGGTGCCATTTGTGGTAATTGGACATCAATCTTGACTTCAGATACTCCTTCAACAGCCTCGCAAGCCAAACGTGCAGTTTTTACTAAATCAGTGGGATCATCCGGACGAAGAAGAAATTGAAAGCGGACAAGACCATCCGGATCAAATTCTAGTCCCTGAACGTGACCTCCAGCCACAAGATCTCGGTTCGTTCCTGGGTGCTTGATGCGTGACAGTTCAGACATCACTGCGCGCCGTACTTCGTCAGAATTCATTGGTTTTAGTTGAGGTTGGAAGGCTCTTTCTAGATTGCCACCATGTGAGTTTTGTTCTGGAATCCAGAGAGATCGCTCAAGAGCCTAGTTAAGGACTGTCCTTTTTGCTTTCCCCTAGAATTTACCGCTCAAGAGTTAGGTCGGCATGAAAGATAGCACGGAGCTTCTGTCATTACAGGGCTGAGTTTAGTTGCATTCACCTGTGATGAAGCTAAGATAGTTTTGAGCTACCTAACTCAGCTGGGTCGCTCTTCCGGGTGGGACAACGTCTTGTTTGCCCGACCTTTTTTTCGTTGGGCACGTTATGAATGAGTATGACGGATTACCGGCCCAGAGAAACGACTCATCAACCCAAATGACTGTAATGAACGGCAACCCCACTATACCTACGCCCGTAAACGACCCGATACTTACATATGCTCCGGGAACACTTGAGCGCGCCGAACTCCAGGCGGAATTAGAGGTTCAGTCGACCACGGTAGTTGATATCCCTCTGGTGATCGGCGGTGAGGAGATTAGGACTGGAAATACAAGAAACGTCGTGATGCCCCATGCGCATAGTCACGTTCTCGCAACCGTCCACCAAGCAGGAAAAGAAGAGATTGGCCAGGCAGTTTCGGCAGCAGCGGGAGCTCACCACGAATGGTCCACAACCCACTGGGAAGATAGGGCAGCGATCTTCCTGCGAGCGGCAGACCTTCTCGCAGGTCCATGGCGCCAGAAACTGAACGCTGCAACCATGCTTGGACAAAGCAAAACCGCCTTTCAAGCGGAGATCGATTCAGCATGTGAGATCATCGACTTTTTTCGGTTCGGAGCCCACTTCGCAGAGCGTATCTACGGGATGCAACCGCTTTCTGAACCTGGTGTTTGGAACCGCGCAGAATATCGCGCGCTAGAAGGATTCATATATGCGGTTACCCCGTTCAACTTCACCGCCATCGGTGCTAATCTGAGTGGCACCCCGGCCATGATGGGGAACACGGTAGTTTGGAAGCCCGGCCGCACTTCGATGCTATCCAATTATTACGTGCTGAAACTCCTGGAAGAAGCTGGTCTACCAGCCGGTGTTATCAATTTTGTTGCAGGAGATGCAGGATTAATTACGTCTGAATTGCTTACTCAGAAGGAACTCGCGGGCGTCCATTTCACAGGGTCGACAGCGGTCTTCAACAGCTTCTGGAAAACGATCGGTGGGAATATCGGAGAATATGGATCATACCCTCGAATAGTTGGAGAAACAGGAGGAAAAAACTTCATTGTCGTACACCCAAGCGCGGAGCTCAATGCAGTAAAAACTGCAATCATCAGAGGAGCTTTTGAGTACCAAGGCCAGAAGTGTAGCGCTGCCTCTCGGGCGTATGTGCCCGCAAGTCTATGGAAGGATCTGGAAGGACCCCTCATAGAGGAGACCGAGTCTCTTACAATGGGTGACCCTAGAGACTTCACGAATTTCATGAATGCGGTGATCGACCAAAAGGCATACGACAAGATTACTAGCTACATAGACGAAGCTAAAAAATCGAATGAAGCTGAAGTGATTGCCGGTGGTGCCTACGATGATTCGGAAGGTTGGTTCATACGGCCAACAATAATCCAGACCAAGAAGCCGGATTATATTTCGATGTGTGATGAAATCTTCGGTCCAGTGATCTCAATCTTTGTATACGATGATGGGGATTGGGCAAAAACCCTTCAGTTAGTGGATGCAACATCTCCGTATGCATTGACGGGAGCCGTGTTCGCGAAGGACATCCGTGCCATTCGAGAAGCCTGTGATACACTGAGGAACTCAGCTGGTAACTTCTACATCAATGACAAACCAACGGGTGCGGTGGTAGGCCAGCAGCCATTTGGAGGTGGCAGAGCCTCTGGAACGAACGATAAGGCGGGATCAATAATGAACCTACTCAGGTGGGTGAGTGCCCGTTCTATAAAGGAAACTTTTGTTCCGCCATTAGATTACAGATATCCATTCATGGATGATGAGTAGGAAGCGTTCTGCGGGATGACCAGTAGTACATCTTCTGAGAATACCCCTTGCTCAAGAAGAGCACTCAAGCGAAATGGTGGCTTATAGTCTGATTGCCTCGAGAGCTTGAGCGAAATCAGTTATCAAGTCATCAATCGCTTCAATTCCAACGCTGATCCGTACGAAGCCATCTGGTATTCCCCAAGCATCCCGCTCCGCGGCAGTCAACCCTGCGTGAGAAGTGTAGCGAGGCTGTGAGACAAGTGTTTCGACCCCACCGAGGCTCGGAGCTGCAGTCACTAACTCTAGCTTACCCATAAAGTGGTCCGCCGCGGCTCCACCTCCCTCAAGTACAATACTGACCATCCCACCCCAACCGACCATTAGCTCTGAAGCCAACACGTGGTCAGGGTGTGTAGCAAGCCCAGGATAGATGACCGTCTGAATCCCAGCTTGTTCGCTCAGCCATGTTGCTAGTAAAAGAGCGTTTTCATTATGACGGGTCATCCTTGCATCCAAGGTCCGGATTCCTCTGTCGAGAAGCCAGGCCGCATGCGGATCAAGCACTGGTCCATAGAGGCGAGACATTAGGGTAACCTGATCGATGACATCCTCTGAACCAGCAACTGCACCAGCTATCAAGTCAGAGTGGCCACTCAAATACTTTGTGGCACTGTGGATCACAACATCAATACCTGAATCGGATGGCCGGAAGTTCACCGGACTACCAAACGTAGCATCGCAAGTCAGCGTGATGCCCTTCTCTCTCGCTAGCTGTGCGATGGGTCGAGGATCGAAGAAACGCAACGTCGGGTTCGTTGGTAATTCGATATGGATGATCCGAGTCTCAGGACGGAGAGCTTCTCGCCAACCTTGATCTACGTCCGGGTCGACGAAGGTCGTCTCTATTCCCCGCCTTGGTAGCTCGTCTAGAAGTAGAGACCGAGTCGCGCCATACAGGTGGGATGATGCTACGATGTGATCACCTGCCTCCGTAAGAGCCAGAAACACCATAGCTGTAGCAGCCATTCCACTGCCCAGCACAATTCCTGATTCTGTTCCCTCTAGGGCGGCAATTTTTTGCCCAACTTCAAGTTGATTTGGGTTGTTACCATAACGGCTATATAGAAGGTCTCCATCTTCCGGTTTGGCCCAGTGAAATGTCGCGCTCTGAACGATTGGTGACACCACTGGACTACCTGGGCTTCTGTCCCCGGTTGATCTACCATGTATACCTAGGGTAGCTGCTCGGTTAGGCCTGTCTTGATTCTCTTTATCCGACATACTGGGTTTCCGGGATCCTGATTCTAAAGGGGATCATCGACGAGCTGACTAAGTGCATGGTACCGGCCGGATATTGGGTTTTGAAATACGATCCTACGTTTCCGGAGGCGATCCAGTACATCATCCAAAATAGGTTCCGGGAACACTCGCGCAAAATCTTCGCGAACAAGTGGTCCTTCCGTCTCTAGAAGTTGCCAGACTCTAGTGTCATAAGCCTCAATCACACCCAGGAGTTCGCGAACACCAGTATCAGTTTCAGCAACAGCTACCAGTGCCTGTCGCTCCAAAACGACTTGAATCTGATCACGGTGGGATTCGCGAACTCCGCGAAACATAAAAAATGCCTCAGGGCTTTCGGGTTCAAGATATCCCTGGAGAAGCTTGGCTATCACTTCGTCTGCGCAAGAGAAATCCAGGATCGTGACATCAGATAAGTCAATAATGGAAAGAGACTGTACTCCAGTACTAGCCATCTGAGCCTCGATCGCCAATCGGACGGCACGTCCCGTTGGTCGAGTAACAAGATGAGAGTGTAGGGAGGTTACCGTCTTACTAACCAGCACCCCAACATCGATCGTTAGTGGGGTCAGATCCATTATTTAACTGCTGGTAAAATGATGCTGATTTGGGCTCCTGGAAACGATTTGAGACCATCAACGACTGGGTCAGCGATGTCCCATTCTGGAACTTGGGCAATTCGGGCAGTACCACTCCGGATTGTAATTGAGCCGTCCCACCGCTGGACTTGACGCCTAATTTGTTGAATGCCCTGCCCTCTTCCCGAATCAGGGAAACGCGTAAGTCCATGAAGAAATGCGGCCTCCAATGCCGTAGAATCCCCCCATCGATCTCCGTAACGAGCTGAGTGCTCATCACTGAGCGAATGACGGAACCCTCGGCCTATATCCATTACAGTGATCACGACAACGTAACGGCCTAAACGCTTGGTCCAATTGTATGCCTGGACCGCAACCCAACCCGGACCTTCAGCATGTTCTACTATATTCTGGCAAACTTCGGAGAGAATCACTGAGAATTGAACAACTGAGGTTGCCGGGTAACCCAGTCTCGAAGCTAGTACATTCCCGGCTCGTTTCTGAACCTCATCAATAACTGTGTGCACGTCTGCATTGGCAGTTATCGATGTGATTTCCAGGAGCACGTCTGACAATCTAGATGCTCGTTTTGGCACCCGACCCAATAGCTCAAAAATTCCAGTAGCTTCATGGAAGAAACCCATCCTGCTGAGGTACCCAAGCACATCAGAGTTATCTGGAAGCTGGAGTCTTGGACTTCCACCTTGTTTCTTGACCACGGCCCCTGCTGCAAGCAATGCAACCATGCCATTGGGATCTATCCAACGAACATGACGCGCATCAAAAAGCATGTGCTCGATCCCCACCTGGCCTGCCATATCGAGAACTTGGTCAACGGCCTGGTGGTCAAGCTCAGTCGGAACTGAGAAAACGTTCACCTAATCTCCTCAAAATGAGAGAGCTTGCCCTCCAAATGATTAAATAGGTTCCGCGCCCCAAGCTGACCAACATTCTGAGCAGCAAGCTCATTTGCTTTCGAGATCGCATCCTCAAGAGCATCGCCAGCCAAAAGACGAGCAAAAGCAGTAGCACCCCAAACATCACCACAGCCCGTGGGATCCCCTTTACGCGGCGGGCATGAAACAGGAACTCTGCCACTAGAAGCGATAGTTACTGTAGGAAGGCCAACTAGGTTGTCACAGTGACATTCAAAGCCCGCGGTAGTGAAAAATTGAGCCCCCCGATCTCCTAAAGTGATCGCGATCAATCTTGGCTTAACACGCGGCGGGTCGAACGTGATGTCAGATAAATCACCTTCACATCCCACTAGCTTAGATTCAGCCTCATTCATCTGCACCACATCAAAACATTGGAACCAATCTTTCCAAGCATTCAAAGGTGTAGGGACACGGGCGCCACCTCTGGCCGTGCTCAGAAACAGCGAGTGGAGGTCAGCATAAATTGGTCCAGAAAAGTCATCGCGAAGAGCTTCTGCAGTTTCTAGCTCCATCTCAAAACCAGAAATAAAATTTATGTATAAAGCGTCGCAGATATCGACTAACGGAGCCAGCTCATCCCAACTCCAGCCTGGGACCCCTCCAGTGAGTCGTTCAGTACGAGATCCGTCGCGACTATATGAGAGTTCCACGCGGTTGTTGTCTTCGGGGACAGTCATCAGACAGGATTGATCTACACGCGGGATCTCATTTAGGAGGGTGACGGCTCTCTCTGAAAGATCCTGGCCGAGTTTCAGTATAGGGAGAATCTTCCAGCTTCTGGGAAGTGAAGCACTCAGGGCTGAGATCGCATAACTAATGCCACCCCATTCCTCTACCGGATCACCCTTGGGGCTTGTTCTTAAGAACCGATCCCAAACAAGAGCACCGATCACACCGAGAGTTCGTTGCTCACTCACGATTGCCCGGGCATTTCTGATATGAAGATTCCTGCAGCCCCAATAACCCCTGCAGTCTCAGGAAGTTGACCAGGCACAATCTTACATGCCTCAAACGCAGACTTGAATGAACGCTGCTGGGCTTCCTCACGAATGGTCCCGAATAGATAGTCCCCTGCACCCACAACCCCACCGACAACCACCACAACATCTGGATTCAGAGTGTTGATGAGGTTAGCAATCCCGATGCCAAGAAACTTGGCGGTCTCTAGCATGATCTCACGCGCGTATTCATCCCCAAGTTGTAGCGCTTCATAGATCAGGGCCGCAGAAATCTGGTTTATGTTGCCATCTACCAGTTCAGTGAGAACAGATTGCGAACCTGCTCTTAGGCCCTCTACTGCGCGCAACGCGATGCTAGAGCCTGACGCATAAGCTTCTAAGCAACCATAGTTACCGCAGGAACAGCGGCGCCCATTCAAATCAATCGTTGTGTGGCCTACCTCCCCAGCGCTCCCGGACGCCCCTCGCAAAATCCTGCCACCAAGCATTACACCTCCACCAACTCCTGTACCGACCGTTATACCGACCAAATGCTCAACACCCTGTCCGGCACCTCGCCACCATTCGGCGTATGTGGCACAGTTGGCATCATTATCGAGTACAGTAGGAAGTTGAAGTAGGTTGGCAATCTGTGTGCTGACTGGGTAATCAACCCAGCCCAAGTTGGGAGTTGTGCGAACCATTCCATTCGGTCGGTCAATAGACCCAGGACAACCGATACCTACACCTAAAACTTGGTCACTCGCTCCACCTTCTTTGCTTAATACATCTTCTATCGCGTCCGCCACCATGCGACCGATCTCCTTAACCGTCGCATCTGGTCCTCGCTCTGACTGAGTGCTCTGCGACCGCAAACCACAAGGCTCCCCACCCTCTACAGGTACTAGACCAACGACAAGGTTGGTGCCCCCGATATCTACACCAACAACCCAGGGCCCACTCAAGTCAATCGTCTCCAAGGCTGAGCACAGCTAAGAAAGCCTCCTGAGGAATTTCTACCGTCCCAACCTGCTTCATGCGCTTTTTTCCCACTTTCTGACGCTCAAGCAGTTTTCGCTTGCGTGTGATATCTCCACCATAGCACTTAGCCGTCACATTTTTTCGGACTGCTTTCACATTCGTCCGCGCAATAACGTTGTTTCCCATCGCCGCCTGCAACGCTACAGGAAACTGCTGCCGGGGAATCAACTCCTTAAGCTTCCTGACTAGGTCCCGACCATAAAGATAAGCTTTGTCCTCATGGATAATCACGCTGAATGCATCGACCGGGTCACCATTAACAAGAATATCTAGTCGGACAAGTGCTCCGGAGCGCATTTCCAAAAACTCGTAGTCCAGTGCTGCATATCCACGAGTCGAACTCTTTAGTCGGTCGTAGAAGTCAAGCACGATCTCCGAAAGCGGTAACTCGAAGTCGAGTTCAACACGCTGTGGGTCGGGATAACTCATATCCCGGAATATGCCACGTCGGTCATGACAGAGTTTCTGCACATTACCTATGTATTCCGAAGGGCAGAGAATCCGAGCGAGTACGATTGGCTCGGCTATTGTGGTCACAGTTCCTGGGTCCGGAAGTGCTGTCGGGCTCTCTACGCGAAGCTCAGTTCCATCAGTGAGCAGAACATGATACTCGACGTTGGGAACAGTTGTGATCATGTCTACACTGAATTCCCGCTCTAAGCGTTCTTGCACGATCTCCATATGGAGTAGCCCTAAGAAACCACATCTGAAACCGAAGCCGAGAGCCGTGGAAGTCTCGGGTTCATATTGGAGACTAGCGTCGTTCATCCGAAGTCTCTCAAGTGCATCGCGAAGATTTTCGTAGTCGTCAGTATCCGTAGGATAGAGACCAGCAAATACCATGGGCCGGGCTTCCTGATAGCCGGGCAAGAGCTCTGTCGAAGGGTTGTCCGCATCAAGAATCGTGTCACCGACACGGGTGTCACCAACTGCCTTGATAGCGGCTACGACATAACCCACCTCTCCCGGTGTCAGAGTTTTAGCAGGAATCCTCCCCAGTCGCATCGAACCCACCTCGGTAACCTCGTAACTCGCATTGACATTACCAAACGTGATCTTCATTCCAGGCTGTAGAGTGCCATCCACCACCCGCACAGATGGAACCGCTCCTAAGTACTTGTCATAGTAGGAATCAAAGATGAGCGCCCTAAGGGGAGCCTCGGCATCACCCAACGGTTCCGGGATTCTTTCTACCACAGCCTCAAGAACTTCTTCAATCCCGGTTCCTTCTTTAGCGCTAGTCAGGAGTACTGTTTCCGGGGGTACACCTAAGAGATCAGCTACCTCGTCGCGCCTACGCTCCGGTTCCGCACCGGGCAAATCTATCTTGTTGACCACAGGAATGATCTCTAGGTCCGCATCAAGGGCAAGGAAGAGATTAGAGAGAGTCTGGGCCTGAGGCCCCTGTGTTGCGTCAACAACTAGGATAGCTCCCTCACACGCTGCCAAAGAGCGGGATACCTCATAGGTAAAGTCCACATGACCCGGTGTGTCTATGAGGTTGAACTCATACTCTTTTCCATCCTGAGCCTGATACTTCATACGTACTGCATGCAGCTTGATGGTAATTCCTCGCTCACGCTCAAGCTCATTATCATCAAGCACCTGTGCGCGCATCTCTCGAGGATCAATTGTACGAGTCCCCTCAAGAAGCCTGTCTGCTAAGGTAGATTTGCCGTGGTCGATATGAGCCACGATGCAAAAGTTCCTGATGTGATTGGTATGCACGAATCAGTGGTGTACCGGGTGATTTAGACGATGCTGAGGAAAAGGTAACGAATGAGTTGGTGCGAAGCTTCGACACACATCTCTCAACCAACATTTCTTATGGAACTGTATAGACCCTGGAACCCGTTGAGCACACTTGATCAGACCAGTAGGTTCCGGGGCTCTGATGAACACTCCACATACCGCTCCGAACGCCTCGCGTCCAGATTTACTGGATGCTGCAACTCTCTCTCAGCTCGGTGGAATCGAGTTGATTGCTCGGGAGGTTGTGGAAGGCTTCTTAATGGGCCTGCACCGCTCTCCGCATCGAGGTTTCTCAGCCGAGTTCGCCGAACTCCGTGCTTATCAGGCGGGTGACGATCTCAGGTACATCGACTGGCGAATGTTCGGCCGCTCCGACCGCTATTATGTGAAACAGTTTGAGGAGGAGACGAATCTCAGGGCGCATCTCTTGGTGGATGTCAGTAAATCGATGGGTTGGAGTTCCGATCCTGGTGTTCTTCCCCCGAAGTTATGGTACGCAAAACACCTGGCCGCTTCACTAGCACTCATTCTCCTAAGGCAGGGCGACTCCGTAGGGATGGCAGCTTTTCATGATATTGTAGTCGAAAGAGTGCGGGCGAGAGGTGGCCGGCGACAGTGGACAGAGCTCACACACCATTTGGCAGCGCTCGAAGCTTCAGAGGGCACATCTGCGGAACGGGCAATTCGGGACCTCGCAATTCGGCTCAAACGAAGGGGACTTGTAATCTTGCTCTCAGATCTTCTCGTCAGGCCTGAGGAAACCCTGACAGCTTTAAAGTTTCTGAGACATCATGGGCACGAAGTACTTGTCTTTCACCTTTTGGATCCGGGGGAACGAGAGCTCCCACCAGTTTCTGAGGCCCGATTCTTTGATCCCGAGACAAATGATGAACTCTTGGTAAGTATCCCTGATATACGAAACGAATACCGAGCCGCTGTGGCAGATGCTCTGGAAGAATGGCGGAATAATCTTCGCCCGCACGGTATTGACTACCATGTTCTTGAGACTGACCAACCGTTATCAAGCGCCCTGAGAACTTATCTTCGCAAGCGCGAACGACTAGGGTGAACTCGGAGTCAGGAGCGCGGTGATGGGATTTCTGAATCCTCTATTCTTATTTGCTGGCCTCGTAATCGGAGTCCCAGTATTCCTTCATCTCTTTCACCGTCAAAAGACACGCCGACTGAGCTTTCCAGCGCTTCGCTACCTCGAGAGGACTGAGCGTGAGCACGCCAAGGAGATCCGGATTCGTCAACTGCTCCTTCTCTTAATCCGTATTATGGTTTTGCTTTTTCTGGTTGGAGCTGGGGCTCGTCTTTTCATTGAAGGTCGAGGCTCATCTCATCCTCCAACAGCAGTCGTGCTCATAGTCGATAACTCCATGAGCAGTGGGCTTGTCGTTGGAGAGTCTAGGGTTCTAGACGAACTGAAAGAGATCGCAGTGACCTCACTCGAAGCTTCTTCGACCGAGGATCAGTTCTGGGTCCTGAGAGCTGGAGAACCTTGGCTACCGTCTTTCCCAGGAGGCACTAGCGAAGCTCGCGCGATAGTAGAGAACACGGAAACCAGTGACGCACGAGGCGATCTTGCTGGCTCCCTAGAGCGTGCTGCAGGGATCCTTCGCACTGCGCCTTTTGAACACCGTGAGATCCACCTGATTTCGGATCTGCAGGCTTCCGCATTTCCCGCTCGCGGTGAAAGCCCAGCAGGTGATATACCAGTAGTGGTTTGGTCTTCAAGACAAAGTCTTTCGCAAAACCACGCAATCACTGGGGTCTCGGTCGGAGGTGGCCTCCCACCGTTAGAGGGAGATAAGACGGAGATAACGGTCTATGCGCTTGAAAACCCCAACGATACTACACCTCTATCGATTCGCCTCATCGTCAACGAGCAAATGCGAGGGGTGACTCAGGTACCCCCTGGCTCGGCTAGTGCAACCACACTAGCTGCGAATGCTAGTGGCTGGATTCGGGGTTATGTCGACGCAGAACCAGATGCACTTAGGACGGACGACCGCCGATACTTTGCTTACCACTCCCGTCCTGCTCCCAGAGTAGCGACCACTGGTGATATCGGATTGTTCGCAGCTGAAGCAATCTCCGTTCTTGAATCAGCGGACCGCTTGAGATCTGTCTCCCCTAGGGAAGCAGAGGTGTTGATCACAGGGATGGGAGTGAGCTTAGATATCCTTCCATTAAGTGCGTCGGTGCTTGTTACACCACCCTCCGATCCCACTCTGCTTCCTGGCTTAAATCGTCGGCTTGCAAACGAAGGGATTCCCTGGAGATACAGTGCTCGTCCTAGAACGGGATCTGCAATATTAGGTGGCCGTGATCTACCTGACCCCTTAGAAAATGTTCGGGTCGAACGCTGGTACGATCTCAAACTGTCTGATGATTTGGAAGCACCATCTCGGACCTTGGCGGAAGTATCGAATGATGCCTGGGCCGTGCAAGGCACGGACACCCGCGGACGACCCTACCTTCTAGTCGCTTCTGCTCTAGATGTCTCATCTACAAGCTTACCAGTGTCAACGGGGATGGTCCGGTTCATCGATTGGGTAGCGAATGAGTGGGCCGGAACTGGCATGGGCCATACCGATTATGAAGCTGGAGATGAGTTGTCAGCCCCCCGAGAGGCTACACATGTGCGCTTTCCCTATGGAGAGGAGTTTGAGATCGATGGCACACGCGTAGTACGTGGGACAAGTGAGGTAGGCTTCTACGATTTCTTGAATTCTGATACCATCCTCGACGTGGTAGCCCTGAATTCTCCGATTGCCGAGTCCAGACTCGAAAAGCTGAGTCCCGAGGCGATTTTGACACAGATTGGTGAACGAGCAAGGCCAGCAAATGATAGGACGGAGTGGTCACGAGAGGTTTTCGGACAACGCCAAGGTCCAGAGTTGTGGTGGCCGCTGCTTCTGATGACCATCATTCTGTTAGTTATCGAGTCACTGGTTGCTTCTGCTGGGCGAGTGGACACAGGGGTAACTCGAACAACCAACACCTCGTGAAACCCCGCTCTTGATGCGTCGGTCTAACCCGATCCTCACAACGATCGGATCCTGCCCCGCCATCCTTGAGTTAGCACACGGGCTCCCTTCTCCCGGTACGCAAAAACAGCTTGGAGGAGTGCACGGTTCCCTTGGCCCTCTCGCATTGGCAACCCTGAATGAATGCTGCCCCAAGCAGGTTTTTGTTGCATTGGTCCGAACCCCCTCTGACGCTCTTTCTGTGGAGACTGATCTTGATTTGGTAGTCCCCACCCCTGATACCTGTCATTTCTATCCTCAGAGAGAAGCACTTCCATACGAGGACTCCGAACCACAATTGGAAATTGATGGCCTGCGTGTAGAAGCTATTGAGGCACTTTTCTCAGGCCGCACTCAGATCTTAGTGACAACCCCCAGGGCCCTACAGGAGCGTGCCGCAATCCCATCAAAATTAGCGGGATTCCGTCGAACAATCCGAGTTGGAGAACAAGCCAACTTCTCAGAGATCCGCGGTTTCTTCGAGCAGAAGGGCTTCATCCAGATGCCCCTGGTTGAAGAGGTCGGCCAATTCGCAGTTCGTGGTGGAATCTTAGACGTGTTTTCCGTTGCCGCAGGCGAACCTGTACGTATCGAATTCTGGGGTGACGAGGTCGCCTCGATAAGAAGCTTCAATATCTCTGACCAGCGTTCAACGTACGAACTAGAAGAGACTCACGTGTTACCTGTAACCTTCCAGCGCCTGAGTGAAGACACAGATGAAAGAGTATCAAGATCCCTTCTCGAGTTATTGCCGGCAGATGCACTAATCACCCAGATCGGTGACTGGAGTATTGAAGATGAGGTGGCTAGAACCTGGACACGGGTAACGACACTACACGAAGATCTAATCCAATCCGGCGAGACCCCATCTTTACCAGAAACGCTCTTCCTGCACCCCAATGAGTTCTCCCAACGACTGGAGAAATATGCTCACCTCCATCTCAGTGTCGGAAGGGATTCCAGCACAGCACTTGAGTCAAAGCCACCTCCAGAGATTGATCGCGATATGGGACGCTTGGAGGCGTACCTACGAGAGGGACAAGCTCAGGGTCAGGAAACGCTCTTACTCTGTGACAATGACGGGCAACTTCAGAGACTAGAAGAGATTCTTGGGGGAGTACCGCGAATCCCTTCTAATACAAGCCTGGGCATTGGATCCCTGTCCAGTGGGTTTGAGCTGACCTGTGGTGAAAGGCAACTCCGAGTCCTAAATGACCATGAAATCTTCCGGCGCACGAAACGTCTTCGAAAAAGTCGGCGCTTCCGGGGCTCGGTCGCACTAGAGAGCCTGGCTCAGATCAAGCCAGGGGACTACCTGGTTCACATGGATCATGGTGTCGGCAGATTCAGGGGGCTCGAACTTCTCGAAATCTCAGGACAGGAATTAGAGGCACTAGCCATCGAGTATGCGGGAGGGGAAGTTCTTCGGCTTCCTGTCTATCGCCTTGATTTAGTTGAGCGTTGGGTTGGTGAGTCAGAGGACGCCAAACCACCATCGCTCCACCGTATCGGGGGGAAACGCTGGAACACAGTGCGCAATAAGACGGAGCGCTCTCTTGAAGAGATGACGGTCAAGCTTCTAGAGCTCTACGCAAGACGCCAGTCTGCAAACGGTTTTCGCTTCTCAGAGGACACCCAATGGCAGACAGAGATGGAATCCTCATTCCTTTATGAAGACACTCCAGATCAGGAAAAAGCAACAATCCATGTGAAGCGGGACATGGAGTCACATCGCCCCATGGACCGCCTCATTTGCGGAGATGTGGGATATGGTAAAACAGAGGTTGCCGTGCGTGCCGCTTTCAAGGCAGTTCAGGATGGCAAGCAAGTAGCGGTATTAGCTCCCACTACCATACTCGTTGAGCAGCACAGGCACACGTTTGCAGAACGATTAGCGGATTACCCAGTGAAGGTTGGTGCCCTCAGTCGATTCAGGTCCTCCAAGGAGCAAAAAGAGATACTTTTAGGACTTGCAAACGGTCAGGTGGATATCGTGGTCGGCACCCACCGCCTGTTATCTAAAGATGTTGATTTTAGTGATCTCGGCCTCCTCATCATTGATGAAGAACAACGATTCGGGGTAAGTCATAAGGAGCGTTTGACAGGATTGAGAGCCTCGATTGATATCTTATCGCTGTCTGCTACCCCGATCCCCAGAACCCTGCATCTATCACTCTCAGGTATCCGCGACCTTTCACTCATCCAAACTCCTCCCCGGGATCGCATCTCGATCATGACTAGTGTGGTCGGATGGACCGACCAACTAATCACAGAGGCGCTGCACCGTGAGTTAGACCGCGGTGGCCAAGCCTTCTTCCTCCACAACAGGGTAGAAACAATCTACACGACAGCCGAGGAACTACAGGCCCTTATACCTGAAGCCAATATCGGGGTGGCGCACGGCCAGATGAGTGGCCGTGAACTCGATAAAGTGATGCGTTCCTTTGTAGAAGGCGCACTTGATGTACTCGTATGCTCCTCGATTATTGAGAACGGGCTAGATGTTCAAAATGCCAACACACTCATCGTTGACAGAGCTGACAGATTCGGGCTTTCCCAACTCTATCAAATCCGTGGACGGGTCGGTCGATCTGATCGCCGGGCATACTGTTACCTGCTGGTTCCTGATGACCTTAGCATGGAAGCACGAAAACGACTGACTGTCCTTGAGCATTATACAGAATTGGGCTCCGGATATTCTATCGCGCTACGTGATTTAGAGTTAAGAGGCGCAGGAAATTTGCTTGGATCCGAACAGTCAGGCTTTGCCCAACAGGTTGGTCTTGATACTTACATGCGGCTACTCAAGAGGACGGTTAAGCGGCTTCAGAACGGCAACGAGCAACAGGAATGGCCAGAGCCTGACGTGTCACTAAGAGGACCTGCATATTTACCGGAAGGCTATATTTCTGACTCGGCACAGAAGCTTCATTTTTACCGCAGACTCTCAAGAGCAGGAGGTCAAACTGAAATCGAAGCCATTCGACTTGAATTGGCAGATCGATTCGGGTCACTGCCGCCTGAAACTGCACGTCTTCTCGATGCTAGCGTGTTGCGTATCTTAGGGCGCAGTATCGGGGTGGAGCGCGTTATAGTGAATAAGGATTCAGCCCGGGTGAGTTTTCGTGAGGGGATTGTTCCCAAAATGGCTGTATTAGAGGGGCCTTTGAGACAGCGACAGGCAGAACTTGAGGTGCACCGGATTACACCGCTTTCACTATTGCTTTACCAGACGGGAGCAGATCCGATTCTTGAAACAGTCACGCTAGCCCTGGCGGCACTGAGTTCTGCGCACTCCGCCGCTGCATGACGCTATATACACAGGAGAACCGGTGAGGCAAGTCTTATTGATGCAGAAGCGATGGACACAGAGGATGTTTGTTACACTGCTCATTGTGACAACGGGATGTAGCGCACCTGAGTCGGAGGACGGCGTTGTTGCGCGTGTCGGAGACTATGACCTCTCTGTCGAAGAAGTAGTGAATCTTCTTATCAATGAAGAGCGTTTGCCAGCACAGGCTTCAGTGATCCAGCAGGTTGCAGAACTCTGGATTGACTACACACTGCTGGGTGATGCTGTTGCGGAGGATACAACTCTCGCTTTTCTCGACTTCGACAAACTATTACGCCAACAAGTAAACCAAGTAATGATACTTCAACTCCGTGACTCGGTGATCCAGGTCGATACAGCGATCTCCGATCTAGAGTTGGAGGAAATCTACGCCGCCGAAGACCCGGAACTCGAAATCCGTGCTAGTCATATACTCCTCCAGTATCCGCCTCAAGCTACCCTCACTCAACAGGATTCCGTGCGAGCGGAGATCTTGGCTATCCGAAATCGAATCGAATCTGGTGAGCTTTTCGGTACATTGGCGACTCAATACAGCCAGGACCGTGGATCAGGAGCCGTCGGAGGTGATCTTGGATTCTTCGGGCGAGGGGAAATGGTCCAACCATTTGAGGAGGCCGTCCTCGCCCTGTCTCCGGGTGAAATGACGGGGCCTGTAGAAACTCAATTCGGCGTCCACCTAATAAGGCTTGAACAGTTGAGGACCCAAAATTTTGAGGAGGTTGTGGCGGGTCTCCGGAATCGTATTCAGACACAGCGATTCCTGCGGGCTGAATCAACTTTTGTAGCAAGTATTCAACAAGGTGCGGAGCCTCAGCCGACTGAAGATGCCTATGTTGTGGTGCGCGAGATAGCCGATAATCCGGCGACCAGACTCTCAGGGCGGGCTGGACGACGCCCCGTATTCGAGTACTCGGGTGGCGAACTCACAGTGACGGAAGTTCAGCTTGTTCTCCAGGCACAGAGTCCAGACTTCCAAGAACAAGTAGTTACAGGGACCGATGAGCAGCTCAATCAGTTCCTACTCGGCCTTATGCAGCGTGAACTTCTTGTGGCTGAAGCCAGGGCATCCGGACTCGAACCTGAGAGAGAGGTTCTGGACTCCATGGCTGTCGGGGCTCGTAACCAACTCCGTTCTGCAGCTCGGGCCCTTCGCTTTATCGAACTCGATAGAGCACCTGGGGAACCTACTGAACAGGCTCTCTCACGTGCCGTATTAGAGGCGATAGCCAATGTCTTAACTGGAGCTACAGAAGTTATTGACCTTGGAGCAATCGGCTTTCAACTAGAGCAACGTACATCCCCCTATGTATCAGACAGAGGGATCGGTCAGGCTCTCCTTCGTCTCGGACAGCTTCGTGCGAACCGGAGCCCATCTATCGTGGAAGAGGGAACAGAAGTACCGAATCTTGTTCCGGATACATTGAACTAATGAGGAGAAGAGGTCAGATGTCCGGACCTTCAGACAGTGTGACGGGTTACGACGGATTATGTTTAGAAGACTAATAGCCTTGTCGATCGGGCTAATGATTAGCCCTGAACTCATGACGGCTCAGGTTCTGGGTGAAGAAGATGTGGTTGACCGAGTCATGGCGATCGTAGGGGACTCCATCATCCTGCAAACTGAGATCCAGGAAGAGCTCCAAAGGATGGCCATGTCCGACGGGGTCACTTTACCTGACCCGGGCCCAGAACTTGACCAGATGATGAGCCAGGTGCTCCAACAGATGATCAACCGAACTCTGGTATTACAAGAAGCAGCGCGGGATACCCTGCTTCAGATCGACGAATCAGAGATCGAGGATCGAGTTGCTTCTAGAATCGACGAGGTTACCCAGCAATTTGGAGGGCAATCAGCGCTACAACAGGCACTTGAAACAGACGGGCTTAACCTTGCTGAATACCGTGAACTGCTCAGAACACAAATCCGGCAAGAGCAAACCCAGCAACTCTTTCTCCAACGGAGCCTTCAGAACGCCCCGACAATTGAGCTGTCTGAGGATGACCTACTTGAGTCCTTCCAGGCGGCTCGAGGGCAACTCCAGCAACGTCCTAAGATTATCACGTTTACTCAAGTTGTATTAAAACCAATCCCCTCAGAGATGGCAGAGCAAGCTGCTCGCACAGAGGCGGACTCGGTACTTGGAGAGATCCGGAGTGGTGGGGATTTCGAGGAACTCGCTCAGCTTCACTCAGACGACATCGGCAGCGCCGAGCTTGGAGGAGATCTCGGCTGGTTCAGGCGTGGTGCAATGGTTGCAGAATTCGACGATGCTGCCTTTTCGATGATGGACGGACAGGTAAGTGACATCGTCCAGACAGAATTCGGATACCATATCATTAAGATCGAGCGCTCTCGGGGAGGGGAGAAAAGAGGCCGACACATCCTCGTCATGCCGGAAATGACTGAGACAGATGTCCAGACAGCCCGGGATACAGCATCCGTGGTACTGGAGCAAGTGAAAAACGGAGAGCCCATGGAGATATTATTTGCACAATACTCTGATCAAGAAGCTCCCGATACGATCCCCGTGCCATTCGATCAAATAGATCAACTGCCACTTGGATACGGGGTGATCAGTACCGCGATGGCTAAGGATGTGATCGGGCCAATCGAGTATCAAACTCCTAGGGGGGATGTCAGGCTTGCAGTCGTAAAAGTGGAAGAGGTTCGCGAAGCAGGAGCGTATACATTTGAGGATCTACGTGGGCAAGTAGCCGCACAACTTCAGGAACAGAGACAGTATGCCAGAATCCTGGAAGGGCTACGGGCCAAAACCCACATTGAGATCCGGCAATAAGCTTCGGGACACGTGTATCCTCATATCGCTATAACTCTCGGCGATCCGCAAGGCATTGGTGCTGAGGTCGCTTTTCAATCGGTTCGTGATCTCAAAACTGAACTCAAGCACCTCTCAATAACATTCTTAGGTTCAGAAGAGACACGCGGCCAGGTACCATCTGAGCACGAATTCATAGCGGTTGGTGCGTGGGATGGAACTCCGAAGGGCGCTGGACAAGTTGCAGCACTGGCAATCGAGCAGGCAGTCACAGGAGTACGAGACGGACTGTTTCACACAATAGTCACTGCCCCTGTACACAAGCCTTCTCTGCGGTCTGCAGGATGGGATGTACCAGGACAAACTGAGATGCTCCAAAAGCTCACTGGTTCTAACCCAGTAGGAATGCTGATGGCAGCAGAAATGACCGATCGAGGGAGCCCGCTCAGGGTATTGCTAGCGACGACACATCATCCTCTTCGCGAAGCCATAAGCCTCCTTAGTGAAGAGTTACTTCTTGAACAGATCGTACTCCTCTCCAAAGCATTGCAGAGTGATTGGGGCCTAGTCGCCCCACAAATCGCGATATGTGGGCTTAATCCTCACGCATCAGATGATGGCCTGTTTGGAGATGAGGAAGCCATGATCTTAAGTCCCGCGATCGAGCGCGCCCGAGAGATGGGTACCAATGTTGCCGGACCTTTCCCGGCGGACACCGTATTCTACCGTGCGCTCACCGGAAACTTTGATGCCGTTGTTGCACCATATCACGATGTCGGTATGGCAGCGTTCAAAACTGCTGCTTTCGGGAGAGGTGTAAACGTAACGCTTGGTCTTCCCTTTGTGAGAACATCACCTGATCACGGGACTGCTTTTGATATCGCAGGAACTAACTCAGCCAATGCGACTTCGATGGCGGAGGCTGTGAGACTGGCCATCCACCTTACACAGAATCGTTTCAGCAAGATTTTTTTGCATGACTGATTTTCCTCGTCAGATTCTTCCAGTTCGAATGCATTTTTTCCAAATCAGTTTTTGATCAAGCTTACAAAGGGTTACAAAAAGGATCCGGACTTGGGCGATTCAGCCAACTTGGGGGTCATGTTGTGTCGCTGACTGGCCGAATGGGCCTCCTGGCCATCATGATTGTACTTGCGAATGCTTCCTGCACGATGATCGGCACCCCAGAGCTCGAACCTACTTCACCCGAGATTACAAATAATCACGCCGAGTTAGGAGAAGTCCGCGCCGGCGACACAGTCACGAGTCTAGAAGACCGACGCCGAGAACTGGAGGCACCTACAAGCTCAGAACTCTCAATGTCAATTGGAGATGCGGGGAGTCTTGAATGGCCGCTAGATGGTGATCTCATTTATCGGTTCGGGCGAGAACAACGTCCCAATGGACTGGTGCTCAATTGGAATGGTGTAGGGATCGCCGGGTTGCCTGGAAGCCCAGTACACGCTGCTAGAAAGGGACTCATAGTTCTAGCGGGACCGTTTGAGGGATACGGACCAAGCGTCGTACTTAGTCATGGAAACGGATTCTATTCCCTTTACTTATACCTCGAAGAAATCAGGGTAGTCGAAGGCCGCAGTATCGATGCGGGTCATGTGATTGGAACAGTTGGAGGTACTGATACTGCGCAAGGACCGCACATTGAGTTCCAGGTTCGTGCTCCCATCGATGGAAGTGTACCAGAAGCCCAGGACCCACTAGAGTGGCTTAAGCCCCGAGCCGGCAGATGAGCTTGCACCCCGTCGTAGGACACAAAGACTTTCTTTCTTCAATGGCGCGCGCTCATGAGCGAACATCCCTCCCCTCCTCACTGCTGCTCCATGGACCACGCGGTGTAGGAAAGCAAAGGGTTGCTTTATGGATAGCTCAACTCACGATCTGTGAGAGGCCGGTAGCTGACGGTCCTTGCGAGAAATGTGGGGCTTGTCGGATGGCTGTGAAGCTCGAGCATCCCGATGTTCACTGGTACTTCCCGCTTGCGCGTCCGAAAGGTGTAGCTGGCGATCGTTTGGTTACCGCTCTTGAGGATGCTCGTATGCAGGCACTTGAGGATCTTCGGGCTGAGCCGCTTTACGCGAGCCACACCGCTGATGTCAGGGGGCTCTACTTTGGTATTACCAAGACCATTCGACGACAAGCGCATCTTCGTCCGAATATGGCACCAGGCCAGGTCTTCATTATCGGGAACGCAGAGCTACTCGTGCCTCAAGAGGCGAGTCCAGAGGCTGCCAACGCTCTACTCAAGCTATTAGAAGAACCTCCGGGAACATCGCGTTTCATCCTTACCTCTAGTGAGCCCGGAAGGCTCCTGCCAACCATTCTGTCACGAACCGTTGCGCTCCATGTTGCTCCTCTAGGTACGGACTTGATCGATATATTTCTCAGCGAACACACAGACGCCGACCGGGAAACAACCAAATGGGCATGTGAACTTTCCCAGGGATCAATTGGTCGTGCACTCGGATTTCTTCCTGATGGCCAGGAAGAGGGGCCCTTAGAATCCTTGAGGCGCCAAGCACTAGCATTGATTGAAGTAGCCGTAGTTAGAGACCCAGGCCAAGGCTATGAGCTATCTCTGAGTTATCCATCATCTGGAGCTCGAGCGTTGATTCCACTATGCACATTTATCGAAGAATGGCTTCGAGATTTGGGGGCTATCGTCTCTGGCGCCGGAGATCGAGTGTTCAACTTTGATGAGCGTTCGCACCTACAGGAGCTAGTAGCTAGAACATCGATTCGTGGGTCCGAGATCGTTCTGGCCTTGACCGAGGTCGAACAAGCGCGAGAGCTTGCACGGGGTAACGTCAATCCCCAACTCATCATCAACGGCCTCGTCAGAAATCTCAGACGTCGGCTTATCGCTACTTAGCATACGCTCGGAGTGTTATGGAGGATTCAGAAGGATTAACGCACATCGACAGCGAGGGCCGACCTCGAATGGTTGATGTCTCAGAGAAAGAACAAACTGCAAGGCACGCGGTTGCGACCGGAAGAATCATCACTTCTCCGGAGGCGCTAAAGCGCATTATGACCGGTGACGTAAAAAAAGGTAGTGTCCTGCAGGTTGCTGAACTTGCTGGGATTATGGGTGGCAAGAAGACCCATGACCTCATCCCACTATGTCATCAGCTAAATGGCGTGAACATAACCATGAGGCTTGAAGCGGATCCGGATCTTCCAGGAATCGTTGCACAAGCAGAAGTAACGGTTACGGGTCAGACAGGAGTTGAGATGGAAGCACTAACCGCGGTTAGTGTGGCTCTGCTAACTGTCTACGATATGGCAAAGTCTATGGACCGCGGTATGCGCATCGAGGGCATTCGCCTCTTATCTAAGAAAGGCGGTCGTTCAGGAAGCTGGACAAGTAATGAGTAGGCTTAACTACCGGGCTTAGAATCCCGTTTCAAGCCTGCCGAAACTGGGACCGTAATCATCGCACCGATCCTCAGATAACGAGGTCTTACAGTAGGGTTTGCAGCTCTCAAGTCTGGCACGGAAACGCGATACAGAACAGCTATATGGCTGAGTGTTTCTCCGGGAGCCACAATATGTTCCACGAAACTGACTCGCTCATCGACCGGGATCAAAGCATAGTTTCTTGAGAATAGATCTCCCTTCCCTTTAGGGACCCTCACTGAGACCTGTCTGAGAGGAGGAGTCATTCCTCTAACATACTGTGGGTTGAGTCGAGAGATTTCCGTATCGGCGCTTTCCGAGGCTTTCGCAATCACATCGAGTGTGGTCGCATCTGGAACCCATACCTGGTCAAAACTGAAAGGATCTTGCGCTGGAAGATCATAACCATGGGAAGTCGGGTTCCCGGCAACAACAATGGCCCCGAAGAGCTTAGGAAGAAATTCTCTTGTTTCCTTCGGTAGATAACGACGTAGTTCCCAGTAGAGGCGGTCAGTACGTGGTTCAAGGGGTGCGTGCCGGATAAGCAATCGTCTCACGCGGCCGGGGCCCGAATTATATGCCGCTAAGGCAAGGAACCAGGAATCGAACTCTTCATAGAGCTCTCCCAAGAACACCGCCGCTGCCTCAGTCGACCTAAGTGGATCACGTCTCTCATCCACTAGTGCCGTCACCTCCATCCCCAAGTCCTTCGCGGTCGGAGCCATAAACTGCCAGAGGCCAACCGCGTTCGCACGGCTCACAGCAACAGGGCTATATCCGCTCTCAATCACCGGCAGATACCTTAGAGATTGCGGAAGACCATGCAAAGCCAGTGTAGAATCCACAGTCCCCTCAAACCATTTCATACGGCTCAAGTAGTCGGGGAACCAGCTTGACGCAGATGTGGTCCAAAACCCTACCCACTCTTGCACCTCTTCCATAAAACTCGAATCACGTAGCATGGGCGTAGCCAAAAGCTCGTCCACAGGAAGATCTTCAAAGTTCGGAGCAACTAGAGGCTCTCTTAGAGGCAGCGCTTCTAAGTCTGAGTTCTCGGATACCAGACTTGGAGCCTCCACAGGAGCAGGAGGGTGCAGTGGAGAGGAGCCATCAGCACAGCCCCCCAATGTCCCAAAAATTAGGCACCCTATGAGTGCACTTCCAGGCCTCGATCTAGGCTTCATAGATAGAAACTATTCGAACAAAAGGCTATCAGGATGATAGCTAATGGAGCACTGCGGATCTTGGTAGTAGGGAAAAAGGGCGATACCTGTGAGTATGAGAAAAACTGCAAAAACAGCTAACAGCAGTCGCACTTAGAGCACTCACAGCAACAGCAGGTACATGAACAGCCATCACACTTACAGCAGTCACATTTCTGTGGGCAGTCACAACTCATGTCTACCTCTCTTGTTTAAATGCTAGCAGAAAAATTGGAATCAACTACTACCTAAGTTTTACTCCCATCCTATTTGTTTAAAGAAGTAATGAGGGTTCCAGACTTTTGTTAAATGCTTGATTTTGTCTCCAGAAAATTCCAACGCATAGACATAGTCAACTGTCCCTTTTAGACCTGTAGGCTCTGGCCCACCTTCACCTGTGTGTGTCCCCGAAAATAGAGCAAAGAACGAGACATGCTCGTTCTCTTCATCAACTGTAAGCGATTTAATTTCATAATCACAATCAGGCATAAGACCGCAAACTCCTTGCATCCAATCGGCATAGCCTTGGATAGTACTTACCTCCAATAAAGGCTCTGCATGTGAAGAAAAAGATGCATTTTCTAGACAATAATCTTTACAGCCATCCCAACCTTTACCGGTTTCGCAGGCTTCAAAGAAACTGCTAGCTATTCCTTTCATATCGGACATATTTTCCTCGTAGTGAGTGATCGTACCTAACTATACCCCACAGGTCTGATACCAGAAAGGTAGATGATGGAACTCTTAACTCCGCTGATCTCAAGACGTCATTTCCTAGAAACGTCCACCGTTGCGGCTGCAGGTTTGACACTGGCCGGATGCGAGCCGACCGAGGCGTCCGGAGAGGCACTCCCTCCTTCGATCGCCCGGTTGGAATCTTGGGCCGACCGAGCACGTCCCATCACGACGAACGAGCGTGCGGCAAGGGTCGAAAATGCCAAACTGCTCATGCGGGAACAAGGACTCAGCGGCCTCGCTCTCTCCGGTGGTACTTCAATGGTCTACTTCACGAACATCAGCTGGGGTGGCGGTGAGCGACTCTTCACCGTCGTGATCCCCGTCCAAGGTGACGCTTTTGTGGTATGCCCCGCATTCGAGGAAGAGCGAGCGAGAGAACAACTCGCGCTCGGCCCGTTGGGTGGGTCACAGGTATATACATGGGAGGAACACGAAAGCCCGTACGAGCGGGTGGCTCAGGGGCTGGGAGATCGTGGGATCAAGACGGGTAGGATCGGTGCTGAGGAGACCATGCAGTTCCGGTTCAGCAACGGTATCGCACTCGCGGCACCAGCCATCGATGTGGTCGATGCCACACCAGTGACCGGCGGATGCCGCGGCGTAAAGGATGCGCACGAGATCGAGCTCATGACACTCGCCAACGAAGTAACACTCACCGCGTACAAGGCGGCGTACCTCGCGATGGAAGAGGGCATGACCCAGAGTGACGTCGGTAGCCTCATAAGGTCAGCGCATCAGCGCCTCGGCTTTTCCGGTTCAGCCAGCGTGCAGACTGGTGAGTGGTCTGCGTTACCCCATGGCTCGATCACTCCCCAGGTGATCCGTGAGGGCACGATCCTGCTCATCGACGGGGGATGTGGGGTTGAGGGATACCGCTCAGACATGAGTCGCACGTTCGTGCTCGGTCAGCCTTCCGATATCATGAGAGAGCGCTTCAACATCGAGCTCGAGGCCCAGACCGCCGCGTACCATGCGGCGGGTCCGGGTGTGTTGCCCGAGGATGTCGATGCGGCAGCTCGGAAGGTGATCGAGGACGCTGGCTACGGTCCGGGATACACGTACTTCACGCACCGGGTTGGTCACGGGATCGGGATGGACGGGCATGAGTGGCCCTACCTCGTGAAGGGGAACCGCACGCCGTTGATCGCCGGGAATGTGTTCAGTGATGAGCCTGGGATCTACGTGCCCGGCGAGTTCGGGGTTCGGCTAGAGGACTGCATGTATATAACCGATAGTGGTGCCGAGCTATTCACCCCACAGAGCCCGTCCTTGGAAGATCCCTTTGGGGGTTGGGATCACTAGAGTGGTTCGGAATCATTGTAACGGTCACCTACCCACCCTGCCCCCCCGACCTACAACATGAGAACCAGCTGATGAAGAAAACCTTGCTGTTCGCCCTCGCATTTTCCTTCACCGCTGCCGCCCTCACCGCCCAGACCCAGCTTCGGCTCGACGTCATCCCCGTCCAAGGCAACGTCTACATGCTCCAGACGGCCACGGCGGGCGGGAACGTCGGGGTGCTGCCTGGGCCCGATGGAGTCCTGGTGGTCGACAACCAGGTGCCGAATCTCAGCGAGAGCGTAGTCCGGGGGGTGCGAAGCATCACCGACGAGCCGATCCGCTTTGTGGTCAATACGCACGTGCACGTGGATCATATCGGCGGGAACCAACTGATGGCCGGCATGGGCGTGACGATCATCGCGCAAGAAAACGTTCACCGGCGGATGCTCCGCGAGCTCCGCATCCCCCGCGGGGGTGGGCGCTTCATGCCGCAGCCGCCTGAGAGCGCCCGGCCCGTCATGACATTCGACAGGAGGGCTATCTTCAGGATGAACGGCGAGGAGGTGCAGGTCTTCCACGTCCCGCCTGCCCACACCGACGGCGATAGCTTCATCTACTTCGTCGATTCGGACGTCCTCCATACGGGCGACGTCTTCCGGACCAACATGTACCCGATCGTCGACGTGTATAACGGCGGCACGGTTGCCGGCATGATCAGGGCGATGCAGATCGCCGTGGACCTGGTGGGACCGGATACGAAGGTGATTCCCGGCCACGGTTTCGGCTTCACGGATCGGGACGGGCTCGTCGAGGTGCTGGACATGCTCACGGACGTTCGGGACACGATCCGAGAGATGGTTGCCGAGGGCCTGCGGCTCGAGGAGGTACTGGAAGCCGGGCCCACGGCCCCCTATGACGCGCGGTGGCGGGGGTCCGAGTCGTGGACCGAACAGGACCTGATCCCGATCATCTACAGCGAGGTCGGCGGTGCGGCGCCGACCACCAGGAACTGAACGAACGGCTCTTTGAGAATACGCTTCATTCGGTCGTTATGACGGATAGGAAGTCCAAAAGGGCTACCGTGGCTGGAGCCGGTGCTCCAAGACCATCGCCTCGGTAAGCCGATCATGGGCGTCGACCTCCAACTCGCAGAGGATCATGAGCCAATCTCAACATGGGGCTCTGCTTCCGTGTCTTTAAGAACAACCGGGATCCGGAAAGGTTCTCGGGTTGTTTCATGAAAGAACAGGAGCTTCATCGATGAAGATGCGAAATCTTTCAATCACTCTTCTTCTCTCGGCGGCCTTAGCATCACCAGTCGCTGCGCAAGATCTCACGGGCACCTGGGAGATTTCCACTCAGGGAGGTCGCGGAGGCCCACAAACCAGCACGCTCGTGCTCGCGCAGGATGGTGAGACCCTCACCGGAACCATGACGGTCAGCTTAGGCGGGCGAGGGGGCCGGGGTGGTGGTCCCCAGGAGCTCGAGGTTTCCAACGGGACCGTGGACGGCAACTCGTTCAGCTTCATAGTCACGCTGAGCTTTCAAGGCAACTCCTTCGACCTGAACTACTCGGGAACCGTCGACGGAGACGAGATGTCCGGGACTCGTGAGGGTCCTCGTGGGGGCGGTCAGCCATTTACAGGGGAAAAGCAGGGCTGACAGGCTCGCAAGCCACGCTTGCGGTCACCATATTAGCCGCGCATTAGAATCCCGGAGACGTTAGGCGGCGTTTCAAACTTCCGGCGAGTATCACCTTACTTGGAGCACTCGATCATGTCAGATACCGTTTCCTGGAATGTCCACATGTCAGTCCGCGAAGGACAACTCAATGACGCGCGTGAATTGATGACCGAGATGGTAGAGTCCACCCGCGGTGAGGCAGGGACACTGGGCTACGAGTGGTTCCTGGGTGCGGGTGGGACCGTGTGCCATCTCAACGAGCGGTATGCCGACTCCGATTCGGCGATGGTTCACCTTGGCACCTTCGGCACCAAGTTCGTCGAGCGCTTCCTTGAGTGCTTCGAGCCGACCGGTCTCCATGTGTATGGCGAACCAAGCGACGAGGTGC
>UINC01000111.1_pt1 | contig 112677 bp, 116 predicted proteins | sample 5385821 | NCBI WGS metagenome assembly UINC01 (sample SAMEA4666929, study PRJEB26691) | marine metagenome | isolation source: Pacific Ocean | place: Pacific Ocean | collected 2011-10-13 | reverse complement strand
ATTGCAAGAACCGGGGGAGCGGGCATGGCCGATATCACCGTCTTCACGGCGCGCCGGGTTCGCACGATGGAGGCGTCGATGCCAACGGCCGAGGCGGTGGCCGTTCGCGATGGGCGCATCGTCGAGGTAGGGACCTTGGAGAATTTGTCCCCGTGGCTCGCTGGGTACGAACACGAGATCGACGACACCTTCCGCGACCACGTCATCATGCCCGGCTTCATTGACCCCCACCTCCATCCGTCAATGGCTGCGGTTCTCCTGCCTATGGAGTTCACCACTGTCGTGGAATGGGATCTGCCATGGAGCGAGATCGGCGCGGTTGGCGGCAGGGTCGAACTGCTCGATCGGCTGATTGAGCTTGACGCTGAACTTGAGCCAGAAACCCCGCTGTTTGCATGGGGCCATCATCCAATTTGGCATGGTGAAGTCGACCGCGAGGCCCTCAACGGTATCTCGACTACACGGCCTGTAATCGTCTGGCATCGTGGCTACCACTCGCTGATTGTCAATGATGCCTGCTATCGGTGGATGGACATCGACCTCGAAGCCGCGCGGCGGCATCCCCAAATCGATGTTGATAGGGGTGCGTTCTTTGAGACAGGTCTAGCGGTCGCGTACCGGCATATGAACAGTTTCTTGCTCGGAACCGAACGGTTCCGAGCCGGGCTCGACCGGATGCGTCAGGTTATCCACCACGGTGGACAGACCACCATCGGCGACGCGGCCATGGGGATGTACGGCTTTGAGGATGAGTGGGAACATCTCAAGGCGGTGATGGAACGGCCGGATACGCCGTTCCGGATCCAACTAATGCCTTTCGAGATGGGTCCCATCGGTGACGAGAAGTCCGATGAGGCCATGATCGAACGGATCCTCGCCTACCCGCAGCGCAACACCCGTCGGCTGCGATTCAGCGACCACGTCAAGATGTTCGCCGATGGAGGTTTTTTCGCGGAGTTGTTAATGCTCAAGGCACCTGGGCACCTGGACGGGCGACACGGCGAGTGGATGACGCCTCCTGAACGCTTCGAGCAGGTCGCACGCGCATTCTGGAACGCGGGCCTGAAGATCCACGTCCATTGCACTGGGGATCTCGGCGTCGAGATGGCGTTGTCGACGCTCGAGAAGCTGCAATGGGAACGCCCACGCTTCAACCATCGCTTCACCTTCGAGCACTTCGGGATCTCGAGTGCCCAACAGGTCGCACGGATGGCCGAGGCCGGTGCGTTGGCATCTGTCAACGTGTACTACGTATATGAGCTGGCGCGGGCGTTCGCCGATCACACCCTGGGTTATGAGAGAGCATCGCAGATGTCGCGGCTTGGATCGCTGGAACGGGCCGGTATTCGCTTCGCAGTGCACTCCGATTTCACGATGGCTCCTGCTAAGCCCCTCAACAATGCGTGGGTGGCCGCTAATCGCCTGAACGAGTCGGGCGAGGTGATGTGTTCCAACGAGCGAGCGTCACTTGATGCTGCCATCAAAGCCATCACCTGCAATGCGGCCTATGTGCTGGGCCTGGAGGATGAGATTGGGTCTCTACGCTGGGGGAAGCGGGCAGACTTCACGATTCTTGAGGCCGACCCGTACGACGTCGGCGTTGAGGATCTTCGCGACATCCCAATTTGGGGCACGGTGTTCGAGGGTGAGAAGTTCCCGATCTGAGGGGCCGACAAACGCTAACGATGATCTCATCCGTCGAGCCCGTACCCGTCACCGTCCTCGGAGGCTACCTCGGGGCAGGTAAGACGACCCTCGTTAATCGACTGCTTTCCGGTGACCACGGTCGGCGCCTAGCTGTTCTGGTTAACGACTTCGGAGAGGTGAATATCGACGTAGACCTCATCACTTCCCACGATGGCGAGACCATTAGCCTGCAGAACGGATGCGTGTGTTGTTCGATCGCCGACGCCTTAGGTGAGAGCCTCGATCGGGTTCTAGCGCTGGACCCTCCGCCCGATCAGATTGTGATTGAAGCAAGCGGAGTAGCCGATCCGGCCAAAATCGCCGCGTACGGCTACGGGTGGCCCGGTTGTCGGTTGGACGCGGTGATCGTGCTTGCTGATGCCGAGACCATTCAGGTCAGGGCGAAGGACCAGTTCGTGGGCGAGCTCGTTACTCGTCAACTGCGCGGTGCGGATCTCGTGCTGGTCACAAAGAGTGATCTGGTTAGTCCAGAGGTCCTCGATTCGGTCCTCGGCTGGGCGAGCGATATTGCGGCGGTACCCGTAATGCCCGTGAGCCGCGGCGAGATCGAGCCAGAGGTCGTACTCGCCATGTCGAGGTCCGGCCTTGATGTCGGATCAGCACGTGTCGCGACGCGAGACACGCCTCCGCTGACTGACGCTGATGCCATGTTCGAAACTGCGACGCTGATGCTCCCCAGACCCCTGGCGCGGTCTCGACTGGAAGCCGCCCTGACTCTGTGGTCGCAGGATGTTGTGCGAGTCAAAGGCATTGTGTGGCTCGCTGAGGCGGATGGGAGAAATGCCGAACCCCATGTGGTGCAGCGAGTGGGCCTCAGGTGGTCGATTGAGCCCGCCGCCAGCGAAGTCAGCCCGGAAGCCGGTGGCGGTCGACTCGTGGTCGTGGTGCGGCGTGGTGCGCTGGAGGCTGCGGCCTTGATCAGCGATCTCATCGATGCTGAGTAATAAAGACAATCGGTGAATAGTCAGCGACGGATCCTCGGGTATCTCTGGTTTTAAACACACCAAAGCCAGCTGTTCCAGAGCTCTCGTTCCGGGTTATGAATCGTTACCTGGGTCTGTGAGTTGCACCATTTTCGCAGCGTCGTCATCCGACTCCTTGGTGAGGTTCCATCCGATGATCAGAAGTACCGCCATGGTTACCCCGGCGACAATCCAGGCCACCGTGTCCCCGGAGGCTTCGTAGATGGCTGCCAAACCCAACGCGGCCACGGCCGCCACCCCGACCTCGATGGCGCTGGCCAGGCCCTGTGCCGCAGCTTGACGGTCTTCTGGTACGGCGGCCGATACCAGCATCGGCGTTGAGGGAAACCCGATCCCCTCAGCACATGAGCAGGCGATGGTCAATACCACCAAGGACATGATGCCCTCCACTAGCCCGAACAAAGTCGAGAACACGGCACAAGTAGCCACCATGCCAACGGCCCACCGTCGAGCCCCGTAGCGTTGAGCCAGTACTCCGCCCCAGGGCGCGAGGATAGAAATTGGTAGGGCAGCCACGGTGATACTTACTCCAATCTGCCATTGATCGGCTCCTCTGTGGTCCATCTCTAGGACCCAAATTGATTCGAAGGCCCCGATGAAAACGAAGTAGGCGGCAACTATGAAGAAGGCGCCAATCAGACGTTGATTGTGGAACAGATCGGTTGGGCCTCGGCGCTGCGTGTCTTTAGGCGCAGTGTCCGGGCGGGCCCGCCAAGCCGTTGGGATCAACAGGGTTAGCAGGATTGCCATTACCCAGAACGGGGTGCGGAATCCGCCGACGGCGTTGAGGAGTGCCGCGGCTGCTGGCCCTACGACGAAGCCGGCCACGTCGAAGGCGCCAAGGCGCCCCAGGTTGCGTCCCAGGTTGTTCGGGTCAGCCACGATCACCGTGCGTCGAGCAGCCGGGTGGGCGACTCCGAAGGCGAGGCCGAACAGGACGCGGCCCACCACCATGTGCCAGAGGTTGCTAGTCATTGCCACCGTCACCAGTCCTGCGATGCCCAGCAGGAGCCCAGAACGCAGCATCACGGGCGCCCGACCACGGTCGGCTTGGGGGGCCAGGGTCACCGACGCAACGAATGCCGCGCCCAAGCCACCGGCGACACCTAGGCCAATGCCGAACTGAGAGAAACCGAGCTCATTACGGAACTCGGCCAACAAGGTCATCACACTCGCGAGTCCTGCCGACATCCCAAACAAGATCAGGTAGTACGGCACCAAGCTTGGTCCTTCATGCAGCTCGTTTTTCGCGCCCATGCTCAAATCCCTATTTGCCTCTAATCAAATTGCTTAGCGCTCGCAATCTGAGCGAGCAAGGACGAGCCTTTGGAGCTTTGGCTCGGCCCTCGGACTTGACTTTGTTTAATTTAGGGAGCCGGTCCCGTATCACCTACCCCGATAATCCGAAATGGCGTCCGGCAGGCTTCACTCTGTGTTTGAAAACAGAGGTGCCCGGTTCTGCGTTACTAGCTGTGGGCGATATCGATAGTGCTGCCGTCGGCGAGCGCGATCGCTTCGATCTCGAACATCAACTCGGGGTACGCCAGGGCCCGCACCTCACAGATCGTGTCAGCAGGATACGGCTGGCTGAATACCTCCTCACGCAACTTAACCACCTCGGAAAAATGGGACATGTCGGTGACGAAGATGGTGACCTTGATCACCTGATCAAGACTCGATCCCGCTGCTTTGAGGACGCGGTCGAGGTTGCCGACTGCCTGGCGGGCCTGAGCTCCGAAGTCGCCAACGCCGACGACTTCACCCTGATCGTTCACAGCGGCCTGTCCCGACACGAAGACGAGATCGCCAACCCGGAACCCTTGGGAGATGTGAACCGCGGCGAACCGGTCAGGTTCGGTACTGATGCGCTGCGCGTCGGTTCCCATCTCCGGATCCTACTTCGACTATGGGTTGGCGAACTTTGCCTCACAGGTGAATTCCGTAGCCCTCGCAGCCTAAGCAGAGACAATTACAAGTTTGAAGTAGGAGTGCGCGAGAATCATCGGATGAAGCATTTGGGAACCCGGTTTGGTTGGGTTTTGCTGCTGTTGTGCGCATGCAGTAGTGCCGCAGACCAAGTTTCGACCGAGTTGCTCGACAAAGACATTACGAATGTTGTCGCTACGTCCATCGAAGCCTCAGCTACTACGACCTCCATCGGTGTCACGTCAACCACGACGACCACGGCGGACACGAAGGGTGCCAAAGAATTTGATGTAACGATTTTGGCTCCCGAGAGCGCCACGGCATATTCCGAAATTGAGATCAAAGTCGCCTCAGAAGAGGACATAGTCGCAACCGAGATTGTTTCCGATCGGCTGGTTTTGGTGTCTTCGACCAAGACTTCTGCGATCGTTCGCACCCCTATCGTCGTGCAGAACCAAGTGATTGACTATTCGATTCAAGTCAGCACTGCCAATGGCCACTCAAAGAGGATGTCTCAACAAATAGAGGTGGTTTTATATGAGCATGATGTAGCGCGCACCCGACACCTCAACCCGGCGGACTTAGAAGGCACGAGCACCGAGGATTACGCGGTTTTCAATTTTGGTTTTGAAACAGTTTTCGTTAACGAGCGCTACAGCGAAACCTACTGCTACCCGACTCTTGACAACTGCAACGATTTGGATGGGTCATTTACGGCCGACGCACACAACATGATGGTCGGAGACTTCAACGGAGACGGCCACCAAGATCTAGTTGTCGGATGGGTCATCTTTCCCCACACGCTCACTCACAAAGAACGAAGCACAGTGAGGGTCTACCTCAACGACGGAACTGGTCGACTCATCGCTGACCCAACGATCTATGCCTCGGGGGCGCCAACGGAACGCAACATGTCCTACCGGCTTGTTGTTGACGACTTCAACCTGGATGGAGTCGACGATATTTTCGCCGGATCACAAGGGTTACTCAAACTCCTCCCAACCGGCGAGAGAGTCAATGACATGGACCCGCACGTTCTACTGCTATCTCGTGACGGCAAACTCTTTGACGCCTCCGACACCATCGACTACCGCGACACCATATTTTTTGCTCATGATGCTTCGTCGGGAGACATAAACGGTGACGGCTTCCCAGACATCCTGGCTGCTCGGACTTTGTTTTTGAATGACGGCGGCGCAGGGTTTGTGAATTCAATCGAAAATTTGCCTGAGGGATTACGTCGAAATGATCACTACGTCATGTCGTCCCTCCTTGAAGATTTCAATGGTGATGGTTTGGCCGACCCGGTCCTTTTTTGGGGTGACGAAACGGATTCTTTGAACCCCCGACCCGCACAAATAGCCATCAGTGACCAGCAAAAGCCAAGCGCTCAATGGAAGGTCCACAGCCTGCCCACAGGACCTTTCGGACTTGGAACCACCAAATTCAACTCCGCAGCCGCCGCAGATATCGACGGTGACGGAGATGCAGACATTGTCATTGGAACGACGAGAGCGGGAAGCCTCTATTACGTCGGAAGATTCATGCAAATCCTCCGCAACGATGGCTCAGGGAACTTCACCGATATCAGCCAAGACGCAATGGGTGAACAACCAAGGGCGTTGAATTACAAAGACCCAGAAGTTGAGGTGCAGTGCACTGTCTGGGGAGAAGGCCAAGTAGTCCTTCTCGACATCGATAACGACGGTGACATCGACATTACAGACCGAACAAACGGAGGCGCGCAGGGCGCAGAAGAAGCGTGCCCTGGCATAGAGATCTATTTGAACGATGGGAATGGCAGTTTTTCGCGTGACGAATCCAGCCAACTAGCTTGGGTTCGCCAACACCAAATCCCCGGCTTTGTAGCTTTGGCACCGACAGGCCACCAGATTGGTAATGCCATCCCGATAGATCTCGATGGCCGCTTTGGTATCGACTACGTAGCCCAAATACGTTCACCTTGGGGAGGGCTCTACTCTTTTCTTTATCAAGTGATGTCGTTGAGATAAAGGAAAGACCCCTGAATTTCGGTTCGTCTTTCTCGGCACGGATTCTGTAGCGCCCACTCCGTTGTCGAAACCACAACGTTTGACCAGGGGAAATAGGGCGGATCGCTCATGTGGGCGGTTCGCTGTTCGCAGTGCAGATACCCCCGATCAGGTCCCGCCAACGTTGATGGTTATGCGGCCGCTCGAGTGAAGCGAACAGAACCCCTCGACGGTGGCGGCCTCGGAAAACCTCGTATCGAGCCGGTCGCCAGCGGGAATGACGAAGGGACCGATCTGATGAGCCGTCGAGTCTTCGTTGATCACGGTGAGCTGGTCCCGAAGCCTGAAGTTGAGGTCTGCAGGGATGATGTCGACGTCGCGTCCCAAACTGAGGCTCGCCGCTGTCCCTTCTGGGATAGTGATCACGTGCTGTTCGGGCTCTGGCTGGCCAACAACTCGGCTGAGAGTCACGCTGCCGACGACCATCGCTGTCGCCACAATGGCGAAGAGGACCAACACGGCTCGCCAGGAGCGATCCGAGCGACCGCCGGAAATCCTCACCCAGGAAGCGTCCACGACTCCCAAATCTAATCGGTGTTCGATAGAGTTTCAGCGGTTTGCTGCGTGGGCAGCGGAATAGCTGATGGGAGTTGCGGCGTGACACAGGTCGACGACTCGGTGCTCGGGACTGGCGAACAACTTTCTACCGGCCGCCGGGATATTGAGCGAGTGCAGCGCCGGACCGTCCAAACGCTCCTCACGAGTCAGATTTGCGGCGGAATCGGGTTGGTGGCTGGCTACTCCGTGACGGCTCTGCTCGCGGATGACATCACTGGCTCGAAGACCTTGGCGGGTCTCGCCGCTGCCTCTCTGTCGATCGGCGCCGCGATCGCGTCCTTCCCGTTGGCGCGCATAATGGCTCGAAGCGGCCGACGTCCCGGTCTGCGGACGGGCTATGTCCTTGCGTCGATCGGTGCGTTTCTTGCTGTGTTGGCGGCAATCACCCGGCAGTTTCTGTTCCTGCCTTTTGGAGTGGCCCTCGTCGGCGTCGGCAGCGCTACCAACATGGCGACTCGCTACGCCGCAGCGGACCTCGCTAAGCCCGAGCGCCGAGCGTCGACGATCGGCTTGGTCGTCGCAGCCACGACGATCGGTTCGGGCTTCGGATCGCTGGTCTCTCTGTCGGTGTTCGACCCCATCGGGCGCAGCGTCGGTCTCCCCGACTACGCGGGTTCGTTCCTCACCGGCGCCTTGCTGTTCCTGGTGGCAGCCGCGATTGTAGAGATTCGATTGCGGCCGGATCCGCTAGTACTCGCCGGCGGGGTAGGTAGCGACGACAGAGACACAAGGCTGCCGTTCAGAGCTGCGCTGAGGCTGATCCTCGCGAACCCCAAGGCTCGAATGGCAGTGCTCGCGATGATGATCAGCCAGGCCACGATGGTTGGCACCATGACCCTCACGCCGCTGCACATGAACGACGGCGGACAAAGCAAGGGCGCGATCAGCATCATGCTGTTCAGCCACATCCTTGGCATGTACGTCTTGAGCCCCCTGGTCGGTCGGCTCGCCGACCAGATCGGGCGCTACCCAATGCTGGTTTTTTCTGGGGTGCTTTGCGCGGCCGGTGCGTTGTGGGCAGGATTCACGCCGCCCGAAGGATTCATCGGAATCACTGGCGGCCAGACCGTGATTGGCCTCGCGTGGTGTTTCGGCGTCATCGCAGCGAGCGGACTGCTAACAGAAGCGTTTCCGGTCGAGCAGAGTGCCAGCGTCCAAGGCGCCGGCGACATGTGCATGATGGCGTTTGGGGCAGTCGCCGGTATTTCGGCCGGCGCCATCGTGTCCTATCGCAGCTATCTCGATCTCAATTTGGCCGCTGCGACCCTCGGCGTGGTCCTGGTGGTCGCGGTGCTGTTCACCGTCGCCACCACGGACCGGGGCGGCCAGCGCGGGCAAACCGTATTCGCTGTCACGCCAGCGCCCGGTCACTGAGCGTGTGGCGAGCCCGCCGTCTTAGTAACGAGGGACTCGAGTGAACTTTCATCGCTAGATTCTTCTAGTTCTCAGGAGCTGCGCATTTCGTTGAGGTCAGCTTGTGTTTGGCACCCAGTAACGACAACAGCTGTCAAGGCAACCAAAGCCCACCATCGCCGCAGACCGGACAAACGCCCCATTTTCAAACTCTAATGCTGTTAACGGAGAGAGATTCAGCTCACTGGTTTTGGCGTGGATCATGTATCGCCCACCCTCTAAAGCACGCAGGATCAAATCGAGGGCTTTGTGGCGTTGGAATCCAGCTGTTCCAGACCTTTCGTTCCGGGCTATGAATCGTTGCCTGGGTCTGTGAGTTGCACCATTTTCGCTGCGTCGTCATCCGACTCCTTGGTGAGGTTCCATCCGATGATCAGAAGTACCGCCATGGTTACCCCGGCGACGGTGGAGCTGGTGGGCCCCTCAGGTTGACTCGACGGCGAATCCTTGCTCGTCCCATGCCTGTGTGCCGCCGGTGATACTTCTAGCGTTTCGGTAACCGAGACTGTTCAGGAACAACGCACCGGATAGTGAAAGGTTCCCGCGCTCACACACGCTGAGCAACGGCGCGCCGAGGTCTTCTGGAAGGAATGCTGCGAGGTCGGCTAGGTCGTCGAGGGGCATATTGATCGCACCGGGGATGTGTCGTTGGTGGTGGGCGTCGGGCTCGCGCACGTCAATTACTAAGGGCTCGTGCTGTTGCCAGAAGTCGTGAGCTGCGTCGACGTCGACGGCCAGATTCGAGTTGACCCGAGCGTTCTCGATCATCGAGTCCAGCAGCTGCTCGCGTTTGGTTCCCGCCGCCGGCGCTGTTCCCAGTCCGGCAACATTACGCAGAATCGATGAGGCGTACTTGAAAACGCTGTCAGGGAACATCACCACCACAACGTTGCCTGGCTCGTCTGGTACCAACCTCAACGCACCCGCCAGCGCCATACCTGAACTGGGCCCTGCGGTGAGGCTCTCTTCTTGGTTGATCCGCTGACACATCTCGAAGGCGAGCTTGTTTTCCACCTCGACGAGTCCGTCGTATTTCTCGGGTGTGAAGAACTCGGTCTGGCTTAGCTGGGCGAGGCTGCGAACACCAGGAATGTCGTGACCCGGGGGCGGATGTACACCAAGTATCTGGATACCTTGGTCCTGTTCCTTTAAGAAGCGTCCCGAACCGTTGATGGTGCCGCAAGTACCTAGACCTGCAACGAAGTGGGTGACAAGACCGGCGGTCTGATGCCACACCTCGGGTCCCGTGGTGCGATAGTGCGCGTCCGGGTTGGCCCCGTTCGTGTACTGGTTCAACATTTCGAATTCGGGTTGCTGCGCGATCTCGTCAGCTCTTGCAATGGCACCTTCAGGTGCCCCCGGAGCGGGACATAACGAATCCTCGAGCTCGACCACATCGACGCCTGCGAGACGCAGAACCGTACGCTTCTCGAGCGGGATCTGGTTCGAGAGAGGAGTGGTTAGGGAATAACCCTTCGCATTGGAGACCATGGCGAGTGCGAGGCCCGTGTTGCCTGAAGTTGGCTCCACTAGCTTTTGAGCCGAACCCACCCGCCCGGACTCTTCCGCGTCACGCACCATGTTCCATGCGACCCGGTCCTTGACAGCGCCAAACGGGTTGTACCACTCCAGCTTGGCGTAGACCTCGGTGTGTTCGAAGGTAACCAGGCGCGACAAACGAACCATCGGAGTGGGGTTGTCGACATTCGACAGCAAACCGAGAACCGAGTCGTAAATACGACGGGAATGGTCATTCACGTCCAACACCTCCGTTTGTCGGGGCAGGTAAGACATACCCAGGATACCGGTTACCGTTGCGAGCGATCTCTCGACAAACAGTCGATGTTCAACTTCTCTGTGTTCACCTCAACCTTAAAACGGCGGCAAAACTTTCAGACTCGATGATCAGGTCTGAGACGACAATCAGCAAGGTCTCATCGCAAATGCCAAGCCGATTTGCGTCGATCGACTCAGGATGCTTAGATGAGCGCGTTATCAAGAGCGGTGCACTTCCGTGCACCCGGCAACCTGGGGTGGACACCCAAGGTGCTTCCTACTTTGTAGGGATAAGGCCAAGGTCTTCGGACCTGAGCAACGAAGTGTTCCTGAGGATGAGGTTCACCCGCTTCTCACCAATTCAGCACCACCCGATGTCCGCCCTCCAATGAGCAACGATCTGGGAGGCGACAATGAGCGACAAAGGGCCTCGAGAAACAAGACAAGTCAGCGTCGGACAAGAATCGACGCCAGTTATTGAGAATCAACCTGTTCCCAACTCACGGCCATGCGCATTTTCCCGGTCCTTGATGCAACAACAGCTGCTGCTGCTTGACGGAGCTATGGGAACGCAACTCTTTGACCGGGGACTACCGCCGGGAGATCCACCCGAACTACTCAATCTCGTGGACCCCGACACTGTGCAAACTGTCCACAACGAATATTTGCGCGCCGGTTCCGACATCATTTTGACCAACACCTTTGGAGGTAACCGTCATCGGCTTGCTTTGCACGACCTTGAGGACAAGGTGCACGAAATCAACGACACCGCTGTTCGCATTGCAAAACAGGCTGCGCTCAAGTTTGAAGCACTTGTCGCCGGAAGCATCGGCCCACTCGGAGTACTTCTAGCTCCTTTGGGGCCGATGTCTGCCGAGGCTGCTCTCGACGCTTCTCCTTTGGGGCCGATGCCTGCCGAGGCTGCTCTCGACGCTTTCGAAGAACAAGTAGATGGTCTCACCGCAGGTACCCGCAGCCGGGACGCAAATAGTTCTATCGATCTGCTTTGGATTGAAACCATGAGCTGTCTTGATGAGGCTGCGATCGCTATCGACGCTTGCCGTCAACTCTCAGGCTTGCCAGTGGCAATCACCATGAGCTTCGACACCAACTGTCACACCATGATGGGCGTATCGCCGGCAAACGCAGCCAAGGCTTTACTTGACGCCGGAGCTAGCGCGGTCGGCGTCAACTGCGGTAACAGCCTGGACGACAACGAAGCCGTAATCGCACAAATGCGCGAAGCAGCTCCCGAAGCTACGCTGATAGCCAAATCAAACGCCGGTATCCCCGAGTGGCAAGGTGCGAAGCTCTCCTACTCAGCAACACCAGCGCTGATGGCAGATTTCACACGTCGGCTTCGAGATTTGGGTGTCCAACTCGTCGGCGGTTGCTGTGGAACGACCCCAGAACACATCGCAGCTATGCGCTCTGCTTTGCGAGAGGCAGCCTAACGCTCATTAAAGTTACTTGGAGCTACTGAAAGGCCGACCATGGGTGACATCGTTCTCGCGCTCGCAGCCAGTCACGCTCCAGGTCTAGCTGGGTTGTATGCCGGCGCTCCCGAGGACACCAAGGCCGAGGTCGACAAGATGTACGGGACCATGAGTGCGGAAATCGCTGCCGCAAATCTCGACGCGCTGATTCTCTTCGGCAACGACCACCTGGCCAATTCCAGAGTCCTGGAGTACCCGGACTTTCTCGTCGGCATGGCCGCTGAACACACGGGACCATATGAGTGGTTCCAGCCCTGGTTGAACTGCCGGAACTACACATTGCAGGGTCAACCCGACGTCGCCGAGGCGCTGATTTCGGGAATGGCCCGCCGAGACGTGCTATTCGTCGGCCGCCGCGAGAATCTTCTCTATGACGACAACCTGTCTATCCCTACAGTGCTGTGCGATTTCGACACCAACGATGTGCCTGTCGTTCCTGTTCTGATGAACTGCAACGTCCCGCCAGTACCGGATCAGCGACAGTGCTACGCCGTCGGGGAGGCGCTCGGCGACATAATCCGAAATGACCTGCCGAACGGTATGCGAGTGGGTTTGTTCGGGTCTGGCGGCCTTTCGCACGAACCCGGCGGGAAGCGTTATTTCTTCATCGACCAGGAGTTCGACCACTGGTTCATGGACATGCTCGAAGAGGGTGATCACGAGAAGCTATTGAACGAGGCAACGCCCGAACGTATGGAGGAGTCAGGGGCCGGAGGTACCGCCGAGCTGTACGCCTGGTTCGTGGTCCTCGGCGCAATTGGCACCAGACTGTGCAGCCGACTTGGCTACACCGCCTACGACAACTTCAAGTGTGGCGTTGGTGCTGTTCGCTGGGAGATGGGAGGCTGATGTCCTTCGAACAGGTCGACAAGACGCTGGTGACGCACGACCTAGTGCAAGATCTCAAGTGGGATGCGAAGCTTCGTGCTCAATTCGAGGCCGATCAGGCCTCGGTGCTTGACCGCTACGCCCTAAAACCCGAAGAGCGAACGGCCATCGACAGTGGCGACTTTCGCACGCTCTACGACATGGGACTGCACCCCTATCTCGGTGGCCAGTTGGCCCGACTGATGTACGGCAACGCGGCAGGACCTGATGCGACGAGGGCGGTCAACCGGCTGATCTCCTCGCTGACAGGCGAGGATCGACCCGACGACCGCACCACAACCTGAACCGATGACAACACACCGACTGCCGCCCAGTAAGGCGACGGTGCGCGTCGGGGTGATCGACGCCTCCACGGACCCGCGTCACTGATCTTCAGCCACGAGCAGAAGCGAACGACGGTCGACATCAGTCAGAATGGAGCAATGCCACTCCATCCTCAGATTGAGGCCATTATTGCTTCCATGCCCAGCCGTAGTTTCGCGGAGATGGGCGTCGACGCGGCGCGACGCGCCCACGCCGCTGGCGCGGCGGCTCGACCGAAAGGCCCAGACATGGCTGACGTCACCGAGGTCGTGATCGGCGGCTGTGAGGTGACGCGTCTCCGACCAAAGAATGCGGATGGTTCGGCTGTCGTGTTCTTCCACGGCGGCGGTTGGGTGATCGGAAGCAGGGTGACCCACGACGGTCCGTGTCGCCACTTAGCGGCGAAGTCGGCTGCCACCGTATTCAACGTCGAGTACCGACTGGCCCCCGAACACCCCTTCCCCGCGGCGCACGACGACGCGGTCGAAGTGACTAGTGCGTTGCTGTCTGGCGCGGACGACTCCATCGACGCCTCGCGCCTAGCAGTGGCCGGTGATTCCGCGGGCGGAAACCTTGCTGTGGTCGCCGCATTAGCGCTCCGCCATGAGCCAGCTACCCCTGCCGCACTCTTGTTGATCTACCCCGCCGTCGACGCAACAATGAGCACCTCCAGCTACGTCGAGTTCGCGGACGGGCCGGTTCTCACAGCACGCGAGATGGTCTGGTTCTATGACGCGTATGCCCAGGGGATCGACCCACGGGACCAACGGCTTTCTCCAGCATGGGCGACGACGCTGGACGGGTTGCCGCCGACGCTTGTCATCACCGCGTCACACGATGTTCTGCGGGACGAGGGCGAGGAGTTCGCAAGGGCGATGGCAGACGCTGGTTGCGACGCCAGTGCCTCTCGTCACCTAGGGGTGACTCACGGGTTCTTCGGCTGGAGCCATGCGGCTGAGCCCAGTCGCACCGCCATGACGCTCGCGGCCGGTTGGCTCTCGGAAACCCTCAGTTAATGCCACGATGCGCGTGAAGAGCAGTCAGCGGTGAACCGCGAACGTTTGTATGAGATCTGCCTCGCTCAACCTGAAGCAGTGGAGGAGCATCCGTTCGGACCTGACCTCATCGTGTTCAAAGTGGCTCAGAAAGTGTTTGTGATCGCCACAGCACACGGAGACCTCACCATGAGCGTGAAATGTGACCCTGATGTAGCCGAAACGTTGCGTGGCACCTATGACTCTGTGCGGGCCATGCGTGTGTGGCCAAAACATTGGAACTGGGTTGATATCAGTGCCGGGGAGGTAGCAGCTACCGAACTTGAACACTGGGTAGAGGATTCCTATGACCTTGTTGTTGACAATCTTCCTAAAATTCACAAACTCCGCCTACAGGGAGAGGTTCGAGGTATCGACTTAGACTCCTCGGCGTGAACGGGTTCGTAGAGGCCTTCCGAGAACGGGTCAGCACCGCGTCGTCGGAACCGGGGATGAGTGCGGGTCCGCTGTATTCAGTCGAAGATGCCATGGCGGGACTGGTACCGATACGCGTTTACCGTCCGACCAGTGAGATCGCACCGGTGGTGTGTTACTTGCACGGAGCTGGGTTCATAGCGGGAGACCTGGATTCCCACGACCAGATTTGTCGGCTGCTGGCCTCTCAGATCGGCGCGGTCGTGGTCGCCGCGGATTACCGTTTGGCTCCCGAACATCCATTCCCGGCGGCGGTAGATGACGCATTCTCGGTAGTGGAATGGATCCTTGATAACGCCGCCCAGTTCGGCGCCGACGACACCCGGTGGGCGGTGGTGGGGGACAGCGCCGGAGGGAACCTAGCTGCCGTGGTCGCTCAACGTTGGCGTGACTGGCCCCACAGCCCGGTGATACAAGCTTTGGTTTGCCCGGTCTTGGAGTTAGCGGACTTCGATCTTCCCTCGCACCACTCCTACGCCGACGGTGACGGTTTCACCACCGCGGCCATGAGACAAATGGCTGACCTCTATCTCGGCGACACGATCGACCGGCGAGATCCGCTGGTATCGCCAGCCCGAGCCGAGTCATTGGCGGGGTTGCCACCGGCCGTGATCATCAGCGCCGAACTGGATCCGTTGCGTGACGACGGAGAAATGTACGCCAGACGCCTCGTTGAGGCTGGGGTACCGGTCATGTCGTTTCGCCAACCCAACATGGCCCATTACGGGGTGTTGTGGTGCCGGGCCGCTCCAGAGATAGCCCCTGGTTTTAGCATCGTTGCTGACGCCCTCACGTCAGCTCTACACCCGCGCTAGTCATAGCTTGGGCATAGCCGTTGTCGTCGCTGACGATTACTTTGCCGCGCTTTTGAAGTAGAACCTTTCATTGTCTTTGACGGGGCAGATTTTGTAGCGCCACAAAGAAACTCCGACGATGTAGGGCCGGTTCATCTGATCCACTGTGCTCACCCTTCTAATTCGGCTCGCAACCTTGGAACCACCTCCTCAGCGAACCTTGTGAGGGAGTCATTCATAACGGAAGGAGCGAGCCCTGGAGGACCCCCCCAGGTCACCAAATCGGTTATGCCGTGACCAGCAATCAGTTCTTTGAGTTCTGTGACGCAATGGTCTGCGGTACCGACCGTCCAGGTGAGAGGGTTCATCGGGATTGGTGGTCGCTCCTGTTTGGGTCCGGATCGACTGGCTACTTCGGATTTATGATCCCGGCTTGCCTTAATCAATCCAACATAGACATCTCGTCGGTACCGTTCAGCAGCCGCTACGGGTTCCCACTCCCTATCTGGGTCGTCTGTAACAAAGACCCCTCGTATCAAACCGACACGACGGTCACTCGCATCTTTGACTGACTCTTTCCACGGATCGATCGTCAAATGCTTTGGTCCCTGGGGAAGTAGATGAGTTCCGAAAGCAGCAGCCCGCTTGGCTCCGGCAGGACTGGTAGCAGCAAGCCACAGCGGGGGACCACCTCGCTGAACCGGATCCGGAGTGACCCGAAGGTCGGAGAATCGGTAGCGCTTACCTTCGAAACTGAATGCCTCACCGCTCCAGGCCAATAGGAGAACCTGCAGCGCTTCTTCGGTAAGGGAGACCCGGCGGCTTATCGGAATATCGAATCCTTGGAATTCGTGCGTCGCGTAACCCATTCCTGCGCCAAGCTCCATTCGACCGTTAGAGATGTTGTCGAGAATTGCGAGGTCCTCGGCGAGACGAATGGGATGTCTGAACGGCAAAAGACAGATGTCCGTGGAAAATCTCATACGAGTGGTTTTGGCCGCCGCTGCCGCCGCTACTGGAACGAAGTTAGGTAGATAGCCGTCGTCAATGAAGTGATGTTCGGTAAACCAACAAAGTTCTAGGCCAAGTTGTTCCGCGTGTTCGATCTGCTCAAAGGTTTCCGCATATACCTGAGGCATCGTTATTTCACTTCCAGGTGGACAACGAAAGTCGTGGACGATGCCGAATCGCAACGGTGGAGTCATGAAAGCAAGCTAACCCGCGGCACCCGCCCCCAAATCGTAAATGGATCTGCGGTTCCAACCGTACCTATGCTCCATGAACTCGATTCCACGATTGAATCGATGAAAAGCTGACTCCACGACCGCCCTACTCACCACCAAGGCGCGGTTCTCTGTTCGCTTGACCGGCAACAATTCGAGGCGGGAGATTTCGTTAATGCGCCACACAACTGCCCTGATCTCTTTGTTGTTGCTGGGGTCGGCTTGTGGTGGTTCGGATTCCCCTGAGATAGAGGTCCTGGCGGAACGAATTGAAGAACTAACAGAACACGAGGAAGCGTCAACGGCTACCAGCCAGCTACCAGCGGTGTCGACGACGATGCCTGTTTCAACGACAACTACCGCGGTGACCACAACGGTGCCTGTTGCACCGACAACCACCGCGGTGACCACAACGGGTAGAGCACCATCGACGACAACAACTCCCGTTGAGAGCACAACACCAACAAACGTTTCCGAAGGTTCAGAACCGCCGCCAAGACCCGCAGATAGATATTCCTGCATCATCAACGATGCCGGCTACTGCATTTTCACAGGGCAACCGCATCAAAATTTCTTAAAACCCCTTAGCAATGTCATCGTGAACCTCGACGCTGAGGAACTCTTTTCGGTTAGTGAGGCAATAGCGACGAATTCGGTGGGAGAGATTCTTCAAGCAGGAGGCACCCCTGCCTTCGACGGAGATGAATTGGTGAATGGCCCCCAGACTGGAATGACTGAAGACGAAAAGGCTTTTCACCGTGTCATGGCGATCATGTTCGGGATCCGAAACCAGCTGATGTACAACGTTGAAGCGCTAGACACACAGACGTGGGAGTCCTACACAGCGCCCCTCACCGAAAGAAAAATTAAGGAAACAACTTTCACAAATGGAGCGACCCCTCGGGACAATTATTACGGCAGAGATGGAATTCTTGAATTAGCCACAAATCCGAATGGGAGAGATATCCATCACGACGTCATGAAATTCCTAGAAGAGTCGGGTTTGTATCTCCTTTGTCACGTCACGTCGGACGAATTCGCCGAAAAGCTTGCAGCTAATCACCCAGAAGGACATGATCCGTGCAGAGACGCAGGAGTGGTGAGCAAAGTCCCTTTCGCTGAAACCGAGTAACTTGCAACGACTATGAACAGACCAATAGTCCTTGTCCACGGTGCGTTTCACGGCTCATGGTGTTGGGACCGGGTCACACCGCATCTCGACGCAGCAGAAGTCACATGGGTAGCACCTGACCTTCCAAGTTGTGCCAAGGCCGCTACAGGCGCGCTACTCAAAGATGATGTCGCCGCGGTCCGAGAGGTCCTTGACTCGCTTCCCGGAGACGAACACGCAGTCATGCTCGGCCATTCTCGAGGTGGAGCGGTCATCACCGAAGCCGGAGTTCACGACAGGGTCGGTTCGTTGGTGTACCTGACCGCTCTTCTTGTCGATGACGGTGAGGACGCCACCGAGCACGTTTCCCAAGACTTGTCGAAAGCTGTTCGCGCTAACGACGATGGCTCTATCAGTGTCAACCCAGGCTGGGACGCGGCGTTGTTTTACAACGACTGCACCGGAGATGATGTTGCGTGGGCAACCAATCAATTGCGGTCCCAAAACCTTGCCCTCGAGGTCGTGAATTCCGAACGAGCATGGAGCTTGAAGCCCTCGATCTATGTGGTTTGCAGCCGCGACAAAGCCATCCCCCCTGCATCTCAGCGAGCCATGGCGAGCCGTGTCCAGACAACACTTGAATGGGACACCGGTCATTCACCTTTCTTAAACCGCCCTGATTTGGTTGCCGCCCTACTCGTCGGGTTAAGTAAAGGCTGAGTCAGCAGGCGATAGAAAACATTGCAACCGCTAGGAACGGGGTTGGAGGCAGACCCGAAGGACGGCCATATCAGATCATCCTCAAGTACTTTTGTTGACGGATCCGTGGTTCTGATTCACGACGAATTCATGTCCCTCGTGGCGTTCTTCGATCATTTTCGATTGGCCGCTCTGTTTAGACATGATCCATAGCTGAGGCGAATTCGGGTGAGGCAAGTCACAGACTATGCATTTGCCGTTCTCATCGAGTTGATCGCCTCGGGGGAGCTCTTCATCCCAGATCCAATGGGTCCGAACTTCTTTATCTTGATCAACTAGTTCGTTCACCGAATACCGCTTCGACATAAGCAAAGTATTTCGCAGATCTCCAAGACCCTGGGGAGGACCCGGCTCCCAGACCATGTGGACCGATGGACCCAGCGACCTGTTCAGAGCGGCAATACTGCTGCCATGACCAAAATTCGTCCTGACACACCTCGCGTTGAACCTCTACCTGAGGTCTTAGAAGAAGCAAAAGAGGCAATGAAGAACTCTCCTGCCAACGCCGCCAACGTCACTGCGACTCTCGCCCACAACGAGATGGTTTCAACAGGCATCGGCCGGTTCTCTCGCCGGCTGCTCTTCAAGGGAACGGTGCCTGCTCGATTAAGAGAGATGGTGATCTTGCGGATGGGATGGAACTGTCAATCGGTGTACGAATTTGGTCAACACACCCTCTTCGGTCTTGATATCGGACTGACTCAAGACGAAATCTATTGGCTGACTAGACCCGTAGCTGATTATGACTGGCAGCAGGACGAACAAGCGCTACTGGAGATGGTTGATGACTTGTTCAACGATGACTGTGTGAGCGACGCCACTTGGGGCCAATTGGCTCAACTGTTCTCTAGCTCAGACATTTTGGAGTTCATGGCCGCCGCCCTTCAGTATCGACTTGTAAGTGGACTTCTGAATTCATGTGGAGTGCAGCGAGACGAAGGTGTTCCCGGATGGCCAGAAGCACCTCAGGCGACTGTTTGACCTAATTGGCACCGGTCGCGGGACGGGCTATCGGACTTAGTAGACCTTTCCCACCAAGTCGGCATCGACGATGGCTGAGCGAAGATCTGACCATCCGTCATCGGTAGCAGGAACCCATTTGGTCAGATGTTCCATCCGCATCATTTCTGCTATCGCGGGGTCATCCGAACTCATCGCTAACAGCAGCTCAACGAAGTCTTGGGCGTTACCTTCGCTGAGCATGGGGCTGGACGTGAAAGCACAATGCGCATAGCTCTGAGTTCGCCAAATGGTTCGAATGTCATCACCCTCAAGTCCATGCTTTCGCAGAAGAGGCTGCAGCCACGGCTCGAAGATGATTCCGGCGTCAGCTGAATAATTTACAACTGCCTCAAAGATGGTTCGGTCGTCGACCCAATGCTGCAGATCAGAGTATTGGGTTGCCTCAAGCTCAATTAGTGAGCACTCATTTCTAACGTCTAACCCTTCTGCCAGCAGTTGACGAACAGGTAGGAGCCACAGTTCGCTTGACGTCTCCACGCCGAGCGCAAGGTCACGGCCCCGGAGATCTTCGATCGTTTCGATATCGCTGTCGGCACGGACAATCAGCAAGCTCGTCACGTTTTCGTCAGTGTCGCGCATAGCTAACGTGCGACAGCCAGAGTTCTGCTCAAGTAGTTGAGCGTGGGCCATTGGAGCGTTCCAGGCAATATCGATGTGTCCAGCAAGAAGTGCCGACGACATCGCGTCGTAGGTCGAGAAAAGGGCGTATTCAACGGGAAATCCGGCCTCTACGAAGTACTTGCGGATGGCGTTCCAAATCAAGACCGCTCTCTTGGGATCCGCTGCGGTAGCCCCTAAGACCAGTGGTCCTTCAGAATTCGACATGGTTTCGTCCTTCGTCTGGGCGCCGCCCCTAGTTCAGCACAGTTGAGTTCATTCAGACGGATTGACCCCAGACCCCAGGGACTCAGCGTCCATAGCCGACGCTTGGTGGACTTGGTGCCCAACTGGCCCTACCCCCTGGAAAGGTAGTGTGAAGACGAGCCGCGGATGAAGGGAACGCATCTATGGAGTCACGGTTTTCGGCTCGGTTACCGCATCCCTTTTATTCGGATCACGTCCTGTACCACGCCTACAACTGGGGTACGGCTCTTCCTGGCGTCCGGGCCTGGGAGTTCGCCGGGTGGCAGGTAGAGAGCCGATCATGGGTCGACGGCTGCTACATCCACGCGGGATTGTCGAGAACTGGACCCATGTCGATCAAAGGCCCGGCAGCGGCCGAGTGGCTTGAGAGCCTCGTCATCAATAGCTTCGCGACGTTTCCGATCGGTTCGATGAAACACGCAGTGATGTGCAACAGCGAAGGATTAGTTGTTGCACACGGCATCGTGGAACGGAAAGCGGAAGATGAATTCGAGTCATTCGCGGGTGGACCTCCTGGACGCCTTGACCTTGGCGAACTACCTGACGGTGTCACAATCAGGCAACTGGATCACTACCTGTTTCAAATCGCGGGACCCACCTCGCTGCAAGTGATGGAGAAGGCCTCAGGTGAAGATCTACGAGACATTAAGTTCTTGCGTTTCCGTAACACGACAATTAACGGCATCTCGACTGAGATTGGCAGGATCGGGATGACCGGCAACCTTGCCTATGAGCTTCACGGGCCGATGGCCGATGGACCCGCCGTCTATGACGCTGTGTATCAGGCGGGGCGGGAACTTGGCCTGCAGCGGCTGGGGTGGGGCACCTATCTGGTGAATCACATTGAGGGTGGCTTTCCCCAGATGACCTGGACTTTCGCCTCGGCCATGGATCCCACTCAGCACCCAGAGATCGCCGCGATGTGGAGCAACGTGTCCGGTTCAGTTGATCCCACCGATCGGCGGGCCCGCACCCGATCGCCGGTTGAGCTGGGTTGGCATAACTTGGCTCGATTTGATCACGACTTTCCCGGACGGGAGTCGCTGCAATCTGAGATCGATCACCCTCAACGAACCACGGTCACTCTCCGTTGGCACGATGAAGACGTTCTGGACACCTACGCCGGTCTGTTCACCGACGCCGATCGCTGCCGACCGATCGAGTTCCCCTACGCGCCTCAACGATGGCCGATGGCACACGCCGATCACGTTCTACTCAACGGCGAACCTATCGGCTGGTCGTCCGGCACAGCGTACAGTTCCCGCTTTAGACAGGTCATCTCGATGGGTTGCATCGACGTCGCCGCGGCAACGATCGGAACCGAATTGACGGTGCTATGGGGCAACCATGGGGAAGCCCTCAAAGAGATCAGAGCAACCGTTGAACGCTTTCCCTATATGACCGAAGGCCGCAACAGCGACCTCGACTTTGTCCCTCCGAACCCCTGACCGATTAGAGCGCCCAGTAGTTTTGTGGTTCCTAACCAACGGCAACTAATCAGATTTGTGGTTCGTAGGTGGCCTCATCGACCAGCGCTAGCACCTCAGACTCGGATTCGGTGTCAACTAGCCGATCCACCCACGCGTGGAATCGTTGCCCTCCGGCTTCGTTCCTACCGAACATGACGAAGTCCTTTGCCCCGCTTTTGAGGCCGCGCTGAAGCAGAAATCCCGTCGCATAGTCCTCATCGCGCACAACCTTAAGTAAGAACCGTTGCTGAGCTTCAATGAAAGGCCGGATCTCTTCGGTCGGCTCGAACGTCGTCAAAAAGGTTTGAGTTGTCGTTGACGTATCAGGAGTTTCACCCGGAAAGAGTTGCGACACCATATACATCCTCCCTCCACCTTCGCCGTTCGGCCCAGCCACGTGAAACGAAGCAATAGATACGTGCGGAAAAATGGTCCAGATGCCTGAAGTAAGCGCCCCAATTGACCACTGCGACTCGGGGCTTTGGTCGAGTCGCAGCGCTGAAGAGTCGGGGGCGCTCACTCGTTGGTGGGGACCCCAAGCGTCATAGATGGCTTTGTTACACAAGTCAGCACCGAAGCTCTCACGGTGAAGAATCGGGAGGTGATAGAAGTCGAGATAACCGTCGTAGGCGATTTTCCAGTTAGGTCCATCAACGGTCTGTTGCCCCGTCAAGTAACAATCTGCCAGCCCTAGGTGCTCAAGCATTTCTTCATATCCGCACAAGTAACGCTCAAGGTCTGGCGTGCCCTCATGGTTGAGACCCACAAATACGAGGCCGGCGCGTTCTAAGACAGGCAATTCGGTGAGACCGTTGCAATCCATGTCAACTTCGCCGAACTGGTCATGGTCCAAGATTCCGACTAGCTGACCCGAGTTGTCGTAGCTCCAAGCGTGATAAGGACAAGTAAAACGTCGCGTTGTTCCGGCCCCCTCGGCAACGACGCGGGCGCCCCTATGACTACACACATTGACAAAGGCGCGGAGTGTGTCATCGGCGGCGCGAGAAACAAGTACAGGCACACCCATCACTTCTGTTGAGCGATACGAGAAACGTTCGACGAACTCGCAACTGAATCCGAACACAAGTGGAAATCGATGGAACAGTGAGCGAAGCTCGCTCAACCACCGGTCATGATCCAAATAGTGTTCAGCTGGCACCTTGGCAATGGTTTCGGCAAGGGGCACCGTGTCTGCTTTGACATGTGCGATAGTGCGCCGCGCCGCCTCTAACAATCTGTCGTTACTCACCGCCATCGCCGCCGAAGCTCATCACAGACTCGACCGTCCACCTAACGTGGTGATATTCACTCAGCATTTTGACTTGTGAAAAAATCGGCGCGAGGAGTGAAGGTTTCGTCATAGACAGGCTCGCTCAGATCACAGCGGAACTTGGCTGTGGTTGTCGCGACAATCCCTAGTTCGCTGAGTAGAGCGAGCATCGACCGGTAATTCCGATGTTGGAAGTGCGCGTCAAGTGACGGTTCGTCCGCCCACAGCTCGTAAACCTGAATGCGGTGACCATCGAAAGGATCAGGCCCGAAGTAGTACGCCTCACAACCCGCTTCGTCACGTCGAGTTGCTTCTTGGAGCGCTCGACTTTGATCGACGGCAAGGTCCCGGGTCTCGTTGTCTTTGAAATCAATGGTTCCGGCGATGATGATCACAAAGCAACCTTGACACAACTTGAGGACAGTTTCCCAAAAGCGTTCTAGCCTCGGCCTATGTCCGACGATTATGAAGACCTCCGCGAATGCGCGTTGACTGAAGAGCTAGAAAGCGAACTGGTACACAGCCAGAGAGAGTGTGTCTTCATGTGGACCAATGTTTCGGGAGAGGCGTTCGGAGTGGTGATGTCGTATCTGCCGAAAGACGGCGACCTTTGGTTGACCGCGGCTGAACACCGCGCCCGGATTTCGGCGATCCGTAGATTTCCTCGTGCCTCGGTTTGTATCTCCAGCACGGGCAGTCGTATGGGACCTAACAAGACGGTCTCCTACAAGGGAACTTGCACCGTAGTGAACGATCGCGCGACCAAAGACTGGTTCTATCCGGAGTTCTCTCAGTATTTGATGGGCGATAACGCAAGGGCTGATGCATTTTCCAAATACCTAGATTCCCCCGGACGAGTAATCATCAGGTTCGAACCGGACTATTCGCTGAGTTTCGACGGTGATCTTCTATGGGAACGGTCACCTGAGGTGCTTGAGAATTAGCCGCTGCATCAGTTCGGTCATCTTTTGAGCTAGATCTCAGCGCTTCGACCCCGGGAGCCCTGTCGCTCCGGCACGGTTAGTGTCTCTTACATGTCTCCGACCATGACCTCGCCGACCGGTTTGGAATTCTTGCGAACCCCCGACGAACGATTTGAGTCGCTATTGGGCTGGCCGTTCGAACCCCACTACGTGACCCTCAACGAAGGACTTCGAGTGCATTACGTGGACGAGGGGACCGGGCCGACAGTTCTCTTGTTACACGGTGAGCCGACTTGGGGTTACCTGTACCGCAAGATGATCCCCGGATTAGTCCATTCGGGTTGCCGGGTGATTGTCCCGGACCTAGTGGGATTTGGCCGTTCAGACAAGCCGAGCTTGCGTGATGACTACACCTACGGACGTCATCTTCGTTGGTTGACCGAAACAATCCAAGCCATTGAAGGCGCAGCGCCACTAGGGACCATCACCATGTTCTGTCAGGACTGGGGTGGATTGATCGGGTTGAGCCACATGGCCCGACACCCAGCAACCTATAGGGGTGTCGTCGTATCGAACACAGGTGTGCCACTCGGACGCGACATCCGGATGAACGACGACGACGGTTTTTCGATGTGGCGCCGATTCTCCCAAGATGTGACGCCGTTTTTGGCGTCTGTCTGTGTTGGCGGTAGTTCCTCCCCACTGAACGCTAAAGGGTTCGAACTTTCCCAAGAGGAGCAGCGGGCTTACGACGCTCCGTTCCCCGATGAGGATTACGTGGCCGGAGCCCGACAGTTCCCGCTGCTCGTTCCCACCTCAAGCACGCATCCGAGCGCTCCGATCTGCTGGGAAACTTGGTCCCTTTTAGCTACCTGTGAGGTGCCACTTACCACCGCATTTGCTTCCGATGACGAGGTCACGGGACCTTTGCAAGGTTTAATGTCGGCGAGCGTTCCTGGCGCCGCGAATCAACCCCATGTGATTATCGAGAACGCAGGCCACTTCATCCAGGAGCATCAGCCCGACCAATGTGTCGACGCGATTTTGGGTTTACTCAAGCGGACAGAGTGATTGGCGCTGCTGTGCGCACCAAATGACACATCTACGCTGTGAGATAGTGTCAACCAGCGGCTATCTATACCGCGCGGGGTGCCCGATGAATGAGTTTCACGAGACGTTCGCTGCGCAAAATATGGTACCTACACCTGCCATCGAAGCCGCGTGGAAGATCACTGTTGCTGCGTCGGATGTCTGGGCAGCAATCAGTGAACCCGGCAATCTCACTAACGTGCATCCGTTTTGCGCAACGAACGAGGTAGAACGGTGGCCAGGACCTGGAGGCCGCGACCACGTTCATTACTACAGCGGCGTTCACTACCAACGCGACGTGTTCGAATGGCGAGAAGGTACCGGGTACGACCTCATAGTGGGTCCACCACACGCCAAGACAGCGGTAGCCACGTGGTGGATCGAACCCGATTCCCCCACGTCGTGCAATTTTGGTATCAACGTCACTTCCTACGTGCGCTCCGACGTGCCTCTAGAAGCACGCGAACAGTATGAGGAGACAGTCATTCGCTCCGCTATCCCGCCCTACCTTCGCGGGGTCGTCCAAGGCGTGGCCTACTACGCCGAAACCGGCGACCCGGTAAAGCGCAACCAGTTCGGTGCCCACGACATTTACTCGCCTGAATTCCCAACGCCCTAATGAACGTTCAACAGCACCCCAATGGTGTACACACCCGACCGGCGACAGCCGCCGATCGATCACGGGTTTTCGACCTGATCGAACAACTTACCGGCCAGGTAGCCAACTCACGGTGGGTCGCGGTCTATGAGTCCCACCTTCGAAGCGAACGTGGCGCGGTCGTCGTCGCTGAAAACGATGAAATGATCCTCGGTGTCGCCACGGTGTCCTACAACCTGACAATTCGGTATGGCGCCGAATACTGCGAACTTGAGGAATTGATTGTCGATGACTCGGCACGAGGCCTCAATTTGGGCCGCATCCTGGTGCAGCGCGTCATCGACGACGCTCAACAACGCGGTTGCGCGGAGATCGGGCTTTATCTCGTGCCTTCCACCGAGGGCAACCGCGGCTTTTACGAAAAGCTTGGCTTTGAGGTCATCGGTACCGAGATGCGCCAAAATTTGAAAACCCAGTAAGCCGTATCAACCTGAAGCAAGACACCAATCAGACCAGTGGCTCAGTTGCCACAAATCCCTGGTTCTCCAACTCACTCAATTTGGAGAGCGACACGCCCGCAATACCTACAAGTATCGAACCGGCCAACTCCACCACCTTCAGCTGAGCGAAGGGTTTCAGCGCGCCGACCATCAGCCATAGCCTAGGTTCGGCGGTTGTTCTGTGGGAATCGTGGTGTGCCAGCCCGCAGATTGGGGTGCACAAGTTGATATATGAAGAAGCACGACGCTGGTTTGCCGCCAACTGGGATCCAACGATGTCGGTTGCTGGCTGGTGGCGACTACTCGCAGAATCGGGCTGGGGGTATCCTCACTGGCCCCTCGGACGTTTCGGTAAAAGTCTGAGCCACCAAGAACACATCGAAGTTGAACGCGCCCGCACCACCGTCGGCGCTTTCGGAGTTCCCAACGACGTGAGCGTAACGTTGGTCGCTCCGACACTGATGGAACACGGCGATGAGGTCCTCATCGACCGGTACCTCGAATCCATCGCAACTGGTCAAGAGATGTGGTGCCAGTTATTTAGCGAACCCGATGCTGGTTCAGACTTAGCCGGATTGAGGACTTTGGCTGAGCGTGACGGGGACCGTTGGATCATTAATGGGTCCAAAGTTTGGACCACCGGCGGTCATGCCTCTCGAAGAGCCGTTCTCATGGCTCGGACTGATCTGAACGCGGATCGTCATGCCGGCATTTCGTTTTTCATCATCGATATGCACCAACCAGGAGTGTCAGTGTCTCCGCTCAAAGACATGACCGGAGACGAAGAATTCAACCAAGTGTCGTTAACCAACGCCGAAGTAGACCACCAAGACATCATCGGCGGATTAGGTGAGGGCTGGCGAGTTGCCATGACCATGCTTCAGCATGAAAGAGACGCTGATGCTGTCGGCCATGACGGCGGAGGCGATGTAATCAACCAGGTTGATCTCAATGCTCCCGTAGGTCAGGTGCAGCGCGACCAAGAAAGGGGCGGCGCCACCTCAGGGTTCTTCTATGCGACTGGCTCAGTGAAAGACGACGTCACCTTCAGTCTTGTCAACCAACTCGCATCCGCCCCAAACCCTGTCCTTCGAGACGCCGCCACTAGAGCGAAGATCCAACGCAAAGTCTTGGATCTCAACGCACGCCGCGAACTGCATCCCTCACTGGGCAAATTACTCAATGCGGCCTTGTGCCGAGAGCTTCGCGACCTCGGCTTTGTATCTGGTCCCGCGTCACAGTTGGCAGATAGAGACGCCATCGATGAGGGACACTTCCTTAAGTCAGCGCTTTTCGCGGCCGGAATGTCGATCGCCGGAGGCACTGATGAAATACAACGGAACATCATTGGTGAACGGGCGCTTGGTCTGCCTCGAGAACCCACGCCAGAACCAACAACTGACCACCAAGAAACATAGACGGGCTTCCCGTCGCAACTGGAACAAACTAGGTAGCGATGACTTATTCACTCAGCGAATTATCAGACCGACAAGAAATCGTCGACTTGTTGTCCGCTTACTGTCGAGCGATAGATGACAATCGACCAGAAGATGTTGTCAGTCTTTTCACCAAAGACTGCTATCTGGATTACGGCGGAGCACTCCCCATTATTGAGGGCCACACGGCGGCGACGAAGTTTTTCTCAATTGGGACCGACCGTCTCTATGCCAGATCAGCGCACTTCGTTTCAAACATTGAAGTTTCCTTCCCAGGCGAAGACGAAGCGTTGGCCACCTCCTATGTCAACGCATGGCACGAATTTCGCGACCATCAACCAGACGCTTGGATTTTCGGTAGATACAGCGACCAGTTTTTACGATCGGACGACCGTTGGTTGATCAACAAAAGAACCTTCAGGTCGATGGGTGACCACAATTGGGTGGGAGAAATGTCCTATATCGAGAGGATGGGCCCCCACCGGTAAGTGCTCCTCGAGCCGAAGAGCCCAGTTCACTAATGGGGAGATCTACGAGACTTTCGGTTAGCGACGAGGTACCTGATCGATTTCGATCTCAAGTCCACGGGCACCGAACTGCTCTACTTTTCGCGAAGAAAAACGCCATTCATTGTCTTCGAATGCGAACGCGTCAACGTAACGACCCCAAAATTCGAAATCGGTCCCATCGAGCTTGCGATGCCACGCGTACACGTACGATGTCGCGTTGGCACGATCCGCAGCAGAGCGTTGTATCCGGATATTGCTGATGTGGTGTGAAGTGGCAGTGAATAGCCGCAGTAGTTTTGGCAGCAGCGCCTCAATAGCCGGGCGGCCCGTCACCGCTCTACCTTCATCGAAAACGGCATCACGGCAGAACAGCTCAGCCCAGAGTTCAATCTCTCCACCGTCTACGTACTCAGCGTAATTAAGGATGGTGTTGGTAATAGCGGCGTGTGCCTCAGCGTCACTCATCTGTTCGGGATTGGACATAGCGAAAGGCTATTCCTTGAAACACCCCACGCCGGCCAATAGCTGCGCCTCAGTTATCTCCGCGCTGGTCAACGTCATTAATCAGAGGCATCGAGTCAGTATGGGTGTCAGGACTCGAGGCAGAGTTAGCCGTTAGCCTCGTCCTCGGCAATCAGGGGGCTTCATGATCTCGCATGACACAAAACTCTCGGCGTCCTGTGCCGCCGTTGGGGTTGGAGAAACTCCCCACTACCGAAGCGATCCCATTGACGCCGCGCAGCTAATCCTCGAAGCCAGTGTTGCCGCTCTCAACGACGCGGGGCTCAGCCCCAAGGACGTTAACGGGATCTTGCCACCCGAGGGTTATATCAGCAGCGAGGAAATAGCGGCGCAACTAGGCATCGACGACCTGAGATACTCAGCCACCATCCATATGGGTGGAGCGAGCTCAGTTGCGGCACTTCAGTCCGCAGCGATGGCTATAGCAACAGGAGTGGCCGATACTGTGCTGGTTGCGTTTGGTTGGGATGGGTATACCTCACGACCGACAGCCCCTCAGAGGCCTCAACGAGCAAGTCGTTTACCGCAGCGACCTTTCGCAGAACTGATGCGCAACTACTACGCCCCCTATGGGGCACGTCTCGCTGTGCAGTGGTACGGCTTCTACATCCAACGCTATATGGAGCTGTATGACGTATCGCCCGAAGGAGCGTTGCAGGTCGCGCTGACTGCCCGCGCTCACGCGTCGCTAACAGATGGAGCGTACTTAAAAGACAAGCCCCTCACGCGAGAACAGTATCTTTCGTCACCGGTGATTGTTGACCCGGTACGGCGCTATGACTGCTGTCTCGAGACCGACTGCGCGGCAGCAGTCGTTCTCACTAGCCGCGAAAGAGCCCGCGACCTTCACCACCATCCCATCATTTTCTTGGGAGGAGCCGAAGGACACCCACATCCTGCGGACGACATCACTAACCGCCCCGACATGCTCCAACTCGGGTTGCATTCGGCGGCTCCACGAGCGTTTCAGATGGCCGAACTTCAACTGTCAGACGTTGATTTCCTACAGGTGTATGACTGCTACTCGCATGTGGTTCTACTGCAATTAGAGGCTTTGGGTTTGACCGAAGCAGGAGGCGCCGCCGACTTCGTCGTAAACGAAGGCATCGGACTTGATGGATCAATGCCGGTCAACACGCACGGCGGCTTGCTGAGTCACGGGCACGGGTGGGGAATGAACCACGTTGTGGAGGCAGTCAGACAATTACGCCACGACCGAGGATCAGGGCAAGTTGTGGGAGCCCAGGTGGGCGTGGTAACCGGATACGGCGATCTCGGAGACGGATCGATCGCGATATTTGGGAGGGAGTGAACTTGACTGAGCGACCAGTCGATGTCTACCAACCGAAATCATTCGGGCTAGATATGGATTTCTACCTTCGCGCCGCCGCATCGGGTCAGGTTCACGTTCAGCAATGCGAAACATGCGCGAACTTTCAACATCCTCCACGCTTCTTGTGTTCAGCGTGCGCCTCGAAGCATTTGAACTGGCAAGCGATTCAAGGTGTCGGAACCGTTTATTCGTGGTCGCTCTCACATTTCACCATCGATTCGGCGTGGACCGACTCGCTCCCATATGCGACGGTGGTAGTCGAAAGCCTGGAAGGTGTCCGATTCGTCGGTACGTTCTCGGGACCTCAAAACGACTTAACGATCGGCCTCCCAGTGAATATCCGCGTCGAATCCATCGGAAAGAATTTCGCATACATCTGGTTCGACTCAATCTCGGAGACTAGTGAAGAAAATGGTTGATGAACCGCTTCTCATAGCTGCGAAAGACCTGGCAGTGGTATTTCGCGACGAAGCTTGGGAAGGTGAAAAAACTCGTCAACTTACGGACACGGCCTTAGACGCCGTCAAGGACTCTGGTCTGTTCTCGACGCTCGTCCCTGAACGATTCGGAGGCTCCGAGGTTGACTTTCATATCATCCCGCAACTGATTAGAGAACTCGCCAAGGGAGATACGTCAAGCGCCTGGGTTACCGCATTTCTCATCCACCACAACTGGCAGTTCGCCCTGTACCCGCTTGACACTCAAGAGGAACTCTGGGCTGACCGCAACTATGCGTTGGCGCCGGCAACTCTCGCTCCAACAGGGCGCGCGGAGCGCGTAGACGGCGGCTGGAAGTTGAGTGGCCGGTGGCAATGGGGGACAGGGGTGATGCATTCCCAATGGGCTTTGGTGACTGCTATTGCCGCATTTGAGGAAAAAGACGAAATGGCGTTGATGCTGCTACCGATGCAGGACGTGGAAGTTGTAGACGTTTGGCATACCGAAGGAATGCGAGCGACGGGCAGCAACGACATGATCATTGAAGAAGCGTTCGTTCCCGATCGGAGAGCGATCACATACCAGCAAATATCAAAGCGCGAGGCTCCAGGCCAGATCGCTTCCCCAAACCCCCTATACAGATTGGACATGCTTGCGTTGCTGTCTCTGGACGCGACCGCGACTTCCGTCGGATCTGGGGAACGGTCAGTAGAACTTTTCACAGAGCGCCTGCATGAAAGAAAGCTGATGTTCGGCGGTCAGCAAAAGGATTCAAGCACCGCCCAGGTACGTCTTGCTCGAGCCTCGTCCATTATGCGGACCGCGAGACTGATGTTTGACGCTGCTGTGCATGACTTGTGCGCCCCGCTTCGCGGTGAACCGTACCCTTCACCGGCAAAACGAGTGCGAATACGGATGGACTGTGCCCACGTGGTGGATTTGGTGAAACAAGTGCTCGCCCTCATCAACGATGGGGCCGGCGCCAGTAGCCATTTTTTGGACTCGCCTCTTCAACGATTTCGGCGAGACGTGTCGACACTTTCAGGTCACATCCTCTTTGACTATGACCGGGCAGCGGAATTGCAAGGCCAGATGATGTTGGGAATCAAGCCCCCGTCAGGAACGCTCTTTTGAAACCCGCAGCCGCGGACCCAACATCAAAGTCCGGCAGGATTTTCCCTAGGTGAATCTTGCGTTCACATGGTTTTGTCCCATCGGGGGACCAGTTTTCTTACTCAAGTATCACGGTATTGACTATTGAGGTAGCGTTTCTGCGTCAGCGATTCATTCGGAATGACTGACGCGAAATAAATCGAACCTATTCAGGGGGGCCTGATGAAGAAGCAAAGAGGCGGTACTTACCGCCTCCTGATCGCGCTCATAGCGCTGTTTATGATTGCCGCAGCGTGCGGTGGAAGCGACGACGATTCGTCGTCCGGAACCGAAGCAGCCGAAGCATCGTCATCTGATGACGCTGCAGATAGCGCTGAGGAAGAGGCCACCGAAGAAGACGAAGGCGGCGGTATTTCTCAAGAAGCAGCGGAGCAAGCCGTATCCGGCGACGATGATGAAGAAGAAGTTGACGCTGACGCACCGACGTTCGATCGTTCAACCCTTGATGGCATATGGGAAGAAGCTGCCTACAACCGCCAACTGATGATCGATGAGATCACCGAGAAGGTGAACGCAGGAGAGTGGGGCGTCGGCGACGACAACGTTCTGCGCGGCCCAACAGGCTACGAGATTGACCTGAATGACTGTCCAGGAGACTGGAGCAACACTCAAGGCGTCTCAGACGGTGAGTTGAGGCTCGGACACACTCTCGTGCAGTCCGGCAACTTGGCTGCCTACGGCAACATCACCCACGGAATGATCAACTACTTCGATTGGGTCAATGACAACGACGGAGGCATTGGCGGACGCGCGATCAATATGATCGTGTTCGACGATGGGTATGTCGCGGCTCAGACAATCGAGTATGTGGACGAGTTGATCGAATCCCAAAACGTTTTTGCCATTCAGAACGGCGGGTCACCTAACGGCCTCGCGGTGTACGACAAGATCAACGATGAGTGCATTCCTCACCCGTTTTACATTTCAGGTCATCCCGCGTGGGGTGACCCGGTGAATCATCCTTGGACGACCTCGATGCAGATGTCGTACTCGACTGAGGCCATGCTGTGGGGAACCTGGATCAAGAGCAACTTGGCAGATGAGCTTCCGGTCAAAGTTGCGGGACTAGTCATGGACAATGACTTCGGTCTCGCATACGAAATTGGTTTCGAGAATTACGCTGAAGCCAACCCTGATGTTGTGAGTGAATATCTGCCGGTTCGACATGACCCTGCAGCGCCTACGTTGACCAATGAGGTCACGACTATTGCTGCCTTCGATCCTGACGTGTTCATATCGATGACCGCGGGAAATCCTTGCTTGCTGGCGATCCAAGAAGTCGAAGCTGCAGGTCTGTTGGACACAATGTCTGCGGCATTCACTCCGTCGGTTTGTAAAGGGATTGCTGCTTACATGGCGCCAGCTGGAATGGGAGCCGACAAGTGGTGGGTCGTTGGAGGCGGATTGAAGGACACGAGCGATCCCAAGTACATCGACGAGCCCTTCATCAGTTTCATCAACGACAATCTCGCTGCCGCGGGACTTGATCCAGCAATCTCGCTTCTTGGTACCGGTTACATGTTCGGCTACCCATACGTTGAGGCTCTTCGAGTCGCTGACGAACTTCCGGGAGGGCTCACAAGGACCAACTTCATGTTGGCTCTGCGCAACTTCCGCATCTACCACCCCCAGACAATGGCAGGCATCACCAATGAGATGATTGGTGCCACGGATGCCTACTTTGTTGAGGGATCGGACTTCAGCCAGTTCGACGCCACTGCGCAAACCTGGAACCAGGTAGGGGACCTCGTCGACGCCAATGGCGGAACGCCCAACTGCGCATGGGACAAAGCCAACGGTGGGTGCCGTTAGCCACTAGCTGACAAATATCCCAATCTAATAAAGACGGGAAATGGGGCCGACAGGTTTACCTGTCGGCCCCATTCTCTCGTCTCGGGCTAAGAACAAGGGTGTTGGAGAGGGCCTTCTCAGATGACCTTTTGCTGTTGAAAGCTTTCAATTTCTTGTGGGCTGTAACCAAGCTCAGAGAGAATCTCGTTGGTGTGGGCACCCAATTTGGCCGCAGCGCTTCGAACCTTTGTTGGGGTTCGAGAGAACTTTGCCGCTGGTCCCACTATCGGAGCCACACTCCCGTCCTCTAGCTCGATTTCCTGCAGCATCTCTCTCTCAATGACGTGCGGCATTTGAGCAGCATCCCCGAACGTATTGACCGGAGAAACAGCGACACCATACTCCGCAGCTAGACGTACAGACTCCTCGACGGTGTGTTCCGCGAACCAAGCAGAAACAGCCTGATTGATGTCATCCCTTCGAACGACACGACCTTTGTTTGAGGATAGTTCCGGGTCGTCAACGAGATCTTGACGGCCCATAAGGTTCGCCAGTGCAGTCCAATGACTATCCAAAATCAAGGCGATAAAGACATCGCCGTTGGTGCATCGATAGGTGTTACATGGTGCGGCAACAGGTACCTCAGAACCCATTCGAGGAAGAGGCGCGCCCATCGCCCCCAGTGTCAGGAAACCGTTCGACTGGAAGAGAAGTGAATCCAGCAACGCAACGTCAATATGTTGACCCTCACCGGTCGCTTCGCGATGTCGAATCGCAGCAAGAACCGCGACGGCACCATGGAGACCCGCCAGATCATCGGCCAGAAATGTCGGAGCCTTAACGGCCACCCCATCGGGCTCTCCGTTCAACGACATCCATCCACTTACCGCCTGGGTAGCCGGGTCGTATCCCGGCCGATCCGACAACTCGCCATACTGACCCCACCCTGAAATTGAAAGATAAATGCAATCCGGGCGAACGGCCTCAATATCGCGGAAGCCAAGCCCCCACGAATCCAAGGTGCCCGGCAGAAAATTTTCGATAACGACATCCGCGCGGGCGGCGAGCTTCAAAAATATGTCGGCTCCGTCAGTTGTTCGCAGGTCCAGAGCAAGCGATCGCTTGTTCCGATTAACGGTTTGGTGAGCGAACGAGAGTTGTGTGTCGGGGAGAAGAGGCGGCGCGAACCGAGTGACGTCCCCCGACGGCAGTTCAACCTTGATGACGTCTGCACCTAGGTCCCCAAGTACGCAACCAGCCATGGGACCGGACCAAGTCGTGGTGGCCTCCACAACAACAAGTCCCTGAAGGGGCCCTGCACTGGGTTGGTCGGAATGTTCGAAGAAATCTTGGCGTTCCAAGGGTTTTCCTTATCAAGGTTCTTTGGAAATTAGGTATCTGGTAGGGCGGAGCTTCCTTTGAGTCCTTTGCGGTCGCCGTCCAGAAAGGCGGCCCGAGCGGCAGAACCACTCCCTTCCATATTCAACTGAAAAATGAACCCCTGCTCGAAACGCATAGCGCTTTCAACATTGAGGCCTTCGATGCTGTCCATTGACGCTTTGAGATGGCGAACCAAGTCGGATGGCTTTTCTGCGATAGTTCGCGCGATGTCTTGAGAGCGTGCCTCTAGGTTTGAAATCGGTAACACTTCGGTGAGCGCCCCTCTAATCCACAAATCCCGGGCCGTTATCGGCTCAGCCGTGAACATGAGGTGGCGCAGTACCTGCGAAGGGAGCATCCGAAAGCCTTGTGCGGCTCCGCCGACGGTTCCGTTGTCGATTTCCGTCCATTGAAACAGAGCATCTTCATTTGCGAGAGCGATATCGGCGCTGCCCACAAGTTCTATTCCCACCCCGAGACAGTAATCGTGGACGACCATGATGACGGGTATCGGGCAGCGAGATATTGCCGTGCATGCGCGTGCCGACTCCAGGCATTGCTGCAATATCCCTTCGTGACCCTCAAGTCGACCCATTTCTTTTAAGTCTCCGCCCGCACTGAAGCCCTTCCCACGAGCGGAAACCACAACGACATGGTCGTCTGGAGAGAGATTCTCGAGGGTGTCGGCGATCGAACGGAGATCTTCGATGGAGGTTGCGTTCGCTGGCGGATTAGACAAAATCAGCCGAAGTACTCCAGGGGAGTCTGAGGGGCGTTGAACTTCTAAGGTCACCGGGCCTCAGCGTAGTTGTTGGTCAACACGCAGTCTTTTGGAGCGCTGCCCGCTTTGCTCAAGTACCAGAACCGAACCGAGTCCTCGCTTGTTGAATGCCGATGGTGGCTAAAAGGTGTTGGTTACCTCAGCGAACTGGTGGGCTGTGTGGGGGTAACCCGCCACGGCCTTAATTACGCGACCTGACTGCCCTGACGTCGCGATACCTAAATGCGCAGTGGCAATGTGTCGCGGATCAGCCATTCCTTCGGGAACAGACCCGTCAAACACTCTGGTCATCGGGGTTGCGACGCCCCCTGGGCAGACAGCGTTAATGGTGATGTTCTTTCTCCGTAGGGAAGTTGCTGCGGCGCGAACCAAACCAACCGCCGCCCATTTGGTCATGCTGTAAACCGGGTCCGGAGACCACGGAATGAGCCCAGCGAGGCTGGCGGTTACGGTAATCGCCCCACTACCTAGGCGGTCAAATACCGGCACGAGAGCGTGTAAACCAAAGGCAACTCCGTCAACATTGACGCCTCGCGTTTTCCTATAACGTTCGAGATCCCAAGCACCGGGGTCGTCTGCTGTTCGTGCAAAATCAGCTGGATCTCGAAATTCGACTCCCGCGTTAAGGACGGCGATGTCGAGTTGATCCAAGCTTTCTACAGCGGTCACCCAATCCTCTGGTGAAGTCACATCCAAAGGAATGAAAACGCCACCGGTAGCGTCAGCTATTTCCTCTCCGTTGCTTTCTGGAAGATCACATACGAGGACTCGGGCGCCATCAGCTGCGGCTAAGTGTGCAGTCGCCGCACCGATTCCCGAGGCGCCTCCCGTGACTAAGACAGCTTTTCCTGCGAGCCCCCAGGTCTCAACATCTGGTAACTCAAGGGCTAACGAGTTCGTGGAATTATTCATCGCGTGAGCCTAAGCGAAATACGTTCAACGTCTTTCGATCAGTTGAGCGGCTCCGCTGCTCGCACTTGGTCGCCGCTGATGGTTTTGTGCTCTAAGAGGAGTTCGATGACGGCATCTACCCAATGTAAATTTTGAGCGAGTATTGCCTGCACCTGCTCATCCCACCGTTCCCGTGCGCGCTGCACCACTCGTGTGAGATCTTCAATCTCGACGCCGAGATCGACGTCGTAATAGATCTCGCTGGTTAGTTGTTCATCGAAGTCGGGTCCCTTGGCACCGAATATGTTCCGGGTGATCACGCTGATCATGTTCACGTCGGTTGTCATCCAGGCGAGGTTGTATTCACCGGTGACCCTGAGTTCAGCGAGGGCACCGGCCAAATACGACTTGATTCTTTGCACGACCCAGTTCTTCACTTCTTCAAATTGAGGGTCGCTTGGGACGTAGCTTTGAAATTGCAGTTGTCGGAAAACTGTCTCAGGCATAGCCGGCCACCGACAGACACCGAGATGCTGTTCAGTCCAACGAATCGTTAGACCTAAGCACTCGAAACCCATAACCTCACCGACCACGGCATGGCCAGCTACATGGGCGGCGGTCGCTCGGTCCTCATCCATGCTGTCAGCGTAGAAGCTGAATATCGAAGGAATGTTGCGTCAGGCTGTGACTTTGACCTCGTACACCTCGTACACCAATTCGCCGGTCTCGCCATTGAGTTGACCAGCCGCAACGGCTTGAACGCTGTTGAGCCAGGCATACCTTTCGTCTCCGGTTTGAAATGTCGGCGCGGTAGCGATGAGACCTTCAGCCATGTTGGCGCGCCCTTGGTACTCGACGTAGATAAAGGCGCCATCATCGGTTTCAAGGGTGAAACGGACGTCAAGTAGACCCGTCCCGTCGCTGGCGATAGTTAGCCAGTCGGCAGCATCATCTGTGGCAAGTCGCGCGTTCAACCGGTCGCTGGTTACGGACAAACTCGGAACGTTGGCGACTACCCGCATCCCTTTCGGTCCGCTTCCGACCTCGATCATCGGACCTACCTGGGCGTTAATTGTGCACATGTGGACTAGCTCCGCCGTGGGCATGGGGTCTCCTTTACCTTCTTGTTTCGGGTGTTTATATCGAAGAGGAGCATCCTTTCACAAGTCGAACGTTAGAACCTGTGGCATATTTGCCTACTAAACGTTTGCTAAGTTATTTCCATGTTGGATGCACCTCCCACATCGGTCCCCCAGGGAGACCAGAGTGAGATTGGCCGGCGAAAACCAGCTCGCAAAGAAGGATGGGTGACTCGTTTGGCGCGTCGTCTCGTGTTTCGCATGGAAGTTGGAACGCCAGAACGACCCGCGACCCTGTATCTGGCGTCATTTGACATGATTCCCATGGGCAGTTGGGTTGTCGTCCCCCAAGAAGAACAGAGCCGTTCCTAGATATCAGAGTGCTACAAAACGCAAACTTGAGGCCGGTGTAGCGGCCTCAAGTTTCGCTCGTCTAACCAAGTGAATGATTCTTTGCCCTTACCGATTGCCTTTGCGGTTTCCGAGTTTGGGTTTGCGTTCTGCCATCTTGGCGCGGATGTCATCGGCCTCGGCTTGGGTGATTTCGCCAGACTCGACTCTGCGTGCTAAACGCTGCTCCATCTCGGCTCTACGGGCCTCAATGTCACCCTTCGACGGCCCTTGTCGACCATTTCCGAGTTTGGGTTTGCGTTCTGCCATCTTGGCGCGGATGTCATCGGCCTCGGCTTGGGTGATTTCGCCAGACTCGACTCTGCGTGCTAAACGCTGCTCCATCTCGGCTCTACGGGCCTCAATGTCACCCTTCGACGGCCGAGTTTGAAACGAGCTGTCCGTTGACTCGCTCTGATCTCCGTTATTCCAAGGCGCTGCACCAATTGCAGCGGAGCCGCCTGCTATCACCACCCCAGCGAAAACAACGGGGGCTGCCCATTTCATTGTTGAGCGTCGAATCATTATTGAACTCCTAGGTGTGGTCTTCCTGTCACCTACAAACCTCTCCAATGAACCTGAACTGAAGCTGAGATCTTGATGAGAGTTAGATAAGAAAGATTCGCCAAGAAATTCCGCTCCCGAATAGTGTTACCCGATCCTCAGTCCTCGCGGGTGCCGCTTCAGTGTCGAGACTCGCGTCTGGTGCTAGGGAGCGCTAATTTGAGCCCTCACCTGGCCAGCGTCCACAAACGCTTCGTAGTCAATCAGCATCCCATCTCGAAGCCGAAATACGCTAAGCACACGGCGCGGAAACACAGGATTTCCGTTAGACGAAGTCCCCATTGACTGAATGGGATCGCCTTTCCAATTCCAGATACCGAATGCGGCGTCTTCGGTCGCGAAAATGTCTTCAATTTCGATTTCTACGCCCGGGATGTTGTCGCAGAATCCGCTTGCGTGGGCATGAAGAGCATCCGGTCCGCGCATGCCAGTCGCGTGGTCCAACATTTCTTGATCAACAAATTCTGGGATCAACTCAAATCTTCGTTTCGCTAGCACTTCCCCCAAGTACGTTCGTATAACTTCTGCCGAGCGCTCTGCACCCATTACATCTCCCAAGAAATATCGATGGTCCGACAGGGCACCCTACTTCGACTTCGAATGCCGCCGTAGTGGAACAGGATCAGCTCCAGTTAGCGGTGTTTTGGGCACAAAACGACCCAGATACTTGTGCTCGAGCATCGAAACCGGTCACCAAAGTAAAATTGTTGCGGTACCGACGAACAAGCCAAGCACTCTTCGCCAAGGGTTAACGCCACGGAATAATTCGTCGGCCGACCACAGCAACCATAAGGATTTGCTGGCTATCAAGAATCCAGAATTGCCGCCGACCAGATTTGTAGCCACCAACCCGACGATGCACGCTCCGATCAGTAGGTTGGGACGCTGAGCGACGACCATCTTCCCTGTGGCCCTGTCTTCAAACCACCATTTCAACGACAGCAGGTTGTGATTACTGTTTGACACATACCAGACCTTATGGGTCAACTGGCTGTTCCTCCTGAGTGCGATGATGATGTTATGAACTCAACAAGCCCTGAAGCTGTCCGCAACCAGGCGACAGACTGGTTCGAACGGCATTGGGATCCGGAACTCCCGCTCGGTCGCTGGTGGCAACTCCTCGCGGACTCGGGTTGGGCGTTCCCCTCATGGCCAGAAGGATTCGGCGGAAGAGCGCTATCAGCGGTTGCGGCGAGGGCCGCGATCCAAGCCCGCCGTCAAATCGGCGCATTTGGTCCGCCAAACGGGGTGGCCACCTTCTTAGCGGCGCCAACAATTATGCGTTATGGCTCACAAGCGCAGCAGGATCGGTACCTCCCCCGAATAGTGAACGGTCAAGATATTTGGTGCCAACTGTTTTCAGAGCCCGGTGCCGGATCAGATATGGCCGGATTAGCGACGCGTGCCACTCGCGACGGCGACGAGTGGGTCATCACCGGACAAAAAGTCTGGAATTCAGGCGCGCAGTGGGCCAAATACGGCATCCTCATAGCGCGAACCGACCCGGAACAGCCTAAGCATCGCGGGATTAGCTATTTCCTCATTGACATGGAACAAGACGCGGTGGACGTTCGGCCTCTCCGGGAAATGACGGGCGATGCCGCGTTCAACGAAGTTTTCCTTAATGATGCGCGCGTCGCGGACAGTGATCGTTTAGGAGATCTTGGCGACGGTTGGCGGGTCGCGATGACCACCCTGTCACATGAACGTGATCCCGATAACCCCGGAATGGGAGACACCGCCGCTTTCGGGTCGGTTGATCTCACTATGACTGTGAAGGATCACACGGCCGCTCTTGGGTCGAAGATCGACGGCTTCTCACTTGCCTTGAGTGGGGGAGTGACCAAGGTGCTCGAAGATGTCACTGATCAGTTCAACGCTTTGAACGATCCCATTGTGAGACAGAGAATGGCCAAAATCGTCGAAATGCGTCGCAACGCTAAGTGGTCTGGCATGCGTACCGCTGCAACCGTAAAATCGGGAGGTCAGCCGGGTCCCGAAATTTCTACGCTCAAGCTTCTCGGTTCAGAAATGGGTCGACAAATCCGCGACTTGGGATTGGACGCCATGGGACCTCACGGAATGCTTTATGGCGAAGACGCCCCTGGCGGCGGCCTTTTTCATGCCTACTCAATGTTTACGCCCGCCCAATCCATCGCCGGTGGAACCGACGAAGTGCAGCGAAACATCATGGGTGAAAGAGTCCATGGGCTACCACGCGAGCCAGGGGAGAAAGAACAGCGAGAGCTTCCCTGGTCAGAGCTTCCACGGAGCTAAGTCTGAGAGACCTCGGCGATAACGGCATCAACCATGCCCTCTGTGTCGAAGTTCGGACGCCACCCCCACTCTCGGCGAGCTGCGCTGTCATCAATTCGGATCGATCCGGCCACAGCGTCCTTCCGTGGGGAGAAATTGATTTCAGCGTCCGGGATTCTCGAACGAACTACTTCAGCTAATTCGCCTGCGGTGGGAGTAGGTTGCACTCCATCAACCAGGTAATTGATTGAACTAATGGCATCGGCTGGCGCATCGGACAGTTCGATAGCGGCTCGAGCAGCATCGTGATAATGCAGAATTGCCACCACGGCCTCGGGAGGTACCCACACATCGAAGGGCTCACCCAACGCCGGTTTCTCGATCATCCAGCTGGTGTATTGAGCCACGCTCCATGTGGTCACACCGGGTCCGACGATGGAGGGGTATCGCAGACCTCGGAAATCCAGTCCATATTTTTGGCGATAATAAGCACCCAGGTTCTCACCTAAGACTTTCGTCACCCCGTAGACACTTCTGGGACGCTGAAGGGTCAAATCATCGATGACCCCTCCGCCAATATCACGACCATAGGTTCCGATGGAACTCGCGAAAATCATTTGCGTTGTTCCTGCCAAACGGGCCGCCTCAATGATTTCGATAAACCCTGCAGCGTTGGCTCGTAGCAGAGCTTGCGGGTCGTCTTCGCCCGGGGCGGTCAGAATGGCACCAAAGTGAAATAGCCGTTTGGGAGCAACTTCAGACAACAGTGACGACGCACTACCCGGAACTGACAAATCGAACTGGTGAAGCTGAACGCGGTCGGCGACCCCCTCCAGTCGACCAAGATTTCCGGACCTATGCGCAACATGAACTTCTTCATCGCTGTCGACAAGCATTCGGGCAATTTCAGCGCCAATAAACCCGGTGCCACCAGTAATCAACGTACTCATGACAACACAATGACACGGCGAGTTAGCCGGTGTCGTCCTAGTAGATTGCACCCATGGCCAGCAGCGACAGCGACGAACTCATCGAAAGTCGCCGCCAACATGTCGCCGACCACTGGAATCTCGACTCTGAAGTGGTTCTAGTTCGTTCCGGTTCCCTCGTACCAATCGCGGGAAGCGACCTCCAATACGAATTTCGACCACACCCCGATTTCGCGTATTTAGCCGGATACGGAGTAGCGGACGCGGTTTTGGCATATGACGCGAAGGATCAGCGATGGCAGCTATTTGGGCCGCGATCGACGGCAGACGAGATGGTGTGGCACCAACCCGCAAACGAGATCGGACTGCCAATAACAGAACTCGATGAATGGCTGAAAAAGCGCGAACAACAGCCACTCATCGAAAGCCACAATGACCTTAAGATTGAATCTGGAATCGCCGAGACCCGATTACGAAAAGACGAGCTGGAACTTTCCGCTTTGAGATTCGCTGCAGCCACTAGCGAAGCCGGATTTTCGTGGGTCTATGACAACGTCACCGCGGGCATGACAGAGCGCGAAATCCAGATAGGCATCGAAGCCGAATTTTTTCGCGCTGGAGCTGTGCGAACCGCGTACCCAAGCATTGTGGCCAGCGGACCGAACGCGGCCTACCTGCATTACTTCTACGGACAAGATGACAGCTTGAATCCAACAACCCGCACCCTTCAAAAAGGCGAGTTACTGCTCATCGACGCAGGAGGAGAGTTTGGCGGATACGCGAGCGACGTCACCCGGACCATGGTCGTCGGCGCAGAACCCACCGACGTTCAAATGTTCCTATGGCAGGTAGTGCAGCGGGCCCAAGAACTAGCGATCGACCGTTGCCGACCAGGCCAGGAATGGCGCGAAGTGCATCTCGATTCAGCACGCGTTATCTGCTCAGGTCTCATCGAACTAGGACTTTTGCGCGGCGAGGTCGATGCCTTGGTGGCATCGGGAGCCGTAGCCCTCTTTTACCCCCACGGGCTCGGTCACCTCATCGGGCTTACCGTTCACGACGCGGGCGGCTACCCGCCAGGCCGAGAACCTGGTTCTCACCCCCAGTCGCGCTACTTACGCACCGACAGACCTCTCGAAGTCGGAATGATTACCAGTGTCGAGCCGGGCATTTATTTCATTGATTCGCTGCTCACCGACCCGGTCATCCGTCAACAATTCGCAACAGAGGTGGTGTGGGAATCAGTTGACCCTCTACGAGGTTTTGGCGGTATCCGGATAGAAGATGACGTCCACGTCACCGACGGCGAACCCGAAGTGTTGAGCGGAGCGATAGAGAAGCCCCTTCGCATCGGATGAAAAACTTTCGACCCTCGATCTAAATGATGTGAAACTGTAACGATGGCCGAGACAACCTATGACGCGGTGATCATCGGTTCAGGCGTTATCGGCTCATCGATCACCTACGAGCTCGGTCGGCGAAGGTTGCGGACACTCACCGTTGACCGCCACAGCGGCGCCGGGTTGGGTTCAACAAGCTTTTCTTCTGCGATTGTGCGCTTCACCTACTCGACGTATCCGGGTGTGGCCATGTCGTACGAGGGTTTGCGTTATTGGGAGAATTGGGCAGACCACGTTCAATCAAGCGACGCAGCAGACCTGACAAAGTTCCGACAATGCGGAATGGTGACCCTCAAAACCGTTGGAGGTCATCACCTCAAGGTGGTTCCGCACTTCGATTCAATTGGCGTCCGCTATGAAAACTGGGATCTGGAAGCGTTCCAAACGCACCTTCCCGAATTGGATCTTCGTAAATTCGGACCACCAAAACGGCCTGACGACGACGAATTCTGGGATGAACCCAGTGAATTTCTTGAAGGGGGACTCTTCACTCCCGAGGCCGGTTATGTAAGTGACCCTCAACTGGCAGCACAAAACCTTCATAAGGCTGCCGGAACACTGGGATGCGATTTTCGCTTCAACACCGAAGTCACTTCGATCCAACGAGACGAGGAAAGAGTTGTCGGCGTTCGCTTAAACGATGGGAGCGCGATCTCCGCTCCCATCGTGGTCAACGCTGCCGGACCACACAGCCGAGTAATTAACGAAATGGCAGGAGCGATGGACGACATGTCCATCCATACCACTCCGCTGCGCCAAGAGGTCCACCACGTACCCGGTCCAGACGCACTCGATTTTGAAAATCGTGGATTCAGTATCGCCGACGACGACAACGGCATATACGTCAGACCTGATGTGGGCGACAACATTCTGGTAGGGAGCACTGAGCCAGATTGCGATCCGCTGCACTGGGTGGACCCTGATCATCAAGGGCAGATAGACCTCGATCAATGGGAGGCGCAGGTTTTGAGACTCAACCGCCGGCTACCCACCGTCGGCATTCCCCACCAAAAACGCGGAATTGTTGGGGTCTATGACGTTTCTGATGACTGGATACCGATATACGACCGAACATGTATCGACGGGTTCTATGTAGCAATAGGAACCAGCGGCAACCAGTTCAAAAATGCCGCGATCGCTGGATATTGCATGTCTGAACTCATAGATGCGGTCGAAAGTGGACACGATCACGATTCAGACCCAGTGTCGGTCACCGGCCCTCACACGGGCTTGAACATCGACATGGGAAATTTCCGCCGTACCCGAACGATCAATCCAGATTCGTCGATGTCGGTTCACGGCTGACTAAGTTTTCGACACCTAATTTCAGCGCCACGCAAAAACAGGTTGTTCCAACTCGTCAACGCGAACACCGTCCCCGTCGAACGCGACTGCTCGGAACTGGTACAGAACAGCCCCGGTGGGAGCGTGAATCAAATCCCCACCGACCGGTAATTGAACGACTGGACGATCACTTTCCGGAATCTTCACGAAACGAGGCGAGTCAGATCGAGTTAATTCGCGAATCGAAATTCGATGAATAGATGCCACCTCCGCGGGATTCGCCACAGGTTCGGTGTCCCCATCAACCCAAAACACGAAGGGGCTGATTACATAGCCGGAACGAGTTGGATAATCATCTAAACGACCAAGGAGATTCTCCGAAGTTAGATCTAGACCGACTTCTTCAGACGCCTCACGCATGGCCGCCTGAACGGGAGTTTCTCCCGAGTCCACCCGGCCGCCGGGAAGAGCCCATTGGCCCGGATGATCCTTAAGTCTCGATCCTCGCCGCGTAAGCAATACAGCGGCACCACCAGCTGTTCCTTCGACACTTCCGGTCAACTCGAAACCAGTCGGCGGTTCGGGAATGTCGGCCAGCAGGCGCTTACGATTTGACGCCGACTCGTCACTCGCCAAAGGATCACCGCCGTGAACAACGGGGTCGCTGTCAAGAACGACTACACAAACAGCAGCCTGGGTTAAGCCTTTATCAAGGTGCTCGCGCACTCGGTGCTGATCCAGGTTTGCCTGCAAGCGCCGCCGCAGCGAGAGATCGAAAGTAACGCCGTCAGTCACGGGTGCAGTCTCGCGTACAGCGCAGCTCCTTACAGGCTCGCTACGCTTGAGACATCGTCACCAAGAAGGACCCATTGCAACAATGAAAGTGGAGCACCTCACAGAAGCGACTTTTGGTTCGGTAGTCACAGACATCGATCTCGAAACAATTGACGACGCCGAGTGGCGCGAGTTATACGACCTATGGATCGAAAGGGCGTTACTCGTTTTCCCCGGCGCGTTCTTGAGCGCCGAAGGCCAAGACGCGTTTGCTCGCCGATTCGGCGATTTAGAGTTCTCGCGCGCCGCCCTCTCAAACATTGGCAAAGACGGCAAAGTGCACCACCAAAACGACGACGAAGTCGTTAAATCGTTACGAGGCAACGAAGGCTGGCATATCGACAGCACTTATATGCCCGTGCAGGCAAAGGGCGCCGTGTTCTCCGCCGAGATCGTTCCAAGCTCAGGTGCGGCTACAGGCTGGGCCGACATGCGATCCGCATATGAAGAACTCGATTCGAAAACGCGAGAGCGAATAGCGGACCTCGAGGCATACCACTCGCTGTATTACAGCCAAGGTCGAGCGGGCAATTTGCCAGACGAACAAAACGAAGACGGCACGTACAACCTCTACGGCTATCACGACATGGAGGTTTCGCTGCGACCTCTCATAAAAACTCACCCAATTACTGGGCGACCAAGTCTCTTGATCGGTCGCCATGCCCACGACATCGTGGGTATGGACCCCGCTGAGTCCGAATCACTTCTGGACGATCTCAACGACTGGGCGTGTCAACCGCCCCGCACATATCATCACCAATGGGACGTAGGAGACGCCGTTCTCTGGGACAACCGACGGCTACAACATCGCGGCACCCCCTTCGACATGACAGAACCACGGCGCATGTGGCACACCAGAATCGCAGGCGACCCCTCCTCGGAATTAGCACTCAATCACCATCCCGATACTGTCCCCAGTGACGACGTGGAACGACACCCCACGGGCACATGGGCCTGTTAGACGACATCCGAGCCGACCTGACGGAGGCGATGAAAGCTAAGGACAAGCTCACGGTTTCAACCCTGAGATCAGTTGTCGCTGCTGTTCAGGAAGCCGAGGTAGCCGGATCTGCGGCGGCCACCCTCGACGACCAACAGATTCAGAAAGTAATCGCTGCTCAAGCAAAACGGAGGGTTGAAGCAGCAGAAGCGTTCGAACAGGGCGATCGAGCGGAAAAAGCAGCCGACGAACGAGCTGAACTATCAGTTCTGGAGCAGTACCTCCCGCAACAACTATCGGGAAACGCGTTGGTGGAGATCGTTGAACGTGTAATGGCGGAAGGCGGCTACTCGACGATGGCAGATATGGGTGAGGCCATGAAGGCAGTCAACGGAGAAGTTGCCGGTCGGGCGGAAGGACGAGTTGTCGCCGACTTGGTCAAGTCTCGATTGTCGTGAACGCAAAGAGGCAGATCTCCCTGGTCGGGTTTCTTCAGGCACAAAACTGCACAACTATCCCTGCGGCGTGGCGCCATCCAGACGCCCGCCACGACGTCACCAATGTCGATTTTTATCGACATGTCGCCCAGGTCCTTGAGAAAGGTCTGTTCGACCTCGGTTTTTTTGATGATCGGCTCGCCATGCCGGACATGTATGGCGGCGACCACGTTCACACCGTGGAACACGGCATCCGGTGCCTGAAGCTTGACCCGGTCACAGTTTTGACAACTATGGGGATGGCCACTACGAAGCTCGGATTGGGTGCGACCTATTCGACGACGTATTTTCCACCATTCCATGTCGCTCGAGTGTTCTCCACTCTTGACCACATGACCGGAGGCAGAGCTGCTTGGAACGTCGTGACTTCGGTCAACGACAACGAGGCGCGCAACATGGGACTACTTGAAGCCCCTCCCCATGACGAACGTTACGACCGAGCTGATGAATTTATGGAGGTCGTTCACGGCCACTGGGATACCTGGGAAGGCGACGCGATCATCGCCGACCGCGCGTCTGGCTTATATGCCCACGGAGACAAAGTGCACCGACTCGACCACAAAGGGGAGCACTACCGTTCACGCGGACCCTTCACGGTGCCGCGCACGCCCCAAGGACACCCAGTAATCATCCAGGCGGGTCAAAGCGGCAGGGGCGTAGAGTTCGCTGCTCGTTGGGGTGAGCTTCTGTTCATGGCGAACCCCAGCCTGCCTCGAGCCACCGAAAACTATGAGGCAGTAAAAGCAGCTGTCGTCGCCGCGGGCCGGGACCCCGACCAGGTGAAAATAGCGAATTTGACGTTCCCGGTAGTTGGCCGCACCCTCTCCGAGGCCGAGGATAGACAGGCGGCTTACGACCTCCTACCGAACCTCGTCGACGACCTCTCACTACTCTCAGAGGGACTAAATTTCGACTTCTCCAACAGAGAACTTGACGAACCTCTTGCCCCTGAAGACATCGACGCCATGACAGGAATTCAAGGAATTCGAAACCAAGTCCTCGAAGCAACCGGTAAAGAAAATCCGACCCTCCGCGACTTTGTGAGGATCTCTGGACGGGGACGACTGGCTCACCCAGTAGTGGGTGGTCCTAACGAATTAGCAGATTATTTCGAGGAATGGTTTACGACTCCTGCATGCGACGGTTTCGTGATAGCCGGTACGCACATGCCGGGAGCTTTCGAGGACTTTGTTGAACTTGTGGTTCCAGAACTTCAACGCCGAGGTCTTTTCCGAACTGAATACTCAGGGAACACATTGCGTGATCATCTCGGATTGTCGGAACCTCCACCTGGTGCTTGGCGGCGGTAACTCACCGGTCAACGCTGTTGAAGGCGGCGACGAGGTCGCCTCCGGTAACCGGCCATAGTCCATCCAAACGCATTATCTGAGTCAATGCCCGATCGAGTGCGCGAATACGAAATGGCTGTCCAGTGAGCCAAGGCCTCAACGTAAACATCATGTGACGAGCCGAATGAAGGCCGTCTCTATGCAGGCGATAAGCGGCCGAAACGATCATGTTTTCCCAGCTAGAGAGACTGGCGCGTCGATGCCACAGAGCAAATTCATCATCAATCTCCAAAAACAGAGGAAGAGAGGTCAGATTGCCGCTGGTCGTTGTCATGGTGTACGGCTGCTCATCGTTCGGCCAATCGCACACATACTTAATTCCAGCTGACGCTAATAGCTGAGGTGTTCGACTCGACTCGACGCCTTCAGGTGAAAACCATCCAGTGGGGCGAATCCCGGTGGTCTCTTCGAGCGCGTCGAGGGATTCGGTGATTACTTCCATTTCGACGTTGTCGTCCATTTTCGATGTGATAAGTCGGCTGGCTGAAAAGCCGTGCCCTACCACTTCGCAGTTGCGTTCGGCGATGTGTTTCATGAGCCATGGGTAGTTGGTAGCTGTGAGGGCATCCACTGCAACCGTCACCGGGACTCCGTGGCGTTCGAGGGTGTCCAATAATCGAAAAATACCTACTCGATGTCCGTACTCTCGGTGAGTCAATTGAACGTAATCGGGAGCAGGCAATTTGATGAGTCCGCCGCTGGCATTTCTGAGGCTGTAAGCGTCCGGCGGCGGATCCCATTCATAATGTTCAAGCAGCACCAAAGCCCCCACAGCTAAAGGTTTTTCGCCCGGCCAAATCAATTTCGGTCTGGTTGGAATTGGCGAATACCGGTAATGAGGGTGGTCCATACCCGGGGAGCGATCAGCGGGCATCAATCGTCCCCCTGTATGGAGGCTGCATGTGCAACAAAATCGTTGTAGTGGTGTTCGATGAAATGATCGGCGATCTCCGCAGCGGTTGTTTGCCACACCAGTTCGTGACCAAGTAGGTAATCCAACATCTCGTCGAGGGCATCGACGCGATGAGGCATACCCATGAGGTAGGGGTGAAGTGCTAACGCCATCACCTGCCCTGACTCGGCTCCTTCTGTGTACAGGGTGTCGAATTGGGCTTTTACCATTTCGACAAAATCGGCAGTGTCGTGATGATGAAGGAACACTGGCACATCGTTTAACTCGATGCTGTACGGCACCGAAACTAAACAGCCAGTCTCAACCTTGATCGGGATTGGCTGGTCGTCGTGCAGCCAATCAGCGTGATATGTGAGCCCCGCTTCTGCCATGAGGTCCGGTGTTCGGACGTTGTTGGAGACAGCAGGCCCGAGCATGCCGCGAAGCTTTTGTCCTGTGTGGCGATGCAGTGTGTCGATGCAGTCCTGATAAAACTCGCGTTCATCGCGCTCGCTCATCGAAGACAGGTAGCGCGTGTTGTAAATGCCGTGACTCATGATCTCCCAACCGCGGTCAGCCATCGATTTGCCGATGTCGGGATAATGGTCAAACACTGCGAGGTTTGTGGATGCAGTGCAGCGGACGTCGTACTGATCGAGAACTTCCAGCATTCGCCAGAACCCAACTCGGTTGCCGTAGTCGCGATGCGAGTAGCCCTGTACGTCGGGGTGAGGAGATCGAGGCCAGGGATTACGACGCGGGTCGCGCGGTGGTAGGTATTCGTAGTGTTCGACGTTCGGTGCGACCCACAATGCGACCTGAGCCCCGTTCGGCCAACTGATCTTTGGTCGGTCGACCATAGGTAGATAGGCCACGCGGTGCGGAGGTAAGGACATATGAGCACCGTAGTCAGGTCGGTACCTAAGGTGGGGCTATCGTCCCAAGTAGCTAGTAGGCGTTCAAAGGGGGCAAATAGTGCTCAGCGAATACCGAGTTCTTGATTTAACTGACGAACGAGGTCATCTCGCGGCTTTCATCCTTGCGCAAATGGGCGCGGAGGTCATCGCGATTGAACCGCCTTCAGGCTCGCATGCCCGTCAACTTGCACCATTTGCCGAAGGAATCGACGACGGTGAGCACTCACTTCATCACTGGGCCTATAACCGCGGCAAGAAAAGCGTTGTCTTGGATTTAGACACACCTGACGGGATTAGCGAACTTCGACGTCTCATAGCTGGGGCGGACGTCATGTTCGACTCGTTTGATCCAGGAGTCATGGCGTCACTGGGGCTTACACCTTCAGAGATTGCTGCACTCAATCCCCATATGATTGACGTTTCCATTACCGCGTTTGGCGGCGACGGCCCCAAAGCGAACTGGGAACACAGTGACCTTACGCTTCAGGCAGCCGCTGGAAACATGGTGTTGACCGGTGACGACGACCGGTCTCCGCTGCGAGCCGGAGGTACCCTGCCCCAAGCGTTCGGTAACGCCGCGTCGGAGGCAGCCGGTGCGGCACTGATAGCTCTATTTGAGCGACAGTCGACATCTGGACTGGGACAGCACATTGATGTATCAGCCCAGCACTCAATGAACCAATGCACCCAGTCGAACTCTTTAGCGACCCCATTGGGAGCAACACCGCCCACCAGGCTTGCTGGTGGAGTGGAACTTGGAGGGATTCGCATCCAAATCATGTGGCCGTGTTTAGACGGCTATGCGTCGGTCAGCTTCTTGTTTGGCCCGGCCTTCGCGCCCTTCACACGGAACCTTATGGCTTGGGTATATGAGGAAGGTTTCTGTGACGAGGCCACCCGAGACAAAGATTGGGTCGAATATGCGCTGATGCTCCTCGACGGCCGAGAATCGAAGGAGGAGTACCAACGAGTTAAAGACATCCTCACCGAATTCTTTGTTACTAAGACCAAAGCCGAGCTTTTGGAGGCGGCGATGAAACGTCGCGTCCTAATCACTCCGGTGACTACGACCGAAGAGGTTGTCAACAGCGAACAACTCGACTTTCGTGGCTATTGGGAGACGGTCGAACATAGCGACGGCTCCACGGTCGATTACCCAGGAGCCTTCGCTAAGTTCGCTGAAACTCCGTTGAAGGTACTGGCTGAAGCCCCGCGTCTAGGCGAACACACCGTGCAGGTGCTCAATGAGCCCGACCGCGGCGCTGATGTCGCCGTAAGCGAGCCGGTCGCCTCGACAACGCTTCCACTTGAAGGGGTAAAAGTTTTGGATTTGATGTGGGCCATGGCAGGGCCCGCTGCTTCACGAGTGTTGGCCGACTACGGCGCTGAGATCGTGCGAGTGGAATCGGCGAACAAACTTGATGCCGTCAGAAGCATCTCGCCATTTCCCGCTGATGTTGCCGACCCTGACAAGTCAGGGATTTATCACAACATGAACGCCGGAAAGCGAGGGCTCACCCTCGATATGGCGAAACCAGGAGCCATTGACGTCATATGGGATCTCATCGACTGGGCTGATGTGGTGCTGGAATCGTTCTCTCCCAAGGCAATGACCGCTTGGGATATCGACTATCAACAGATCCAGAAGCGGAGGCCCGACATCATTATGGCTTCAAGCTGTCTTATGGGTCAGACAGGTCCTTTAGCAATGTTGGCTGGTTTCGGGACGATGGCCGCAGCAATATCAGGCTTCTTTTACCCGGTTGGTTGGACAGATCGGGCACCAACCGGTCCTTACAGCGCGTACACCGACTACACGTCGCCTCGTTGGCTTGTCGCATCCGTTATGGGAGCACTTGAACACAAGAGACGAACCGGTCAGGGCCAATACATAGACCTCTCTCAGGCCGAAGCAGCCTTGCATCTAATGACGCCAGCGCTTCTCGAATATTCGGTCAACGGAAACGTTTGGGAACGAGCCGGTAACCGGGACATTGTTTTTGCCCCGCAGGGCGGATACCCCACAAGCGGCAACGACAACTGGATAGCGATCTCATGCAAAGACGACGACCAATGGCAGTCTTTGGCACAGGAGATGAACCGCGGTGATCTCGCAGACCTCACCGCCGATGAGCGACATGCTCAACACGACGAACTCGACTCGGCCATTTCCACGTGGACTGTCGAACAAGAAGGCGTTGAGCTCATGGAGAGACTCCAAACTCTTGGGGTAGCAGCCCACATTGTCCAAAACTCGCCTGAACTAGTTGCCGACGAACAAATGACCCATCGCGGTTGTTTCGTCGAAGTCGCCCATGCAAGCCACGAACCTTTCTTTGTTGACGGAACCCGCTTTCACATGTCGCGCACCCCGGCTCAGGTCACCCATGCCGGTCCGATTTTCGGTGAGCATACCTTTGAGGTTCTGATGGAATGCGCCGGTTACGACCCCGACCAGATAGCAGAACTCGCGGTGGCCGAACTTCTGGAATAACGCCAATGATTCGCCCATGTCGCTGGCTGGGCGAACGAGCAGCTACCAGGTATCAATCATCGGGCGTTTCTTGCCCTCCCTCGGCGCCGTTTTTGGGGCCGACCGTAACGCCATCGACACCCACGTACGAGTCTCTGCCGGATCAATAACATCGTCCAACTCGAAGAAAGTCGCTGTGCTGACCGCCTTGCCGTTCTCATACAGCTTGGCCACCATCTGTTCGTAATAGGCAATGCGCTCTTCGGGGTCATCTATGGCTTCGAGCTCTTTGCGGTACCCGAGCTTTACAAAGCCTTCGAGCCCCATGCCGCCGAACTCGCCAGTCGGCCACGACACACAAAACACCGGTGCTTTGAAACTTCCACCAGCCATTGCTTGAGCTCCCAATCCGTAACCCTTCCGCAAAACGACGGTCATGAAAGGAACGGTGACGCTCGCTGACGTCACGAACATTCGGCTGGCGTGACGGACTGTTGCCTCGTATTCAGCTTGCGGGCCGACCATGATGCCAGGGGTGTCACAGAGAAACAGAAGTGGGATGTCATGGGCATCGCACAACTGCATGAACCGGCTGCCCTTATCGCCAACGTCTGCATCAATTGCTCCACCCAAATGATGGTTGTTATTCGCAATGATGCCTACAGGGCGGCCCTCGATTCGCGCGAGTGATGTAACACACCCCGGTCCCCAGCCTTTACGGATTTCTAGGACCGAGTCGACATCGCACATCGTTTCGATCACCTCACGAACGTCATAGGCACGCAAACGGTTCTCGGGAACAACGTGACGCAGCAAGCGTTGATCAGGCGCCTCCCATGATTTGATCGAACCCTGAAAATACGACAGGTATTTCTTAGCGACGTCCATCGCCTCATCTTCGTCTTCGACGAGAATGTCGATTACTCCGTTGGGGTACTGAACATCGACAGGTCCGACTTCCTCGGGCCGAAACACCCCCAGGCCGCCACCTTCGATCATCGCTGGGCCGCCGATGCCGATGTTGGATCCCTTCGTTGCGATGATCACGTCACAACATCCCAGTAGGACGGCGTTGCCCGCGAAACATCGGCCGTTAGTGATACCGACGAGAGGGACCAGACCGGAAAGTTTGGCGAAGAAGGTAAACGCCCAACAATCCAAGCCGGCGCCACCCTGGGTGTCAGTGTCACCTGGCCGACCGCCGCCGCCCTCAGCTAGCAGCACTGTTGGCAGCTTGTTGTGTTCGGCGATTTCGAAGAGTCGGTCTTTCTTCCTATGGTTCTGAAGTCCCTGGGTTCCGGCTAAGACCATGTAGTCATACGACATGACCATGGTTTGGGAGACGTCTTGATCGAAGAGGTCACCATTGACGCTTCCGATGCCAGCGACCATGCCATCGCCTTGAGTGTTGTCGATCAAGTCGTCGAGACTTCTCCGTCTGCGTTGCGCAGCGACCATTAGCGGTCCGTACTCAATGAAGGTGTTGTCATCAACGAGACGCGACAGATTTTCGCGAGCAGTTCGATGACCCCGGTCATGTCGTTTTGACACTGCTGAGGGTTTTGCTTCGTCCATTCCTTTGTAATGACGATCGAAGACTTCTTGTAGGTCAGGACGAATCACGTCGAGATCAACGGCTGCTTCGTCCTCACCGGTTTCGATGGTCAGATCGACCTCTTCTATGAACAACAATGGGTGACCCTCGTACACGATGTCGCCCTGCGTGACGCCCAAAGCGCGAACAATGCCAGTCACGTTTGAGGTGATGACGTGTTCCATCTTCATCGCTTCCATCACGGCCACCGGGTGCCCCTCTGCGACTTGGTCGCCCGGAGACACGTCGATGGAAATGATCGTGCCCTGCAGAGGGGCCTCAACTGGCCGACTGCCGTCCGGACCCGTCACCGGTGGCTCGTCGCCAAGATCAGAAATAGGAGCTGATTCCCGGCCGTCAATTGAACCGTGTTCTAGTACAGCAAGAGGATCGTCACTTACCTTCACTCCCGCTAACGACGGTCCTGAAGGATCCGAATTAGAGCGGGAGGCATAGTTGAATTCGATCGTCTCGGCGGCCTGAACCAGCTCAGCGCCATGTTCAACGATGAAACTAGTGGTGACATCATTTGATTGGACTTCGGGCCTGTCCAACAACGCCAAAAGGTAAGGGATGTTGGTGAGAACACCTTCGATTCGGAACTCGCCAAGAGCTCGCTTCACCCGTTTAATGGCGTCGAGATAATTGGAGGAAGGAGAGTGTCCGATCACTTTCGCGAGGAGAGAATCGAAGCTGGGGTTAGTCGCATAGCCTCGATAGCCGTAGGTATCGGTCCGAATTCCGGGACCACTTGGAGTCTCAAACGCGGTGAGGGTGCCCCCAGTTGGTCTAGCCAAGCCGTCCTCGGTCATTGTTTCGGTATTTACCCGACACTGAATCGCATATCCCCTCGAAGCGGGCAAGTCATCTTGAACGAGGCCGAGGTCAAATAGTGAAGCTCCTCCCGCCAAGAGAATTTGATTCTTGACGAGGTCCACTCCGGTGGTCTCTTCAGTCACTGTGTGCTCGACCTGTAGGCGAGCGTTGGTCTCGATAAACGCGACCACCGACGGATTCTCGGCATCAACGAGGAACTCCCACGTACCTAACCCCCGATAGTTCGCATGCGAGGCCATACGAACTGCAGAGTCCGTCAACAAGTCTCGTACCTCAGCGTCGATAGACGGGGATGGAGCTACTTCAATAATCTTTTGATTCTGACGCTGCAGAGTGCATTCCCGCTCACCTAAATGAACTACCGACGTGCCGTCACCAATGATTTGCACTTCGACATGACGCGCGCGTTCTATGAGTCGCTCAACGTAGACGTCACCGTTGCCAAAGGCCATTTCGGCTTCGCTTTGACATCGTTCGAACACAGCGGACAGATCATCGCCTTGTCGCGCTGCTCGCATGCCTCGACCACCGCCGCCTGCGACGGCTTTAATCATGATTGCGCCGTGTTCACCAAGAAACGCCTGGGCTTCTTCGAGTGTCGCCGCTCCCTCGGTTGCTGGCACTAGTGGCACATCGAGTTCTGCAGCCAGCATTCGAGCAGAAAGTTTGTCTCCGAACAGAGAGAGCTGTTCAGAAGATGGTCCAACGAAAATAAGCCCGGCGGTTTCTAGAGCGCGAGCGAAGTCAGCGTTCTCTGCTAAAAAGCCGTATCCGGGATGAACTGCATCACACCCCGTGGAAACTGCTGCCTTAACGAGCCGATCGATGTTGAGATAAGCGGCGACTCCGCGATCATCTAGATCTATTGACTCGTTCGTTACCCGAGTATGTAAAGACGAACTGTCGTCTTGGCTGTGAACTGCAACGGTGGCGACATCTAATTCTCCTGCTGCTCGCGCTATTCGTATAGCTATCTCACCGCGATTCGCAATAAGGAGCTTTTCCACGGGCATTTCGAATCCCCCTCGAGAGACGATTAGGCATGCCCGTTCTACAACATGTTGACGTTGCTGTTCTTACTCAGTCTCGAGGAAGGGGTGGAAGAATCACCGCGACCTGCCTAACAAGAGCAACTTCGGTGCCCTCCGAATCGATAAATACAGCGTCGCTGGTAGACCACGGTTTGCCTTTTCTGTGCGCCACTTCGCCCCAACGGCCAGCTACGGTCACAGGTCCGCTGGCTTTGAACGGACTCAAATGCTGTACTCGGCCCGAAGCATGAACGCCCGCCGGCATCCTGTAGGAATGCCGGATCAAGGGGGTCATTTGGCCCAGTACCCAGGATGGATGGGCAGCCGGGGCGTCTCCGGTGATCCAAAGGGGGTCGTCGTCGTGGATTCTCTCAGTCATCCAAGTTCTAGCGTCACCTGCATCAAAAGAAACCGACATGGCGGGGTAATCAAGGTCACTGGGAATTTCATCTAGGCCAAGAAATGGGCGGTGATCGGCTTCCGGTACAGGTGAGCGTTGCTCAGGTAAGTGGAAGTCATTTCTCCAAGGCGCGTCGCCGAGACCAACTTTTCCCTCAATAGTTACGCGTCCGTCAGAGACGACAGTTTGAGTTATGAGGCCAATGCTTGGATCGTCAGGAGATGGGTGTACTTCGGTCAGTAGCTCGTCTTGCGCGTAGACGGGTCGAGGAAGTCGAAATTCAGACCAGCCGTGCGAGAGCCAACGTTCGCCTAGGGAATCGAGGATGGCTGGGACCATCCAGCCGTAGGTGTGAATACCGGCGACAATCCCCCCCGCGTAACCGTATCCAGTGGCGCTCTCATCGTGGACCGGGTTAGCGGCCGACACTTCGGGTGGATCAGCTACCGCTTGGCGACTACATGATGCGGGCACAACTGTCATGAGGGTGACCTTAGGGTCCGGTCAAACATCGAATGAAGTAATTCCCAATGACGTTCGGCGGCCGGTTTGTCGTAGTTCGGTCGCTGTGGAAACACGAATCCGTGATGAACGCCGTCTATCCATTCGGCGTGATGTTGTACGTCAGCCGCCTCCAAAGCGCTCACGATGCGATCGAAGTGAGGTCGATCAACCCAGTCATCGAACTCTGCTGCCAGGAGGAGTACCTCGCCCCCGATGTCGACGGTTCTTCTATGGGGCGAATCGTCAGCGTCGGTTGCTAATCGAACGCCATGAATTGATGCAGCGGCCCTCACGACTTCTGGGAATTCAGCGGCTAGCCATAATGCGAAAGGTCCGCTCATGCAGTAACCCGTCGTGCCCACGAGCGTTTCATTGGCGGAGGGGTCTGCGGCAGCATGGGTGAGTAGCGCGAGAGCATCGCGGGCAACCATTGCGTTTGAAACGTTTCCCATTAATTTCGCCATGTATTTGGCGCTTGCTGGATCTTCTCGATGAATGGTGAAAGAGGGAACGTCTCTGTAGTAAAGGTTGGGCAACATGACGTAGTAGCCGGTTGCCGCAATTCGTCGCGCCATATCATGAAGCTCTTCTCGCTTCCCTGGTGCATCCATCAGAAACAAGATGACCGGCAGAACTCCATCCGATTCAGGGCGAACAAGGAAGGTCGCCATCTCCCCCTCGCCGGTGTTGATGAGGAGGTGTTCCTCAATCATTCTCGCTACCTTCAAATGTCTGACTTGTTACCCGAGGTTCGTAATCCATACTTACAGTCCAGCACGTCCGACCTACACGTTGCATAGCTGCCTACGATCAACTCATGCAGCAACTTGATTGGACCCCTAATTATTTCCTTTACGAGATGACTCGACCTCATGTCGTCCGCATAACAATCAATCGGCCCGAAGTCCGAAACGCGATCAACACCCCCGCCCATAAAGAGTGGAGCGATCTACTTGATCATGCGGCTGAAGATGAAGATGTTTGGATTGTCGTGGTCACCGGGATTGGAGATAAAGCGTTCTGCGCTGGGCGGGACCTCAAGTACTTGTCACAGATTCAGCATGCTTCTGAGGAGGATAGACGGGCCGATTCGCAGCTAATGAGCGAAGTAACGAAACTGATCGAACGGTTTGACTACCCCAAACCTTTGATAGCGCGTGTGAATGGGATTGCACTCGGCGGTGGGTTCGAAGTCGCTATGGCGTGCGATCTGGTGATAGCTGCTGAACATGTTGAATTTGGGCTCCCCGAACCGCGGCGCGGCATTTACGCGGGGGGCGGGGGAGTTCACCGTCTGCCGCGGCAAATCCCACTGAAGCTGGCCATGGAGTATCTCTTGACTGGAAAATCGATGACAGCGCAACGGGCACACGAGATAGGGATAATCAATGAAGTAGTGCCCTACGCGGAGCTCGACAGCGCTCTAGATCTACTTATTGACGACATCATGCGAGGTGCTCCTATGTCAATCAGGGCCACCAAACAATCTTCAATGCGAGGCCTGAATCTTCCATTAGGCGACGCCTTCTATGCCGACTATCCCGCCGTCAGAGCAATGATGGATAGCGAGGATGCCCGCGAAGGACCTAAAGCCTTCGCTGAGAAGCGTCAACCAGAGTGGAAGGGTCGATGAAACTAGCTGATGTCGCTTTGCGTCGACTTGGACTGGCCAAGCACAATGACCCCGAGAGCGAGGAGCACCACTGCCATACCCAGAAACTGAATGGCAGCTACCTCCTCGCCGAGAAAAACCCAGGCCATGATTGTTGCCGTAACAGGGATACCTAGAGTCAGCGTTGACCCAAGCCAGGCAGGTATCTGACCTAAGGCCCAATTCATCAACATGTGAGAAGCAAAACCGGGTCCCACCGATAGAACGACGAGCCACATCCAAGCGTTTGCCGAAGGCATATCGAAGACCTGACCGGAAGCCAGCGCAAACGGAGTCGCGAACAGGGCACAAATCAACGCCGTTGCCCCGGTGTATTGCGACGACTCGATGTGGCGGCTACTCAGTTTCGAGAAAACGAAGTATGCGGTCCAGGCTACGACTGTTGCCACCGACAAGAGGTCACCCCGCGGACTCCAACCGGGAATACCCGTCGACCCAAACATGACGAGACCGACTCCAATGATTGCGACAGCCGCCATCCCCCAGTCTTGACGCCTAGGACGCTCTCCGAAGATGCGCCCTGCTATTAACAGCATTATCAGCGGTTGACATGAGCCGATAACGGTTGCATTAGCGACGGTCGTTAGCCGCAACGCCGTGAAGAAAAGCATGATGTCAGCACCGAGTGAAATGCCGCCGCGCCACGAAACACGAAGCGACTCTCTTCGCAGTGGAGTCCCTCTCATCTTTAAGAAAAGAAGAACGATCGCCGCGTAGATCCACATCCGCCAAAAGACAACTGCCATGGCGCCTAACTCGGAGATGCCTTTAGCAATGACCCCCGACGCTGCCCACCCCACCATCGCTATGGCAGCAGCAGGTACGCCACGTCTTTGATGGCTGGACTCAACGATCACCGTAAAGCCCCATCGAGACTTTGGGTCAATGAGATATTTGGCACCTGATCAGAATGCCATCCCTACGGGGAAACAGCTAAGAAAGTCCCATCAAGGCTACATTTGCATCAGAAGCCGCTACCTGTGGGAGCCACTGTGAAAAGCATTTTCTTTCACCTCATGCCGTATCCGGAACTGCCGCCCGACTTCCCCGAGGAGCACCGATCCGTGTGGGTTGACATCGACCCTGCTCTTTACGACCCCGAAGTGGGCAATCGCACTTACAACGAATACCTGGATGAACTTGAGTTCGCGGCTGGTTGCGGGTTTGACGCCGTCGGCGTCAACGAACATCATTCCAACGGTTACGGGCTGATGCCGAGCCCCAACATTATCGCTGCTGCCCTCAGCAGAAATTGTCCCGAAACGAACATCATTGTGCTCGGAGACTCAGTTGCGCTTTATAACCCTCCCCTGCGAGTCGCTGAGGAAATCGCGATGCTGGACGGCATCACCGGAGGACGCATGGTTGCCGGATTTCCGGTTGGCTCGCCAATGGACACCATCTTCGCCTATGGGCAGAATCCGGCGACCCTCCGAGAGCGGTACCACGAAGGCGTAGACCTCATTCGTCAAGCGTGGACGCGAGACGAAGTCTTTTCCTTCAACGGTAAGTACAACAAACTTCGTTATGTCAACGTTTGGCCTCGTCCCGTCCAACAGCCCCATCCCCCGATATGGATCCCCGGAGGCGGCTCGGTGGATACGTGGGACTGGTGCGCTCAGCAAGACCTCGTGTACTGCTACCTCAGCTATTTCGGATACAAAGCAGGCCTGAAAACCATGCAGGGTTTCTGGAAGAAGGTCCAAGAGACAGGGAAAGAAGCGAATCCTTTTCAAGGGGGCTTTGCTCAATTCATTGCGGTCGCCGACACTGAAAAAGAAGCATGGGATCTTTATCGCGAACCGGCCGAGTACTTCTTCAACACCTGTTTGCATGTTTACGCTGGCTTCGCTGACCCACCTGGATACAAGACTCCGAACACAGTTCGAGCAGGGGTTGAAGGAATGGTTGAACGCGCCGCCAGAGAGGCGACGGCGCGCTCCGAATCAAGAAAATCGGCAGGGGGAGGTGGATTCCCTAAAGGACTGAGCTTCGAAGAAATGGTTGAGAAGGGCTACGTGATCTTGGGGGATCCCACTCAGGTCGCAGAACAGGTCCATGAACTAGCCACCACCATGCACATCGGCCACCTCATGACCTTTTGTCACTTCGGCAACATGCACAAGGACCTGGTGCGCTACAACACCGAAATGTACGCCACCAAAGTAATGCCCGAAGTCAGCGGCATTTTCGAGGACGAGTTCGAAGATCTGTGGTGGCCTCAACCACTCGATCAACCTGCTCGCAGAGATGTGCCTGAGGTTCCAGTCAGTTGACTGGCTATGCGACTGAGACGCTGCCATTTCGAGAAGGCCACGTCGCCCTTGTGTCATGCGGTGAAGGCGTTCCGATTACTTATTTACATGGGATGCTTGGTAATCCCGGCGAACACGCGTTTCTTAGGGCATTGGCAAATAGCGGCTGGCGGGTAGTCGCGCCGAGTCTTCCCGGTTTCACCGGTTCAAGTGAAACAAAGGGCCTCAGAAATCTCCACGATTGGGTTGTCGCCGCAAGCGAACTCATTGACGTAGCCGGTGTGACTGGAACGCCCATTGTCGCGTCAAGCGTTGGCGCAATGGTGGCGCTGGAACTTGCCGCGATTCGACCCGAGGCCTTCGACGCAATGGTGCTGATTGCTCCCTACGGATTGTGGGACCCAGAGGACCCGGTCGCAGACCCTTTCGCGACCACTTTGACCAATCAACGCAGAATGTTGACAGCTGATCCTGCAGCATCAGCCAGTTTCTTTGACGACGCAGAAGACATGCCGGCCGATTTACTCGTGGAACACGGCGTCGACCGGTATCTCACCCGAACAGCTTCGGCCCAACTTATTTGGCCGATACCTGAGTTCGGTATCAGCGAACGAATTCACCTAGTAAAAAATTCCGTCACGTTGGTGCACGGCGCCATGGATGAAATCATCCCACCCTCATATTTAGACAAGTGGGCGCAGATACTTCCCAATGTCGTGAGCACGCACCTTGTGGAACAAGCAGGACATCACGCGGAGTTCGACCAGCCCGAAGAAGTCGCAGCGATCGTAAAATCAGCGCTGAGCTAACACCGAAGCAACTGCCTTAGACCTGATTCAGAAGCGAGTCGTAAGATTTAGACCCTCAGGCCAACGCTGGATGATCACGAAAATAGTTCAGCGCCTCGGGATCATCGATAGCTTCGACGTTGGTCACCAAACGACCGTGAACAGCGTCGCGAACCGCTAACTCGACGAGCTTCCCACTACGAGTTCGCGGAATGCTGGGTACTTGAGCAACTACCGCTGGAACATGGCGTGGAGACGCTCCCAAACGAATCTGAGCACGTATGCGCTGAGTCAATTCGTCGTCCAGGTCTAGGCCTTCGCGAAGTCGAACGAAAAGAACCACTCGCGTGTCTGATTCGATTTGTTGGCCTATCACGATGCTTTCAAGCACCTCATCAATCAGATCCACCTGGCGGTAAATTTCGGCCGTTCCAATCCGCACTCCACCCGGATTCAAAGTTGCGTCCGATCTCCCCGAAATGATCATTCCGCCGTCAGAAGTCCACTCAGCGAAGTCACCGTGGTGCCACACACCAGGGAATCGAGCAAAATAAGCGTCATGATATTTGATGCCTTCCGGGTCGTCCCAGAATTCGAGAGGCATAGAGGGGAAAGCGTTACAACACACCAACTCACCCTGCTTCCCTTCGGATAGCCGATTTCCAAGGTCATCGAAAACAGCTACGTCCATACCCAGTGCCGGCACCTGAATTTCGCCCCGATGAACGGGACCCGTGGGATCGCCAATCACGAAGCAACCGCAGATATCCGTACCTCCAGAAAACGATGCAAGGTGTACGTCAGATTTCAGATTCTGATACACCCAATCGAACCCTTCAGGTGCTAGGGGTGAACCTGTGGAGGTGACTGTTTCGACACTGGCGAGCGTGTGGGTATCACGGGGTCGAAGTCCTTCTTTCATAGTGGCTTCGATGTATTTCGCGCTGACCCCGAAAAGCCGTGGACCGAGCTCGTCCGCTATATCGAACAAGCGAGATGGGCCCGGGTGAAAGGGAGAACCGTCATAGAGGACTAGCGAGACGTCACACGCGAGACCGGCGACGAGCCAGTTCCACATCATCCACCCGGTGGTGGTGAAATACATCAGCCGATCGCCGGCACGTAGATCACAGTGAAGCAACTGCTCGGACCAGTGCTTGAGTAGCACCCCACCGGCTCTGTGAACAATGCACTTTGGCTTTCCTGTCGTGCCCGACGAATACAACACATAAATCGGATGATCGAAACTTGATCGAACAAAAACTGGTTCAACGTTTAGCGATCCAGATGTCCACTCATCGAATCCAACCGAATTCGGAACCAGCGAAATGTCAAGTTCGCGGTCCCCATATCCCACCATCACCAAACGCTGCAACGAAGGAAGCCCGTTCGCGACCTCCACGACTTTATTAGTGATGTCATGACGTACGCCGGAATAGAAATAACAGTCGGTGGCGACAAGTATCTTTGGTGTGATCTGACCGAAACGGTCAAGCACTCCGGCGGAACCAAAATCCGGACTTGTTGATGAATAGATCGCACCGATGCTCGCTGCCGCAAGAAACACAATGACCGCTTCAGGGCCGTTGGGCAGAAGCGTTGCCACGCGGTCGCCGGATTGAACACCTTCTGACTGCAGAGCGCGTTGAACCCGACCAACAGCTCCGCGCAACTCACCGAAGGACAGATCGCGTTCCACGACGTTCTCACCTCGGTAGCTGATAGCGATCTCATCGTCGCTACGTTTCAGATAATTTTCAGCCAAGTTAATGCTGGCATCAGGGAAAAATCGTGAGCTAGACCCAGCACCCTTCTCGAAGTCGACGTTTCCGAGGTCGCCGATGCCCTCAGCGAAGTTCCACACCGCCCGCCAAAATTCTCCACTTTCCTGGATCGACCAACGATGGAGGTCGTCGTAACTTCCGGCTCCGAGAGACACCCCCACCTGTTCTGCAAAAGCCCACAAATTGGTGGACTCGCGGCGGGCGGCGGTTGGGGTCCAAAGAGGCTGGCTCACTATCCCTCCCAGGTCGAAGATGCGCTGTTCACGGTAGCCGCCATCTTGGTTCGAGCAGAAGCGAGCGGCCGCGTCGGTGTAGGGTCCCAAGAATGAGGGCAATTTGTGACGACCTTGACGCTGAGACAGACGCATTGCGAGAAGTTATTGACGGGTTGACCGAGGATGAGTGGCGTCTGCCGACGCCTGCTGACGGTTGGGACTCTCACGAGACAATCATCCACTTGGGTATGGCAGATGTTGCCGCCAGCCTCGCAGTACTTGACCCCACAGAATTTGAAAAAACAAAGACCAGGATGCTTCAAGGCGAGGGCGACCTTCACAGCTTCGGTGGCCTTGATGTGCGGTCGCTGACGGGCACTGAACTGTGGAAGTGGTTCACGGGAGAACGAAATCGCATGAACGGAGCTTTTCGCGCTCTCGGCCCCAAAGATCGAATCCCATGGTTTGGACCCGACATGAGCGCCCTCTCCTTCGCCACTGCCCGGCTAATGGAAACTTGGTCCCACAGCCACGATATTGCCGACACTTTCGGCGCGGAATATCCGCAATCAGAGCGTTTGCGTCATGTCGCACATATTGGCGTAACTACAAGAGGTTGGAGTTACGCCAACAGAGGGCTAGAACCTCCTCAGGGACCTGTTCGAGTGGAACTGACATCCCCGGGCGGCGAAATTTGGACCTGGGGCCCGGACGATTGTGAAGACGCAATCATCGCCGACTCGTACCAATTCTGTCTGGTTGTCACCCAACGACGCCGCCCTCAAGAAGCCGACCTTGAGATTCAAGGAGATCTCGCCGCTGAATGGATGGAAATTGCCCAGGCGTTTGCAGGACCTCCGACCGATGCACCTGAAGGGCGTGTCGGCGGTTAACGCCAACGGAAGATGTTGATCGTCGGCGTGACTGGCGGCATGGGGGCAGGAAAGTCCACCGTTGCCGAATTACTTTCCCACCGCGGAGCTGAGGTCATCGATGTCGACGCGCTTGGTCGAGAGATCATCGAACCGGGAGGTCTTGCGGTGTCAGCCGTTATAGATCGATTCGGGGAGAGCGTGTCTAGCTCTGACGGAGGGATAGACAGGGCTGCCCTAGCCGGCATTGTCTTCGGTGACGAAGGACAACTCGCTGCACTGGAAGAAATATCCCACCCCGCGATCAACGAGCTCCTCGACCGCCGAGTTGACGCAATTAAGAGTCCAAACTCCATCATCATTTACGACATGGCGGTTCTCGTTGAGAGCCGACTCGGGTACGCCACTAAACATCCCTACGAAGTGGTGGTGGTCGTCGAGGCACCCATGTCGGATCGTCTTGATCGCCTAGCAACTCAAAGAGGTGTCTCACGAGAAGACGCCATCGCTCGGATCGAATCACAGGCCTCTGACGAGGAACGCCGCTCCGTCGCACAGTTCGTCGTCGCAAATGGGAGCGACCTCGCCTCGTTAGACACCGCCGTGGAGGAACTATGGACTGAATTGGAACGCCTCCTAGCATCGAAGCAGCCTTAAATGGCCAGGTCGTATCCCCCCACACGGCACATCCTCCGACATCTCCGGCTCTGTCACCAAGTCGACGACGAAGGCAATATCAGCGCGACGATGCCGATACTCCCGGATCTTCTAGACCAGGGCGGTTGGCTTCGATTGGGTGCTATCGCAACCCTGGTCGACTCAGTTGCCGGACACCATGGCGTAATGCAAGTCGCCCCAGATTGGGTGGCCACTTTGCAGCTGGGCACAGTACTTGCTCGAAAGGCCGAAGGAACAGAAGTAATTGCGGAGTGTCGACCGCTACGAATTGGCCGCAACAACGTCGTTACCGAAACCGCTATACGCGATTTATCTGGTGAAATAGCGAGAGCAACATGCACCTACGCCCGCCTTCCCGCCCGCACCGACAATCCGAGTGTCGGTACGGGAAAGGGCCAGGTAGTGGATTATGCGGAAGACGACGAAGAACATCCTCGGCCGATGCTTGATGATTACCTCCGCATCGACACCAACCCAGACGAACCTGTAATACAGCTGCCGCACCACTCGCGCATTCACAATTCTTTTGGCTCAATTCAGGGTGGTGCTGTGGCTGTCTTGGTTGATGCGATGGCCGCGCACCTATGTCGGCTGACCCACAAAGCACCAGCGCGCTGCACCAGCGCCGACGTCCATTATCTCGCCCAGGCTAAGGCCGGTCCGTTCAGGGTCGAAGGCGAACCATTGCGAATCGACCAAGACACAGTGACGAGCAGAATACGAATCGTTGATGTCGGTAACGACAACCGGTTACTTGATGTGGCCACCGCAACAGCGGCACGCATCGAATAAGGGGAAGGGGGGTCCGTTGTGGAACTCGGCATAAAAGACAAAGTGGTTTTGATTTCAGGTTCCTACCGCGGGACCGGAGCAGGAACCGCAAGAGTCTTCGCACAAGAAGGCGGTCTTGTCGCCGTTCACGGCCATGAGTCAGGTCAAGCCGATGAAGTAGTTAGCGACATCAGAACGAATAACGGCAACGCGGTCGCTGTGCATGGCGATTTAGGAACTTCAGAGGGCGCGGAGCAGGTAGTAAGTCAGGTCGAGGGGGCATACGGCCCCGTCGACGTGCTCGTAAACAACTACGGAGCTCCCGGCAGTACCAAATGGACGGATTTGGCCGAAGTATGGAAGCAAGGATGGGAAACCAACGTCCTGACTGGAATTCGACTTACCCAGAGGGTCCTTCCGTCGATGCGAGAACGAGGGTGGGGGCGAATTATTTTCATAGGGACCGTCGGAACGGAGCGACCAAGCGAACGCAACCCGGACTACTACGGGTCGAAAGGTTCCCTACCTGTGGTAGTGCGGAGTCTTGCAAAAGAGCTCCGTGGATCTGGGGTTACGGCGAACTTGGTAAGTCCAGGCATGATCGCTACCTCAGAAGTTCGGGAGATGCTCCAGCGGCGGGCCGCGCGTCACGACATTCACGGATGGGAAGAAGTGCAACGCTGGGCGCTTGACAATTCAATGCCTAACTTGACGGACCGCATACCCGATCCGGAAGACATCGGTCGATATGTCGTATTTGTGGCCAGTGAAGCCGCATGGCACTTAACGGGCATGGATTTCAAGACTGACGGCGGTGCGATCGATGCGTAATCGTGAAAATCTCAACCTAAATGTTGCGTTACCCCGACCGATGGACACGCAAATGCCGGGGGTCTGCTTCAGCAGTCATGCGCGGCGATCTTGCGGAACCGGAACGAAAAGGCACGCGCTTCAGTCCTACGAGGAGAACCCGAACGCTGCGAAATATGCAGCCACCTCTTGAACTAACCCCATGTTTCTTTAGCCTGGGTTCGACCCTTCGGGGACATGGGGCTACTGTGCCCCGATGAAAATCATTGGGAAAATCATTGGGTACTACCTGGAGTCCTGGCGTCGTTTCCGAGATCTGAAGGGCCGAACCACGCGACCCGCTTTTTGGTGGCCGTTCCTCATCCACCCCTTTGTGTTCTTAGTCCTTGGGGGAATCTTTGCCGTCATTTTCGGCATCGAATCCGACGAATGGGGGCCGGAGATCTTCTACGGCATTGCCTATCTCTGGGTGCTGATCACATTGGCAGTACGTCGCCGAAATGACATGGGCCGAAAAGGAAATGTGGTGCTTCTGTGGTGGCTTGCTGCGCCGAGCACTTCTGAGACCAGCGAATAACTTTCCCTGTAAATACCGGGTCCTATCCCCTATGAGACGTGACGAACTTCTTGCTCAGGTCCCGCGTCGTGCACCAGGCAATGACGAAGATCGAATTGCTGTGATCCCAGAAGTGCTGATCAACGATCAAGGATCTGTTGGTTCTAAAAACAGTGCAGTGTGAGGAGCAACGTAAATACGCCAGGCCTGCATTATTCCTCCGTTAGGGCCGGTCCGTAAACGCACCTCGTCTCCTGCTTCAACTCTGAGCTCCACAGCGGGACTCTGCAGCCACATCAATCGCACTCTGACCTCATGTATCCCTGGCTGAATTTCGAAAGTCTCAGATTTGTCGTCCCTGACGCGCCCAATCTGATCGCCATCTACCCGCACTTGGTAGGCCCGCACTGTGTCTCGATAATGATGTACGCGGTCGATGGTTAATCGAGCTGTTCCGGTCAAGGGTGCCCCCGGTAGATGGATTGACAACTCTGAAGCTACCCCCGACGTTCGCCGTTCCCTAACTCCCACCCGCCGATAACGTGAAGAGAGTTAGAAATACTGACCCAAACAAACTTCTATCGGAGCTGTCCATGAGCAATGAGTTGCGGGCTGAATTAGACGCATGGATTGACGCCAACTGGGATCCAGATATAGCGGTTCGTGAATGGTGGCAACGTCTCTCCTCGGCGGGCTTAACAAACCCCGGCCTTACCCAACCATTCGGCAAAGGATGGGGCCGCAGCGAAACACGGATTCTCGCTGCTGCGCTGCGAGAACGCGGCGCAATAGGATCGCCCGCCGGCCTAGGCATGCTGCTGGCCGCACCAACAATCCTCGCTCACGGCAGCGACACTCAAATCGATCAGTATGTCCCGCGCATTTTGGATGGCACGGACGCCTGGTGCCAGCTTTTTTCGGAACCTGGTGCCGGTAGTGACCTAGCCGGTCTTCAAACCAAGGCGATTCGGGACGGCGACGAATGGGTGATCACCGGACAAAAGGTGTGGACGTCGGAAGGACAACACGCCGATCTGGGAATGCTCATCGCGCGGACCGATCCAGACGCTCCGAAACATCGAGGGATCAGCTGGTTCGCGTTTCCGATGAGGCAAGAAGGAGTCGAAGTCCGACCTTTGCGCGAAATGACAGGCCGGTCTCTATTCAATGAAGTCTTTATCGACGAGGCTCGCGTGTCCCATCAGGACCTCATTGGTGAACTGAACGACGGTTGGCGCGTAGCCAACACCACCCTCATGGTGGAACGCGCAGGGATTGGTGGGGGACATGGCTTGGCCTATGCAGCAGCCCACCCTGGCAGCATTGCGGGTCACTTGGAAAGACCAGTTGGCTCGTTCGTTGGAAAGCGCTTGGCTTTGGCGGCCGGTGGAGTTGGTCCTGGGACCTTGCAACTACTCAAAGAGCTCGCTGAGGAACGCGGAAAACTCGATGATGGGCCTATCCGGCAAGACCTCGCTCAACTACACACCGAACTTGAATTGATGCGTATGAACTCGCAACGCACGCGTCACGCAAGTCAACAAACCGGCGGCGAAGGCAACCTTGCCAAGATCCTCATGACCTCGGCGTTGCATCGAACCCGCGAGATCGCCGGCTCGATCCTCGGACCGGAGATGACTCTTTGGGGCGAGGAGTCGGTGACCGCTGGTGTCCTTCAAGAGATGGCCGTGTTTTCGCCGGCCCCATCGATCTACGGGGGCACAGATGAAGTGCAGCGAAACATCATCGGAGAAAGGGTGCTCGGGCTTCCTAAAGAACCCGGCCCTAATAAGGACACTCCCTTCACCGAACTGCTACACAACAAGGCAAGCTGGTAAGCGCAACAACGATTGCCCTTCAGGACTTAACAACTGTTATGAAGACTCTCCGGTTGGAATGATGAATAGGCCTTCAGCTGTGATCAACGGATCAGCAACTTCGTCGGGGACTCCATCCCTGTCTTGACGGACGTTCAACTCAACCTTGAGTTTGCGACCTTCACGGCTTGCTTCCCAAGCTTCGAACCACACTGGGTGGTCAACTGGGACCCCGCCACGGTAGTCAACCTCAAGGCGGGCGGTGTAGGCAGCCTCTCCAATGACGACCATCAGATATCCCATGGTGTCGTCAATCAACGCCGAAACTGCACCCCCATGAACCCTCCCGGGGGCGCTTTCAAAAGCAGCCCCGAAAATGACTTTGCTTCGCACTCGATCCCCAACGCGGCGCAGTTCAACCTCGACGCCCATGGGATTGGCCGGTCCGCTAAAGGTCCTGTCACTGAAGGCGATGACTTCAGCGCCGTCACCAGGTTGAGGATCGCTATATCGACGTTCAAAATAGTCTGATGGTCGGGCTACAGGATCGGAGCGTTCTAGATCTGAAGCAGCAGTATCAGCCCACTGGGCAATTGCTTCCAACTCTGCGTCGCTGACCCGATGGCGGACAAAGGCGTTACCGAGCCTACGCAACGCCTTAGCTGAACGACTTCGCTGGAAAAGCTGCGAGTCGGGATAAACCAGATGAACGTCTGGGGTCGAATCATGATCATCTTTAGTCATGAGAACCTATGCGGTTGTGTTGTTCGTAGGGATAACCGATTAGGCCACCACCAGGGCTTTGAGGGTCGAAAATCCAGTACTGACGGATCTCTTCGATGAGGTTGCCTTGAAAGCTGTAATGCTCGCTACCCCTTACGGAAAAACTTTCCCCGAGATGCTCACCTTCCATCATCCACTCGATCGCCGCAGACTCACCGCTCTCCACGACCCGTTCGACAACCCATCTCGCGCCCGTCCATTTAGTCCGAATCTGATTCCAAAACTTTCCGATGGATCCGGCGGACACGATGGGAGAATGATTTGTGTCATAGATCACAGCGTCGTCGGTGAAATGTTTCGCTACGTCTTCGTCTGAACCGGAAGTACATGCTTCGAAATAAGAACGAATTTGATCTTCATGAGTGGTCATAGAGAGATTTTCTCAGACAGAAAGCCTCGCCGCGTAAGCGTGCGTCGTGAAGGGCTGTCGGTAACTGCCTCCGGCTAAATCGATCTGCTCCGCGACTCGCATCAAAAGATCCTCTAACACCGATGGTTTCAGCATTCTGTGGTCAGATTGAGTACGGAGATTTTGTATGTGCTGGAGGGTACTTATTTCGAGCTCCCACTCGATCTGGAATTCTTCCACGGGTCCAAACAGGCCACTGAGGTTGATTTCTTCTGCGGGAGTCTCGGCGCTAATCGCTGCCTTAGAACCCGGTAACCGAACCGGGTATGACTTGTTCTTGAACTCGGGCGCGAGTTCGGCGTAAATCAGATCAGTAGCAGTGTCGAATGGTTGTTTCGCTAGCTCAGGTCGGTTCCAGAAAACGCATAACCAACCATTCGAACCAAGAAGCGAAGCGACGCGCTGAAAACGGGTGGCCGGGTTTGTCCAATGCCATGATTGGCCCGCTATAACCAAAGCGGCCTTCCTGGCTTGGTCCGTCCAATCATCAAGGGTGGATTCTTCGACCGAAAACAGCTCGCTGTTTTGTAACTCTCGTAGGGCTATCGAAGCCATAGCCGGATCCGGTTCCAAACCTACGATTTCATACCCCCGTTCGATGAGCGGAGAGGACGCTTTGCCCGTGCCACACCCAACATCAACAACAAGATCAGTAGTTAAGGTCTGACAGGTTGTCAGGATCCATTCGAAAAGTTCATCGGGATATCCAGGTCGGTAACGATGGTAAATCTCTGCGACCTCACCGAAAACTAACGACTGTTGCTTAGCTTCAAACGTCATAAGTCGGATCAGCTAGTAGCCCATGACAACCACCGGTCGTCCCTTTTTTCAAGGCGAAGACTCAGTCCAAAACACTTAGATAGAGACTCAGCAGTGAGGATTTGGTCAAGAGGCCCACAAGCCATAACGGCGCCTCCTCTGAGTAACAGGCCGTGAGTAAATCCCGGTGGAATTTCGTCAGTGTGGTGTGTGACGAGCACGGTTGCAGGTGTCTCAGGATCTGCCGCGACCGCAGCCAAACTGTTCACGAGTTGTTCTCGTCCAGCCAGATCAAGCCCAGCCGTCGGTTCATCCAGCAACAGTAAGTCCGGATCGCCCATAAGAGTCCGAGCGAGCTGCACACGTTGCTGTTCTCCCGAAGACATTGTGTGAAATCGGCGCGTAGCGAGAGCCGTCGCGTCGACCCTGTTCAAACAATCCATAGCAGCTGAGCGATCTTGCTCGGAGTAGTTATGCCACCAGGTTTCAAGTGCCCCGTGTTGAGCGGTCATCACGATGTCGAGCCCTTGGATATCTGATCTGAACTGATCTCGCAGCGACGATGAAGCCAATCCGATTCGTTGGCGGAGCGCTCGGACATCGGTGGCACCCCACGTCTCCCCGAGAACCTCAACAGTGCCGGTGGTGGGATAGCGGTAGAGCGACAAAATCTTGATGAGAGTGGTCTTTCCGCTCCCGTTCGGCCCAAGGATTACCCAACGTTCCGAAGATGAAATATTGAGGTTGATTGGCCCCAACACCGTTGTGCCTTCGTATTTCACCGAAACGTCGCGAAGTACGGCTGAGGAAGAGACGAGGGTCACAAAGCCAAGCTTGCCAGATTGAATGAGTTAATCCGAAAGGGGAACTGACTCGGCCGACGTGTTGCTCTCAACGTGAGACATCCAAGTCTCAAACATCTCCGAGTAACGTCCCCCGAGTCCGAGTAACTCTTCATGTGTTCCCAGTTCGATGATCGTTCCAGCGTCTACCACCCCAATTCGGTCGGCCTTCATTGCTGTCGCGAGGCGATGTGCGATCAGAACTGCGGTGCGGCCTTCAAGCAAGCTTTCCAATGCTTGTTCTATCTGCGCTTCAGAACGGAGGTCGAGGCTCGATGTCGCTTCATCTAGAACAATTACCCGCGGCCTTGATATAAACGCCCGCGCGAGTGCAAGGAGTTGACGTTCTCCCGCCGACAACGACACCCCGCGTTCATGCACCAGGGTGTCAATGCCGTCGGGTAGTTGTTGGACCGCTTCCGTCAGCCCGACATGCTCGATTGCGGCATTGATTTCTTCCGTCGTTGCGCCGCGGTGAGCGAAGGCGATGTTGTCGCGAATTGTGCCGTGGAAAAGAAAGGGCTCCTGCGGGACGACACCTAATTGATTCCGTAGAGAGTCAATATCAACTTGGCGGAGATCCTGGCCATCGATCGTTACTGAACCCGCACTGGGATCGTAGAAACGCGTAATGAGTTTCGCAATCGTGCTCTTACCAGCACCAGTGGCCCCTACCAGAGCGAAAGTCTCACCAGGCTCAATCGACAAATCGATGTTGTGTAAAACCTCGGTGTCTTGGTTGTATGCGAACGTCACCGACTTCAGCTCGATGCTGCCGACTATCGGGGGAAGCACAGGTGCGTTCGGCGCCTGAGTGATAGAGGGTTCGGTTGCCAGAATGTCAGCTATTTTCTGCAGTCCCGACTGTCCCTGCTGATATGTGTTGTACAACTGGACCATTTGCTGGATAGGCGCAAAGAAAGTGTTCACGAAGAGAACGAAAGCTGTCAGTTCACCCAACTGCAGAGTTCCATCTTTCACCATCCATCCACCGATCAGCAGCACGATCGCTTGGGCCGCTATGCCAATTCCTTCGGTAGCAGGCCCGTAGATCGCTCCGGCGCGAGCGGTGTACAAATTGGCATCGAGATAGGCACCTACAACTGTTCTGTGAAGCTCACTGTTTTGGCGACGGCGGTTCAACGCAGCAATAACGCGAACCCCAGCAAGATTCTCGGAAAGATCTGCCAGCACGGAAGCAATTCGGTCTCTTACCTCGAGATAGCCACGCTCGCTGACGCGTCGAAACCATAGGGTCATAACGACTAACGGAGGTAACACCAAAGCCAGCAATAGGACCGCTAACTGAGCGTTGTAGGAAAAGAGAACGACCGTTACTACTGAGATGGTGAGAGCTTGAATGATCAGGTTCACGAAGCCTTCATTCACCAGCAGCGTCAAAGCCTCCACGTCGGAGGTCATTCTGCTGAGCAGCACCCCGGACTTCTCGGAGGTGTACCAGTCGAGTCCCATTCGTTGGTATTGACTAAATAGTCGTACTCGAACGTCGTACATGATGTTTTCACCAAGTCGTCCGTTCCAACGCTGACGCAAAAAACTAGTGACTCCGTTAACGAGAATGACCAATCCGAAGAGCCAAACTGCCCTATAAAGAGCGCCACGGTCAGCCCTCATGACACCGTTATCGATGCCTTGTTGGACCAGTACAGGACCCAATAAAGCGGTGACGGTTTCGATGGCTAGAAGAACCAATCCGAAAAGAGCAGCGGAGCGCCGCTTCGCGAACAGCGCTCGAAGATTGAGTCTCGTGTGATCGGTGACGAATCGTTCGAATGAGACAACAGGGTCAGGATGCTCGGGTTCATTTTGGAGTACGCGGTCAGCTCCTTCTTGCATCTCCGAAGGAACCCCAGCGAACGGCAAGCCCGCGCTCGCGCTTGCTTGGGTTGCGCTTGGACCTCCGAAAGCTCCGCCACCTGGCGGGCCCATCATTACCATGCTCGCTCTCCGTCGTCGGTAACCGACGCCGCGAGCGCTTGTACATAACGAGGCTCACTGTCCATCAGATACTGATGGGAGCCGTCAGCAACGATGTGACCGTCTTCTACCAGAACAACCCGTTGCGCTAGGCCGATTGTGGAGAGCCGATGCGCAATCACAATTGTTGTGCGATCTTTCAGCAGCTCTTGAAGGGACCTGTGAATCCGTTCTTCGATCTCGACATCTATGGAGCTTGTCGAGTCATCCAAGATAATGACGGATGGGTTTTGAAGAAAAAGTCGGGCAAGAGAGATCCGCTGCCTTTGGCCTCCCGAGAGGTCGTAACCCCTCTCTCCGATGATTGTGTCGTACCCGTTCTCTAAGCCGACTATGAACTCGTGGGCTTGAGCGGCGCGGGCAGCCTTTTCGACGGAGATTCGGCTGGCGCCTGGTTGACCATAGGCAATGTTGTCGTGGACGCTGGTTGAGAACAAAAATGGTTCGTCGGGTACTAGCCCTACGGTGCTACGAAGACTCGCCTGAGTAAGTGAGGCGATGTCTTGCCCATCCAGCAAAATGGAGCCTTGTTGAAGGTCGTAAAAGCGCATCAACAGTCGGGCAACGGTCGATTTTCCAGAACCCGTTCGCCCGACAATAGCGATGCTTTGCCCGGCGGGAATTTCGAGCTCGAAATTGTGAAGAACCCTGGGAGGTTCTTCCACTCCCTTTGTTCCACCGACGGTCTCGGTCCCATAAGCAAAGCCGACCTGAGAAAAAGAAATGGCCCCTCCGGCTGGGACCAGATCAACAGCCCCGGGCTTATCGCTGGTTCCTGGCGGTTCGTCAAGAACTTCGTAGATCCGTTCAGCTGACGCCTTGGCCCTCTGGCCCAGGATCAACAGCATGCCGACAAATCGGAATGGTGCTTGTAGCAGCAGGATGTACAGGTTGAAAGACACCAAATCTCCGATGCTTAGCGAACCGTTGATGACCTGCTGGCCGCCGACCAGAAGCACTGCTGCCAACGCAAGCCTGGGAAGATTCTCAATAAACGGAGTATGGGATGCTCGCGTTCGGTGTTGAAGAAGGTTCGCCCAGCGGAGACGTTCGGCTCCGCGGGCAAGAGCCTCGATCTGTTGACGCTCAGCTGCGAATGCCTTGACAACTCGTACTCCGCTTACTGATTCGTCCACCACAGTCGCGATTTCAGCTTGACGGGACTGAACGACCCATGAAAGGGGAAACATGATCGTTCTGAGCCTTTGACCGATAGCGAAGACTCCGGGTAGAGCGACCATCGTAATTGCAGTTAGCGGGAGACTTATCGCTGCCATGAGGCCTATAGCGATCACGAAACTCAAGAATTGGACCGCCATAATCGGCGCAAAGGCCATGAACATCTGAACTGATCTGATGTCAGAGTTAGCTCGACTGATTATTTGACCGCTTTGAACGCGGTCGTAAAAGGCGAAAGACAGTCGACCCAGATGCTCGAAGAGCAATGTCCGTAGTTGATATTCGACCTTGAACGCCATTCCGTAAAGGCCGTACCGATAGCCAAATGTTGCTCCTGCTCTCGCCACCCCAAGTATCAATAGGGTCAAGACGAAGATCCACAGGCTGCCGCTTTGGTCGATGAGTGCCCCGTCGATAGCTAGCCCGATCACCCGAGGGACAAGGATTTGGGCGACCATCGCTACCAGAGCGGCAAGCACTGACCAGGAAATCCTCCAGCGGTGAGTCATCACAATCGGGCTGATGCGCCTCAACCAGCCCTGAGGGCCCCGGGTGCGAATCGTTGCGGCTACAGGAGGGTAATCGGACCATTCGCGCACCGGTTCGAAGGTGGCGTCGTCCAAATGCATTCTGCTGAGGGTACCTTGGCGCTAACCAAGCGCGGATAGAGATCGACTTACGGAGGTTCTGGCCATCGACCCGATTTTGGGTGTAGCTGCGGTGTTAATACTCATCGCTCTCAACGGCGTGTTCGTTGCCGGTGAGTTTTCTCTCGTCGCGGTTGACGTCGAACGCATCGAACTAATGGCGGATGCGGGGCATCGAAGAGCGCGCATCGTGAGACGACTGTTAAGTCGTCTCAGTTTCCATTTGGGGGGAGCGCAGCTAGGTATCACCGTCACCTCCTTACTACTTGGGTTGTTAGCAGAAGACACCATCGGGCCTTTACTTGACTATTTGCCGGGCGATCGCCTGCAATCTGGATCAATAAGAGCCGTAACGGCGATCGGAATCGCCGCTCTCATACAAATGGTCTTTGGTGAACTTACCCCGAAGAACCTCGCGATATCACGACCGCTAGGCACCGGTCTGTGGCTAGGGCCGGTTCTTCGCATCTATGGCCTCGCAGCTGCACCAGTCACGACGGCCTTCAACGGGATAGCGAATTTACTTTTACGGACCGGGGGTATTGAGCCGGCAGAGGAGTTACGTTCCCTTCGGTCGTTGGAAGACCTCGAGCACCTAGTTCGTGTCTCGCGTGAGCGAACTCTCGGCGAAGACGAGGCAACGCTCATAACCAGAACGTTGCGACTGTCGCGAAAAGATGCGGCGGATGCTTTGACCCCCCGCACCTCCATGGTCGTAGTAGAGAGTTCCAACAAAATCGATGACCTAGTCACAGCTTCCAAGCAAAGTGGCTATTCCCGCTTCCCTGTGATTGGTGCGGATATCGATGACATTGTGGGAATTGTCGAAGTGCGAGACATTTTCACCCTTACCCCCAGGGATAGGAAACGGACTCCGCTATCGGAAATTTTGCGACCCGTTACCGTTGTTCCCGAACACCGAGAACTGGACGGCGTGTTAGTGGATCTTGAGGCCGCAGCTAGTCGGCTTGCCGTGGTCGTTGACGAGCATGGAGGCACAGCGGGGTTGATCACTCGCGAAGACATTTTGGAAGAATTGGTCGGCGACATAGCAGACGAGTACGACGAACCCGTCCCGGTTACGGCGAAACACCCCGACGGCCGTGCTGTCGTGTCGGGTACCAGCTCAAAGGACGAGGTAGAGGAGCTATTGGGTTTGCGGTTACCTCAAGGTCCGTTCGAAACTCTCGCGGGGTTTGTATTGCAGCAGTTCGGCTTCATTCCCGACGTTGGGCAAACCATTGAATGGCGAGGCTGGCGCTTCGAGGTGGTGCGAAAAGAGCATCTCAGACTTGCTGACATCGCCGTTGAAAGTCCCGATGTCGTGGAGCGTCATCTCCCAGAGCAAGAGGGAACGCGATGACACTTTTGGTCATTACCGTCGGGTCGCTCTTGATTGTTTTCAACGGAGCGTTCGTCGCTCTGGAATTTGGCTTGATCGGAGCTATGAGATCTGCTGTCGATTCCGAGGCGCGCGGTGGTCGACGATCTGCAGTTGCAGCACAACGCCTGCAGAGTGACGTCCTCACAACGTTGGGCGGAGCCCAGCTAGGCATCACCGTCTGCTCGTTGATAGTCGGCCGACTAGCCGAACCAGCAGTGGCCTCGGGTATTGAAAGCTTTGTGAATCAGTTCGCCGAAATCAGCGAAACGGTTTTGCATTCAGTCAGCTTCGCCGTGGCCTTAGGCATCGTTGTTGTAGTCCACATGGTCGTGGGCGAGATGGTCCCCAAGAACCTCGCCATCACGGGGCCGGAACGGACGTTGATGTTCTTAGCGCGGCCGATGGCGGTGTATCTCTTGGTCGCTCGACCCATCGTCCGCGCTCTCCTGTGGTTTTCGAACGGGATCCTACGATTGGTGCGGGTCGAACCGGCGTCTGAACTGGACGAGGCCACGACCCCTGCTGAACTTTCGTTAATGGTGGACGAATCTCACGATCAGGGGCTAATCGATCACGAAGAGTACGCATTAATCGAGAGCGCGTTGGCATTTGGTGAAACACTTGCGACTTCGGTAATGGCCCAAATGAATGATGTTCACTCTGTCGCAGTGAATTGCCCAATATCGGAGATTGAGCGCCGGATCGTGGCAACCGGACACACGCGGCTTGTGGTGCATGGTCAAGGTATTCACGATGTCCGAGGGTTCGTTCACAGTAAAGACCTCTTAGGGCTACAGGGCGGCGATCAGCCACTTGACTCAGAACTAATTCGGCCGATGTTGCGAGTTGACCGAGACAGCACCTTGCCCGAGGTGTTGCAACTCATGCGACGATCACAGATCCACCTGGCGTTGGTCACCTCTGAAGGGACAAATTACGGAGTGTTGACGTTGGACGACGTAATGCGCGGCCTAGTGGGCAGGTTGATTCAAGACAGCTAGTGACGTCAACCTTTGGGCCGAGTTATCTTCACGCCCCCATAGCGTGATAACCACCATCAACATGGATGATCTCGCCGGTCGTCATAGGAAACCAATCTGACATCATTGCCAACGTCGTTCGGGCGACCGAATTTTGGTCGTGCACGTCCCAACCCAGCGGGGCTCGCTGTTGCCATGCATCTTCGAAGTCGCCGAATCCGGGGATCGATTTAGCAGCCATCGTTCGAATCGGCCCGGCCGAGACGAGATTGACTCGAATCCCTTGCGGCCCTAACGATTTTGCGAGATAGCGAGCGGTTGACTCGAACGCAGCTTTCGCTACCCCCATCCAGTCGTACACAGGCCAAGCGACCGAAGCATCAAAGGTCAAACCGACGACGCTACCGTTCGCTTCTGCTAGAAGCGGTTGCAGGCCGCCGGCTAATGCTTTGAGGCTGTAGGCGGAAACATGCAATGCGACGCTTACATCTTCCCAATCCGCATTGAGGAAGTTGCCGCCGAGGCACGCTTCAGGAGCGAAGCCAATGGCGTGCAAGACACCGTCTAAGCGCCCCCATCGTTCTTGAAGATCAAGGAAAACCGCCTCAATTTCATTCGGTTGCGTCACATCAAGAGCCAATACGTCGCAAGTCTCAGGCAACTTACGGGCCGTCCTTTCCGTTAGCCGCAAGGCACGACCCGCTCCGGTGAGCACCACTTCGGCACCCTCCATCTGAGCCAATTTTGCAACCTCGAATGCCAATGAAGCATCCGTTAATACCCCGGTGATCAGCAGCTTCTTGCTGTCCATCAGACCCATAAGGGTTGTCCTCCGTTTGGTGTATTCGCCCCGCCTATCGGCGCCATCATCCCAACTCTCCTAATGAAGTCACCGTATCTCGCCTTCGGACAGTACCGTGGCACTTCATGCGGATTGGAATTGTTGGCGGAACCGGACCGGCCGGGTCTGCATTGGCAGCACGGTTGGCCGATGTTGGCTATGAAGTGGTGCTCGGCTCGCGTTCAAAGTATCGATCGATGGAAGTCGTCGACACTCTCATTGCGCGCTGGCCCGAACGCGAGTTGGCTGTTTCCCCATCAGACAACATTGGCGCCGCGAGGTGCGAGTTTGTTGTGATTGCCACTCCATGGGACGCCGCGGCGATCACCGCTAGAAGTGTCGAGGATCATGTCAGAAATAAAGTGGTTGTGACGATGTCGAACGCATTAGCGCGCGTCGACGACGAATTCGTCCCACTTATTCCTCCACGCGGCTCTGTTGCAGCGTCGGTACAGGCGTCGTTGCCTGATTCGAAAGTTGCTGCGACATTGCAGCATGTTCCGGCACAAGAACTAGGTGATTTAGACCAACCGCTCGATAGCGACATACTGATTTGTAGTGACGACCAAGAAGCCACCGATTTAGTAGCCGAAGTTGTTGGGAAGATTCCCGGTGCGAGGGTTCTAGATTGTGGAAACTTGTCGAATGCCACGGCCATCGAAGCGTTTACTGCTGTTCTTCTTCAACTGAATACTCGCTATCGAACCCGAGTCGCGCTGAAACTCGTTGGTCTCGAATGATTGTTAATTCGCTGAGGACTTCCTGATGGATGGTCTGGATCGTATGTGGGCCACTTGGCGTCAGGACTACGTGAGTGGTGAGACAGGCGAAATCTCGCGCGCCTCAGAAGGTAAATGTGTTTTGTGTTCGGTGTTGGATTTACGTGCCAGTTACCCGGAACAGTTGGTGTACACCGGAGAGAGCGCAGCAGTGATTCTGAACGCGTACCCGTACAACACGGGCCATGTCATGGTCCTTCCCTACGAACACGTCGCTGACTTTGATGATCTCAACCCGACAACGCGTCTTGAGATGTTTGACTTAGTGGTTAGAACTATTGGGGCGATCCAAACTTCGTACACCCCAGACGGGGTGAACATGGGCGCCAACATAGGTAGGGGAGCAGGCGCCGGAATACCCGACCACCTTCATGTTCACGTGTTACCGCGCTGGGATGGCGACACGAACTTCATGACCACAGTTGGCGGTGTCCGAGTATTGCCGGAAACTTTAGATTCAACACTTGAGCGCCTTCGAAGCGCTTTCGATTGAGCCCTCACTAAGCGATGAGCGGCAGGTAGCGTGAACAATGTGGACAACCGCGAAGCACGTGACGAACTCCCAGAGGATCTTGATCGAGGGTTCGTTGGCGCCTACAAGTTTCCCGACAACAAGCGCCGAACGATAACGGGCTCGCTATACGTCGCGATCGCGATCGCGGTTGGAATCTGGTCTCTTAGCGTGCCTGGCGAACCCGTGCTCGTTAACGCGGGACTATTAATCGGATGCTGCGGACTCGGTCTTTTCGGTCTTTACAGTGTCGCAACTGGTCGAGCGTTTGGTCTTGACGAGAACGCAGCGTTGGTTTCGGCAAACCAAGCGGTCGGGTTCCCCGTTGGTCACGCCAGCGCACAACTCGGCTGGCGGGGGCTTATGAGTCGTCCCACCTGGAAGATGCTTGTTTACTCCGCTGAAGACCCACCGGTGAGTCGAGGGCTTGTCCTGGTTGACGCGATTGATGGACACATCGTCGACACATACGTGGAAGACAACCCCGAGGATTGGATTCGAACCACAGAATCTGAAGATGACCAGGAAAGCGAAACCTGATGTTCGACGGAAACTTCCGCAACGGAGTTGATCGCATAGTAGGACCAGTCGGTCGGATGTTGGTTCGAGTGGGCATTAGTGCGGATTTCCTCACCTGCCTTGGGCTGTTGATGTCTGTTGCAGCTTGCATGTTTATCAGCCAAGGGCAACTGCGATTGGGTCTCACCTTCTTGATTCTGACGGCCATTCCGGACCTTTTAGATGGCGCAGTTGCCTCAGCGGCCGGGACTTCGTCAAAACGTGGAGCTTTCTTCGACTCGACGGCCGATCGCGTCACCGACGGTCTGCTGCTATGCGGTGTTGGATGGCACCTAGCTGACAGCAACGGGGGAAAGATGGCACTTCTCCCCATGGCTATTCTCGCCGTCTCGTCTCTGATCAGCTACGAGAGAGCCAAAGCGGAATTATTGGGGTATCAGGCCAAAGGAGGCTTGATGGAACGCGCTGAACGGATGGTCGTTCTCGGTTTCGGATTGTGTTTCAACGCGATTCTCATTCCAGTGCTGTGGGTCATGCTGGCATTGACCTCAGCTACCGCATTGCAGAGGTTCTTCAAGGTTTGGCGGCAAGCCAGCCCTGATGTTCCTTCCTCGAACCGTCGAGGCTGATTTGCCGGGCCGCGGTATCACGACGCTTTATCGAGCTGGAGCGATAGCGGCGCGAATACTGCCCGGGCCGCTAGCCGCTGCCGTGCCGCAGGTACTTGCGCTTCCGCTCAGCAAGACGCTTCGAGAGAAACGACGAATGGTCGAACGCCATATGAGGCGAGCGATGGGGAGTGAGGCAACGAGTACTGACATCAGACGCGCTACGACAACTGCGTTCGCTTCATACTGTCGATATTGGATCGAGTCGTTTCGCTTGCCCTCAGTTCGAAGTACCCGACTTTCTAAGGGCATAGAGGTTCCCGATTACCAATATGTCGAACAGGCACTGAGCCGGGGCAAGGGAGTCATTCTTGCTCTCCCGCATTTAGGTGGTTGGGAATGGGCCGGATTTTGGATGGCAACAGTTAACAAACTCCCGATCACAGTCGTTGTCGAACCCATCGAACCTCCAGAACTATTTCAATGGTTCGCAGGGTTTCGCTCCAGACTGGGAATGAAAGTTGTTCCCCTCGGGCCATCTGCCGGGCCGGAGATCGCAGCCTCTTTGAAACGAAATGAGATTGTTTGTCTTCTTTGTGACCGAGATATTGCCGGAGGAGGCACCGAAGTTGAGTTTCTGGGAGAGCGAACCACCCTCCCAGCCGGCCCAGCGCTCCTCGCTCTTCGCACAGGAGCTTCTGTTCTGCCGACAGCGGTTTACTTCCAACCTCGAGGGGGACATCTTGGCGTTGTTCGCCCGCCTCTCGACACGACGCGGCAAGCGACAGTCAAAGAAGACGTTGAACGAGTGACCGGTGCTCTTGCCGACGAACTGGCGATACTCATCCGGCGGGCTCCCGAACAATGGCATCTGTTCCAACCCAATTGGCCGAGCGACTCAACCCTGGAGTCTTGAAACTCGCAGGGCTTTAGTGTGCCTTTGGACTTCCATCACCTAGCGTTGTTGGTCGTGAGGATCGGAATTGTTTCGCCCTACAGTCTCACCAGTCCGGGTGGTGTGCAGACACAGGTTCTTGGACTAGCTAGAGCTCTGAGTGTCCTCGGTCATCAGGTACGAGTTCTAGGTCCATGTGACGGAGCCCCACCCGAAACCGGGGTAACCCCGTTGGGCGCGAGTATCCCTACCTTCGCTAACGGATCAATCGCACCGATAGCGCCCGACCTAGCGTGCACCCTTCGCACGATTCGTGCTTTTAGGGATGAAGAATTTGACGTCATACATATTCATGAACCCATCTGTCCGGGACCTTGCCAAACGGCTTTGTTTATGCGCAGCGCTCCCATCGTGGGGACCTGGCACGCGGCCGGAGGGAGCAAGGCGTACCTCACCCCCGGAGTCCGGTGGCTCTCCACTCGGATGAACGTTCGAGCCGCTGTCTCCGCAGATGCGCGCGACATGGCTCACGAAGCGCTAGGAGGCCACTACGAGGTGGTCTTCAATGGCATCGAAGTTGAGAACTTCCGTACCTCGCCTGGGGCGAACACCACAGGAGCGACCATTGCCTACGTGGGTCGACACGAACCCCGCAAAGGATTAGAGGTGCTATTGCAAGCGGTCGCCTCAATGCCGACAGACGTAACGCTTTGGGTTATGTCCGATGGCCCTCAGACCGACGAACTGCGTTCTCGGTACGGCTCCGACGAGCGCGTCGTGTGGTTGGGTCCGGTAAGCGACGAAGAGAAAATTTCGAGAATTAAAGGAGCCGACGTTCTTTGTGCGCCCTCCCTCCGAGGCGAGAGCTTCGGAATCGTGCTGCTAGAGGCGATGGCCGCGGGCACCCCAGTTGTAGCGAGCGACCTGCCCGGATACCGCAACGTTGCTATAGGCGGGGATGAGGCGCACCTGGTTCCACCAGGGAACGTTCAAGCACTCAACTCCGGCTTGAGGCATGTGCTCGAAGACAAACACCTTTCGGATCAGCTATCCGAAGCCGGGTTGCGACGGGCATCAGAATTTTCAATGGCTCGACTCGCTGAGACATACCTCGGCTTATATGAACGCGCCATCGAGATCGAACGCAACGATCCCGAAAGAGGGGGCTGGCGCGGGGAACTGAGTCGAATAGGTTGGCCATTCGAGATAGGTAGAAGGCGATCTTGAGCTAGCCGAGCGGGCATCAATCCCGAGTTGCTTGGACCCCTACACTGCGATGTCTAGCAGCCCACTTGGATCGGAGATACGGAAACCACATGGAGAACTGGAGCGAGAGAAACCAACAACGCGTGACTTCTCTCACCGTCATGTTTTGGTTTTCTGTCCTGTTGACCGCCGCCGTGTTGTGCGTAGCTGGACTCCTTCTGAACTTGCCGATTTGGATACCGCCACTCATAGCGCTGACAATTGTTGGATGGGTCGCCAGGTCATCAAGAAACACGACACGTCGACTCCTCGCTTGTTGCGGAGAAACTGCGCCGCCGGCGGGAAACTATCCGCGGTTGAACAATTTGGTTGACGCCCTGTGCCTGACGACTGGCATATCAACTCCGGAGATTCGTGTACTTAGCTCGTCAGCACGCAACATGGCCGCAATCGGACGCGTCCCTGACAGATCAATATTGATAATCACAACGGGGCTACTTGAGAACACCACCCGCGTAGAGCTCGAAGCAGCACTCGCTAATCGGATCGCGCAAATATCAAACCATCGAGTGTCTTTGACTACGACGGCGCTCAGCACCTTCGGTTTGACCCTGGGATCATCCCGAGTTCAGATCTGGCCGTTTCTTCTGCTGGGTCCCGTATACCGGCGTCAGCTAGCGACAGACCGTTACCTGAGCAACGATTTCCTCGATGACGCTGCCGGCGTAGTGCTTACTCGATACCCACCCGGCATGATCGAGGCACTCGAGAATTTAGAGAATCAGCACCGCCTACCAGAAGTCGACCCCGTTACAGCGCCCCTTTGGCTGGCAGATCCCTCAAGTGAGACAGAACGACCCAGCTTCGAGGCTCGGATCTCCTCCCTTCGCGAGATATAACTTTTAGATGATGCGAAGTGGCGCCGCGGTTGCATTTTGCATGACACTCCTGACCTCATGCGCCGCCGATGTGCGCGACGACGCCATCGGAACCACAAACAATTCCGTCACCGTGGCATCTGCAATCGATCAAACCGCAACCTCTGTCAGCGAACAGATCACCCAACGTGATGACGGCGACGCGCAGATAACAACTACTACTTCGGCCGCGCCAGCACCTCCCACCACTAGATTTACCCCCCCAGGCAACAAAGAAGACAAAGCGCAAATAGGCGGACCCTTAGCGCCCTATCGCGGGACACCAATTACCGAAGCGTCCCAGCGGGCTCCTCGCTTAGCGTTGAAGATCGATAACGCGCCGACTGCGATACCTCAAGAAGGGATCCAGGAAGCAGACGTTGTTTTCGAAGAGCTTGTCGAAGGAGGACTCACTAGGTTTCTAGCGATCTTCCACACCCAAGTGCCTGAGTCCGTCGGCCCCGTGCGCTCGGGTCGCTCAACTGACATCCCGCTATTGATGCCTTTCGATGGAATGCTATTCGGATGGAGCGGAGCCAATTGGGCTTTTCGGCGCTTGCTAGACACAGTGGCGGTGGTCGACGTTGGGGTCTACCGGAAACCCTCCGATTACTGGCGACACCCTGACCGGCCCGCACCCAGCGACCTATGGGCGCGTAGCGGCGAATTGCTTCGACACGCACCCGATGACCTCTCTGTCCCAGAACCACTATGGCCATTCCGCACTCTCGACAGCAAGGACAACTCACAGGCCGAACCCGTCAACGGTGTTGACGTTGCCTGGGGAACGACCGACGTGTCATTCAGATGGTCCACCGAAGTCGCTGGCTGGCAGCGATTCCAAAACGGTGCACGCCATACGGTCATGAATAGCCAAGGAGGCTTCGTTGGTCTCGCGCCTCAGAACGTCATCATTCAGTTCGTCAAGTACGTCCTAACTGACGAACTTGACTCAAACGGCGCGCGAATCCCCATCGCACAAATAAGTGAGGGAAAAGGAACTGCCTGGATACTCACCGATGGCAAGGTCATAGAAGGCCGTTGGGATAAACCTAACGTCACTGTCCACACTCGCTTCGCTGACAACAACGGCCGTCCCATAGCCATGACACCTGGATCAACATGGGTTTTACTGGTCCCAAGAGGCGCCGCTTCTCTCATCAAAGAGCGCGACTAGGTAGACCCGACTCGTTATGGAACTCGTGGGCTTAGACTGGGAGGATGGCTGAAAATACCGGCGGTTCGAACTCTCAAATTGGCACCGTGCGTGTTAAACGAGGATTAGCTGACATGCTTCGCGGCGGCGTGATCATGGATGTAGTCACCGCGGACGAAGCGAAGATCGCAGAAGACTCCGGCGCCGTAGCCGTGATGGCGCTAGAGCGAGTCCCTGCCGACATACGACGCGACGGCGGAGTCGCCCGAATGAGTGATCCCTCAATGATCGAGGGGATACAGGCGGCAGTCACCATTCCCGTAATGGCCAAAGCTCGAATCGGTCATTTTGCCGAAGCTCAGGTGCTTGAGTCGCTCGGCGTTGACTATGTCGACGAATCCGAAGTCCTAACCCCAGCCGACGAGGCTCACCACATTGACAAATGGGCTTTCACCGTGCCATTCGTATGCGGCGCCACCAATCTCGGAGAAGCTTTGCGCCGAATTTCGGAAGGAGCATGCCTGATTCGGTCGAAGGGTGAGGCGGGAACAGGAAACATAGTTGAAGCGGTGCGCCATTTACGATCCATTTTGGGCGATATCGGCAAACTCACCCAAGCCGACTCAGCAGAACTATTTGACTGGGCAAAGCGCTTACAGGCACCCCTGGGTCTCGTACAAGAAGTTGCTGAAACAGCCACGCTGCCCGTACCCATGTTTTGTGCCGGAGGAATCGCCACCCCCGCAGATGCTTCACTAGTGATGCAACTCGGAGCTCAAGCAGTTTTTGTTGGATCGGGAATTTTCAAGAGTGAGGACCCGGCGCCTCGAGCAAAAGCGATCGTCGAAGCAACCACGCACTATCGGGACCCTTCAATGGTCGCGAAAGTAAGTCGAGGGTTGGGCGACGCGATGCCCGGTCTAGAAATAGGCGAACTCGAGACCAAGCTCGCCGAACGCGGCTGGTAGACGGCTACGTTGTCACCGCTCGTTGGGGTTCTGGCCTTACAAGGCGCCTCAGGAGAACACGCCGACGCATTACGAAAACTGGGAGCCCGCGCTCAAGAAGTGCGGATACCTAAAGATCTCGCTTCTATTGACGCCATCATTCTCCCCGGCGGCGAATCGACGACGATCTCAATGCTCTTAGAATCGAGTGAAACCTTTGAACCCCTTTCAGAACTTCTTGCTCAGGGTTTACCTGCCTTTGGTACCTGTGCTGGGATGATCATGTTGTCCAACGAGGTCCTAGACGGCCGAAGCGACCAACGAAGCTTCAATCGGATCGACATATCGGTCCGCCGCAACGCATTCGGACGTCAGATAGCGAGTTTCGAAAAAGAGATCGACGTACTCGGCTTAGAAGACCCTTTCCCCGCGGTTTTCATTCGTGCGCCCGGGGTGGAAGTTGCGGGTCCCGCAGTTGAGGTTCTCGCAACAGTTGAACTCGACAAGGGAAATGAAATACCAGTCCTGTGTCGTCAGAACAACGTCTTAGTTTCCAGCTTTCATCCAGAGCTAACGAATGACCTCCGCTTGCATCAAATGTTCCTTAACGAGGTATAGAGATCGTGCCGATCACGCACCCCCTAGCCTCCGACATTCCCATCCGTCTGTCGCGGTGGCAGAATGTGGCCCGGAGGTAGGCGAGTGTCGGGGCATTCCAAATGGGCGACCATCAAACACAAAAAAGGTGCGGCTGACAAAGCTCGAGGCAAACTTTTCGCGAAGCTTATTCGTCAGGTTGAAGTAGCAGCACGTGAAGGTGGAGGCGATCTAGAGTCGAACGCGAACCTTCGAACGATGTATCAGAAGGCGCGCGACAACTCAGTACCGCTCGACACCATCGAACGAGCGATCAAGAGAGGCACAGGCGAACTCGAAGGCGTCAACTACGAACAAGTCAGCTACGAGGGTTATGCACCGCACGGCGTCGCGATGTTCGTTGATGTCTTGACCGACAACAGGAATAGAACAGGCGCCGAGATTCGTAGCGTCTTTACTCGAGCCGGCGGTTCGTTGGCCGAACCTGGCGCCGTCGCATGGCAATTTGAACGCAAAGGAGTGGTGCTGGTGCCAGCCGCGCTCGACGAGGACGACGTGATGCTCGCGGCTTTAGAAGCTGGCGCAGAAGACGTTGTGATTGAAGGTGAACTGTGGAGAGTTACGACGGATCCTTCTGACACCATTGCGGTTCGAGAGGCACTTGAAGAAGCAGGCATCGAAGTGTCTTCCACCGATCTCACCTATCTCCCACAAAACGTTATAGAACTTTCCTCAACCAGCGATGCACGGCAAGTTATGGCCGTAATGGACGCGCTTGACGAACACGACGACGTTCAGGGCGTTTACGCCAACTTTGACGTGCCGGACGAAGTTCTAGTGGAGCTCACGAAAGGCTGATCAGCACTCCCTGAGTGTTGCGGTAGAATCGAACCTGTGTTCGTTCTGGGAATTGACCCCGGCCTCTCTCGCTGCGGGTACGGCGTTGTAGAACAAGTAGGCCGTAAGGCAGAGGCGGTAGCTATCGGTGTGATTCGCACCCCAGCTAAAGCAGTGACCGCCCAACGCTTGGCAGCTATCCACCGAGAATTTCAAGAGTTAATCGAAGAACATCGCCCAGACGTGGTGGCAATAGAACGCGTCTTTTTTCAGACCAATGCGCGCACAGCGATGGGGGTCGCCCAAGTAAGTGGCCTAGCTATGGCAGCAGGGGCGACGGCCGGCGCCGAAGTTGTCGAATACACCCCCAACCAGGTCAAAGAAGCCGTCGCAGGTTGGGGAAACGCCACCAAAGAACAGATGCAGCGTATGGTTCAATCTCTGCTCTCCTTGCCGGATCTTCCCTCACCGCCCGACGCGGCTGACGCGGCCGCCGTCGCACTCTGCCACCTCGCCCACGCCCCAACCCGTCGGCTTGAAAAGGTTTCCAAGGTCCGATGATTGGCTCGCTTCGCGGTTCGTTGGTGGACAAAGATCCCGAAGGCGAAGTCGTCGTGGAGGTGAGCGGAATCGGATATAGGGTCAGCGTCAATCCCAGAACACTCGCAGAAATGCCCGAAATAGGCTCAGACGTGTTCATGCATGTTCACCATCACATCCGAGAAGGCGATCAACAGTTGTACGGATTTGCGACGTTGATAGAACGAAGATGTTTTGAATCTGTGATCGGCGCCCACGGAGTAGGCCCGGCATTGGCGATGGCTGTTCTCGCCACGCTCCCACCCGTCGAGCTTCGACAGGCTGTAGCAACCAATGACGTCGACGCCTTGTGCCTGGTGCCGGGCGTCGGCAAGAAAACGGCGCAACGGATGGTTCTAGAACTCAAGAATCGTCTCGAGATTCCCGGCTTCGACGGCAGCCAACCGGAGGACAGCGGCGAGACCGTTTCAACGCCGATCAGCGATGTTCGTGATGCGCTCACCCAAATGGGTTTCGGAAGTGAAGAAGTGCGGCGCGCCGTCGACGGCCTCCAAGGAGATGAAACCTCAACCATGCTCCGTAACGCTCTGCAACGCCTGGCGGCCAAATGACCGAGAACGATTGGGGCCGAGACGAGGGATTTCGCCGCACCCAAAGCGAGAGCCGCGAAGAAATCCTTCAAGCTGATGTCGTAGAAGAAGACCAAGACGAAATTGGGTTGAGGCCAAGACGGTTAGAAGAATTTGTCGGCCAGTCAGAACTTAAGGATCACCTCAGAGTTGTTCTCGACGCAGCTCGAGCCCGAGAACAGACACCGGACCACCTACTCTTTGCCGGCCCTCCAGGGCTGGGAAAGACGACCCTCGCGGGAATCGTGGCTGCAGAACTTGGGGTGGTTATGCACATAACTTCTGGCCCGGCGATCGAACGCGCCGGAGATCTTGCAGCAATCCTCACCAATCTTGGCGAGAGCGACGTCTTGTTCATCGACGAAATTCACCGACTACCCAAACAGGTCGAAGAAGTTCTCTATCCAGCAATGGAGGACTTTCAGCTGGACGTCGTACTCGGAAAAGGACCGGCAGCGCGATCCATCCGTTTCGACCTTCCAGCTTTTACGTTGGTCGGGGCGACAACCAGAACTGGACTAATAGCGGGTCCCCTTCGCGATCGTTTCGGCCTCGTGGAACGCCTTGATTATTACGCCCCGGTTGAACTTCAAGCCATCGTCGAAAGGGCTGCGGGCATTCTGTCTGTCTCCGTTGATTCTGATGGCGCAGCTGAGATTGCCAGCAGAAGCCGCGGCACACCGCGAATAGCGAATCGTCTGCTTCGCCGCGTTCGCGATTACGCCGAAGTGCGAGCAGACGGCGCAATCGATATTGAAGTAGCCCGCGACGGATTAGCACTGTTCGGAGTAGATGAACTGGGACTCGACAAGGTTGATCGGTCGATCCTGGAATCGATCGCCGTGCTGCACGGAGGCGGCCCCGTGGGCCTATCAACTCTTTCGATCAGTGTGGGCGAACAACCCGAAACTCTTGAAGACGTGTACGAACCCTTTCTGATCCAACAAGGACTTCTCCAACGAACACCGCGGGGTCGCGTAGTCACAAGAGCCGCATTCACTCACCTCGAGGTAGATCCACCTGATCGCTTCGCAGAAGGTCGCTCGTTATTCGAGCAATGACGGTTTCAGCAAAGTGAAACAAGACCGTCTTTGGTATGCCGCGTATGGATCGAATCTTCTTCATGCGCGTTTCAGCCTGTATCTCACCGGCGGAAGTTACGCCGAAGGGCATCGGCGACACATTGGCGCCCGTGATAGTCAGAAGCCGAAAAGCGAGGCTCCGTTAATTAACGGTCCTTGGCGCTTGTGTTTTGGACGCTCTTCGCCGCGTTGGGGTGGAGGCGTTGCCTTCTTAGACCCCGAAAACGACCAAGGAGCCAGTGTTCGCTGTTGGAACATCACACACCAACAATTCATGGATGTTGCGGCTCAAGAGAACGGATTGCTTCCAGGGGAACTTGAGATAAACGTTGACGAAGTGATGGCCGATGGAGACGTCGAAATTGGAAATTCCTGGTACTCCCGAATTGTTTACCTTGGCGACTATCAAGGCCTACCGCTACTGACGTTTACCAGCTCTCAGCCACCTGAGCCGACCAGCCCAGGAGAGCCCTACCTGAGCGTCATTTTGAATGGTTTCTTAGAAGCTGAGCCCACCCAGCTTGATCAGCATGTGGACCGGCTCCTTCGAGCCGACGGTGTCGCTCCCAGCTGGACACGAGAGGCTCTGTTAGGACTCGCGAATCGATCCACCCGAGATCAACGAAGCCATGAGTCCTGAACTCCCAGTCCAGAACATGGATCAATTTGACTACGAACTCCCTCAGAGCGCTATTGCTCAGTACCCTGCCGATCCACGCGACCACGCCAAACTATTGGTGGACAGAGGCACTTCTCTTGGACCCAAGCACCTCACGGTAGCTGACTTGCCCGACCAGCTAGGTGCAGGAGATTTGGTAGTAGTCAACGAAACCCGAGTCATCCCTGCACGGTTACCACTTCGCAAACGCACCGGAGGCGCCGTTGAGGTGCTTTTACTTGAGCCGGTCACCCAAGGGTGGGCAGCGTTAGTTCGGCCAGGACGTCGACTAAAAAGCGGAACTGAACTATTCAGCGAACGAGATCCGAACTTGAAGGTGATCGTCGGAGAGACGATCGGTGATGATGGTCAACGAACCGTTCGAGTCCTCCACAACGGTACCTCCGTGACGGACCCCCTTGACTGCCATCGACTATCCCTTGCCGGCGAAGCTCCCCTCCCTCCCTACATCGTGTCGACCGGCCATTCACCCGAGCGATACCAGACCATCTATGCCCGCTCGCCGGGTTCGGTCGCCGCGCCGACTGCCGGCCTGCACTTCACCGACGCCATTTTTAAGAAGCTAAGCGAGCGCGACGTCGCCGTCTCAACGGTCGACCTGGTCGTTGGCATTGACACCTTCCGACCAATAACGGTGGATGACCCATCCGATCACGTGATGCATAGCGAGGCCTATAACGTCCCCGAAAGCACTTGGGAGGCTTGCCAAAATGCGCGTCGAGTAGTCGCCATCGGCACCACCACTGCTCGCTCACTTGAGTCAGCCGCAAGAGGCCCGTTGTCAGGGCGGACCGACCTTTTCCTCCGTCAAGGGATGTCATTCGAAATCGTTGATCTTCTAATGACGAACTTCCATCTCCCGCGCTCAACCCTCCTACTAATGATCGACGCGTTCATTGGACCTCGTTGGAGAGACCTATATAGCGAAGCTCTTCGCGACGGCTACCGGTTTCTTTCGTTCGGAGACACAATGTTGCTAGACGGCGCTTCGACGTAACCGCCGCCTCTGCCATGCTGTACGGATTGTGTCCCTGACTTACGAATTACTTGCTTCTGACCACCAAGCTCGCCGAGGTCGAATTACTACCCCGCGAGGTTCCATCGAGACACCCGTTTTTATGCCCGTCGGAACCAGAGGAGCAGTAATCCATCTAGATCAACGCGACTACTCAGAACTAGAGATCGAAGTGGTGTTGGGAAACACTTACCACCTGATGTTGCGTCCAGGAGCAGAAACAATTGATGCCCTAGGAGGTATTCATGCGTTCACTTCTTGGGAAGGCCACATGTTGACCGACTCGGGTGGCTTCCAGGTGATGTCGCTCAACGACAACGTTCACGTCGACGACGATGGAGTCACATTCGCTTCGATTTACGATGGAGAAAAAGTACGTTTCACGCCCGAAGACGCGGTTTTGACTCAAGAGTTGTTAGGCGCCGACATTCAAATGGCCCTTGACGTGTGTCCAGCCTTGCCTGCTGCGGAAACCGATGTGATTCGAGCTATGGAAAGGACCCATGATTGGGCGGCGCGAGCGAAAATCGCTCACCAGCGAAACGATCAGGCCTTATTTGGGATTGTCCAGGGAGGAACCGACCCCGCTCTACGCAGTCGAAGCGCGAAGGTTCTCGCATCCCTCGATTTTCATGGATACGGAATTGGGGGGCTTTCGGTCGGGGAAACTCATGCCGAAATGATGCCCGCACTCTTATCAGCGATCGCGGAGCTGCCGGCTGACCGACCTCGCTACCTCATGGGTGTCGGCGACCCGGTGCGCATCGTTGACGCAATTGGCGTCGGGGTTGACATGTTCGACTGCGTATTGCCAACCAGACTCGCTCGCCACGGCACTATTCTCACCGGCGAAGGCAAACTCAATCTGAAGAACGCAAAACACGCCCGAGACGATCAACCTCTCGACCCGCTAAATCCCATGTCGAATCGCTTTAGCCGCGCCTACCTGAGGCACTTGATGCAGGTCAAAGAACCGACCGCTGCCCGCATCGCCACTTTGCACAACATCTGGTTCTTACTTGATCTTGTCAAACAGGCGCGAACCGCCATCGAGGAAGCACGATATGAAGCCTTTCGACATCAGACGATGGAAATTTGGGCCTAGAGGAACAATTACCTCAAAACGCCACATGAGGATTCATGGAGTCTGGAGGCAAGCGCAGTACGCTGGCATCTCTGTCGTCTAATTCTCTAACTCGGAGTCGCTTTCCATGGCCTTGTTACTGCCAATCCTCGTCTTTGTTGGGATGTATTTCTTAATACTCCGACCTCAGCAAAGACGGATGAAACAACGAGAGGCCCTGGTTCGGGCCGCAGGAATCGGAGACGAAGTAGCAACTGTTGGTGGAGTAATAGGCATCATCGTGGCTGAAGAGGACGAACAAATTGTCGCCTTGGAAGTTGATAGCGACGTTGAGTTGCGCGTACAACGACGGTCCATCGGTGAAATCATCACTAAGGCCGGTGAAGCAACCGAAGGCCCTGACGAAACCAGCGATCAAGACTGACTGATAAGCCCTAACCGACTCGGATCCATCACGTGCGCCGTTCTCACCTTGTCTCGCTAGTTCTGGTTGTGGCCTTCGCCGCTGCATCCTTGGCTGGAGTTCTGTCGGCTGGCTGGCGACCCGTCCTGGGAGTTCAGTTACAAGGCGGGGTTGAAGTGGTGCTCCGCCCGGCAGACGAGATCTCCGACGAACAATTTGAACGAGCCATAGAGATCATTCGCAATCGAGTCGATGCAATAGGCGTAGCTGAACCCGACATCACTCGACAAGGAACTCAAGTAGTCATTCAACTGCCGGGAGTAAAAGACAAGCAACGTGCGGTTGATCTCATAGGTCAGACAGCCGAACTTCGCTTTAGGCCGGTGATCAACATCTTCGACCCACACGATCCGGATCAACTTGCCGCGGTCAAAGAGGCTATGGACCCCAACCAACAGGACGGTTCCGATAACGAGAGTTCCGTAGAGACCACCGAGCCGCAACTACCCGAGATCTCGCTATCTGAAGTTTTGACACCACCCCAAGAGGACGAAGCTTCGGCCACAGTGGTTCTTTTAGGTTCCGGCGGTCAGCGTGGGTTCATTTTGGCACCAGCTCCTCTCACCGGAGAAGTAATTGCCGAAGCTGCGGCGACTTTCCAAGGGCAATGGATTGTCAACGTGTCATTCAACGACGAGGGAGCGGTGCTGTTCGATCAAATGGCGGCAGCTAACTATGAACGTCAAGTAGCGATTGTGTTGGATGGGGTTGTGGAGTCGGCACCAACTATTAATGCAACCGAATTCAACGGACGCGCCGTGGTCTCAGGTTCTTTTGACGAAGCTGAAGCGAAAAACCTGGCGCTGGTCCTCCGGTTCGGCGCTCTTCCCGTCGAATTCGAACGCGACGATGTGCGAACTGTTTCTGCGACATTGGGTGAAGGAACCCTTCGCGCTGGTGTGATCGCCGGCCTGGTGGGCTTGGCCCTAGTTGGTTTGTACATGCTGCTCTACTACCGACTCCTCGGCTTGGTCGCGATATGCAGCTTGGCAACAAGCGGCGCCATCCTGTGGTCGATCATCGCATGGTTAGGTGAAAGTCGAGGCCTGGCGCTAACACTCGCAGGAGCAACCGGCATCATCGTGTCGATTGGTGTTCAAGTGGACTCCAACATCGTCTACTACGAACGAATAAAGGAAGAAGTTCGAAGGGGCCGAGCAGTCCGCTCAGCCGCTGATGGAAGCTTCCGAGCGGCCTATTCCACCATTATTTGGGCCGACCTTGCCTCCCTGATCGGTGCCGGGGTTTTGTACCAACTCACGAGTGGAACCGTGCGAGGATTTGCGCTCTACCTTGGCATCACAACGCTGATTGACCTAGCAGTGTCCTTCTTCTTCATGCGACCGCTGGTGATTCTGGTCGCCCGCCGTCTGGTAGGAGAGCACCCGTCTCGATTAGGAGTCAGTAAAAAGGTTCAGGAGGTGCCATCATGAGCTTTTCGCTCAGAGCGTTATACCGAGGCGAAAACTCCTGGGACTTCATAGGTGTGTCCCGCCGCGTACTTGCGGGTTCTGCATTAGTAGTGCTCATATGCGTTGCAGCGATCTTCATTCGCGGACTCAATCTTGGTATCGAATTCGAAGGCGGCGGCGTCTGGGAGATACCTGCAGTATCAGAAGTTACAACTGACGATTTACGTGATGCCGCGTCCGACGCGGGCATGAGTGACGCTCGAGTCCAACGCATAAGCGGCGGCGAGGACATTTTTCGTGTCCGCGGAGAACTGGCGATAAACAGCAGTGCTGAGACCGTTGTCTCGGAACTAGCTCAAGTAGCCCGCGTCGATGCGGAGATGATCAGCACACGCGCCGTTAGTCCGTCATTCGGAGATGAAGTAGCAGGTAAAGCCCGTCGTGCGCTCATCGTCTTCTTGATCCTCATCGCCGTCTACCTAACGCTGCGTTTCGAATGGAAAATGGCCCTCGGTGCACTCATCGCTGTAGCTCACGACATCGCGTTCACCGTTGGCATCTACGCCATATTTCAGTTTGAAATAAGTCCAGCAACCGTGGTCGCTTTCTTAACAATCATGGGCTATTCGCTCTACGACACGATTGTGGTGTTTGACCGCCTAAAAGATAACGAGCGCTCGCTATCGGCGAAAAGCCGGATGACCTATTCCGATCTGGCCAACGTTTCACTGAACCAAGTAATCATGCGTTCGGTAAACACCAGCATCACCTCGGTTCTACCTGTTGTGTCGCTCCTCGTTGTCGGTTCATTAGCCCTAGGCGCCACAAGCCTTCAAGAGTTCGCGATTGCGTTACTAGTTGGCCTCATAGTTGGTTCCTATAGCTCGCTTTTCGTCGCAATGCCAATAGTCGCGCAATTGAAACGCCGCGAAAGCCATTGGGCAGAACAAGAGCGGAGCGCCGGCGTCCTCGGGCAGTCGAACGCAATCGAGGATGCGGCCGCCGTACTAGCCGCCGATCGCTACGATCGGAGCTCTCCGCCTCGACCACGCAAGAAAGGGCGAAAACGCTGAGGGCGTCAGGCGCATTCTGGAATGAAAGACAAGTTCAACCCCGAATCGCTTAAGAGTCTTGTGGCCGACTTTAAAGACTTCCCGCAACCCGGTGTCGTCTTCCGCGACATCTCGCCCCTGTTGGCTAACCCCGCCGCATTTACCGCTGCCACTCAGGCGATGGCATTGAACTTTCAAGAGTCATCGATAACCAGAGTCGCGGGAATAGAGTCACGCGGGTTTCTCTTCGGCCCAGCCGTTGCCAGCATTTTGGGTGTCGGGTTCTCTCCCATCCGAAAGGCCGGAAAGTTGCCCGGCGACACGATGGCCGAAAGCTACGGCTTGGAGTACGGCCGCGACACCTTAGAGATCCAAGCGAACGCCATCACCACCAAAGATCGCGTTCTCCTAGCTGATGACGTGCTCGCAACTGGTGGAACACTGGCAGCCGCAGCTCGACTTGTGACCTCAACAGGGGCAGTTGTAGCCGGTGCCACGGTTTTGATTGAATTGGATTTTTTGAACGGCCGCGAACAACTAGGTGCCTTAGACGTGGCTGCCGTGGTTCACTATTAGGTACATGCGTCGTTACCAGCTACCGATTTCCTAATGGCTACCGTCACCAGAGTCCTGCCGTGGCGCCGTTCAGCCGCTCCTGTTCATACTGAACTTCAGGGCGTAGTAGACCGGTTCCGCTCTCGATGGCCAAAAAGCTCCCCCGACCTGTTCGTTCGGGCCTATGAAACAGCGAACCAGGCACATCAAGGCCAACGACGAAAATCTGGGGAACCGTACATTCTGCACCCAGTAGCGGTTGCTTCAGTAGTGGCTGAAATGGGCCTAGACGACGTGTCGATTGCGGCGGCTCTTCTGCATGATGCAGTGGAAGACACGGGCGTTGAACTGATCCAGATACAAACCGAATTTGGGCCAGACGTCGCCGCCATCGTCGATGGAGTAACAAAACTTGATCGAGTGCGCTTTGCCACAAAACAGGCACAGCAAGCAGCGACCCTTCGCAAAATGCTCGTCGCCATGGCGAGCGACCTTCGGGTGCTGATCATCAAGCTTGCCGATCGGTTACACAACATGCGTACCGTGGGGGCACTGCGACCGGCAAAACAGGAACAGATTGCCCGCGAGACCCTTGATGTTTATGCCCCGCTCGCTCATCGACTCGGCATGCAAGAAGTTCGGAACGAACTCGAAGACCTAGCCTTTGCTGCGCTTTATCCGAAGCGCTACGCAGAAATCGACCGACTCATAGCAGAACGGACTCCAGCACAAGACGCATATGTTGAAGGGGTCCTAGAGAACATTCGTGATCGACTGGCCAAAGCGTCGATCGACGGTCAGGTAACGGGACGCAGAAAACATCACTGGTCCGTTTACGAAAAAATGATCGTAAAGGGTCGATCATTCGACGAGATCTTTGATCTGGTCGGCATCAGAGTCGTTGTCGCTACCGTTCGAGACGCCTACGGGGCTCTCGGCTCGATCCACAGCACATGGAAGCCAGTTTCGGGGCGCTTCAAAGATTACATCGCCATGCCAAAATTCAACCTATATCAGTCGCTACACACCACGGTTGTAGGACCAGAAGGGGTGAGCGTCGAAGTTCAAATTCGCACTCAAGAAATGCATGGCCGAGCGGAACATGGCGTGGCAGCCCATTGGCGGTACAAGGATCCCTCTGAGGGCTCAGGTGCTGAAATGGCGTGGCTCAACAGCATTGTTGATTGGCAAGCCGAAACAGATGATCCCGAGGAGTTCATGCGCACCCTCGCTGTCGATTTAGACCAAGACGAGGTATATGTATTCACCCCGAAAGGTGATGTCGTGACGCTGGCAACGCTGGCAACCCCGATTGATTTCGCCTATGCCATCCACACCGACATCGGGGATTCAACGATCGGAGCGAAGATAGACGGGAGACTGGTACCGCTCGACCGCGAATTGCAGTCGGGTGACACAGTCGAAGTCTTCACCTCAAAACATGAAGGGGCTGGCCCGTCACGCGACTGGCTGCAGATAGCAACCACACCCAAGGCCAGGAACAGCATCAGACACTGGTTCGCCCGCACAGAACGAGAAGAAGTACTGGAGCTAGGGCGAGAACGCGTGCTAGAGGCATTGCGTGGGCAAGGCCTTCGAGCTCAGCTACTCATCGACAGCGATGAACTCCGCCACGTAGCAGAACAGTTCAACAGAAGCGACCTCGAAGTACTTTTCGAAGCAGTTGGGAAAGACGATCTGAAGGCAGCTTCGATAGCTAAACGCTTGGTTGCTGGCTTGCGGGAGCAAGACAGTGGTCAGCGCCTCCCAGCTAAACCCGCACAGCATCGTGGTTCCCGACGGCGACGAACCAGTGGCGTGCATGTCGAAGGATTCGACGATTCGTTGGTTCGATTAGCCGGATGCTGCAACCCAGTGCCAGGCGATGAAATTCTCGGATTTGTCACTAAAGGCAGAGGGATTTCGGTACATCGCGACGATTGCACTAACGCCGTTGAATTGGTCGCCGCTTCGGGAGCCCGACAAGTCGAAGTCGACTGGGACGTCGCGTTCGATGGCCAGTTCCACACAACCTTCGAAGTTCGAGCCCTTGACCGAGACCGCCTACTCGCCGACGTTGTTTCTGTGATCTCAGACCATCATTTAGGCATCTCCAGCGCCCACACCTTCACAGGAGAAGACCAGGTCTCGGTGCTGCAGTTCGACGTCGAAGTGGGCGACCCGACCCTACTTGAGCAATTGCTTGCCGCCGTAAGAGATATCGACGGCGTATTTGACGCACATCGAGTCGTTCCAAATAGCGTGAGACCCCCTTCATAAAGCCGGGTATAGATCGATTAAGAGTCAGGGAGTTCGTGGTCCAACCATCTACGATGGGGACTTCATCGGGCAGCTATTTCATCTCACCCCCCGACGCTCCCGAGGATGATTCATGTCGAAGAAGGCAAATATCTTCCGAACCCCAATTGGGACACGCGACCTCATGCCGTCGGAATCGGCGCGTTGGGAAGCGGTAACCAACGTTTTCACCGATGTTGCGTCCCGCGCAGGGTTTTGTTTGGTTGACACACCGATCTTTGAAGATGTTGGTGTTTTCTCACGCATTGGCGAAGGCACTGACGTCGTCGGCAAAGAGATGTACGAGTTTCGCGATCGAAGCGACCGCCCGATGGCATTGCGCCCTGAGGGGACTGCTTCGGTTTGTAGAGCCTTTGCCCAGCACCGTCCTCCGGTGCCTTGGAAGGTGTACTACAGGGGCCCATATTTTCGGTACGAAGCGCCGCAAGCAGGAAGGTTTCGCCAGTTTCACCAGTTTGGCATCGAAAGCATTGGCTCAGATGACCCCGATATTGATGTCGAGGTAATCGCTGTCGCATGGGAAGTCTTACGCAGCGTCGGACTTCAACGAGTTCCATTGGTCATCAACTCCATGGGCGACCCAGACACCAGAGCCCGATACCAAGAAGCGTTACGACGCTACCTGAGTAATCGTTTGAGCGAAATCGACGAAGAAGACAAAGATAAGGTTGAGTCTCACCCACTCCGCGTACTCGACTCCAAGCGACCAGCGACGCAAGCAGTCACCAACGATGCCCCCAAAATCGGGGAATTTCTTACCCCAGACGCGGAACAACATTTTGATCGTGTGAAAGACGGACTGGGCTCCCTAGACATTCCGTTTGCTATCGAACCGACACTCGTTCGCGGTCTTGATTACTACACGCACACCACCTTCGAGTTTCAGAGCTCGGCCCTCGAAACGGCACAGAACACCGTGTGCGGAGGCGGCCGCTACAACGGTCTAATCGAAGAACTCGGAGGACCACCAACACCCGGAATCGGGTTCGGTATGGGAATTGAGCGGCTGCTCTTAGCCTGTGACGCGGAGGAGTCATTCCCTAGTCCCGGTTCCGACACCCAAGTCTGGGTGGTAGATGTCGCTGACGGTCGCTCCGCTCGTGACCTCACCCACCAACTGCGAAATCACGGGATAGTGGCCGACCGCGCTTTTGACGGTAGATCTATGCGAAGCCAAATGCGCAGCGCTGACCGATCGGGTGCCAAAATTGCGCTGATCGTAGGGGAGCAGGAACTAGCAGATCGGACCGTGGCGATACGAATGCTGCGTGAAGACGAGGGAGAACAGGCAGTGGTTCCACGCGAGAAGACCCTAACGGAAGTCCAGCGCCTACTGGGGCTTGACTCTTGATGAGCTACGACTCGCGAGGCGGACCATGGCAATGAGAACTGACTACTGCGGGCGACTGTCTGTGGATGACATCGGTAGGACAGTAACGGTCTGTGGTTGGGTGTCGAAACGGCGAGAACACGGCGAATTTCTGGCATTCGTAGACCTACGAGACCGCACCGGAATAATCCAATGTGTCGTTGACCACGCTCACGACATTCGAAGCGAATACGTGCTCGCAGTGACAGGAACGATACGCGAACGACCTCCCGAAACCATCAACCATGAACTTCCCACTGGTGCCATAGAAATTGGCGAAGCCACTGTCGAGATCCTTTCTGAAGCGGAACCGACCCCCTTTCAGCTCAGCGGCAGGGTCGAAGTAGACGAAACCATTCGAATACGACATCGATACTTGGATCTGCGCACCGACCGGATGCAGAGAAACCTCAGAAGTCGAGCTCTAATAAATGCAGCTATTCGGCGAGCCATGGATGCACAAGAGTTCGTAGAAGTCGAGACCCCGATGCTTATAGCTTCGACACCTGAAGGAGCCCGCGATTTTGTAGTCCCCAGCAGACTAAACCCCGGCAACTTTTACGCCCTTCCACAAAGCCCGCAGCTGTTCAAACAACTTTGCATGGTTGGAGGAATAGACCGCTACTACCAAATAGCGCGATGTATGAGAGATGAAGATCTCCGCGCAGACCGCCAATTCGAATTTACTCAGTTGGATATGGAGATGAGCTTCGTTGATGGCCAAGAAGTAAGAGCTGTTGTCTCTCAGGCTGTGGCCGAAGCAGCGGAACTAATCACCGGGCACAAGCCGTCAGCGATACCAGAAATGTCTTGGCTTGAGGCTATGAATCGCTACGGATCCGACAAGCCCGATATTCGATTTGACCTCGAACTGGTTGATCTCACCGAGATCTTTTCAGAAACAGACTTCAACGCATTTAAAGCTCCGTGCATCAAGGGCATAAGAGTTGAAGGTGGCGGGGAGACTGGTCGCAACAAACTGGATCAATTGACGGATAAGGCGAAGACCTGGGGCGCTAAAGGCTTGGTGTGGATCAAGGTTGGAGAATCAGGCGAGGTCAGCTCACCTGTCGCAAAGTTCATGAGCGATGCCGAGATCGCCGGCTTAATCGACAAGCTGGGAGCGGGCAACGGAGACATCTGTTATCTCGTTGCCGATGAGTGGAGACGCGCAGTTCATGTACTGGGATTGCTCCGGCTCGAACTCGGCAGACCTCCAGTTAACGAGGGCGGATTCCACTTCCTCTGGGTGATTGATTTTCCACTTTTCGAAGACATTGACGATGCCGGAAATCCAGTCCCGGCTCATCACCCCTTCACCATGCCGCACCTCGAAGACCTCGAACTCCTAGCAGCATCAGGCGAAGACCCATCGGTACTACTCGACGTCCGGTCACAGGCTTACGACCTTGTGCTCAATGGTTGGGAATTAGGCTCCGGCAGCGTCCGTATCCACAGTCGAGATATCCAACAGCAAATATTTGACCTTCTCGGAATCGGAGAGGAAGAATCTCAAAGAAAATTTGGGTTCCTCATGGACGCCTTTCGCTACGGAGCACCTCCCCACGCCGGGTTTGCTTTCGGGATTGATCGACTCGTAGCCCTGCTGGTCGGCGAAGAAAACATTCGCGAAGTCATAGCGTTCCCAAAAAGTCAATCCGGCACCGACCCCTTAACCGAAGCACCCACGCCAATTGACTCAGCCCAACTAGACGAGCTTGGTCTGAGACTTCTGCCTCCTGCGAACTGACCGACGAAGCGTTCGCCGCCCACTAGGTTCACTGTGGTGAGTGACCTCTTTGCGTCCGCGGCCGACGACGTCCTGCAACAGCGCGCTCCTTTAGCTGCCCGCCTTCGGCCTCGCCGACTCGACGATCTTGTCGGCCAGGAAGAGCTGCTCGGCCAAGGGGCGCCTCTCCGTACCCTTATTGAGGCTGATCGGCTGACCTCGCTTATCTTGTGGGGTCCTCCAGGGTCCGGCAAGACCACAGTTGCCCGTCTCATCGCTAACCACACCGCAAAAGAATTCGTGACAATGTCAGCCGTCTCGGCATCCGTAAAAGATGTGCGAGTAGTCATTGAAGACGCCCGCCGCCGTTTAGGGGAACGAAGTATCGGCACCATTCTCTTTCTCGACGAGGTCCATCGGTTCAACAAAGCGCAGCAGGACGCTCTGCTGCCTTCAGTAGAGGAAGGATTGCTTGTTCTTATCGGCGCCACCACTGAAAACCCGTATTTCGAAGTCAATGCACCTCTGCTGTCTCGATCAAATCTGTTCCGTCTTAATGCACTCACGGATACTGCGGTATGCGAACTTCTCCTTCGCGGAGTCGATCATGAACAAGCCTCAATCGCAGAAGATGCGTTGCAGCATCTAGCGAGTCGAGCTGATGGCGACGCAAGGCGTGCCCTCACAGCGTTAGAGATGACGGTTGTTCTTGCCGGCGGACAGGGCTCCCAAATCGAACTCGTTCACGCGGAACAGGCGCTCGATACTCGAGCTCACCGTTACGGGGAAGATGATCATTATGACGTCGTGTCAGCGTTCATAAAAAGCATGCGGGGGTCCGACGTCGACGCAGCACTCCATTGGTTGGCGCGCATGCTGGAAGCAGGAGAGGACGCTCGCTTCATCGCTCGGAGAATGGTGATTCTCGCGTCAGAGGACATCGGGATGGCCGACCCGACGTCGTTGCTTATTGCGGATGCAGCAGCGCGTGCCGTTGAGTTTGTCGGACTGCCCGAAGCTCAACTGAATTTGTCTCAAGCGGTAATCCATTTGGCCACAGCTCCCAAATCCAACTCTGCACTCACAGCAATTTCTCGAGCTCGAGAAGACGTGCAGTCGGGTCGAGGGCGCCAAGTTCCAATCCATCTACGCGACGGGCATTACAGCGGAGCTCGAACCTTGGGCCATGGTGACGGCTACGTCTACCCCCATCGAAATAGCGACGGTTGGGTTGAACAGCAATACCTTCCTGACGACTTGCTAGACGCACGATATTACGAACCCAGCGGGAACGGTTTCGAGAGCGACATCGCTGATCGTCGAGCAGACCCGAGTGCTGCCAAAGAAAACGTAGAAGAAAGCGAGATCTAGAGATGACGGTTTGGGACCTGGTCGCAGTAGTCGTCACAGCGTGTGCGATAGTCACCATGGCGGCGCTTCTCTTGGTGCTGTTTCAGCTTGTGTCAGTGCTCCGAGAGCTCCGCTCAGCCGCCGACCGACTCGCCGATGACGCTCTTCCGGCAGTTGACGTTTTGCGAGAAACCGTCAACCACGCAGATATAGAGCTTCAACGACTGCAAGGTGTTATCGGAACAGCAGAAGAAGTCTCCGAAAACATTCGTTCTGCGGGGCGAGCAGCGACGCGTATAGCGACCACCCCAGCGATCAAGGGTCGAGCGATATTGGCAGGACTTCGATCTGGGCTCGGACGCTTGAAACGCGGCTGAATTTGAAGTGCGAGATGGTTAGAGATCACGTCCACTTCATGGCAGGCTGTAGAGCGTGTTGAAGCGACTGAGATGGTTGATCCTTGGAGGGGTCTTTGGAGCGGGCAGCTCAGTCTGGGTGCGTCGCCGCGTCCGAAACCTTGTTGAGCGATATGGGCCCGTTCGAGGAACGGCGACGGTGGTCGGCACCGCTCGTCGGGTAGGTCGCGATTTACGCGAGGCCTGGGCAGATGGCCAGCGAGAAATGCGAGACACGGAAACCGAATTGCGTAGAGAACAAATAAAGCTTTCAGACCGTAATTGAATAGGACCGAGTGCCTCCACCGACGCCTCGGTACCATCTTGAACCATGCAAGCAAGTGAATTGCGGGACGCATTCTCGAACTTCTGGACTGAACGCGGACATCAGGTGCGCGACTCGGCCAGTCTCATCCCACACGAACCCTCCTTGCTGTTCACGGTTGCCGGAATGGTGCCCTTCATGCCGTACTTCTTGGGGCAAGAGCAGCCGCCGACCTCTCGTATGTGCACTGTCCAAAAGTGTGTTCGCGCTGGAGGAAAGCACAACGACCTAGACGACATTGGAAAAACTAACCGTCACTTCACTTTCTTCGAGATGATGGGCAACTTCAGCTTTGGAGACTATTTCAAAGACGAGGCGATCCCTTGGGCTTGGGAATTTGTCACCGAAGTATTGAATCTTGACCAAGAACGACTCTGGGTCACCGTCCATTTGAGTGACGATGAAGCTGAAGAGATCTGGCGCACTTCTGTAGGGCTTCCCGCCGACCGAATCCAGCGTCTCGACAAGGACAATTGGTGGGCGGCTGGAGACACTGGTCCGTGCGGGCCATGCAGCGAAATTTTCTACGACCTGGGACCCGAATACGGCAATGACGGTGGACCTGCGGAGGGAGACGAAGACCGCTTCATCGAAGTTTGGAACCTCGTTTTCATGCAGTTTTCCAATGATGGCTCAGGCACACTGAGCCCCTTACCTCAAACAGGTATTGACACTGGCGCAGGCTTGGAACGACTCCTCGCGGTGCTGCAGGGGGTTCCCTCAGCATGGGATATAGATCTATTCGCCCCTCTGCTGGCAGAGGCTGAGCAAATAACTGGGGTGGCTTACGGCGAACATTCTGACGCAGATGTTTCCATGCGGATCTTCGCGGACCACGCGCGAGCTACAGCCTTTTTGATTAGCGATGGAGTGTTCCCATCAAACGAAGACCGTGGTTATGTCCTTCGTCGCATAATCCGCCGCGCCGTCCGGCACGCGTGGACACTTGGCGTGGATGAAGTGGTGATGCCACGACTCGTCGAGGTTGTGGCGGAGGTAATGGGCGACCACTACCCCGACTTACACAAGAATCTTGACTTCATAAAAGATGTTGTTGGACGCGAAGAAGAACAATTCCGTCGCACTCTTGCCACAGGATCACAAATCCTCGATGAAGCAGTGGCGGATCTCAAAAAAGGAGATCCACTGACCGGCAGTATCGCCTTTCAACTTCATGACACCTTCGGTTTCCCAGTCGAAGTAACTGAAGAAATTCTCTTAGAGCGAAAACTCACGTTGGATCGACAAGGTTTCGACGTAGCGATGGAGGAACAACGCGAAAGGGCGAGGGCTGCGAGATCGGAAGGGCCGTCAGTTGCGAGCGAGACCTACCGAGAAATCATTGAACAATTCGATGTCACACAATTCGTTCGAGATTCCCCTCGCGTTGACGACGCAAAAGTTCTGGAAGTAGTCGAGCTCGACGATGGTCAAGTGGAACTCTTCCTCGACAGAACACCCTTCTACGCTGAGAGTGGCGGACAAGTCGGCGATGTGGGAACTATCACAACCGACAACGGTGTCGTCGAAGTAGATGACTGCACATTCGCACTACCGGGACTGCACCGCCACGTGGGTCGTGTTACCACAGGTAGCGTCTCAAAAGGGTCAGAAGCCTCAGCCGAGATCAACGATGAACGACGATCCGCCATAAGGAGAAACCACACTGGGACACACGTTCTCCACTGGGCATTACGCGAAGTCTTAGGTGAACATGTCAAACAAGCGGGTTCTCTCGTCGCTGCGGACAGGTTGCGATTCGACTTCAGCCACTTCGAAGCTGTCACGATTGCGCAACTCTTGGAAGTCGAAGATCTTGTAAATTCCGAATTATTGACCAACGACAGTTGTCGTCACTACGAGACCACCATGGAGCACGCTCAAGAGGTTGGAGCAATAGCATTCTTCGGCGACAAATATGGCGACATGGTCAGAGTTCTGGAAGCGGGCCGACACTCGCTCGAATTGTGCGGCGGCACACACGTCAAAGCCCTCGGCGACATCGGACATCTCCGCATTATCTCCGAAAGCAGCATCGGCTCGAATCTGCGACGCATAGAAGCGGTAACAGGATTGGCTACCGTCGAGCGGCTCCAAGACAGTGAAACGACACTTTCCGAGATCGGCGACCTACTCAATGCATCAACCGACGAAATAGCAGAAACGCTACGCCGTCGACTAGGTGAGATCAAAGAGCTCAGAAATCAAGTTAAGGCACTACAAAAAATCGCTGCCGGAGCCCGAGCAGCAGAACTTGCCGATACCGCCGACGACGGAGTAGTGATTGCCCGTTTAGACGGACTAGAGCGCGACGAACTCCGCGACCTCGCAGCGGCCATCAGAGACCGGTCAGGAATTCGAGCGGTGGTGCTCGCGGGTGCCCCCGAGACCGGGGGAGTTGCCCTTGTAGCCGCCGTGGTCCCCGATGGCGAACTCAATGCGTCCGACCTTATCGGCGAAGCGGCTAAAGCAGTTGAAGGTGGCTTTGGCCGCAAAGGCAATCCTCCATTAATAGTCGCCGGAGGAAAGAAGGTTGAAGGTATCGAAGACGCCCTAGACCACGCTCGCGTTGCCGCAGGCCTTAGAGGAGACTGATTCCTCCCATGAGAGCGGTCGGAATCGACCTCGGAGAAAAACGCGTCGGCGTAGCCGTGTCGGACAGCGCCGGACAGATTGCCACTCCCTATGAAGTCTTAAACCGAACCGGCAGCCGCGAACAAGACCACAGCCGCATCGCAGCTATCGTCGCTGAGGTGGAGGCAGAGATACTCATCGTTGGGCTTCCTTTATCGCTTGACGGCAGCGAAGGGAAGGCAGCCCGAGAGGCGCGAGGAGAAGCTGGTCTGATCGAGTCTCTTCTTTGCATCCCAGTCGAACTGCATGATGAACGATTCACCACCGTTGAAGCCGAACGGGTACTGAAAGAACAGAATCTTGACGCTCTTGCTCGGCGGAAAGTCATCGATAAGGTCGCGGCCGCGATCATGCTTCAAGCCTGGTTAGACGGTCAGTGAACGGTCCGTCAGGTATGTCTCTGCGTGGATTTCGGCCCCCGCCACCGCGTCAGCGACGCGCTAAGACCGCAAATAGCGAAGGACGCGAGGGGGTTGAATACGAGACAGTCTTTGTTCGAAAGGGCAAAGGAACGACACTAGCGCTCCTCTTTCTGTTGCTACTCATAGTGATCGCAGCATGGGGAGTGCTCAAAGCGGTTCAGTGGGGCAGAGAACAGCTTGACCCCCCGGGTGCGCAGGGAGCGGCAATAAACCTCACGCTGCCTCCCGGAGTCAGCACAAGTGGAATCTCTAAGATCCTTGAGCAATACAACGTTATTCCGGACGCTCGCGCCTACGAATGGTACGTGAGACTCAAGGGCGCACCCTTATTTCAAGCCGGGGATTACACCTTCCATACCAACTCAGCTGTTTGGGAAGCCCTAGATGTGTTGCAAGCAGGACCGCGTTACGTTGAGGAGAACATTCGGATCCGAGTGACTATCCCCGAAGGTCTGACTGTCCGACAAATCATCCGAGAGATCGACGAGACGGAGGGGATCCCCTTCAGCGGAGCTCAATTCGAAGACGAACTAAGGATGCAGCACGTCGTCTCAAACTATGCGCCGTCGCCATCGGCTATGCCTCCGGGAGCAATAGAACCCTATGAAGGGCTGCTGTTTCCTGACACGTACTACCTGGGTCCCGACTCGACACCCGAAGAGTTACTGACCCAGATGGTGACTCGTTTCGACGAAGTCTTGACAAGGCTGGGCTACGGAGCAGCTCCGCAAACAGTCGGCATGAGCGCTTACCAAACAGTGGTCCTGGCCAGCCTCATTGAGCGTGAGGCGCGGGTCGGCAGCGAGCGCGCCAAAATTTCGCGAGTTATCCATAATCGTCTTGCCGCAAACTGGTCCCTGGGAATTGACGCCTCGATCATTTATGTGACAGGCAACACTCAACTAACGCTTACCGATCTACAAACTGAATCGCCCTACAACACCCGGCTGGTCAAAGGCCTTCCGCCAACCCCGATCGGATCAGCCGGCGAGGCATCTTTGGAGGCGGCGATGGCGCCGTTACCTGGACAATGGATGTATTACGTTCTCGCTGACGAAGACGGAAGGCATAACTTCTCTGTCAGCACCGAAGAATTTGAACGAGACAAGGCCAAGTGTCAGGAACGAGGCTTGTGCGGATGAGTGCCGACGAGATACCGACGGCCAACACTCGAATCGCAGCGGTTATAGGTGACCCGGTGCGTCATTCGTTGAGCCCGCGTCTACACAACGCCGGGTTCAGGGCCCTAGGTCTTGACTGGTGTTATGTCGCCTGTCCCGTAGCTGAGGGTCAAGCCGGGCAAGCAGTCGAAGCGATGCGGACGCTAGGCATCGAAGGTTTGTCGGTCACAATGCCCCACAAGCAAAACGTCGCGGAAGCTGTAGACGATCTGTCATCTACAGCCGCAAGGCTGGGGGCGGTGAACTGTGTTCGACGCGACGGCGATCGGCTGATCGGCGAAAACACAGATGGCGTCGGTTTCATTCGCTCGCTGCATTCCCAGTTACACAGAGAACCTGATGGCCTCACCGCGGTAATCGTTGGAGCAGGGGGCGCAGCGAGGTCGATCGCGTTGGCAATGACCGAGCTCGGAGCAAGCGTGGGAATATTGAACCGCTCAGCTAAATCGGCTGAAAAACTTGTCGAGATTGTCGGAACGGCGAGTTCTGTGGTCCAAGAGGAAGCGATAGGCGACGCCGACCTAATCGTTAACTCGACCCCATTGGGGATGAACACTGACGACCCACTGCCTTTCGATGTAAACCTTTTAAGCAAAGGCCAATCTGTCGTCGATCTCATTTATCGACCAGAAAAAACCGCGCTTCTCCTGGAAGCGGAAGCTCGCGGGGTCGAGACGCTCAACGGTTTACCCATGCTTCTTCAGCAAGCCGGTGAACAGTTCCGACTGTGGACAGGATCTGAACCACCGCTACGAGCAATGGCTGAGGCCGTAGGTCTTAGGTTGTCCGAGGCCTAGAGCTCAACAAATCAACTTGAGCTAAAACGAACCATGCCGGGGTTCAATACGCTTCAGCGTTTGACATATCGCAGTTATTTCAAGCTGCTGAGCACTACCAAGTCGGTACTCTTCGGTATGTGATTCGTATCGAGGTCCCTCTCGGCTCGCGGACCTATCCGGTGATCGTGGGTGAAGCAGCACTACATGAGCTGCCTGCAGTGATACCAGAAGACGTTTCGCGCATTGCTGTAGTGACCCAAGAAGGCATCGAAGCATCTATAGAGACCGGAATTTCGTCGAACATCCACTTCATACCCGACGGCGAAGAGGCGAAACGTCTATCTGTCGTGGAAGGGTTGTGCTCGAACTTTGCGCGACAAGGACTTACTCGTCGAGATTTAGTAATTGGCGTCGGTGGCGGAGTGGTAACAGATGTCGCCGGCTTCGCCGCATCGATCTACCACCGAGGGGTACGCGTAATCCACGTCCCCACCACATTGCTTGGCCAAATTGACGCAGCGATAGGTGGAAAGACCGGAGTGAATCTCGACGAAGGTAAGAACTTGGTTGGGGCTTTTTGGCAACCCAACGCGGTGGTGTGCGACACCAATTTGCTTTCCTCGCTTCCTCCGAGGGAGTTTCGATCCGGCCTGGGTGAATTAGCTAAGTACCACTTTTTGGGCGGAGAACAGCTGGATTCGCTTCCCATGGACGAGCGGATAGCCGCTTGTGTGCAAATCAAAGCAGACGCCGTTGCTAGCGACGAACGAGAAGGCGGTGACCGCGCTCTTCTTAACTACGGACACACTCTCGCTCATGCCTTAGAAGTCGAAGGGCAATTCGACCTTCGACACGGAGAAGCCGTAGCAATTGGTATCGAGTACGCAGCCCTAGTGGCTTACGAAATTGGGCGTATCGATCAAGTGAAACTGGACGAACACCGACGAGTATTAGATGCCTACGAGTTACCTCGCCAGCTCCCGCCCGGAAGCGACGCTGACCAAGTTATGGAGCTATTCACTCGAGACAAGAAAGCTATTGACGGGCTCACATTTGTCCTTGACGGGCCTAATGGCCTCGAGGTGGTGCCGAATGTGCCGGAAAAAGTGCTGAGAGAAGTTTTGACACGAATGTGAGTCAGTCATTCGCATTCAGGTCTGGCACCCTATTGATGTGGCTCGACCTGTGATACTTCTCCTCTCCGGACCCAATCTGAATCTTTTAGGGGATCGGGAACCCGACATTTACGGAACCGAGACCCTTCTCGATCTCGTAGCAGCGGCGCGTGATCGCGCTCAGCAAAAGGGTTTTGATTTAGAACATGTGCAGAGCAACCACGAGGGCGACCTGATCGACGCCATTCACTCTGCCCGCAATCGCGCTGCTGGCGTCATCATCAACCCTGGCGCTCTCACCCACTATTCGTGGGCGTTGCACGATGCTCTTGCAGTCTACGAGGGCCCGATTGTCGAACTCCATATTTCAGATCCCAAGAAGCGCGAGCCATGGCGACACATCTCAGTAGTTGAGTCTTTGGCAATAGCAACTGTTTCTGGCAAAGGCTCAGCGGGTTATCCCGAGGCTGTCGATATAGCTGTCGACGCAGTACAAACCCATGATTCCTGACCTGCCACCAATAGAGCATGACCACCGGCTCGCCCGCCTCCGGGCTTCGATGAAGAGTCTTTTGGTAGACAGCTTCATCACATCGGACAGTGCCAGTTTGAGATGGTTGAGCGGATTCACCGGATCAGCGGGAAAGCTTCTAGTCAACGACGCCGCCACCTACCTACTCACTGATGGCCGATATGCAGAACAAGCGGAGAAACAAACTCAATCAACGCAAATAGAAGTTTTCGTCGGTGGTCTCGATCACCAGAAGGACCTAATCGCCGATCACCTGCAGGGAATAAGCACGGTTGCTTTGGAAGCTGACCGCGTCACCTGGCTAGAAGCAGAAGAACTCCGCGAGAGTCTAAGTTCACAAGTGGTTTCAACACCCGGCATCGTCTCAGAGTTAAGACGATCAAAAGAGTCGGCAGAAATCGTTCGAATTGAAGCTGCCGCCTCAGTCGCAGACTGCGCCCTATCGGAGCTGCGTTCGGAACTAGGAAACAAACCCACAGAAATTGAATTTGCTCGAGCTCTAGACCAAGCGATGTATGACGGAGGCGCAGAAGGTCTTTCATTCGAAACAATTTGCGCCAGTGGACCTAACGCCGCGCTACCCCACGCCCGACCCTCTACTCGAGTCATTAAATCGGGGGATCTGGTAATCCTCGACTTTGGTGCCTTGGTTGATGGATACCACTCCGACATGACCCGCACATTCGTGATTGGCGAAAGCGATGAACAATCGTGGGCCATGTTGAACGCCGTAACCGACGCCCAAGAACTCGGATATCAGGCACTTCAGCCAGGCGTCGAAGCATCTGAAGTTGATGCTGCCTGTAGATCGCACCTCGCCAACCTTGGGCTAGCAGACCATTTTGTTCACGGAACCGGGCATGGAGTCGGGCTCGAAATTCACGAAGCACCTTGGATTAACGCCCTGAGCGAGACGATCCTAGAAGAGGGTCAGGTAGTGACTGTAGAGCCCGGCGTGTACCGTCCCGGTTTTGGCGGTGTTCGTGTTGAGGACACGGTGTTGATCACAGCGACAGGTGCACGCCGGCTCACTTCGGCCCCCAAAGACCCACTTATTTAACTGGCCCGCCCGGAGGCGACGCCCAATAACTCGAAAGAAACCACATGGCGATCTCCACATCGGACTTCAAGAACGGAATATCACTCGACCTCGATGACGGGCTGTTTCAGATATCGGAATTCCAACACGTAAAGCCCGGAAAGGGCGGGGCATTCGTTCGAACCACACTTCGAAATGTCCGAACTGGCGCGGTCATAGAGAGGACCTTCCGCGCGGGTGAGAAAATGGAACGCGCGTTCATCGACAAACGCGAAATGCAGTATCTCTACGCCGACGGCAACGACTTCGTCTTCATGGATAACGAAACTTATGAACAACTCCAGGTAACCCGACATCAACTCGGCGCCGCATCGGACTACCTGGTCGAAGGCAACGGAGCAGTTCTGCAAATGTACGGCACCGAAATAGTAGGCACAGAGCTTCCAGCATCAGTGATACTTACCGTCGCTCAAACCGAGCCCGGCCTACAAGGGGACCGTGTTTCTGGAGCTCGAAAGGCAGCAACGATGGAGACAGGCGTAGTCGTTCAAGTCCCATTGTTCATCGAAACAGGCGAGCGCCTCAAAGTGGATACTCGTAATGGTGAATACATTGAGAGAGCTAACGGGTGACCGACGATCCCTTCGCTCCCAAACCAGCGACCCAACGAAGGGAAGCGCGGGAGCGAGCGATAGCAGTGCTGTACGAAGCTGAACTTCGAGCGGTGCCCGCCGCTCAAATCCTCGAACATCAGGTAGTCGAACTGGACTCGTTTGTCGTTGATCTTGTTGTGGGCGTCACCGACAATGTTGAACAACTCGATGCCGAAATTGACGCGCTTCTCGACCAGGGATGGTCACTCGATCGACTCGGAATGCTGGATCTTTGGATTCTTCGGCTCGGAGTCCATGAATTACTCCGTAACGATGCGCCGGTAGCCGTCGTAATAAACGAGGCAGTCGAACTGGGTAACCAGTTTGGAGCTACAGAGGAGAGCGGACGGTTCATCAACGGCGTTTTAGGGGCGGCGGCGAAGCGGCTCCTATGAAAGAGTTCGGCCCTCAAATATGGTGATGGGATTGGCACGTTAGGGCGACTAGGATCCACTCCTGACCGTGAATTGAGTCCAGTGAGGCTCGAACGGATTGGAAGGAAAGCAAGTGGCCGACCGCGAGCGCCGTATGACGCCCCCTTACGGGGGTGTTTTCTTTGCTCGAACTACCGTCCTTGACGCGGCGCAAGTCCAACGTGCTCTCACTCGTATCAGCCATGAAATCATTGAACGCAACCAAGGCCTCGAGGAAGTCGTACTGGTAGCACTTCAGACTGGTGGTGTTGAAATCGCTCG